>Ga0265798_10000091_pt1 | contig 174378 bp, 149 predicted proteins | sample P3T30metagenome_FD_192430 | JGI IMG/M metagenome (GOLD analysis project Ga0265798, IMG submission 192430) | Plant litter microbial communities from East Loma Ridge, Irvine, California - P3 T30 | ecosystem: Environmental > Terrestrial > Plant litter > Unclassified | place: USA: California... | reverse complement strand
TGCTAGTGTCATCTCTCGGTCCGGTACCCCGTTCGACAGGGTCCTCACCTGCACCTCTAGCTCAATTGGCAGAGCAACTGACTCTTAATCAGTGGGTTCTCGGTTCAAGTCCGAGGGGGTGCACCACGACATCCATCCGCGCGGCGAGTCTGCCAGCCGCCGGTCCCGTCCTCCACTTCGGGTGCATCCCGGCTCCGGGCGGATCGTCTTCGCCGGATGGTCCGACACGCCGCCGCAGGATCGTCCCCGCCCGGTCGCGTCCCGGCGGACCACGGGCTCTCGCCTGGCGCGGGGCCGTGACGGGCCCGGGGTGGCGTGAGCGTCGCCATGCGTGCCGCAGGGCGAACGCCGCCGCGGAAGGGTACGACGGGCGTCGTCCGCCGACACCGCATCCGGCGTCGCGCGCGGCGGGGGAGCTCCCGACGGGACCGGCCCCGGAGACCGCACCCTCTTTCGAGCGCGCGCGACCTCCTGCGTGGCGCGCCCGCGACTCGACGGGTACCGCCCCGTTCGGGGCGGGGACAGCTCCATTTCCCTGCTCATAGAATTAGCTCGGCATCGACGTGCGATCGAGTGGGTGGGATCAGGGGCGGACGGGGGCGGTGCCTCCGGCGACCGCTGACGCCACGCCCGCCGCGCTCCGTCACGGCGGCGCCGGGCCGTGCGCACCAGCTCCCGCGTCCCTCCTCCGCAGCTCCTCCCACGTTCCGAGAGGGAATGATGATCCGACCCACCTCGCTGCCGGTCCTCCGCGCATCCGCCGCCGTCGTCGCGGCGGCCCTGGCCGCGCTCACCCTCACCGTCGCGACCCCCGCGGCACCGGTCGCGACAGCCGCCGTGGCCGCCGACCCCGGCGCCTCGACGCCGGTGCCGGTGGGCGCCGGCTCCTACGCCGCGGCACCCCCGAAGTCGCTCGACCGCCCGGGGCACGACGTGTCCGCCGTGGTGGACAAGGAGCTGTACATCGATCCCTCGATGCGCGGCGAGCCGGTCCCGACCAACTCGTGGTGGTCGGACCTCCTCGTGAGCAGGTACTCCGGCAACCTCTGGGCCGACCCGTTCGTCGTGTCGAACACGGAGCTGGGCACCCGCATCGCGTATCCCACCGAGTGGAACGACCAGGGCACGAGCATGCTCGACGACTCGGCGATCCAGGTGCAGGGCAGCGTGCCGCCGCAGCCCGACCCCTCGGACATCTACATGGCGGGCTTCGAGGAGGCCGCGTTCCCCGCGGGCTGGACCTCGACCGGGGACGCGTTCGCGACCCCGACGACGGGGACGGCCGCGGGCCAGACCGCCGTCGAGGGGTACCTCGGGAAGGGGCTCGTCAACTCCTTCACGACCGGGAAGGGCGACGGCGCCATGGGCACGCTCACCTCGCCCGAGTTCACCGTCGACCGCGACTTCATCAGCCTCCTGGTCGGCGGCGGAGCCCACCCCGGACGCACCGAGGCGCGCCTCGTCATCGACGGCGCGACGGTCGCGTCGGCGACCGGCGAGCAGTCGGAGAGGCTGCGCTGGGTGACCTGGGACGTCACGGCCCACGCCGGGCAGCGGGCGACCATCCAGATCGTCGACGACATGCCGGCCGGGTGGGCGCACGTGCTCGTCGACCAGATCGTCCGCACCGACGCGCCGGAGGGCATCGGCGATCGGTTCGGCACCGCGTTCCGCGCCACGCAGGCCGACGCGCTGCGCTGGGGGGACTGGAACGTGAGCTGGCGCATGCGCCAGTCCGCGACCCGCTACATGGACGTCACCCTCGCCCGCGGCACGCCGTACACCTGGTTCGAGTTCGCGGGCGTGGCGCCGCGGATCTCCGTGGGCGCCGGCGCCACGTTCGCCGCGGCGGACGGCACCCCGCTCCGATTCCCCGCGACGGTCGACGCGTTCACCATCACGCAGGACGACCGCACCTTCGGCGTGCACGCGCCCCACGGCAGCTCGTTCGACCTGGCGGGTGACACCATCGAGGCCACCCTCGCCGCCGACCACCTCGTGGTGAGCGCCCTCCCGGCGACCGGCGCCGATCTCGACGACATGTCGGCGCACGCCTTCGCCATCCCCCGCGACACCACGATGGAGCACGAGTACAGCGTCGAGCGCGGCGAGGTGGTCGAGACGTACTCCATCGAGACCGAGGCGCTGCAGGGCACCGACCTCGACACCGTCCAGGGCTGGCTGCCGCACACCTACAACAGCACGACCACGGACATCGACTACGCGCCGGCGACCTACGCGACGCCGCGCGGGCTCATGAGGACCGCGATCGGTCACGGCGGCTGGAAGGTCGCCTACCCGTTCACCGGGATCACGCCCGTGGCGCCCGCGCCGCAGGAGACCGGGCGCTCCCACGACTACGACGCGGCCGTGATGGAGGACTTCGTCCGCGGCTACGCCGAGCGCACCCAGTACGGCGGCGACACCTACTGGGGCGGCAAGGACGTCCTGCAGCTCGCCGAGTACATGACGATGGCCAAGCAGATCGGCGACACCGCGTCGTACGGGAAGCTCAAGGCATCGCTCACGACGGCGCTCGAGGACTGGTTCACCTACGCGCCCGGCGAGAACGAGCGGTTCTTCGCGCGGTACGACACCTGGAAGGCCCTCATCGGATTCGGCGACTCCTACGGATCGCACGAGTTCACCGACAACCACTTCCACTACGGCTACTTCACCCTCGCCGCCGGCCTCCTCGCGTTCGAGGACCCCGCGTGGGCTGCCGCGTACGGCCCCATGGCCACCCTCGTGGCCAAGCAGTACGCCAACTGGGACAGGGAGGACGAGGACTTCCCGTACCTGCGCACGTTCGACGTGTTCGAGGGGCACTCCTACGCCGGCGGCTACAGCTCCGGCGGCGGCAACAACCAGGAGTCGAGCTCCGAGGCGATCCAGTCGTGGGCCGGCCTCTTCCTGCTCGGGTCGGCGCTCGGCGACACCGAGATGCAGGCCACCGGCGCGATGGGCTACGTCACCGAGCGCGCCGCGGTCATGGACTACTACCTCGACTACAACGGCAACCCGGAGGCCGCCCACGGAACGGGCGCCGGCGTGTTCCCCGACGCGTACGCGCACAGCACCACGGGCATCCTCGGGGACTCCGGCCAGGCCTTCGCCACCTACTTCAGCGGCGACCCGGCCTGGATCTTCGGCATCCAGTGGATGCCGACCGGACCGTGGCTCAACTACCTCGGCTGGGACCGCGGCTTCTCGAACAGCCTGCTCGACGACATGTTCGACGAGCGGGCCCCGATCAACGGCCGGTGGGCGGAGGACGAGATCGAGGGCCTGCTCGGCCTCGCGGCCAAGCAGGCCGCGGGCATCGGCACCTGGTACGGCGGTGTCGTCGCGAAGAGCCCGACCGACTCGGTGAACACGCTGAAGGACGTCGTCCGCAGGGCGTACCTCAACAACCCGGCGTACACGAGCGCGGAGGTGGCGGCCAATCCGCTCTTCGACGCGGCGACCGGAGAGCTCCGCTTCACGGTCGGCGACGACGGCCAGCTGGCCTTCCCCGACGAGCACTGGACGCCGGGATCGCTGCCAGACGGGTTCGCTCCGGCGACCCCGCCGGCGGATCGCCCGGACACGGACCCGGACGAATGGGCGCCGGGCTGGGAGCTCTTCGACTACCTCTCGACCGACTACGCGGTCGACCCCGACGTGCAGCGGGGACTGCACGCCTACGACGTGTCCGGCTACGAGAGCGGCGTCGACACCGCGCAGGCGGCCGGCGTGTACAGCCGCATGGGCGACGCGCTCGGCAACGTGGTGCTCGGCATGACCGCGCAGAGCGACCCCGACTTCTACGCCGACATGCACGCGGAGCTGTCGAAGACGGACGACCCCGTCGTCACGAGCGACTCGATGGCCGGAGCGGTCTACTACAACGCCATGGCCAACCGCTCGCTCGGCAGCGAGGTGCTGACCCGGCACGTGGCGAACCCGACGAGCCAGGTGTACTACGACGCCGCGACGAAGGCGTACAGCTACGCGGTGTTCAACGGCACCGACGCGCAGGCCGGCTACGACGTGTACGACGGCGACGCGGTGATCGGCACCATCCAGGTGCCCGCGCACACGATGGTGCAGCACCACCTCGACGCCGAGCTCGACCGCATCGTCGTCACGGCCCCGGACTCCGCGAGGACCGTGCAGCGCGGGGACTCCCTCCGGTTCACCGCGGTCGGGTACGACCAGTACGGCGCCACCATCCCGATCGACGACCTGCGGTGGAGCGTCGACGGCGGCGGGTCCATCGACGCCGAGGGCACGTTCACGGCCACGCAGGACGCGGACCCGATCACCGTCACGGCCGCATCCGGGTCGACGACGGCCGGCTACGAGCTGCGCGTGGCCCCGCGCCCCGTGCTGTCGGCCCTCACCGTGTCGCCCGGGTTCGTGCGCGTGACGGAAGGCAGCACCGCGCCGTTCTCCGCGACGGGCCTCGACCAGTACGGCGACCCGATCGGGACCGGTCCGGTCAGCTGGGAGACCACGGCCGACGGCGGCGTCGACGCCGCGGGCGTGCTCAGCGCTCGCGCCCCGGGCGCCGGCTACGTCCGCGCCTCGGTGGACGGCGCATCCGGGACGTCGGTCGTCGCGGTCGTCGCGCCCGGCACCGACATCGCGCAGGGCAAGCCCGTCGCGGCGTCGACATCCGACGGCGCCAACACGGCGGAGGCGGCGGTCGACGGCGCGTCCGGCACGCGCTGGGAGAGCGCGCACGGCGCGGGCGAGCAGTGGCTGCGCGTCGACCTCGGCGCGCAGCACGACATCTCGTCGGTGCACGTCGGCTGGGAGGCCGCGGCGGCCGCGGAGTACGAGATCCAGGTCGCGGACGACGCGGACGGCCCCTGGACGACCGCGCGGACGGTCTCCAAGACCGCCGCCACGGCCGACGACGTGGCCGTCGAGGCCACCGGCCGGTACGTGCGGATCCTCGGGCTCGAGCGCCTCACCGACTACGGCTACTCGATCTGGGACCTCGGCGTGACCGGGACCCCGTCGGCCTCCGCGATCGACACCACCGAGATCCTGGTCACGCCGCAGGACCCCACGGTCGTGAGCGGGCGGGACGTGCGGTTCGCCGCCTGGGCCTTCGACGCCGCGGGCAACGGGGGCCGGATCGCGGCGCCGTTCGCGGCGGAGGGCGGCACGATCGCCGCCGACGGCACGTACACCGCGGGCGCGACCCCGGGGACCTTCCCGATCTCCGTCGAGTTCGACGGCGCCCGGGGCTCGTCGACGGTCACGGTGCGCGCGAACGGGGCCGGCGGATCCGGGCAGCCGGAGGTGCCGGCGCCGGGTGCGCTCGCCGACGTGGCGTACGGCAAGGACGTCACGGCGTCGTCCACCGAGAACGCGGGCACCCCCGCCGCGTTCGCGGTCGACGGGTCGCCGACCTCGCGCTGGTCGAGCGCGGCCCGCGACGACGCCTGGATCGAGGTGGACCTCGGTTCCGTGGCGACGATCGCGCGCATCGACCTGGAGTGGGAGGCCGCCTACGGGTCCGGCTACCTGCTGCAGACCCGCGCGACGGCCGACGACGACTGGGAGACGGTCGTCACCGAGTCGGCCGGCGACGGCGGGCACGACAGCCACGCGGTGGACGCCCGCGCGCGCTTCGTGCGGATGACGGGCGTCGAGCGGGCCACGCCGTACGGCTACTCGCTGCTCGGCCTCTCGGTGTGGTCGGCCGACGGAATCGTCTCGGCGAGGAACCTCGCCGAGGGGGCGACGGCCACCGCCACGAGCGAGCAGGCCCCGGGGACGAAGGCCGGGAACGCGGTCGACGGCGACCCCGCGTCGCGGTGGGCGAGCGAGGCGAGCGACGACCAGTCGATCACCGTCGACCTCGGACGGGCGTCGGAGATCTCCTCGGTCGCCGTGCGGTGGGAGGCGGCCCACGCCGCGGAGTACCTGATCCAGGGGGCGACCCGCGCGGAGGGCCCGTTCACGACGCTCGCCACCGAGACGGCGGGGGAGGGCGGGACGGAGACCTTCGCCGTGCGGGGCGAGCACCGCTTCATCCGCGTCCAGGGCGTGGAGCGCGCGACGCCGTACGGCTACTCGATCCACGAGATCGTGGTCCGCTAGCGCGAGGCGAGGGGGCGCGCCCGACCTCCGCCGACCGCGTCGGGGGTCGGGGGAGAACCATGAGAGAATACGGGTCGGACCATCACCGCGGACGCCCCTGGCGGAGCGCCGCGGAGGCCGGTGATCTCGGTGCACCGGCCACGCTCCCTGGCATCGCCTCCCGGCGCGGCCATGGTGCGCGACGTCGGCGCCCACGCGGCATGCATGCGCGTGCGCGACATCTCCGGCACACATCTCGAGGGATCGAAGGACAGCACTACATGATTTTCGAAGTAGGGGAGACCGTCGTGTACCCCCACCACGGCGCAGCCACGATCACCGCGGTCAAGACCCGCACCATCAAGGGGGTCGACAAGAAGTACATCACCCTCCAGATCCACCAGAGCGAGCTCGTCATCGACGTGCCCGTCGACAACGCCGAGCTCGTCGGGCTCCGCGACGTCATCGACAGCTCGGGCGTCGAGGCCGTCTTCGACGTGCTCCGCGGCGACGTCGAGGAGGAGGCCGGCAACTGGTCGCGCCGCTTCAAGGCCAACACCGAGAAGATGGGCTCCGGCGACGTCCGCCGCGTCAGCGAGGTCGTCCGCGACCTCTGGCGCCGCGACCAGGACTCGGGCGTCTCCGCCGGCGAGAAGCGCATGCTGGCGAAGGCCCGGCAGATCCTCGTCTCGGAGCTCGCGCTCGCGCAGAAGTCCACCGACGAGGAGGCGTCCGTCGTCCTCGACGGGGTCCTCGCGCAGAGCATCTCCGCCTGACCCCGCCGCGCCCCCGCGCGCGGCACCCGCCGACGGGCGGTCCCTCATCCCGAGGGGCCGCCCGTCGTCGTGTGCGGCCCCTGTCCCCGCGACGGACGTCGGGCCGCCGGGCCGTCAGCGGGGAGGGCGACCGGCGTAGGGTGCGAGCATGCGCGATCACCCCGAACGACCCGACCACGACGGCCCCCTCGAGCAGAACCCGCTCCAGCCCGCCGGACGCGGGCTCAAGGTGTGGATCTTCGTCATCGCCGCGATCGTCGTCACCGCCGTGGTGGCCTTCGCCCTCGTGCGCCTCGCGACCGCCGGCCAGAACACGCCCGGCCCGTCGTCGCTCGGCGAGGTCCTCGGCGTCGTGGCCGCGGCGCGCGCCCTGATCTGATCCCCCCCGCCGGCGATCGCCGGCGACGGGCGCGCGTGCCGCGCCCTCCCCACCCGTCGGCGGAGGCCACGCTCCTCGTGTCGGGCGCACCGTCGGCCACGGCGTCCTCCATCCGGTATCCCGGGACCCGGGAGGTGGGGACGTGGACGAGCGCGGGCGACGCCGCGGGCGGTGGCGGGGCTTGATCCCGCGCCCCCGGTCCCGCGCCGCGGCGCTCCGCATCCTGCTCGCGGGCGCGGCCGTCGTCATCGTCGTCGCGTCGGTGGCGGTCGGGGCGAGGGAGGCCTCCTCCGGTCCCGACGGCGGCGGCCCGCTCTCCGCGGAGGTGCGCGACGGCGCGGTCGTGGACGTCCTGGCCCGCGCGGGCCTCGTCCGGGAGGGGCGGATCGACGTGGACGCGGTGCGCGCCATGACCGACGCGCTCGCCCCCGACACCCGGGAGCGGGATCCGCGCTACGACCGCGACGCGTTCGGCCCGGCATGGGCGGACGCCGACGGGAACGGGTGCGATCAGCGGGACGACGTGCTCTCCCGCGACCTCGTCGGCGTCGTGGTCGCCCCCGACGACGCGTGCACGGTCGTCGCCGGGCACCTGGACGACGCGTACACCGGACGCGGCATCGACTTCGTGCGCGGACCCCGCACGAGCGCGGCCGTGCAGATCGACCACTTCGTGCCGCTCTCCTGGGCGTGGCGGCACGGCGCGTGGGCGTGGTCCGACGCGCGACGCGAGCGGCTGGCGACCGACCTCGACGAGCTGCAGGCCGTGGACGGACCGACGAACCAGGACAAGTCGGACCAGGGTCCGGCCACGTGGCTCCCGCCCGATCCCGCGTACCGCTGCCTCTACGTCACGCGCTTCGCCTTCGTCGTGAGCCGGTACCGGCTGGGCATCGACGACGCGGACCGGGCGGTCATCGACCGCGTGCTCGGCGAGTGCTCGTGAGGCGGGCGGGCGGGAGGGAGGGCGCGGGTGGGCCGGCGACGGGACCGGAGACCGGCGCGGTGCGGGCACGACGCCGCGCCCCCGTCCCGCGCGCCCCCGCCCCGCGCCCCCGTCCCGCGCGCCCCCGCCCCGCGCCCCCGTCCCGCGGCGGCGTCGGTGCGCGCGCGTACGCTCGGATCGACGCGGCCGGGCGTCGCCCCGACCACCCGGTCGGCGGCGGGCGACCGGAGGGGATCCGCATGTGGAGCAAGCAGAGCGGCGACGCGAGCGGCTCCATCGACCCGGTGCCGGAGCACCCGTACGCGCACCCCGTCCGCGGAGCCTGGCTCGTGCGCGTCGGGGACGGACCGGCGCTCGGCTGGGTGCTCCGTCACCGGGCCGACCTCGCCGAGCCCTTCTCCTACGAGGTCTACGCCTGCGGGCTCGGGTCCGACGGGCTGCGGGTCTGGGTGGCGCGGCGCGAGACGCTCAACGCGGCCGTGGCGTGGGTCGTGCAGCACGACCGGGAGCTCGTGGCGTTCGGGCGACGGCTGCGTCCCGATCCGACGCAGCCCGGCGCCGACGGGACGGACGCTGACCGGACGGACGCCGACCGGACGGACGCCGCCGCGCGGGCGGCTGCCGGTCCGCGGTCCCGGGACGACGACGCCGCCGCCCCCGGAGCGGGGGACGGCGGCGTCGGGACGCGCTGAGCGGCGCGGGTCAGCGCCTGCGCTGGTTCGTGGCGTCGCGTCCGGTGATGGGGAACGGCCCGGTGACGCCCTCGCGGAGGCGGGCGATCTCGAGGATCCGGTCGCGCTGCAGGTACCAGCCCACGACCAGCAGCGGGATGATGATCACGAGCGATGCGACCGTGAGGGTGCCGATGGGCCAGTCGATCGCCATCAGCACGAGCACGCTGACGAGGAACGCGAGCGTCAGCCACGAGGTGACGGGCGCGCCCGGCAGGCGGAACGTCGGCTCCTTCGCCTTGCCCTGCTTCGCCCAGGTGCGCAGGCGCATCTGGCACAGGATGATGGTCGCCCAGCCGGCCACGATGCCGAGCGCCGCGACGTTGAGCACGATCTCGAAGGCCTGGTCGGGCACGACCGCGTTGAGCGCCACGCCGAGGAGCGTGATGGAGCCGGTGAGGAGGATCCCGCCGAACGGCACGCCGCCCTTCGACATCACGGTCGTGAACTTCGGCGCCGACCCGTTCATGCCCATGGAGTGGAGGACGCGGCCCGTGCTGTACAGGCCGGCGTTGAGGCTCGACATGGCGGCCGTGAGGACGACGAAGTTCATGACGGATCCGGCGACCGCGCCGACCTCGGGCGAGCCGAGGCTGGAGAAGAACGTGACGAACGGGCTCTGGTCGGCGCTGTACGCCGTGTAGGGGAGCAGGAGCGAGAGCAGCACGATGGATCCGACGTAGAAGATCGCGATGCGGAACACGACGGAGTTGATGGCGCGGGGGATGACCTTCTCCACGTCCTGCGTCTCGCCGCTCGCGGTGCCCACGAGCTCGATCGCGGCGTAGGCGAACACGACGCCCTGCACGACGAGCACGACGGGGACGAGGCCCTGCGGGAAGATGCCGCCGTTCTGCTGCAGCACCGTCCAGCCGGTCTGCACCTCGGCGCCGCCGACCGTCACGGGGAAGCTCCAGGCGAGCCACACGATGCCCACGATGAGGAAGACCACGAGCGCGGCGACCTTGACCAGCGCGAACCAGAACTCCATCTCGCCGAACACCTTGACCGCGACGAGGTTGAGCGCGAGGACGATCGCGAGGGCGATGAGGGCCAGCAGCCACTGCGGCGCCGCCGTGAAGGCGGACCAGTAGTGCATGTAGAGGGCGACGGCCGTGACGTCGACGATGGCGGTGGTGGCCCAGTTGAGGAAGTACATCCAGCCGGCGGCGTAGGCGAACTTCTCGCCGTAGAACTCGCGCGCGTAGGAGATGAACGATCCCGAGCTCGGGCGGTGCAGCACCAGCTCGCCGAGCGCGCGGAGGATGAAGAAGGCGAACACGCCGCAGACGAGGAAGACGATGGCGAGGGCGGGGCCCGCGGAGGCGAGGCGGCCGCCGGCTCCGAGGAACAGCCCCGTGCCGATCGCGCCGCCGATGGCGATCATCTGCAGCTGGCGGGGCTTGAGGCCGTGCTGGTAGCCCTCCTGCTCGTGGCTGAAGTCCTGCGCCACGAAATCCGGATCGGGCGGGACGGTGCTGCGGTCGCTCTCGCTTCGTGTCATCCGAATACGGTAGTGGTAAGGGGCATTCGCCCTGACACCCGCGTCGATCGACTTCCGCGGGGCTCTGCACCTGTGATAGACGCCGAGGAGGCGCGGATGGCACGCACGCACGGCTCGGGACGACGGATCCGGTCGCGCACGGCGGCGCTCGCCGCGGTCGCGGGCGTGCTGCTCGTGGCGGGCTGCACCGCGGATCCCGGACAGCCGGGCGGCGCGACCCCGACCCCGACCGCGGCCCCGACGGGGCCGGCCGACGCCGGCGGGGAGGCGGCTACCCCGGCACCGGATCCGACCGTGACCCGCGCGCCGGGACCGCCGACCCAGGCGGAGCTCGCCACCTGCTCCACGCTGGCGCAGGTCCTGCCCGACTCCACGAAGCTCGTGCAGGCGCTCGGCGACGGGAAGCCCGTCGACCCGACGATCCTCGAGCGGGTGAAGCAGGGCGACGCGTCCCTCGCGGGCATGGCGCCGGAGGGCATGAAGCCGCTGGTCACCGCGTTCTCGACCATCGTCGACGAGCTCGACGCGCTGCGCTCGGGCGCCGACACGGACGGCGCCTCGCTCGACACCGGTCAGTACCTGCGCGCGACGAACGCGTTCCTCGACTACTGCCTCGACGACGTCGGCTACGTGCCGCAGGCGGCGTCCCCCACTCCCGCGCCCTAGCGCCCGGGCGCTCCGCCGTCGGCGCGACCGGCGCCCTAGGTGCGCCGGGCGACCGCCTCGTCCGCCTCGATGTCCTCGCGCGCGTCCTCCCGGCGGTCGCGGCCGTCGCCGTCGTGCGTGACCACGAGGTGCGGCGTGCGGTGGATCCGGTACGAGATGCGCAGGTGCCGGTGCAGGACGAGCCAGGCGATCGCGATGACCGCGGAGACGAGGCCGGACGCCGCGCCCACCATGAGCGCCGTGCGCGGGCCCCACGTGTTCGCGACCCAGCCGACGACCGGGGCGCCGAGCGGGGTGCCGCCCACGAAGATCGCCATGTAGACCGCCATCACCCGGCCGCGCATGCGCGGCTCGACCGTGAGCTGCACGGTGCTGTTGGCGCTCGTCATGAGGGTCTGCGAGACGACGCCGACGATCACGAGGGCGCCCGCGAAGAGCAGGTACGTGGGCGCTATCGCGGCCAGCGCGGTCGCGATGCCGAAGAGCGCGGCGCCGACGAACACGAGGCGGATGCGGGGCCGCTCGCGCCGGGCCGACAGGAGCGCGCCCGCGACGGATCCGACGGCGAGGCTCGACGACAGCAGGCCGAACTCCGTCGCGCCCTTGCCGAACTCGACGCTCGCCATGGTGGAGGTGAAGATCGGGAAGTTGTAGCCGAAGGCGCCGACGAGGAAGACGATGACGAGGATCACCATGATGTCCGGCCGCCCGCCGATGTAGCGGAAGCCCTCGCGGAGCTGGCCCCGGGAGCGGGCCACGCGCTCCGGGCGGCGGAGCTCGCCCACGCGGAGGCGGGTCAGCGCGATCAGCACGGCGATGAAGCTCACCGCGTTGATGAGGAAGACCCAGCCGGTGCCGACGCCCGCGATGAGCACGCCCGCCACCGCCGGGCCGATCATCCGCGCGGCGCTGAACGACGCCGAGTTGAGGGCGACGGCGTTCGACAGGTCGTCGTCGGAGACGAGCTCGGAGACGAAGGACTGGCGGGCGGGGGCGTCGAGCGCGGACGCGATGCCGAGGAGGAGCGCGAAGAGGTACACGTGCCAGAGCTCGGCACGCCCGGAGAGCACGATGAGGCCGAGCCCGAGGCCGAGGACGGCCATGGTGCCCTGCGTGATCATGAGGACGCGGCGCTTGTCGTAGCGGTCGGCGATGAGGCCGGCGTAGGGGGAGAGCAGGAGCATGGGGCCGAACTGGAGCGCCATGACGATGCCGACCGCGGTGGCGTCGTAGCGGGTGAGCTCGGTGAGGACGATCCAGTCCTGGGCCGTGCGCTGCATCCACGTGCCGACGTTGGAGACGAGGGCGCCCGCGAACCAGATGCGGTAGTTCGGCGCGCGGAGGCTGCGGAAGACGGCGCTCACGCGGAGGCCATCCGGCCGAGGAGGACGGCGGCGTCGGCGAGCGTGGCGCGCTCCTCGGGCGTGAGCTCGTCGAGGCGGAGCGACAGCCACGCGCTCCGCTGGCGGCGGGTCTCCTGCACGACGCGGCGGCCCTCCTCGGTGACGGAGACGGTGACCCGCCGCCCGTCGTCGGGCGCGGGCGAGCGCTCGGCGTAGCCGGCCGACACGAGGCAGTTGACCGTGCGGTTCATGCTCGGGGCCGAGACCCGCTCGAGCTCGGCGAGGCGACCGGGGCTCGCGGGCCCGTCGCGGAGGAGGAGGGCGAGGACCACGAACTGGCTGTCGCCCAGCTCGTGGTCGGCCTTCTCGGCGCGCAGGCGGCGCGAGAGGCGCATCACGCCGGCGCGGAGGCTCTGGCTGAGGTCGGGGGAGTCGGGCACCTGCTTAGGCTAGCTCATTAGACGCGCTAACGAACTCCTCCGGGGTGACGGGATGCTGCGAGCGGGCGCGATCCGGACACGGCCGGCGCCGACGCCGCTCGGTCCGGCCAGGATGGGAGGACGCCGCAGGACGCGGTGCCCGCGACGACGCGGGCGCCCGCCGCGGGACCAGAGGAGGCACGCATGACGCACCACGACGGCACGGACCACGCGCAGGACGACGCGACGCAGGACGACGCGGCGGGGCTCGGCGGCGAGGGCACGATCCCCGCGGGGAGCACCGGCGTCGCGGCCGGGCACGACGGCGGGAACGACCACTTCGAGCCCGAGGAGGACACCCCGCACCGCACCGACGAGGACGGCGCGGGCGCGACGGCCTGATCCGCCCGGCCCCGGATCCGTCCGGGGCGCCCGGCCCGGCCGAGACGGCGCCCGGCCGAGCCCGGCCCGCACCGCACGGGCCGGGCCGACCGGCCCGCGCGGGACCGCCCCGGTGTCCGCGTAGCCTGGATCCCCGTGGACACCGCGACCAACCCCCTCGACGGCACGCGCATCGCCTACCGGGCCTTCGGCGCCCGACCGGAGGGGGAGGACCCGCGCGACCCGGCGCACGCGCCCGTCGTGCTCGTGCACGGGACGGCCCTGTCGCAGGCGATCTGGCGCGGCTTCGGCTGGGTGCGCGGGCTCTCGCCCGATCGGCCGGTCATCACGCTCGACCTCCGCGGCCACGGCCGGAGCGGCACCCCGCACGAGCCCGCCGCGTACGCGATGGACCTCATGGTCGCCGACGTCGTGGCCGTGCTCGACGCGGTGGGCGTCCCCGCCGTGCACCACGTCGGCTACAGCCTCGGCGCGCGCGTCGGCTTCTCGCTCGCCGCGTCGCATCCGGAGCGTCTGCTCTCCACGTCGAGCCTCGGCGGATCCCCGCGGAGCGGCGTCGGCGTCTTCGACCGCGTGTTCTTCCCCGGCTGCATCGAGGCGCTCGAGGCGGGCGGGATGCCGGGCTTCCTCGACGCGTGGGAGCGCCACAGCGGGCATCCGGTCGACGCGGCGACGCGCGGGGCCTTCCTCGCCGACGACGCCCGGGCGCTCGCGGCGTACATGCGCGAGTCGGAGCGGGACGCCGGCGTGCCGGACGCGGTCGTCGCCGGATCCGACGTGCCGCTGCTCCTCGTCGCCGGCACCCGCGACCCCGAGCGGCTGCGGGCCGCCCACCACGTGCACGCTCTCCGCCCGGACGCGCCGCTCGTCGAGCTCGACGGCGCCACCCACGCGGACACGCCCAGGCACCCGGACGCGCTGCCCGCGGTCGCGCGGTTCCTCGCGTCGCTCGGCCCGCTGCCGCGCTGACGGGCCCGCGCTGACGCATGCGCGTCGACGGGCCCGCGTCCACGGGCCCGCGCCGACGGACCCGCGCCGACGGACCCGCGCCGACGACCCCGCGTCGACGGACCCGCGTCGACGGACCCGCGCCGACGACCCCGCGTCGACGGATCCGCGCCGACGGCCCGCGCGGGCCGGGGACGCCGGCCCGGCTCCCGGGATCAGGCGGCGGCCGCCCCCGCGCCCCGCGCGGCATCCGCATGCGCGAGCGCGGCGTTCCCCGCCTCGTGCGCGCGGTCGAGCTCGTCCGGATGCGCGGCCGCCGCCGCCTCGAGGGCGTCCGCCGCGCGCACGAGCGCGAGGTGCGACAGGGCCTGCGGCACGTTCCCCGCCTGGCGCCCCTGCACCGGGTCGTACTCCTCCGACAGGAGCCCCACGTCGTTGGACAGCCCGACGAGCCGCTCCATGAGCTCGCGCCCGTCGGCCTGCCGGCCGGAGCGCGCGTACTGCTCGACGAGCCAGAACGAGCAGGCGAGGAACGGGTTCTCGCCGGCGGGCAGGCCGTCGACGCCCGCGCTCGTGTCGTAGCGGAGCAGGAAGCCCTCGTGCATGAGGGTCCGCTCCATCGCGTCCACCGTGGCGAGCATGTGCGGGTCGTCGTAGGCGCAGAAGCCGGTCTGGGCGAGGATCAGCAGCGACGCGTCCACCGCGGTCGTGCCGTAGTGCTGGCGGAAGGCCCCGGTGGCGGGATCCACGCCCCGGTCGAGGATCTCGTCGCGCACCCGGTCGCGCAGCGTCCGCCACTGCTCCACCGGCCCGTCGAGGCCGTGCCGCTCGACGCCCTGCACGGCCGCGTCGAGGGCCGCCCAGATCATCGCGCGGGAGTGGGTGAAGTGCTGCTCGGCGCCGCGGATCTCCCAGATGCCGCTGTCCTGCCGCTCCCAGTTGTCCTCGACGTAGCCGATGAGCGCGCGCTGCAGCGGCCAGGAGAACTCGGTCTCGCCGACGCCGGCGTCGCGCGCGGCCTGGAGCGCCATCATCACCTCGCCGATGACGTCGGCCTGGTACTGCTCGAACGCGCCGTTGCCGACGCGCACGGGGCCGGATCCCTCGTAGCCCGGCAGGCTGTCGAGGTCGCGCTCGGGGAGGTACCGCTCGCCGCTCAGCCCGTACATGATCTGCACGTCGCCCGGATCTCCCGCGATGGCCCGCAGGAGCCAGGTGCGCCACTCGTCGGCCTCGTCGTCGAAGCCGTGCGCGAGGAGCACCTCCAGCGTGAGCGACGCGTCGCGCAGCCACACGTAGCGGTAGTCCCAGTTGCGCGGGCCGCCGAACTGCTCGGGGAGGCTCGTGGTCGCGGCCGCGACGATGCCGCCCGTGTCCTCGTGCGTGAGCGCGCGGAGCACGAGCAGCGAGCGGCGGACGGCGGCCTGGTGCGGGCCGGAGTGCTCGATGGAGCTCGCCCAGCTCTCCCACCACTCGGTCGTGTGCTCGAGCGCGGCGTCCACGTCGAACGCGGGCGGCTCGCTGCGGTGCGACGGGTACCAGGTGAGCGTGAGGTCGACGGTCTCGCCGGCCGACACCTCGAAGGCCACGCCGTGGTGGTGGTTCGTGGCGGTGAGCTCGGGGCCGCGGACCACGACGGCGTCGGGGCCGGCCACCGCGACGAGGCGGGGGTCGCCGTCGTCGAGCTTGCGGATCCAGGGGAGGGCCGTCGCGTAGCCGAAGCGCAGGCGGAGGTCGCCCTGCATCCGCACGGTGCCGTCGATGCCGCGGACGCGGCGCACGACGTCGGCCCGGCGGTTGCCCATGGACATGAAGTCGGTGACCTCGACGGCGCCCTCCGGCGTCTCCCAGCGCGTCCAGAGCACGAAGGTGTTGCCGAGGTAGGTGCGCATGGAGACCGAGGCGTCCGGATGCGCGGGCGCGAGGCGCCAGGATCCGTGCTCGTCCGTGCCGAGGAGCGCCCCGAACATGGACGCGGAGTCGAAGCGGGGCAGGCACAGCCAGTCGATGGAGCCGTCCCGGCCGACCAGCGCTCCCGTGTGGCAGTCCCCGATGAGTGCGTAGTCCTCGATGCGCATGGCCATGCGCCATGGTCGCACGGGCCGGCTGCGTCCCCGCCCGCGCCGCGTAGCCTGGCCGCATGCCCGCGACCTCCACGCTCCTCATCCTCGGCGCCAGCGGAGACCTCTCCGCGCGCCTCCTCCTCCCCGGCCTCGGCGAGCTCCTCGCGCACCGGCCCGACCTCGACCTGCAGCTCGTCGGCGCGGGCACGGAGGACTGGGACGACGACAGGTGGCGCGAGGTCGTCCGCACGTCCTTCGCGTCGCTCGGCGCCACGGGCCCGGCGGTCGACCGCGTCGTCCGGGGCACCACCTACCTGCCGGCCGACGTCACCGCGCAGGCCGACCTCGAGCGCCTGTTCGCGGCGTGCGACGCGGCCCCCGCCGTCTACTTCGCCCTGCCGCCGGCGGTCACCGAGAAGGCGTGCGAGGCGATGACCGGCATGACGCTGCCCGAGGGCACGTCGCTCTCGCTCGAGAAGCCGTTCGGCACCGACCTCGCGAGCGCGCAGGCGCTCAACCGGCTGCTCGCGACGCTCGTGCCCGAGGAGCGCACGCACCGGGTCGACCACTTCCTCGGCCGCTCCACCGTGCGGAACCTCCTCGGGCTCCGCTTCGCGAACCGCCTGCTCGAGCCGGTGTGGAACGCGCAGCACATCGCGAGCGTCGAGATCGTCTACGACGAGCAGCTCGCGCTCGAGGGCCGGGCCCGCTACTACGACACCGCGGGCGCCCTCACCGACATGATCCAGAGCCACCTGCTCCAGGTCATGGCGGTGTTCGCGATGGAGCCGCCCGCCACCACGAGCGCGCGCGACGTGCGCGACCAGAAGGCCCTCGTGCTCCGCGCCACCCGGCCCTTCGGCGGCGACCCCGTCGCGTCCTCGCGTCGGGCCCGCTACACCGCGGGCGACGTCGAGGGCCGCGAGCTCCCGGCGTACGCGGACGAGGCGGGCGTGGATCCGTCGCGCGGCACGGAGACGCTCGCCGAGCTGACCGTGGAGATCGCCAACTGGCGCTGGGCCGGCGTGCCGTTCCGCCTCCGCTCCGGCAAGGCCATGGCGGACCACCGCCGCGAGATCGTCGTGACCTTCCAGCCCGCGCCGCACGTGCCCACGGGCCTCACGGGGGCCGAGGAGCCCGACCGGATCCGCATCCTCATCGCGCCCGACGAGCTGCACCTGGAGCTCAACGTCAACGGCCCGGCCGACCCCGACGTCATCGACCGCGCCGAGCTCGTGACCGCGTTCGACGCGGGCGACCTGCCGCCGTACGGCCAGGTCATCGACGGCATCATCTCGGAGGACGAGAGCCTGTCGGTGCGCGGCGACACGGCCGAGGAGTGCTGGCGGATCGTCGAGCCGGTCATCGCCGCCTGGCGCGCCGGCGACGTGCCGCTCGAGGAGTACCCGGCCGGATCCGCGGGGCCGTGGGACGGCCCGCAGGTGGCGCCGAAGGGCTGAGCCGCGCCCGGCGGTGCGCTCGGCGGCGCGGCCTAGGCGCTCCGGGTCGCGCGCAGCAGCGCGGGCACGCGCCGCGGGTCGCCGGCGAGCTCGGCGAGCGCGCCGTCGAGCGGATCCTCGTCGAACACCGCGAGCTCGCGCGCGACGGCGTCCTCCCGGGCGGACCCTGCGCGGGCGTCCGGGGCGTCCGGCGCGGAGGATCCGGTCGCGCGCGCGTCCTCGAGCGGGAGGTCGGCCGCGGCGGGCGCCGCGCCGAGCGCCAGGGCGACGTCGCGCGCGATGTGCGCGGTCATCAGCTCGTCGAAGAAGCCGGCCGTCGACTCGGGCGTCCGGCGCACGAGCGCCCAGGCGCCGTCGGGGCCGAAGTGGTGGGCGAGCGCCGCGTGCACGATGAGCGCGATCGGGCGGAGGTCGGGATCCGCCTCGGCTTCCGCGGGCGCGGGCACGGGCGCGGCTTCCGCGGTCGCGTCGTCGGCCGGGGCCTCCGGCTCGGCCTTGTGCGCGGCGACGTGCGGCGGCCGGACCGGCCCGCCGTGCAGCCGGGCCGCGATGGCGGCGAGCTCGCCCGTCGCGAGCGACACCGACGGCGCGTGCACGGGCGTCGACGCGGGCGCGTCGGCGGGGGAGGGGCCGGTGGCGGCCGTCCGGGGATCCGGCGCCGCGGGCGCGGCCTCGGTCGAGCGGGTCCTGCGCCTCAGCCATCGGAACATGATCCCGACCTCCCCGATCGCGTCCACGACGATCGGGCTCATGATCTCGGCCGACACGCCCGGGCGGCGTCGCGACACGCCGGGCGGATCCGCATGGGGGCGCGGAGCGCGCGCCCCCGGGAGGGCGGCCGGCCACGCGTCTCCCGGGGAGCGGCTGCGAGACTGGACGCTCCCGGGACAGCGCGGTCCGCCCCACCCGTCTGGAGGATCCGTGGACCTGCCCTCGCTGCTCGCCCTGCCCGCCGTGGCCGTGACCGTCACGCTGCTCGCGGCCGTGGCCGCCGCCCTGCTCGTGACCGCCGTCGTCGCCCTCGTCGTGCGCGTCATCGCCCGACGCCGCGAATGGGCGGCCCGTCTCGTCGCCCGCGCCCGGCGCCCGTTCCGCGTGCTGCTCGTGGTCGTGGCGGTGTGGGTCGCGCTCCGCGCCTCCGTCGCGCCGGGCGAGCTGCGCGACGGGCTCGACCACCTGCTGCACGTCGTGACGATCGTCGCGTCCGCCTGGCTCGTCTGCGCCCTCGCCATCTTCTTCGAGGACCTCGGGCTCAGCCGCTACCGCGTGGACGTCGCCGACAACCGCGTCGCGCGTCGGGTGCGCACGCAGGTGCTCATCATCCGCCGCCTCACGGTCGTGGCGATCGTGGTGGTCGCCGTCGGCGCGATCCTCCTCACCTTCCCGGGCGCGCGCACGGCCGGCGCGAGCGTGCTGGCCTCCGCGGGCCTCGTGTCGATCGTCGCGGGCCTCGCGGCGCAGTCGACGCTCGCCAACGTGTTCGCCGGGATGCAGCTCGCCTTCAGCGACGCGATCCGGGTCGACGACGTGGTCATCGTGGAGACCGAGTGGGGCCGCGTCGAGGAGATCACGCTCACCTACGTGGTGGTGCACATCTGGGACGACCGCCGCATGGTGCTGCCGTCCACCTACTTCACGACCACGCCGTTCCAGAACTGGACGCGCACCAAGTCGGAGCTGCTCGGCGCCGTGGAGCTCGACCTCGACTGGCGGGCGACCCCGGCGAGCATGCGCGAGGAGCTCGACCGCGTGCTCGCGACGACCGACCTCTGGGACGGTCGCGTCTCCGTGCTCCAGGTCACCGACGCGGTGGGCGGCTACGTGCGGATCCGGGTGCTCGTCTCCGCCGTCGACGCGCCGACGCTGTTCGACCTGCGCTGCCTCGTGCGCGAGCGCCTCGTGACGTTCCTGCACGAGAGCAGCCCGCAGTCGCTGCCGCGCACGCGGGTGCAGATGGTGGATCCGCACGTGACCGCCGACGCGACCCGCGCGGGACGACGCGCGGCCGAGGCGGAGCCGACGGGCCTGTTCTCCGGCACGGCCCAGGGCGACGTGCGGGCGGGGCTCTTCACCGGCCCGATCTCCACCGTGCCGGCCGAGGAGCGCATCGACCTCGAGGTCGACGGGGACCGCTGGCGCACGCACGACTGACGCGCACGCCCGGGGGCGTGCGCGTCGGTCGTGCGGGGCGGCTAGTTGCCGAGCTGCCCGTCGCGCGAGTCCTCGATGACGGTGCCGACGGCGATCGCCATCGTGATGCCCCAGCTCAGCCACATGAGGCCGAGCTTCCAGTCGCGCGGACCCCGCCGGGTGGTCTGGAGCGTGCTCCAGCCGCCGATGAGGGCGCTGAGGACGCTGCCGTTCAGGATGTACTTGCGCATGACACCTCCCAGTGTGCTCCCCACGGTACCGGGATCCGGCCGCCGCGACCGCGCCCGGCCCGCGCCGCCCGCCCGCCACCGGGCGGGCGTCCCCTTTCCGCAGGCGGTGCGGGCTCCCGGCGGGCGGTGAGTACAGTGATCGCGGATCAGACAGGAGGCGCCCGTGCGCACAGCCCTCATCGGGGTGGTGCTCCTCGTCGTCGGCGCCGTCGCCGTGGCCACCGGAGCCCTCCCGCTCGACGACCTCGGCGTGCTGTACGAGCGGGTCTGGCCGATCCTCCTCTTCGTCGTGGCCATCACCGTGGTCACCGAGCTCGCGAGCGAGGCGGGCCTGTTCACCTGGATCGCCGAGCGGGCCGCCGGCCTCGGCCGCGGACGCACCTGGGCGCTCTGGCTCGCGACAGTGCTGCTCGCCTGCCTCTGCACGATCTTCCTGTCGCTCGACACGACGGCCGTGCTGCTCACGCCCGTGGTCGTGGTGCTCGCCCGGCACTGCGGGCTGCCGCCGCTCCCGTTCGCGCTCACCACGGTGTGGCTCGCGAACACGGCGTCGCTGCTCCTCCCCGTCTCGAACCTCACGAACCTGCTCGCGGAGCACGAGCTCGGCGGCCTCGGCCCGGCGGGCTTCGCGGCGCTCACGGTCGCGCCGGCGCTCGTGGCCATCGCCGTGCCCGTGCTCGCGATCCTCGTCATCCACCGCAAGGACCTCTTCACCCGCTACGAGGTCGGGCCGCCGACCGCGCCGACCGACCGGGTGCTGCTCGTGGGCAGCGCCGTCGTGGTGGGCCTGCTCGTGCCGGCGCTCGTCTCGGGCGTCGAGGTGTGGATCCCGGCGCTCGCCGCGGCGGTCCTCCTCGCGGTCCTCACGGCCGTCCGGCGGCCGCGGGTCCTCCGGCTCGGGCTCCTGCCGTGGCAGCTCGTGGTGTTCGCGTCCGGCCTCTTCATCGTGATGGAGGCGGCGCAGTCGCTCGGGCTCACCGCCGTCATGGCCGCGATCTCGGGCCAGGGCCAGGACGCCGCGTCCCTCTTCCGCCTCGCGGGCGTCGCGACGCTGAGCGCCAACGCCGTCGACAACCTGCCGGCGTACCTCGCGCTCGAGCCCGTCGCCGGATCCCCGGAGCGGCTCGTCGCGGTCCTCGTGGGCGTCAACGCGGGCCCGCTCATCACGCCGTGGGCCTCGCTCGCCACCCTGCTCTGGCATGAGCGGCTCGTGAGCATGGGCGTCCACATCAAGTGGTCGCGCTACGTGCTGCTGGGGCTCGTGGTGGCGCCGCTCACGGTCGGCCTCGCGATGCTGGCGTTCGTGCTGACGCGCTGATCCCGCGGGCGGTCCGGCCCGCGCGGAGCCGCCGACCTGGCAGGCCGCTGGCAGTCTGACCGATCGTGCAGGAGCTGACCGATCGGTCGACATAGGCTCGGCGGGTGACCCGAACCCCCCGCGCCTCCGCAGGCGACGAGCTCCGCCCCATCGCCGCCGCGCGCTTCGCCCGCGACGGCTTCCAGGCGACCTCGCTGCAGCAGATCGCCGACGAGGCCGGCTACTCCAAGTCGAGCGTGCTCTACCACTTCGCCTCCAAGGAGGCGCTGCTCGACGCCCTGCTGGAGCCGACCATCGACGCGCTCGCCGAGGTCATCGAGCGGGCCGACTCCATCCGCGGCGACGCGGACGCGCGGCGCCTCTTCGTCGAGCGCTTCATCGACTTCCTCCTGCTGCACCGGCACGAGGTCGCGCTGTTCATCACGCAGGGCCGGTCGCTCGGCCACCTCGCCGTGATCGAGCGCGCCAACGACCTCGTGCGCACGCTCGGGGAGACCGCCGGCGCCCTCGACAGCACCCTCGACCAGCTGCGCTTCGGCGTGGCGCTCGGCGGCGCGGCGTACATCCTCGCCGCGAGCGACGACTGGTCCACCAACGAACCCCTGCCCGACGACGAGATCAGGGCCGCTCTCGTCGTGGTCGTGGGGGAGCTGCTCGCCCCCCTCGGCACCCGCTCCGCCTGATCCCCGCTCCGCCCATCCCCCCCCGCACCACCCTCCGAAGGAGAGCCACCGCCCATGGCCACGCTGCTGTACCGACTCGGACGCATCTCGTTCCTCCACCCGTGGCGCGTCGTCGCCGCGTGGATCGTCATCCTCGGCATCCTGCTGGGCGGCGGGCTCGCGCTCGGCGGGAAGACCCAGGAGTCGTTCTCGATCCCGGGCACCGAGTCGCAGGAGGCCATCGACCGGCTGGCCGCCGTGTTCCCGCAGGCGGCGGGCGCGAGCGCGCAGATCGTGACCGAGGCGCCCGCGGGCGCGAAGGTCACCGACGACGCCGAGAAGACGGCCATCGAGGCGACCGCGACGGCCGCGGCCGACGTGCCCGGCGTCGAGACGGCGCTCTCGCCCTTCTCCGAGTACGCGAGCGACGCGGTGTCCGAGGACGGCACCGTGGCGATCACGACCGTCCAGTTCGCGGGACAGAGCGACCAGGTGACGACCGCGACGCTCGACGCGCTGAAGGAGTCGGCGCAGGCGGCCGAGGACGCGGGGATGACGGTGTCGTTCGGCGGCCAGGTCTTCCAGGACATCCACTACGGCGTGACCGTGACCGAGGCGTTCGGCGTGCTCTTCGCGGGCCTCGTGCTCGTGCTCACCTTCGGGTCGATGCTCGCGGCGGGGCTGCCGCTCATCGGCGCGCTGGTGGGCGTCGCGGCGTCCGCGGGCGCGCTGCTGGCGGCGTCGGCGTTCGTCACGGTCTCGAGCGCCTCGCCGCTCCTGGCCGTGATGATCGGGCTCGCGGTCGGCATCGACTACGCCCTCTTCATCCTCATGCGGCACCGGACGCAGCTCGCCAACGGCATGCCCGTCGAGCGCTCGGCCGCGACCGCGGTCGCCACCGCCGGCAGCGCCGTGATCTTCGCGGGCGTGACGGTGATCATCGCGCTGCTCGGCCTCCTCGTCGTGCAGATCCCGTTCCTCACGGTCATGGGCCTCGGAGCGGCCTTCGCGGTGCTGCTCGCCATGGGCGTCGCCACCACGCTGCTGCCGGCCATGCTCGGCTTCGCGGGCGAGCGCCTCCGGCCGAAGGAGGGCTCGCGGGCCGCGCGCCGCGCGAGGGCGCAGGCCGAGGGGACGCAGCGGACGCTCGGCGCGCGCTGGGTCAAGGTCGTCACGAAGGTGCCGATCATCCCGGTCGTGATCGTCATCGGCATCGCCGGCCTCCTGGCCGTGCCCGCGTCGCAGCTGCAGCTGGGGCTGCCGAGCGGGGCGACCGAGCCCGCGGGATCCACGAGCCGCGTCGCGTACGACACCGTCTCCGACGCGTTCGGGCCGGGGCACAACGGCCCGCTCGTCGTGCTCGTCGACATCACGCAGACGACCGACCCGATCGGCGTGCTGGGGGAGATCGGGGACGAGATCCGCGGGCTCGACGACGTGGCCTTCGTCGGCACGGGCACGCCCAACCCGTCGGTCGACACCGCGATCATCCAGGTGCTCCCGGACAGCCCGCCCGAGTCGGCGGAGACGACGGCGCTCATGCAGTCGATCCGCGACCTCGCGCCCGGCCTCCAGGAGCGCTACGACACGCGCGTCTCCGTCACCGGCACCACGGCCGTGCAGAACGACATCTCGCAGCGGCTCGACCAGGCGCTCGTGCCGTTCGGGATCGTGGTGGTGGGGCTGTCGATCATCCTGCTGATGATCGTGTTCCGCTCGATCTTCGTGCCCGTGAAGGCCGCGGTCGGCTTCCTGCTGAGCGTCATCGTCTCGTTCGGCACCGTGGTGCTGATCTTCCAGGACGGGGCCTTCGCCGACGTCCTGGGCGTGACGCCCGGCCCCATCCTCAGCTTCATGCCGATCCTCCTCATGGCGATCCTGTTCGGCCTCGCCATGGACTACGAGGTGTTCCTCGTCTCCGGGATGCGCGAGGACTTCGTGCACCACGGCGACGCGAAGCGGGCCATCGTCACGGGCTTCTCGGGCGCCGCCCGGGTCGTGACGGCGGCCGCGCTCATCATGTTCTTCGTGTTCGCGGCGTTCGTGCCGGAGGGCGCGGGCGTCATCAAGACCATCGCCCTCGGCCTCGCCGTCGGCATCTTCTTCGACGCGTTCCTCGTGCGCATGACCCTGGTGCCCGCCGCCATGGCGCTCCTCGGGAGGCGCGCGTGGTGGATCCCGCGCTGGCTCGACCGGATCCTCCCGGACGTCGACATCGAGGGCGAGGGCCTGCGCGAGCACCAGGACGACGTGGACTGGGCGCGCGACTCGGGCGCCGCCGTCGCGGCCGAGCGGCTCGTCGCGGGCGTCCCCGGGCGCCGGCTCCTGCCGGTCGACCTGCGCGCGCCGGCCGGATCCCTCGTGCTCGTCGAGGGCGACGTCGCCGAGCGCCGGCTCCTCGGCGCCACGCTGGGGGCCCGGCTCGCGCCGCTCTCCGGCCGGGCGCAGGTCGCCGGGCACCCGCTCGCGTCCGAGTCCGGCCGCGTGCTCACGAGCGTCGCCATGGCCGACCTCGGCCGCGTCGACCGGGTGGACTCGGGGCTCACGGTGGGGGACCTCCTCGCCGAGCGCATCGACCTGTCCGAGCCGATGGGCCGCCGCCGCGGGGCCCGCGCCCGGCAGGCCGAGTGGCTCGCCCGCATCAGCCAGGCGGCCGACGCCGCGGGCGCGCTCCCCATCGGCGCCGACGACCCGGTCGGATCCCTCCTGCCGCTCGAGCGCGCCATCGCCCTCACCGCCGTCGCCGCCTCGGGACGCGCCCCCGTGCTCGTGCTCGACGTGGTGGACCCGTTCCCGGACGCCGCCGCCGAGCGCGCGTTCCTCGCCGCCCTGCCCGCGCTCGTCCACGAGAGCACGACCGTCCTCCTGGGCGCGCCGTGGTTCCCGGACGACCACGGGATCCCCGGGCGCCCCACCGTCCGCCTCCGGCTCGAGGCCGACGCGTCACCGTCGGGCGATCGACCCGACGACGACCGCGACGCCCGCCAGCCCGGCCACGACCAGACCGTCACCACCGTCGAGGAGACCCTCCGATGACCACCCGCTCCACCCGCCGACGCCTCGCCGTCGCCCTCGTCGCGATCGTGCCCCTCGCGGTCGCCGGCCTCTTCATCGGCTCGCTCTCGGACGTCGCGAAGGGCGTCGAGCGCGTGCCCGCCGCCATCGTCAACCAGGACGAGATCGTGCAGCAGAAGGCGCCCGACGGCACGGAGTCGCCCGTGCTCGCCGGCCGCCTGCTCGTGACGCAGCTCACCTCCGACGACAACCAGGCCTTCGACTGGACCATCACGAACGCCGACGAGGCGCAGCGGATGCTCGACGACGGCGAGGTCTACGCGGTGCTGACCGTGCCGAAGGACTTCTCCTCGTCGATCGTGTCGCTGTCGACGGAGACCCCGCAGCGCGCGCAGATCAGCGTGGAGACGGACGACGCGCACGGCTACCTGACGGGCGCGGCCACCCAGGCCGTCGGCGTCGGCATGACCAGCGTGTTCGGCAACGCCATCACCTCGCAGTTCGTCTCCGGCATCTACACGACCTTCGGCGGGCTCAAGGGCTCGCTCACCGACGCCGGGGACGGCGCGACGAAGCTGGCCGACGGCGCGACCCAGCTCTCCGCGGGCGCCACGACGCTCGGCGACGGGATCACGCAGCTCGGCGACGGCATCGGCCGGACCCAGCAGGGCGCGACGCAGCTGGCGGACGGCCTCGGCACCTACACGGGCGGCGTCTCGCAGCTGTCCTCCGGGCTCGACCGGCTGCAGACCGGCGCCGCCGGGCTCTCGCAGGTCTCCGACGGCGTCGGGCAGTACGCGGGCGGGGCCGGGCGGATCGCGCAGCAGGTCGCCGGACTCCGGCAGCAGCTCGGGGCGGACCCGCGGACGGCCCCGATCGCCGCGCAGCTCCAGCCGCTCGAGCAGGGGATCGACCAGTACGCCGCCCAGGGTCGCACGCTCGCGACCCAGGCGGCGGCGGGCATCCAGGGCGTGCAGCAGGGCATCGGCCAGAGCGCGTCCGGCGCGTCGCAGCTCGCGGCGAACGGCGGGGCGCTCGTCTCCGGCGCGCGCCAGCTCGGCGACGGCCTCGGCCAGCTGCGCACGGGCGCGTCCGGCGCGGCGACGGGCGCGGGCGACCTCGCGACGGGCGCCACGTCGCTCTCGTCCGGCGCCACCGAGCTCGGGCAGGGCCTCGCGCAGGGCGCCGAGCAGATCCCCTCGCTCGACGCCGACCAGGCGGCCTCCGCCTCGGGCGTCGTCGCGGATCCGGTGGGCCTCACCGTGCAGCGCGAGAACGAGATCGACAACCCGGGCGACGCCATCGCCGCGATCTTCGTGCCCATCGGCCTCTGGCTCGGCGCCTTCGCGACCTTCCTCGTGCTGCGGCCGGCCGCGCGCCGCCTGCTCGCGTCGTCGGCCGCGACGGGCCGCGTCATGGGACGCGTGCTCGCCCGCGCCGGGCTGATCGCGCTCGCCCAGGTCGTGCTGCTCGTCGCCCTCGTGCACGCCGCGCTCGGCCTGTCGCTCGCGCTGCTGCCCGCGACCCTCGGGTTCGCCGCCGTCACCGCGGCGGCCTTCACCGCGATCCACTACCTGCTGCGCCAGGCGTTCGGCCGCACCGGCATGGTCGTCTCGCTCATCCTGCTGGCGGTGCAGGCCGCGGCGATGGGCGGGGTCATCCCGCTGCAGCTCGTGGCGGAGCCGTTCCAGGCGATCAGCCCGTTCCTGCCGCTCACCTACGCGGCGTCGGGCATGCAGGCGATCATCGCCGGGGGAGCGCCCGCCGTCGCGTGGGGCGCCGCGGGCACGCTGGCGGCGTTCCTGCTGCTGAGCCTCGCCGTCTCCTACCTGGTGACGCGGCGCTCGCGGCGGGCGCGGAGCCTCGGCCTCCTGCCGGGCAGCGCGCCGGCCTCGGCGGCCGTCGCCGTCTGACGCCTTCCGCACGATCCGATGCCGGGCGCCCTCGCGGGTGCCCGGCATCGCGCGTCTGGGGAGCCCGGCGCACGTGCGGCCGCCGCACCGCCTACCATTCGAGAACCGTTCTCGACAAGGAAGGCGCCCCATGCGCACCCCCTCCCTCCTCGGCGTCGGCCTCGTGGTCGTCGGCCTGCTCGCCGGCGGCGTCGGATCCGTCGCCGCCCCGCCCGAGACCGCGTCCGCCGCCGGCCGCGCGTCGTGGCTGCTCGTCGCCGACCCGGCGGCCCACGCCGTCTCGATCGTCGACTCCGCGACCGGCCGCACCACGGGCTCCCTCCCGGACACGACGCTGGGCGCGCACGCCGGCGTCGTGCAGCTGGGGCACGGCCGCATCGCCTTCGTCGACGAGGGCGGCCCGCGGCTCGACGTGGTCGACATCTCCTCCGCCGGGGTCCCGCGCCTCGCGTCGGCGACCCCGATCCCGTCCGCGGCCGGCGCCTGGACGCGCGCCGGCTGGATCTCGGACGACGCCGGCCACCGCTTCGTCGCGGTCGGGTCCGACCTCGACGGATCCACCACGCAGCAGGTCACGCTCGTCGACACGCGCACGGGTCGCGCGAGCACGGCGGAGATCCGCACGAGCGAGGTGACGCTCGCCACGACGGGCGCGCGCGGCACGGAGGAGATGGAGACGTTCCTCGTGGGATCCCCGCTGCGCCTCGTCGTGAGCGCCGGCGGGCACCTCGACGCCTACGACGCGGCCGACATCCTCCGCGGCGACGCGCACCCGGCCGCCGTCGCGTCGACGCCGCTCGGCGCCTACCCGCACGGGCCGATCGCGGACGCGCGCGGCACGGTCATCGGGTCGACCCTGCACGACGGCGTCGAGACGGTGCCGCTGACCCGGACCGGCTTCGGCACGGCCACCACCCGGGCGTACCCGGAGCGCGCGCAGCAGAGCTACCGGCCGCGCATGGCGCCGGACGGCGTGACCGCCGTGGGCGCGCAGACGGGCGCCACCGCCGCCGACCCGGCCCTGCTCACGTCGTCGTCGATGCGCGGCGTGGGCATCGCGAGCGTCGCCCTCGGCACCGGGACGCCCACGCGCGCGGTCGTCGGGCCGTCCTCCGCCGCCGTGGTCGTGACGGAGGGCGGCGTCGACACGCTCGACCTCGTCGCGCGCGGCGCCGACGGCCTGTACGACGGGGCGGTCACGCGCGTCCGGCTCCCGGCGCTCGGGCAGGCGGCGGGCCCCGGATCCTCCGCGCGCTTCCTCGCGGCCTCGGCCGACGGCTCGGAGCTGTTCCTCTCGCGGGCGGGGACGGGATCCGTGCTGGAGATCGACGTGCGCGGCACGACGGCCACCGTCCGTGGCACGATCGCCGTGCCGTCGGCGCTGGCGGACGGCGGCTACCTCGCCACCGTCGACCAGCACCAGCGGCCGTACGACCTCAGTGGGCGCTGACGCGCGGACGCCGACGCCGACGCGGACGCCGCGACCCCGCACGACGAGGGCCGCCCGGATCACCGGGCGGCCCTCGTCGTGCGTCGTGCGGCGCCGGCTAGAGCGCGAGCGCGATGCGCCCGCTGAACACGCGGGTCACGGGCGGCGCGGCCAGCACCTCGCCGAGGCGCGCGGCGCCCTCGGGGGTGGCGCGCCAGGCGACGTAGGCGTCGTGGTCGGCGGTCGACGCCCACTGCTCGACGACGACCATGCGGGCGGGGTCGGCGTCGTCGACGAGGACCTCGAGGCCCTCGTTGCCCGCGAAGGCGCGGGTGGCCTGCAGGGTCTCGGCGAGGACGTCCGCGACATCGCCGAGGCGCGTCTCGTCGACCTGGATCTCGAGGTGCACGGTGGTGCTCATGGTGTCTCCGGTCCCGACGCCGGGCGGGCGGGGCCCCGTGCGACGTCGCTCATGTGCGGGGACGTTCCCCTCGTCCATCCAACCCCCGCGGCCGTCGGGGCATGCCCGGGCGGGCGTCGCGGGCGTGTCGGCCGGAGGATCCGCGGGAGCCGCTCCCCGCTCAGCGGTCGCGGACGCCGCGGCGAGCGCGCACCGCCTCAGCGGTCGCGGCGGAGCGCGGTGCGGAGCCGCTGGTACCCGGAGAGCACGGGCGGGGCGACGGGCGTGCGCTCGGGCGCGGTGTCGAGCCGGAGCTGGCGCTGGGCGAACTCGCGCGTCTCGACGAGCATCGCGAGCCGCTGCTCCTCGGTCTTCGCCTTGCGGGTGTTGACCTCGGCGACGACGCCGCCCTGCCAGCCCTGCTCGGCGAGCCAGCGCAGGGTCTCGGCGACGGGCTGCGTGCCGCGGCCGGGGAGGAGGTGCTCGTCGAGGATGCGGCCGTCGTCCTGCGAGCCGGACCCGTCGCAGAGGTGCACGTGGCGCAGGCGCGGCCCGAGGGACTTCGCCATCTCGAGCGCGTCCTGGCCGGAGAGCGAGGCGTGGGAGAAGTCGAGCGTGGTGGCGTCGCAGTCCATGTCGCGCGGATCCCAGCCGGGCGAGTACGCCTTCATGCTGCGTCCGGCGACCTGCCACGGGAACATGTTCTCGACGGCGATCTCCACGCCGGTCTCCGCCTGGATCGAGCGCACGATCTCGAGGAACGACTCGGCGTAGCCGGCCTGCCAGCGGAACGGCGGGTGGACCACGACGGCCGGGGCGCCGACCGCGCGCGCGAGCTCGGCCGACCGCTCCAGCTTCACCTTCGGGTCCCGCCCCCACACGAAGTGCGTGAGCAGGAGGACGGGCGCGTGGATCGACAGGATCGGCAGCCCGTGCTTCTCCGACAGGGCACGGAGGGCGGCGGCGTCCTGGGTGACCTCGTCGTTCGTCACCATGATCTCGACGCCGTCGAATCCGGCGCGCTTCGCCATGACGAAGGCGTTCTCGACGGGCTGGGGGTACACGCAGGTCGTGCTCATGCCTACTCGGATCACGACGGCGAGCGTACCCGCCGCCGCTGGGCGCCCGGGATACGCGGGAGGTCCGGCGCGTGTCGGGTACGCGACGCGGACAGGGGCGGTCGGCATGCTGGGAGGGACGACCGCGGCGCACGGCCGCGACGGCGGGAGGAGGCGGGATGTCCGCAGCGGGATCGGGCGGCGCGTCGGACGCGTACCGCAAGGAGCGGGCGGACGCGCCGCGCGGCTTCTTCGAGGCGGAGGCGGCGGGGCTGGCGTGGCTCGCCGAGGCGGAGCCCGCCGGGGGAGCGCGCGTCGTGCGCGTGCTCGACGTCGCGCCCGGGCGCATCGACCTCGAGCGGCTGCGGCCGGCGCGCCCCACCCGGGACGCGGCCCGCGCGTTCGGGGCGGCCCTCGCGATCACGCACGACGCGGGCGCCGACGGCTTCGGGTTCCCTCCGCCGGGGATCGACGGGCCGGCGTTCATCGGGCGCCAGCCGCTCTCGGTCGGCCGCGTCGCCCCGGGCGTCGGCGACGCAGCCGGATCCGGATCCGGCTGGGGCGCCTGGTACGCCCGCGAGCGCGTCCTCCCGTACCTGCGCCGCGCGGTCGACGCCGGGAACGCGACCGCCGCGCAGGCGGCCGACGTCGAGCGGGCCTGCGCGGCCGCATCGGACGGCCGGTTCGACGACGGCGCGCCGGCCGCGCGGATCCACGGCGACCTGTGGTCGGGCAACGTGCAGTGGACCGACGGGGGAGCGGTCCTCATCGACCCGGCCGCGCACGGCGGCCACCGCGAGACCGACCTCGCGATGCTCGCCCTCTTCGGCTGCCCGGGCCTCGACGACGTGCTCGGCGCGTACGCCGACGCCGGATCCCTCGCCCCCGGCTGGCGCGACCGCGTCGCGCTCCACCAGCTCCATCCGCTCGCCGTCCACGCCGCGTCGCACGGACCGGCCTACGGCGACGCCCTCCACGACGCGGCGCGCGCGGTGCTCCGGATGTGAGGAGGCCCGCCCGCCATCGTCACGGGCCGACGCGGCCCGGCCGTCCGGCGATCGCACTGATAGCCTCGGATGACCGAGCAGGCACGACAGACCTCTGCGAGAACGAGACGGGAACCGTGACTCCGCCACCCTCATCCACGCCCTCCGCGACCGAGACGACCGCGCCCGAGCAGGCGGACGGCGGCGACGTCCGGCCCGGCACCTACGACCTCGTCGTCGTCTCCAACCGCCTCCCCGTCGACCGCGTCGTCGCCGCCGACGGCAGCACCTCCTGGCGGCACTCGCCGGGTGGCCTCGTCACGGCGCTCGAGCCCGTCATGCGCGCCAACGAGGGCGCGTGGGTCGGCTGGCCCGGCATCGCCGACCACGACGTCGAGCCGTTCGTCGACGCGGGCATCTCGATCATCCCCGTCACCCTCACGGAGCAGGACCTCGCGGAGTACTACGAGGGCTTCTCCAACGACACGCTCTGGCCGCTGTACCACGACGTCATCGCGCAGCCCAGCTACCACCGCGAGTGGTGGGACACGTACGTCAGCGTCAACCAGCGCTTCGCCGACGCGGCCGCGACGGCCGCCGCCCCCGGCGCCACCGTGTGGGTGCAGGACTACCAGCTGCAGCTCGTGCCGAAGATGCTCCGCGAGCAGCGGCCGGACCTCACGATCGGCTTCTTCAACCACATCCCGTTCCCGCCGTACGGCATCTACTCGCAGCTGCCGTGGCGCACGCAGATCATCGAGGGCCTCCTCGGCGCCGACGTCATCGGCTTCCAGCGCGTCGCCGACGCCGGCAACTTCACCCGCGCGGTCCGGCGCCTGTTCGGCTACACGACGCGCGGATCCACGGTCGACGTGCCCGTGCGCGGCGGCATCCCGCTCACCGTCCCCGGCACCAAGCCGTCGAAGCCCGTCCGCGAGCTCCGCACCCGCCAGGTCGTCGCCAAGCACTACCCGATCTCCATCGACGCGCGCAGCTACGAGGAGATGGCCAAGGACCCGGCCATCCAGGAGCGCGCCCGCCAGATCCGCGCCGACCTCGGCAACCCGAAGACGATCCTCCTGGGAGTCGACCGGCTCGACTACACGAAGGGCATCGGCCACCGCCTCAAGGCGTTCGGCGAGCTCCTCGCCGAGGGCCGCGTCACGGTGGAGGACGCCACGCTCGTCCAGGTGGCGAGCCCCAGCCGCGAGCGGGTCGAGACCTACAAGCAGCTGCGCGACGAGATCGAGCTGACGGTCGGCCGCATCAACGGCGACTACGGCTCCATCAGCCACACCGCCATCAGCTACCTGCACCACGGCTACCCGCGCGAGGAGATGGTGGCGCTGTGCCTGGCCGCCGACGTCATGCTCGTCACGGCGCTCCGCGACGGCATGAACCTCGTCGCCAAGGAGTACGTCGCCACCAAGCACTCCAACGAGGGCGTGCTCGTGCTGAGCGAGTTCGCGGGCGCCGCGGACGAGCTGAAGGCCGCGCTCCTCGTGAACCCGCACGACATCGAGGGGCTCAAGGAGGCGATCCTCCGCGCCATCGAGATGCCGAAGGCCGAGCAGCGCAAGCGCATGCGGTCGCTCCGCAAGCGCGTCTTCGAGAACGACGTCGCCGCGTGGTCGAGCTCCTTCCTGTCCGACCTCGGTCGCACGCACGCCGCCTCGATCCACGAGGGCCCCGACGAAGAGGTCGTCGAGCCCCTCATGGACGAGGGCTGGTAGCGCGCGTGGCCGAGCTGACCACCGACATCCAGGCCAAGGGCGGCCGCGGATTCCCGGGCCGTCTCTTCGAGGCCCTCACCGAGCTCGCGCGCACGCCGCGCCTGCTCGTCGCGCTCGACTTCGACGGCACCCTCGCGCCCGAGGTCGACGACCCGGAGAAGGCGCGCGCCGTGCCCGAGGCCCGCGCGGCCGTCCTGGCGCTGCTCGCGCTGCCGGACACGCGCGTCGCGCTCGTCTCGGGGCGCGCGCTCCGCAGCCTCGAGGCGGTGGCCGACCTGCCGGACGAGGTGCTGCTCGTGGGATCCCACGGCGTGGAGATCCGCCTCGACAGCGACGACATCGAGCTCGTGCTCGACGAGGGCGAGCTGGCGCAGCGCGGCGTGCTCTCGGACGTGCTCGGCCAGGTCGCCGACTCCCTCGACGAGGTGTGGATCGAGGAGAAGCCCGCGGGCTTCGCCCTCCACACGCGCCTCGCTACGGAGAAGCACAGCCGCATCGCGCACCTCGTCGCGACGCAGGAGGCGCACGCGGAGGTCGACGGCCTCAAGGTGCGCTCCGGCAAGGACGTGCTCGAGTTCAGCATCCGCCAGGCCACCAAGGGCGAGGCCGTCGAGCACCTCCGCCGGTACGCGGAGGCGTCCGCGGTGTTCTACGCCGGCGACGACGTCACCGACGAGGACGCGTTCGCCGCGCTCCAGGCCGGCGACCTCGGCCTCAAGAGCGGCACCGGCGCCACCGCCGCCGACTTCCGCGTCGACGGCCCGCACGACGTGGCGCGCGTGCTGCAGGTGCTCGCGGACCTCCGCGGCGAGCCGGTCGTCCAGCCCGGGTGACCTCGCGGGCCTCCGCGCCCCGGACGTTCAGGCGGGCCCCAGGTAGACTGGGGAAATAGCCGACTCGCGAGAGGAGACCGCAGTTGCTCGTCCTCCTCTCGGCGTTCCTGATCGCCTCGATCCTGCTGCCGCTCCTCACCCGGGTGCTCGGCGTGCGCGCGTTCGTCGTCGCCGCGCTCGTGCCCGCCGCGGCCTTCGTCTTCACCGCCCTGCAGGGGCCGGCCGTGCTGCCCGACGGCGAGGTCGTCGAGCGGCTGGAGTGGATCCCGTCGCTCGGCATCGTCCTCGACATGCGGATGGACGCGCTCTCGTGGCTCCTCGCGCTCGTCGTGACGGGCGTCGGCGCCCTCGTCCTCCTCTACTGCGCGCGCTACTTCCGCTCGGGCGAGGACGGCCTCGGCCGGTTCGCCGGCCTGCTGCTCGCCTTCGCCGGGGTGATGTACGGCCTCGTCCTCGCCGACGACGTGTTCGTGCTCTTCACCTTCTGGGAGGCGACGAGCGTCCTCTCCTACCTCCTCATCGGCCACTACACGGGCAAGAAGGCGAGCCGCGGCGCCGCGCTGCAGGCGCTCCTCGTGACCACCGCCGGCGGGCTCGCGATGCTCGTGGGACTCGTGATCCTCTCGGTCGCGGGCGGCACGACGAGCCTCGCGCAGCTCGTGGCTGACCCTCCCGGCGGCCCGCTCATCCCGGTCGCCGTGGTGCTGATCCTGCTCGGCGCCCTCTCGAAGTCGGCGCTCGTGCCCTTCCACTTCTGGCTCCCGGCCGCGATGGCCGCGCCGACCCCGGTGAGCGCGTACCTGCACGCCGCCGCGATGGTCAAGGCCGGCATCTACCTCATCGCCCGCCTCGCGCCCGGCTACGCCGACGTGCCCGGCTGGCGCGTGCTGCTCGTCTCGCTCGGCGTCGCGACGATGCTCGTCGGCGGCTGGCGCGCGCTCAAGCAGATGGACCTCAAGCTCGTCCTCGCCTACGGCACGGTGAGCCAGCTCGGCTTCCTCACCGTGGTCGTCGGCTACGGCACGCGCGACGCGGCGCTCGCGGGCGTCGCCCTCCTGCTCGCGCACGCGCTGTTCAAGGCGACCCTCTTCCTCGTCGTCGGCGTCGTGGACCACCGGGCCGGCACGCGCGACCTCCGCAAGATCAGCGGGCTCGGCCGCAAGGCGCCCGTGCTCGCGGTGATCACGGCGCTCGCCCTCGCCTCGATGGCGGGCCTGCCGCCGTTCCTCGGCTTCGTCGCGAAGGAGGCCGTGCTCTCCGCGCTCCTCCTCGACGCGGAGCTGGGCGGCGGCCTCGGCGGGGTCGCGCTCGTCGGCGTCTCGGTCGGATCCTGCCTCACGGTCGCGTACAGCGCCCGCTTCCTGTGGGGCGCCTTCGCCCGCAAGCGCGGCGTGGACGAGGTCCAGCCGGTGCACGAGCACCTCGACTTCCTCGTGCCGCCCGCCGTGCTCGCGGCGACCGGCCTCGTGCTCGGCTTCCTCGCCTCGACCGTCGACGGCTGGATCGCCGGCTACGCCGACACGCTGCCGGCCGTGAGCGCGGGCGCCTCCGGCGAGCCCGACCACACCTACCACCTGGCGCTCTGGCACGGGGTCGAGCCGGCGCTGCTGATCTCGGCGGGCACGCTCGTCGTCGGCCTCGCGATGTTCCGCCTCCGCGACGGCGTCTTCGCCCTCCAGTCCCGCGTGCCGGCGTGGGTCGACGCGGCACGTGTCTACTGGGCCTCGATGCGCCTCATCGACCGGGTCGCGGCGCGCACCACGGCCACCACGCAGCGCGGGTCCCTGCCCTTCTACCTCGGCGTCATCCTGCTCGTGCTCATCGGCTCGGTGGGCTCCGCGCTCGCGCTCAACCGCTCCTGGCCCGCGGCCGCCGTGCCGTTCGACCACCCGGCGCAGCCCGTCATCGGCGTCGTGATGATCGTGGCCGCCATCGCCGCCGCCCGCGCCGGCAAGCGCTTCCAGGCCGTCGTGCTCGTCGGCGTCACCGGGTATGGCATGGCCGCGCTCTTCGCGCTGCACGGCGCCCCCGACCTCGCGCTCACGCAGGTGCTCATCGAGACGATCACGCTGGTCGCGTTCGTGCTCGTGCTCCGCCGCCTGCCCGTGCGGCTGGGGGAGCGGAACCGCTCGGTGCACCCGGTCTGGCGCGCGTCCATCGGCATCGCCGTCGCCGCGCTCATGTCCACGGTCGCGGTGGTCGCGCTCGGCGCGCGCGTCGCGTCGCCCATCTCGCTGGAGTTCCCGCGCCTCGCCTACGAGCAGGGCCACGGCAGCAACGTCGTCAACGTCACGCTCGTCGACCTCCGCGGCTGGGACACGATGGGCGAGATCTCGGTGCTCATCGTCGCGGCCACGGGCGTCGCGAGCCTCATCTTCCTCAACCGCCGCACCGACTCCCTGCCCCGCCTCACGGCCCCCTCGCGCCGCAGCCTGCTCGCGCGCCTCTCCGGGCGGCACGACCCGTCGACCGCGGAGGCGCCGCTCGAGGTGGAGCAGGGCGCCGACGGACCGAGGATGGAAGCGCGCGAGGCCGTCAAGGACCAGGGCCGCACCGAGCGGAGCCCGTGGCTCCTCGCCGGGCGCACGCTCGCGCCGCAGAACCGGTCCATCCTCCTCGAGGTCGTCGTGCGGCTCCTGTTCCACAGCCTCATCGTCGTGTCGGTCTACCTGCTGTTCTCCGGCCACAACCTGCCGGGCGGCGGGTTCGCGGGCGGCCTCCTCGCGGGCATGGCGCTCGTCGCGCGCTACCTCGCGGGCGGACGCTACGAGCTCGGCGCCGCCGCTCCCGTCGACGCGGGCCGCGTGCTCGGCACGGGCCTCGTCTTCGCCGTCGGCACCGCGATCGTGCCGCTCGTCTTCGGCGCCGACGCCCTCACCTCCACCTGGATCGACACCGAGGTGCCCTTCGTCGGCCACGTCGAGTTCGTCACCAGCACCTTCTTCGACGTCGGCGTCTACCTCGTCGTCGTCGGCCTCACGCTCGACGTGCTCCGCAGCCTCGGCGCGGAGGTCGACCGCCAGGAGGAGAGCGACCGGACGGTCGAGCAGGGAGCGGACGGCATGGAGACCGAGCAGGGGGTGAGCGTGTGAGCGTCTCCGTCACCCTCATCGTGATCATGGCCGCGCTGTACGCCACGGGCATCTACCTCATGCTCGAGCGCAGCATGACCCGCGTGCTCCTCGGGTTCTTGCTCGTGGGCAACGCGACCAACATCCTGATCCTGATCATGTCCGGCCGCGTGGGCCTCGCGCCCATCTACGACCCCGACGTGGACCCGTCGGAGTACGCCGACCCGCTCCCGCAGGCGCTCATCCTCACGGCCATCGTCATCACGTTCGGCGTCTCGGCGTTCCTCATGGCCCTCATCTACCGCTCCTGGCGGCTGGCCAACGCCGACGTGGTGACGGACGACGAGGACGACCTCGCGATGCGCGGCCCCCGCACGGGCCTCGGCGAGGAGCCCACCGTGCCCGACGACGACGACACCGAGTTCGGCACCAACGCCGAGGCCGCCATCGCCTCCGCCCGGAAGCTCCGCGGCAACCGATCCGATCTGGAAGAAGCCATCGACGACTCCGCCGACGACGACGACGACCGCGACTTCCGCACGAGGCGCGCCGAGAAGGAGAAGGGGGAGGAGGGCCGGTGACGATCTTCCCGACCCTCATCCCGCTCGTCGTCCTCGTGCCGCTGCTCGGCGCGGCGGCGGCCCTCGTCGCGGCGCGCCAGCGCCGCCTGCAGGTCGCCGTCTCGGTGCTCGCGCTCCTGGTCGTCGTGGTGATCAGCGCCGTGCTGCTCGTGCTCGTGGACCAGCAGGGCGGCCAGTCCGTGGAGGTCGGCGGGTGGGCGGCGCCCTTCGGCATCGTCCTCGTGGTCGACCGGCTCTCGGCGCTCATGCTGCTGATCTCGTCGATCGTGCTGCTCGCGGTCCTCATGTTCTCGATCGGCCAGGGCCTCGAGGACGGCGACGGCGAGACGCCCGTCTCGATCTTCAACCCGACCTACCTGATCCTCGCGGCCGGCGTCTTCAACGCCTTCGTCGCGGGCGACCTCTTCAACCTCTACGTCGGGTTCGAGATCCTGCTCGTGGCGAGCTACGTGCTGCTCACGCTCGGCGGCACCGAGGCGCGGATCCGGGCGGGCGTCACGTACATCGTCGTGAGCCTCGTCTCCTCGATGCTGTTCCTGTCGTCGATCGCCATGATCTACGGCGCCCTCGGCACGGTGAACATCGCGCAGATCTCCGTGCGGCTCGACGAGATCCCGCCGGACGTGCAGCTGATCCTGCACATCATGCTGCTGGTCGCGTTCGGCATCAAGGCGGCCGTCTTCCCGCTGTCGTTCTGGCTGCCGGACTCCTACCCCACGGCGCCCGCGCCCGTCACGGCGGTCTTCGCGGGCCTCCTCACCAAGGTCGGCGTGTACGCGATCCTCCGCACGGAGACGGTCATGTTCCCGACCGACCAGCTCTCCACGGCGCTCATGGTGGTGGCGGCGCTGACCATGGTGATCGGCATCCTCGGCGCGGTCGCGCAGGCCGACATCAAGAGGCTGCTGTCGTTCACGCTCGTGAGCCACATCGGCTACATGATCTTCGGCATCGCGCTCAACACCGTGGCCGGCATGACCGCGACCATCTACTACGTCATCCACCACATCGTCGTGCAGACGACGCTCTTCCTCGCCTCGGGGCTCATCGAGCGCACGGGCGGCAGCACGTCCATCAACCGGCTCGGCGGCCTGCTGAAGGCGGCGCCGGTCATGGCGATCCTGTTCTTCATCCCCGCGCTCAACCTCGGCGGCATCCCGCCGTTCTCCGGCTTCATCGGCAAGGTCGCGCTCTTCGACTCCGGCGCCGAGGTCGGCGGCTGGCTCACCTACGCCGTCATCGCGGCGGGCGCGGCCACGAGCCTCCTCACCCTGTACGCCCTCGCCCGCGTCTGGAACATGGCGTTCTGGCGCGGGGCCGAGGAGGTCGAGGACTACGAGTCGCCCCTGCTCGAGCAGCTCTCCGAGCGCCCGGGCGGCGAGGCCGTGACGACCGTCCGCAAGACGCCCGTGCTCATGACCGGCGCGACCGCCGGCATGGTCGTCGTCAGCGTCGCCCTCACCGTCTTCGCCGGGCCGGTCTACGCCCTCTCCGAGCGCGCGGGGGAGAGCCTCACCGGCCCCGGATCCGGCAACGGCTCGGGCGAGCAGGGCTACGTCGAGACCGTCTTCCCGGGCGGCGTCCGATGACCCCGCGCCGCGCCCGCGCGCGCGCCGAGCGTCTCACGCTCCTGGTGCAGCTGCCGCTCCTCGTCTGGCTCGTGATCCTGTGGCTCCTGCTCTGGGGCCACGTCACCGTCATCTCGGTGGTCACCGGCATCGTCCTGGCGCTGCTCGTCACGCGCGTGTTCTACCTGCCGCCCGTGGAGCTGTCGGGCCGGTTCGACATCCGCTGGGCGCTGATCCTGCTCGGGCACTTCGCGGTGGACCTGGTGCGCGCGTCCTTCCAGGTCGCGGCGCAGGCGTTCGACTGGCGCCGCGTGCCCGTCAACTCGGTCATCGCCGTGCACCTGCACACGCGCAGCGACTTCGTCATGACGCTCACGGCCGAGGTCGTGTCGCTCGTCCCCGGCTCGATCGTCGTCGAGGCCGACCGCGAGCGCTCGATCCTGTACCTCCACGCCCTCGGCACCCCCACCCCCGAGGACGTGGAGCGCGTCCGCCGCACGACGCTCGACGTGGAGAGCCGCATCGTCTTCACGCTCGGCACGGCCGACGACGTGTGGCGCGTCAACCGCGAGCGGCGCGAGACGGGCCGCGAGCCGCTGTTGCAGACCCGCCGGCAGCGCGCGCACGAGCTGGTGCGTGACCGCGACCTCGAGGCGGGGCTCATCACGACGACGGGGGAGGAGCTCGCGTGAGCATCGTCATGCAGGTCGGCTGGGTGCTCGTCGGCGCCCTCTTCTTCTCGGCCGCGGTGATGGCGCTCGTGCGCATCGTGCGCGGGCCGAGCATCCTCGACCGGATCATCGCGTCCGACGTGCTGCTCACCACGCTCATCTGCGTGCTCGGCGCCGAGATGGTGTTCAACGGCCACACCCGCACGGTCCCGGTGATGCTCGTGCTCGCCATGACCGCGTTCCTCGCGACCGTCGCCGTCGCCCGCTACGTCTCGAAGCAGGACCCCTCGTGAACGACGCGCTCGCCTCCGGCCCCCTCGCGGACGCCCTCGACGTCGCGAGCCTCGTGCTCCTGCTCCTCGGCGGCGTGCTGTCGGTCGCCGCGGGCGTTGGCCTCCTGCGCTTCCCGGACCCACTGGCGCGCATGCACGCGGCGACCAAGCCGCAGATCCTCGGCGTGATCCTCGTGCTCCTCGCGCTCGCCCTCCAGTCGCGGAGCCTCAGCACGGTCGCGATGCTCGTGCCCGTCCTCCTCTTCCAGATGCTCACCGCGCCCATCTCGGCCCACATGGTCGGCCGCGCCGGCTACCGCCTCCGCCACTTCCTGCGCGACGACCTGCTCGTCGACGAACTGGAGGAGGCCATCGACCGGGCCCACGAGGAGCTGCGCGACGCGGACGAGGTCGACGCCTCGACACTCCCCGTGGGGTCCGCCGAGAACATCGCCGCCGAGGAGGCGGGCCACGTCCCCGGCGGCGCCGGTCCCCGCGACGAGGCGGCCCCCGTGGCCTCGCCCGCGGACCCCGGGCACGGCGCCCGCGCGGACGAGCCGGACGACGGGCGCCTGCCCCCGGGCATCGGCTGACGCCGCGATCCGCTCGCCCCCACCCCGCCGGGACTGCTCCGCGCGAGGATCTAAGCTCGACCCATGCCTGAGATCGACATGAAGCCCCGGAGCCGTGACGTCACCGACGGGATCGAGGCCACGTCCTCGCGCGGCATGCTCCGCGCCGTCGGCATGGGCGACGAGGACTGGGAGAAGCCCCAGATCGGCGTCGCCAGCTCGTGGAACGAGGTCACGCCCTGCAACCTCAGCCTCGACCGCCTCGCGCAGGGCGCCAAGGAGGGCGTGCACGCGGGCGGTGGCTACCCGCTCCAGTTCGGCACCATCTCCGTCAGCGACGGCATCGCGATGGGCCACGAGGGCATGCACTTCTCGCTCGTCTCGCGCGAGGTCATCGCCGACAGCGTCGAGACCGTCATGATGGCCGAGCGCCTCGACGGATCCGTCCTCCTCGCGGGCTGCGACAAGTCCCTCCCCGGCATGCTCATGGCCGCCGCGCGCCTCGACCTCTCCTCGGTGTTCCTCTACGCCGGATCCATCGCCCCCGGCTGGGTGAAGCTCTCCGACGGCACGGAGAAGGAGGTCACGATCATCGACGCCTTCGAGGCCGTCGGCGCGTGCAAGGCCGGGACGATGAGCCAGGAGGACCTGACCCGCATCGAGAAGGCCATCTGCCCGGGCGAGGGCGCCTGCGGCGGCATGTACACCGCCAACACCATGGCGAGCGTGGCCGAGGCCCTCGGCATGAGCCTCCCCGGATCCGCCGCCCCGCCGAGCGCGGACCGCCGCCGCGACTACTTCGCGCACCGCTCCGGCGAGGCCGTCGTCAACCTCATCGCGAAGGGCATCACCGCGCGCGACATCATGACGAAGGAGGCGTTCGAGAACGCCATCTCCGTCGTCATGGCGTTCGGCGGGTCCACCAACGCGGTCCTCCACCTCCTCGCCATCGCGCGCGAGGCCGAGGTCGACCTCCAGCTCTCCGACTTCAACCGCATCGCCGACCGCGTGCCGCACCTCGGCGACCTCAAGCCCTTCGGCCGCTTCGTCATGAACGACGTCGACCGCGTCGGCGGCGTCCCCGTCGTCATGAAGGCGCTGCTCGACGCGGGCCTGCTGCACGGTGACGTCATGACGGTCACCGGCCGCACCATGCGCGAGAACCTCGAGTCGATGGACCTCGCGGACCTCGACGGCACGGTCCTCCGCAAGATGGACGACCCCATCCACGCCACGGGCGGCATCAGCGTCCTGCACGGCTCCCTCGCCCCCGAGGGCGCCGTCGTCAAGACCGCCGGCTTCGACCTCGACGTGTTCGAGGGACCGGCCCGCGTCTTCGAGCGCGAGCGCGCCGCCATGGACGCCCTCACGGAGGGTCGCATCTCGAAGGGCGACGTCATCGTCATCCGCTACGAGGGCCCGAAGGGCGGCCCCGGCATGCGCGAGATGCTCGCCATCACGGGCGCCATCAAGGGCGCCGGCCTCGGCAAGGATGTACTACTCTTGACGGACGGTCGATTCTCAGGCGGCACAACCGGACTGTGCATCGGCCACATGGCTCCCGAGGCGGTGGACGCAGGTCCCGTCGCCTTCGTGCGCGATGGAGACCGGATCCGCGTCGACATCGCCGCTCGCACGCTCGACCTACTGGTCGACGACGCCGAGCTCGCCGCCCGCCGTGAGGGGTGGGCCCCTCTCCCGCCGCGCTACACGCGCGGAGTCCTCGCCAAGTACGCCAAGCTCGTGCACTCGGCCGCCGAGGGCGCCATCACGGGATGACCCCCTCCTCACCTCCCGCACCACCTCCCAGGAATCGCGCACCCATGCCAGCTCTGCCCACCCCGCCCCCCACGCCGCAGGCGCCGACCGCCCACCAGGGCGACGAGATCCTCACGGGCGCCGAGGCCGTCGTCCGCACCCTCGAGCTCCTCGGGGTCGACGACATCTTCGGCCTCCCCGGCGGCGCGATCCTCCCCACCTACGACCCGCTCATGGACTCGACGAAGCTGCGCCACATCCTCGTCCGCCACGAGCAGGGCGCCGGCCACGCGGCCGAGGGCTACGCGTCCTCGAGCGGCCGCACCGGCGTCTGCATCGCCACCTCCGGCCCCGGCGCCACGAACCTCGTGACCGCCATCGCCGACGCCTACATGGACTCGGTGCCGCTCCTCGCGATCACCGGCCAGGTCTTCTCCACCCTCATGGGCACCGACGCCTTCCAGGAGGCCGACATCGTGGGCATCACGATGCCCATCACGAAGCACAGCTTCCTCGTCACCAAGCCCGAGGACATCCCGGCCACCATCGCGTCGGCGTACCACATCGCGTCCACGGGCCGCCCGGGTCCCGTCCTCGTCGACATCACGAAGGACGCGCAGCAGCTCGAGGCGCCGTTCGTCTGGCCGCCGAAGATCGACCTGCCCGGCTACCGTCCCGTCGTCAAGGCGCACGGCAAGCAGATCCAGGCCGCGGCGCAGCTCCTGGTCGAGGCGAAGAAGCCCGTGCTCTACGTGGGCGGCGGCGTGATCCGCGCCAAGGCCCACGAGGAGCTCCTCGCGCTGGCCGAGGCGGTCGGCGCCCCGGTCGTCACCACGCTCATGGCGCGCGGCGCGTTCCCGGACTCGCACCCGCAGCAGCTCGGCATGCCGGGCATGCACGGCACGGTGCCGGCGGTGCTCGCGCTCCAGGAGTCCGACCTGCTCGTCTCGCTCGGCGCGCGCTTCGACGACCGCGTCACCGGCAAGGCGTCGCTGTTCGCGCCGGACGCGAAGGTCGTCCACGTCGACGTCGACCCGGCGGAGATCTCCAAGATCCGCATCGCCGACGTCCCCATCGTGGGCGACGCGAAGGACGTCATCGCCGACCTCGCCGTCGCGTTCCGCGAGGCGAAGGCCGCGTCCGCCGTGGAGCAGGACATCTCCGAGTGGTGGACGTACCTCGACGGGCTCCGCGAGGAGTTCCCGCTCGGGTACACGCCGCCCGCGGACGGCCAGCTGGCGCCGCAGTACGTCATCCAGCGCATCGGCGAGATCACGGGACCCGAGGGCGTCTTCGCCTCGGGCGTCGGCCAGCACCAGATGTGGGCCGCGCAGTTCATCAAGTACGAGCGCCCCAACTCGTGGCTCAACTCCGGCGGCGCCGGCACCATGGGCTACTCGGTGCCCGCGGCGATGGGCGCCAAGGTCGCCCAGCCCGACCGCGACGTGTGGGCGATCGACGGCGACGGCTGCTTCCAGATGACCAACCAGGAGCTCGCCACCTGCACGATCAACGACATCCCCATCAAGGTCGCGATCATCAACAACTCCTCGCTGGGCATGGTGCGGCAGTGGCAGACCCTCTTCTACGAGGGCCGCTACTCCAACACCGACCTGAACACGGGCGGGGGCACGCGCATGGTCCCCGACTTCGTGAAGATGGCCGACGCGTACGGCGCCCTCGGCATCCGCGTGACGAAGCCGGAGGAGGTGGACGACGCGATCCGCCTGGCGCTCGCGACGAACGACCGCCCCGTCGTCATCGACTTCGTGGTCAGCCGCGACGCCATGGTGTGGCCGATGGTGCCCCAGGGCCTCAGCAACAGCGCCATCCAGTACGCCCGCGACCACGCGCCCAGCTGGGACGACGACCTCGCCGAGACCGGGAGGACCGAGAAGTGAGCCACATCCTGAGCCTCCTCGTGGAGGACAAGCCGGGCCTCCTCACCCGCGTCGCCGGGCTCTTCGCCCGTCGGGGCTTCAACATCGAGTCGCTCGCGGTCGGCGCGAGCGAGATCGAGGGGCTGTCGCGCATCACCGTCGTCGTCGACGTGGAGGCGCTGCCGCTCGAGCAGGTGACCAAGCAGCTCAACAAGCTCGTCAACGTCATCAAGATCGTCGAGCTCGATCCCGGGCAGGCCGTCGAGCGCGAGCACCTGCTCGTGAAGGTGCGCGTGGACAACTCGACCCGTTCGCAGGTGCTCGAGGCCGTGAACCTCTTCCGCGCCCGGGTGGTCGACGTGGCCACCGACGCGCTGATCATCGAGGTCACGGGCGACTCGGGCAAGGTGCAGGCGCTCCTGCGCGTGCTCGAGCCCTTCGGCATCAAGGAGCTCGCGCAGTCGGGCCTCCTGGCCATGGGGCGCGGCTCGAAGTCGATCACCGACCGCGTCTTCCGCACCTCCTAGGGAACGCACGACGGCGCCCGCGGGGCAGCCGCTAGGCTCCCCGCGCACCGCACGACGCACGCACCCGAACGTCCACCACCCACGCCCCGCGCGAGCGCGAGGCGGCTCGGCACGACCGCCCCTCGCACCACCCGCGGGGACGACAGAACAAGGAGATCCATCACGTGACTGACATCGTCTACGACAAGGACGCCGACCTCTCGCTCATCCAGGGTCGCAAGGTCGCCGTCATCGGCTACGGCTCGCAGGGCCACGCGCACGCGCTCAACCTGCGCGACTCCGGCGTCGAGGTCGTCATCGGCCTCAAGGAGGGCTCGTCGAGCCGCGCCAAGGCCGAGGAGCAGGGCTTCACGGTCAAGACGCCCGCCGACGCGTCCGCCTGGGCCGACGTCATCGTGATCCTCGCGCCGGACCAGCACCAGCGCGGCCTCTACGCCGACAGCGTCCGCGACAACCTCACCGAGGGCAAGACGCTCGTCTTCGCGCACGGCTTCAACATCCGCTTCGGCTACATCGAGGCGCCCGAGGGCGTCGACGTCATCCTCGTCGCCCCCAAGGGCCCGGGCCACACCGTGCGCCGCGAGTTCGAGGCCGGCCGCGGCGTCCCCGTCATCGTCGCCGTCGAGGTCGACGCGTCGGGCAAGGCGTGGGACCTCGCCTGGTCGTACGCCAAGGGCATCGGCGGCCTGCGCGCCGGCGCCATCCGCACCACCTTCACCGAGGAGACCGAGACCGACCTGTTCGGCGAGCAGGCCGTGCTCTGCGGCGGCACCTCGCAGCTGGTCCAGTACGGCTTCGAGACGCTGATCGAGGCGGGCTACCAGCCGCAGATCGCGTACTTCGAGGTGCTGCACGAGCTCAAGCTCATCGTCGACCTCATGTGGGAGGGCGGCATCGCCAAGCAGCGCTGGAGCATCTCCGACACGGCCGAGTACGGCGACTACGTCTCCGGCCCGCGCGTCATCACGCCGGACGTCAAGGAGAACATGAAGGCCGTCCTCGCGGACATCCAGTCGGGTGCCTTCGCGAAGCGCTTCATCGACGACCAGGACGCCGGCGCGCCCGAGTTCCTCGAGCTGCGCAAGAAGGGCGAGGAGCACCCCATCGAGTCGACCGGTCGCGAGCTGCGCAAGCTCTTCGCCTGGAACAAGGCCGACGACGACTACACGGACGGGTCGGTCGCCCGCTAGCCGACGCTCCACCCGCATCACCGGACGCCCGGTCGCCTCGCGCGACCGGGCGTCCGCGCATGCGGACCCGATCGTGCGCGTCGGGCGCGCCCTCGGTGTGGGCGCACGCGGCGGGCGCTCGGATCGGAGCCCGTACGATCGGGGGATGCCCCGCACCCCCGACGACGACGCCCTGAGCTGGGCCGGCGAGGAGGCGGATCCGACGCTCGCCCGCTCGCCGGAGCCCCAGCGCCCCCAGCCGCGCCGCACCTCCGCCGACGCCCGCGACGCGGACGCCGGTCGCGCATCCGCCCTCGGGGCGACGGTCGCGCGCCGTGCCGCCGCCGCAGCCGACGCGCCCGCCTCGGATGGTCCCGCTGCACGCGGCCGCCTGGTCGACGAGGCCGAGGCCGCGCCCGAGGCGTCGCCCGAGGTCGTCGGGCTGGCGTTCTTCGGCGCCGTCGCGATACTCGAGGCCATCGCCTGGTTCTTCGTCGTGCGCGACAACCCGTCGAACGCCGGATCCGCGTTCCAGGTCGCCGTGGCCCAGGCCACCGAGGCGCTCACCGTCCTCGCGCCCGTGCTGTGGCTGGCGGCCGTGGTCGCCGCCGGGCGCGGGATGCGCCTCGGCCGCCGCATGCTCGTGCTCGCGGTCGGCGCCGTGATCCTGTTCCCCTGGCCCTGGCTGGTGACGCGGTGAGCGCCGAGCGCACGACGGCCGGGTCGCCGGCGCCCGCCGCCGCCCGCTTGCGGCGCGGCCGGCCCACGCGGGCCGGCTGGGTGGTCGGGATCCTCGGCGCCATCGCCCACGGGATCCTCGTGTGGCAGGCGGTCGACCAGTACACGGCCTTCCGCGACATCGCGGCGGCCTTCGGCGGGACGCTCCGCGGGGGCACGGTGGCGGCGCTCGTCGGCGCGATCCTGGTGCCCGTCGTCGCGTTCGTCGTCGCGGCGCGCGCCACGCGCGGGCGCCCGATCGCCGCGCGCGTTCTCGTGATGCTCGCGGGCCTCGCCGCCGCGAGCGCGCTCACGGTGGGCCTCGCGACCCTGGTGCCGATGCTCTGACGCCGTCCCGCCCCGGCGATCGACCGCGGGCGCACGGCCCGTCGGACGGCGGACGGCGGACGACGTGGGCGCTAGAGCGGCCAGCCCGCGAACAGCACCAGCGCGATCAGCACGACCTGCGCCACGAGCCGCGGCACCAGCGGTATCGCGATGCGCCCGAAGCGCTCCGGGTGGCGCGCCGCGAAGGCGTTCGCGGGGAAGACGGCGACGAGGAATACCGCCAGCGCGATGCCCGCCGCGAGGCGGACGGGCTCGACGAGGAGGCCCACGCCGCCGGCGATCTCGCAGACGCCGGTGAACCACACGAGCGCCAGGGGAGAGGGCACGCCGGGCCGCCGGAAGGACGGCGGGATGATCTCCGCCATGACCCGGGCGGCCTTGGGCGCGAAGTGGTTCACGCCCATGCCGACGAACACGAGGGCCAGCAGGATCCGCACGGCGAGCTGGATCGCAGCCCACGTCTCATCGCTCATCCGCCCATTGTGGGGCCACTAGCATGTGATGGTCCCAGCCGCCCCCAGCCCGAAGGACCCCCATTGACCAAGCCCGTGGTGCTCATCGCCGAAGAACTCTCGCCCGCCACCGTCGACGCCCTGGGGCCCGACTTCGACGTCCGATCCGTCGACGGCACCGACCGGCCGGCGCTGCTCGCGGCCCTCGCGGAGGCGGACGCGGTGCTCGTGCGCTCCGCGACCAGGATCGACGCGGAGGCCATCGCCGCGGCCCCGCGACTGCAGGTCGTCGCCCGCGCGGGCGTGGGCCTCGACAACGTCGACATCAAGGCCGCGACCACCGCGGGCGTCATGGTCGTGAACGCGCCGACCTCGAACGTCATCTCGGCCGCCGAGCTCGCCATCGGCCACATCCTCTCGCTCGCGCGATTCATCCCGGACGCGAGCGCCTCGCTCAAGCAGGGCCTCTGGAAGCGCTCGTCCTTCACGGGCGTCGAGCTCTACGAGAAGACCATCGGCATCGTCGGCCTCGGCCGCATCGGCACGCTCGTGGCCCAGCGCCTCGCGGGCTTCGGCGCCACGCTCGTCGCGTACGACCCCTACGTCACGCCGGCCCGCGCGCAGCAGCTCGGCGTGCGCCTCCTCCCGCTCGACGAGCTGATGGCCGCGTCCGACTTCATCACCATCCACATCCCCAAGACGCCCGACACCACGGGCCTCATCTCGACGGAGCAGTTCGCGCTCGCGAAGCCGTCCCTGCGCATCGTCAACGCGAGCCGCGGCGGCATCATCGACGAGGATGCGCTCTACACGGCGCTCAAGTCGAAGCGCATCGCGGGCGCCGGGCTCGACGTGTTCGTGAGCGAGCCGCCCACGGGGTCGCCGCTGCTCGAGCTCGACAACATCATCGTCACGCCGCACCTCGGCGCCTCCACCGACGAGGCGCAGGAGAAGGCGGGCGTGTCGGTCGCGAAGAGCGTGCGCCTGGCGCTCGGCGGCGAGCTCGTGCCGGACGCCGTGAACGTCGCCGGCGGCGTCATCGACCCGTACGTGCGCCCCGGCATCCCGCTGATGGAGAAGCTCGGCCAGGTGTTCTCCGGTCTCGCGCACGAGGCGCTCACGAGCATCGACGTCGTCGTCCGCGGCGAGCTCGCCGGCTACGACGTGAGCGTGCTCAAGCTCGCGGCGCTCAAGGGCGTGTTCACGAACGTCGTCAGCGAGAACGTCTCGTACGTCAACGCGCCGCTCCTCGCGGAGCAGCGCGGGCTCGAGGTGCGCCTCATCACGGACGCGGTCTCGGAGGAGTACCGCAACGTGCTCAGCATCCGCGGCGCGCTGTCCGACGGCACGCAGGTGTCGGTCTCGGGCACGCTCACCGGCACGAAGCAGATCGAGAAACTCGTCGAGATCGACGGCTATGACGTCGAGGTGCCGTTCAGCCGCCACCTCATCGTCATGAAGTACGAGGACCGCCCGGGCATCGTCGCGGTGTACGGCAAGGAGTTCGGCGACGCGGAGGTCAACATCGCGGGCATGCAGATCGCCCGCCAGGAGGCCGGCGGTCGCGCGCTCAGCGTGCTGAGCGTCGACTCGCCCGTGCCCGACGGCGTGCTGGAGAACGTGCGGAAGGCCATCCAGGCCACGTCGCTGCGCGAGATCGACATCGCCGACTGATCCCCGTCGGTTCCATCACCGCGAGGGCGGCTGCTGCGGCGGCCGCCCTCGCGGCGCGTCCGGGCTGATGCCCCGCCTCAGCCGCGCGTCGAGCGGAGCCGCACCAGGTCGTCGACGACGCGGATGAGCTCGTCGAGCGCGGAGTCGGCGGGCGCGGATCCGCCCAGCCACGGCTGCAGCGCGGAGTTGTAGTAGAGCCCGTCGCCGATGAGCAGCACGGCACGCGCGACGGCGGGGTCGCCGACGGCCTCGAGGATCACCGCCGCCCACTCCTCCTGCAGGTGCGTGAGCGTGTCGCGCGCGCGCGGGTGGTTGCCCTGCGCGAGGCGGGACGTCGCGACGTAGGCGCGGTCGAAGGGCGTGGCGGTCGAGAGCGAGCCGCGGATCCAGCGGTCGACCGGGCCGCGCTCCGCCTGCCGCAGCCGCTCCACGTCCTCGCGGGCGAGTGCCGACATGCGGGCGAGGAGCCCCTCGACGAGCGCCTCCTTGCCGCCGAAGTGGTACAGCAGACCGCCCTTGGAGACGCCGGCCGCGGCGGCGACGGCCTCGAGCGTCGTGCCGCGCTCGCCCTGCTGCACGAGCAGCTCCTCGAACGCGTCGAGGATCCGGTCGCGCGCCGACGCGGTGGACCCGGTCGCGGGGGAGTCGCCCGCGGGGCCGCCGGTCGGCGGGGCGGCGAAGGAGGCGTCGGGAGCGGGCGGGTCGGACGGTGCGTCGGGCATGACCCCAGCGTAGCCGCGGCTTGCCCGCTGTACCGACCGGACGGTACAGTGATCTCGGTCGCTCCGGCGGCCCCGTCCGCGCGCCCCGCGCCGTCGCCTCCCGACGTCAGGAAGCCCCGTCATGTCCACGCCCCGCACCGCATCCGACCCCGTGACCGCTCCGTCCCGCGCCGGAACACGACAGTGGGCCGCCCTCGTGGTGCTCATGCTGCCGGTGCTGCTCGTCTCCATCGACAACACGGTGCTGAGCTTCGCGATGCCGTCCATCGCCCGCGACCTCGAGCCGTCGGGCGCCGCCCAGCTCTGGATCATCGACGCGTACCCGCTCGTGCTCGCCGGGCTGCTCGTGGCGATGGGCAACATGGGCGACCGCTACGGCCGTCGCCGCCTGCTCATGATCGGCGCCGCGGGCTTCGGCGTCGTCTCGGCGCTGGCCGCCTTCGCGACCGACGCGTCGCAGCTCATCGCCGCCCGCGCGGCGCTCGGCTTCTTCGGCGCGATGCTCATGCCCTCCACGCTGTCGCTCCTCCGCTCGATCTTCACCGACCGCAAGCAGCGCCGCCTCGCCATCGCGATCTGGGCGTCGGGCTTCTCCGGCGGATCCGCGCTCGGCCCGCTCGTGGGCGGCGTGCTGCTCGAGCACTTCTGGTGGGGATCCGTGTTCCTCGTGGCCGTGCCGGTGATGCTGCCACTGCTCATCCTCACGCCCGTGCTCGTGCCGGAGTCGAAGGACCCGGCGCCGGGGCCGATCGACGTGGTCGCGATCGTGCTGTCGCTCGCGACCGTCGCGCCCATCGTCTACGCGATCAAGACCTTCGCGACGGAGGGCGTCACGCCGCTCGCGATCGCGGCGCCCGTGGTGGGCGTGGTCGCGGGCATCCTCTTCGTGCGGCGCATGGCGCGCGCCCGGAACCCCATGCTCGACGTGGGGCTCTTCCGCGAGCCCGTCTTCACGGGCGCGGTGCTCGTCAACCTGCTGAGCGTCGTCTCGCTCGTCGGCTTCCTCTTCTTCGTCACGCAGCACCTGCAGCTCGTCGCGGGGCTGGACCCGCTCGCCGCCGGGTTCGCGCTCATCCCGGGATCCGTCGTGGTGATCGTGTCGGGCCTCGTGATCGTGCCGATCGTGGCGCGCGCCCGCCCCTCGCGGGTGGTCGCGATCGCGCTCGCGTTCTCCGCGGTCGCCTACGTGATCCTCGCGGCCACGGGCAAGGGCGCGTCGGTGGGGCTCCTCGTGTTCGCGTTCTGCCTGCTCGGCGCGGGCATCGGCGCATCGCAGACCATCTCGAACGACCTGATCATCGCCGCCGTGCCCCCCGCCAAGGCCGGTGCCGCGTCGGCGGTGTCGGAGACGGCGTACGAGGTCGGCGCGGTGCTCGGCACGGCCGTGCTCGGCAGCATCCTCACCGCGAGCTACCGCACGGGGCTCGTGCTGCCGGCCGGCCTCTCGGAGGGCGACGCGAGCGCCGCGCGCGAGACGCTGGGCGGCGCGGTCTCGGTCGCGGAGCGGGTGCCGTCCGACGTGGGCGCCGCGCTGCTGGAGTCGGCGCACACGGCGTTCGACGGCGGCGTGGTGACGACCTCGATCATCGGCGCCGTGCTGATGGTGGGCGCGATCGTCCTCTCGCTCACGAGCCTCCGTCGCGCGAGCTCGCACGACTGACCGCGTCCCGGTCCTGGACGCACGTCGGGCCCGTCACCTCACGAGGTGACGGGCCCGATGCGTTCGGGGAGCGGGTCAGACGACGTTGTCGTCCGAGCGCTCGCTGCGCGTGATGCGCTGCCCGGTGGCCGGGTCGATGCGCGTGCGCGTCTCGCTGACGGCCGTGCGGCGACGGGCGAGGAGCGCGACGCCGATGATGATGACGAGCGCGCCGCCGCCGATGAGGATGTAGCCCACCAGCCGGAGGTCGACGCCGGGGACGGTGATGTCGACGGCGAACGCGAGGATCGCGCCGACGATGACGAGGAAGATGCCGAGGCCGATGCTCATGGGGGTCCTTCTGTCGGTCCCGCCGGGCGGCCGGGTGGGTCCACCGTAGCGCGCGGGTGCCGGCGGCGTGCGGGTAACCTGGCCCGACACCCACCGAGCCCGGGAGGATCCATGCCCCGCACCATCTCGCTCGCCGTCGTCCCCGGGGACGGCATCGGCCCGGAGGTCGTCCACGAGGCCCTCCGCGTGCTCCGGGAGGCGGTCCCCGCGGACGTGTCGCTCGACACCACGCAGTACCCGTTCGGCGCCGGGCACTACCTCGAGACCGGCGAGATCCTCACCGACTCCGACCTCGCCGCGCTCGCGCAGCACGACGCGATCCTCCTCGGCGCCGTAGGCGGAGACCCCCGCGACGCGCGCCTCGCCGGCGGCATCATCGAGCGCGGCCTGCTGCTCAAGCTCCGCTTCGCGTTCGACCACTACGTCAACCTCCGGCCCACCACGCTGCTGCCCGGCGTCGCGTCGCCGCTGGCCGCGCCCGGCGAGGTCGACTTCGTCGTGGTCCGCGAGGGCACCGAGGGCCCGTACGCCGGCAACGGCGGCGTGCTGCGGCGCGGCTCCGAGCACGAGATCGCGACCGAGGTGTCCGTGAACACGGCGCACGGCGTGGAGCGCACCGTGCGGTTCGCGTTCGAGCTCGCGGAGAAGCGCGACCGCAAGCGCGTCACCCTCGTGCACAAGACCAACGTGCTGACCTTCGCCGGATCCCTCTGGCAGCGCACCGTCGACCGCGTCGCCGCCGAGCACCCGGACATCGCGGTCGACTACCTGCACGTCGACGCGACCATGATCTTCCTGGTCACCGACCCGTCCCGCTTCGACGTCATCGTCTCGGACAACCTGTTCGGCGACATCATCACCGACCTCGCGGCGGCCATCTCGGGTGGCATCGGCCTCGCCGCGTCCGGCAACGTGAATCCCACGGGCGCGTTCCCGAGCATGTTCGAGCCGGTCCACGGATCCGCGCCCGACATCGCCGGCCAGCAGAAGGCCGACCCGACCGCCGCGATCCTCTCGGTCGCGCTCCTGCTCGACCACCTGGGCCTGCCCGAGGCCGCCGCGCGCGTCACGGCCGCGGTCACGGCCGACCTCGCGGCGCGCGCCGCGGGCGACGCGGCCCCCCGTTCCACCGCGGAGGTCGGCGACGCCGTCATCCGCGCCCTCTCCACGAACCGCTGAAGGACCCCATGAGCACCACCAGCAGCACAGCCACCACCAGCAGCACAGCCACCACCAGCAACGCAGCCGCCACCAGCAGCACCGCCGCCACCAGCAGCACCGCCGCCACCGCCTTCCCCCTCTCCTTCGAACGGACCCCGTCGGAGCGCGCCCGCGCCGACGCCGAGCGGGAGGCGATCCTCGCGGACCCGGGCTTCGGCAAGCACTTCACGGATCACATGGTCCAGATCGACTGGACCCTCGACGCCGGCTGGCACGACGCCCGCGTCGTCCCCTACGGCCCGCTGCAGCTGGATCCGGCCGCGAGCGTGCTGCACTACGGCCAGGAGATCTTCGAGGGGATGAAGGCGTACCGCCACGCCGACGGATCCGTCTGGACCTTCCGCCCCGACCGCAACGCCGCCCGCCTCCAGCGCTCGGCCCGCCGCCTCGCGCTGCCGGAGCTGCCCACCGAGGACTTCGTCGAGTCCGTGCGGCAGCTCGTGCGCGCCGACCTCGGCTGGGTGCCGACGGCCGCCGAGCAGAGCCTGTACCTGCGCCCCTTCATGATCGCCAACGAGAGCTTCCTCGGCGTGCGCGCCGCCCAGCGCGTGGGCTACTACGTCATCGCGAGCCCGGCCGGCGCGTACTTCACGGGCGGCGTCGCTCCGGTCGCCATCTGGCTCTCCACGCAGTACTCCCGCGCCGGCAAGGGGGGCACGGGCGCCGCGAAGTGCGGCGGCAACTACGCCGCGTCGCTCCTCCCGCAGGCCGAGGCCGCGTCGCACGGCTGCGCGCAGGTGCTCTTCCTCGACTCCGAGGAGGGTCGCTACCTCGAGGAGCTCGGCGGGATGAACATCGTCCTCGTCTACAAGGACGGCCGGCTGGTCACGCCCGACTCGGAGAGCATCCTCGAGGGCATCACGCGCGACTCCATCCTCGAGCTCGCGCGGGACCGCGGCCTCACGGTCGAGAAGCGCCGCGTGGAGCTGTCGGAGTGGGTCGACGGCGTCGCGTCCGGCGAGATCACGGAGGTGTTCGCGTGCGGCACGGCGGCGGTCATCACGCCCATCGGCCGCCTGATGGGCGAGGGCCTCGACGTCGGCGACGTCGACGCGCCCGCCGGCGAGCTGACGATGTCGCTGCGCCAGGAGCTCACCGACATCCAGTACGGCCGCATCCCGGACCGCCACGGCTGGCTCACGCGCCTCGACGCGTAGCGCGCGCTCCCGTGCGGGCGGCCGCGCGCCGCCCGCACGGCTAGGGTCGACAGCGTGAAGATCGCGCGATTCAGCACCGGTGACGACCCCCGCTTCGGCATCCTCGACGAGGAGGAGGGCCACCTGGTCGTCCTCACCGGCGACCCGATGTTCAGCGGCTACCAGACCACGGGCGAGCGCGTGCCGCTCGCCGACGCCCGGCTGCTCGCGCCCGTGATCCCGCGCTCCAAGGTCGTGGCCGTGGGCCGCAACTACGCGGCGCACGCCGCCGAGCACGGGAGCGAGGCGCCCACCACGCCGCTCATCTTCCTGAAGCCCAACACCTCGGTCATCGGCCCGGACGACGTCATCCGCCTCCCCGCCGACAGCGAGCGGGTCGAGCACGAGGGCGAGCTCGCGGTCGTCATCGGCCGGATCACGCGCGACGCCACCGTCGAGGACGCCGCCCGCTCGGTGTTCGGCTACACGATCGGCAACGACGTGACCGCCCGCGACATCCAGCACTCCGAGAGCCAGTGGGCCCGCGCGAAGGGCTACGACACGTTCTGCCCGCTCGGCCCGTGGATCGAGACCGAGGGCGCGTTCGAGGACGCGCTCATCGAGACGCGCGTGGACGGCGAGCTCCGCCAGTCCGGGCGCACGAGCGAGATGGTGCACTCGGTGGCCGAGCTCATCGCCTTCGCCTCGCGGGTCTGGACCCTGCTGCCCGGCGACGTGATCCTCACGGGCACGCCCGCGGGCGTCGGCCCGTTCACCGACGGCCAGGTCGTCGAGGTGTCGATCGAGGGGATCGGCACGCTCTCCAACCCCGCGCGCGCCCGCGCCTGACCATGGACCGCCCCGGCCGTGCGCTGCGCCTCGCGCTCGCGGCCGGGGCCGTCGCGCTGCTGTCGGGGTGCGTCTACGACGTGTCCGACTACGGGCTCGAGACGCCCGGGCCGTCGGGCGCCGCGCCCTCCGCGTCGCCGACCGCCTCGCCCACCCCGGGGGCCGCGGAGCTCGGCCTCCCGGCGGGGTGCACGCCGGCCGACCTCGCGATCGACTGGGCGGAGCCGGAGTCGGGGCCCGCCGACGAGCTGCTCGCGGTGCGGGTCCTCACCGTGCGGATCCCGAGCGCCGGGGAGCAGCCCGGCCTCGGCTCCACCACGCAGCGCGTCACGCGCACCGACACCGCCCTGCGGCCGGCCCTCCGCCTGGGGCTCGACGAGCGGGACGGATCCGCCGTCCCCGTCGCCGACGGCCTGGCCCCGCCGGAGACCTGGGCGGCCTTCCTCGGCGCGGACCTCCGCGACCGCGACCTCGTGGGGCCGCGGTTCGGGCGGCCGCTGCAGATCACCTCGTTCGACCCCGCGCTCGACCGCGCGGCCCGCTACGTGATCGGCTACCTCGGCTCCGCGCAGTCCGCGCACGTCACGGTGACGGGCTGCGACGGCGGCTTCCGCGGATCCGGCACCCTCGAGGGCCTCGACCCCACGCGCTCCGCGGGCGCCGTCCTCCTCGAGTGCGGGGTGCCGCCCGGCGACCAGTACGACCGGTGGGACCTCCTCGAGCCCTACTGCGCCGACGTCGCGCCCGGCACCGACGGCGAGGCGCAGCCCGAGCCCTAGAATCGTGACCAGGATGACTGACGCAACGACCCACCCCGTGACCACCGCTTCCGGCACCGACGTCCGCGTCCGGTTCTGCCCGTCCCCGACGGGGACGCCGCACGTCGGACTCATCCGCACGGCCCTGTTCAACTGGGCCTACGCGCGCCACACGGGCGGCAAGCTGATCTTCCGCGTCGAGGACACCGACGCCGCGCGCGACAGCGAGGAGAGCTACGGCCAGCTCATCGAGGCGCTGCGCTGGCTCGAGATCGACTGGGACGAGGGCGAGGGCGTCGGCGGTCCGCACGCGCCGTACCGCCAGTCGCAGCGCACCGACCTGTACCTCGACGTGATCCGGAAGCTCACCGAGTCCGGCCACCTCTACGAGAGCTACGCGACGGCCGAGGAGATCGAGGCGCGCAACCGCGCCGCCGGCCGCGACCCGAAGATGGGCTACGACAACTTCGAGCGCGACCTCACCGAGGCCGAGCGCCAGGCGTTCCGCGGCGAGGGCCGCGCGCCCGCCCTCCGCCTCCGCGTGCCGGACACCGACCTCTCCTTCGACGACCTGGTGCGCGGCACGGTCACGTTCCCCGCGGGATCCTTCCCCGACTTCGTGCTCGTGCGCCCCAACGGCGCCCCGCTCTACACGCTCGTGAACCCGGTCGACGACGCGCTCATGGGGATCACGCACGTGCTCCGCGGCGAGGACCTGCTCTCGTCGACGCCCCGGCAGATCGCGCTGTACCACGCGCTCATCGACATCGGCGTGGCCGACGCCATCCCGCGCTTCGGCCACCTGCCCTACGTGATGGGGGAGGGCAACAAGAAGCTCTCCAAGCGCGACCCGGAGTCGAACCTGTTCCACCACCGCGACCGCGGCTTCATCCCCGAGGGCCTCGTCAACTACCTGGCGCTCCTCGGCTGGTCGCTCACGCACGACCGCGACGTGTTCTCGCGCATGGAGATGGTCACGGCGTTCGACGTCGCCGACGTCACGCCCGCGCCCGCGCGCTTCGACCTCAAGAAGGCGGAGTCGCTGAACGGCGACCACATCCGCCTCCTGGCGCTCGAGGACTTCGCCCAGCGCCTGGTGCCGTACCTGCAGGCCGCGGGCGTCGTCGGCGCCGACCTCACGCACGACGAGCGGCGGATGCTCGACGCGGCGGCCCCGCTCGTGCAGGAGCGCATGCAGCTCCTCGGCGAGGCGCCTGACCTGCTGTCGTTCCTCTTCACGACGGCCGACGCGCTGCCCTACGACGACGCGGCCGTCCAGGCGCTCAAGGAGGACGCCCCCTCGGTGCTCGCCGCGTCGCGCGGTGCGCTCGACGGCGTTCCTCACACCCAGTGGGACGTCGACCTCGTGCAGGAGGTGCTGCAGAACACGCTCATCACCGGCATGGGCTTGAAGCCGCGCCTCGCCTACGGGCCGCTGCGCGTCGCCGTCTCCGGGCGCCGGATCTCGCCGCCGCTGTTCGAGTCGATGGTGCTGCTCGGCAAGGACGAGACCATCGCGCGCCTCGACCGCCTCGCGGGGATGCTCGGTGAGTGATCCCGCGGGCGCCGGCGCGACCGGTGCCGCGGCGACCGGCGCGGTCCCGGACGGCGCCGGCTCCACCGCGACCGGCGACTCGTACGACGTCGTCGTCATCGGCGCGGGTCCCGCCGGCCTCTCCGCCGCGTTGAACCTCGTGCGCGCCCGCCGCCGCACGCTCGTCCTCGACAGCAGCCGTCCACGGAACGCCGCGACGCTCATGTCGCACGGCTTCGTCACGCGCGACGGGATCTCCCCGCTCGAGCTCCGCAAGCTCGGCCAGGTCGAGGTGGAGTCGTACGACGAGGGCGAGTTCCAGCTCGCCGTCGTGCAGTCCGCGGAGCCGTCTCCGGGCGGGTTCACCATCCGGGCGAAGGGCGTGCGGCGCGCGCCCGATCGCGAGGTGCGCGCGCGCCGGATCCTCATCGCGACGGGCCTCGTGGAGACGCTGCCCGACCTGCCGAGCATCCGCGCCTACTACGGCACCGCCGTGCACAGCTGCATGGAGTGCGACGGCTACGAGAAGGCCGACGAGCCGCTCTTCCTCATCGGCGAGACCGACGACCTCGTCGAGCGCGCGCTGCTGCTCTCGCAGTGGTCGCGCGACATCATCGTCTTCACGAACGGCGTCGCGCGCATCGACGAGGCGGGGGAGCGCGGGCTCGCGTCCCTCGGCATCCGCGTCGACCGCCGGCCCGTCGCCGACATCGAGGGCGAGCGCGCGGTCGTCACCGGCATCCGGATGCAAGACGGCTCGGTCATCCCGCGGTCCGGCGGCTTCGTGCGCCCGCGCTACTCGACGGCGCTCGACTTCCTCTCGGGCCTCGACCTCGACACGGACGACGACGGCCACATCGCCGTCGACGCCGAGGGCCGTACCTCGCACGCGGGCGTCTACGCGGCAGGCGACAGCTCGCAGCCGGGCCCGCAGCAGCTGATCATCGCGGCCGGCTTCGGGGCGCGCGCCGCGAGCGCGATCAACCGGGATCTGCTGCCGCGCATCTGACGCGTCACGGGCCCGTCGGGCGGGCGCCGGTTTGGCGTCGATCCGGCCGATGGGCTACACTCGACGAGGCCCGATCGCGCATCGGGACCTTGGGGTATGGTGTAATTGGCAACACGGAAGATTCTGATTCTTTTGTTCTTGGTTCGAGTCCAGGTACCCCAGCACTGAGTATGCAGGAGATGATTGGCCCTAGTCATTCGCGCTTGAGCTAGGTCCGGAAACTAGCCCCGGAGCGAAGGGCGCCGTCTCGCGATGATTTTTACCTTCTTTCTCCTTGCCTGGCTTGCGAGTGTGACGGCGTGGGGGCTACTCTTTTCTCGTATTGTCGCGACTGGCTAGCCGAGAAGGCTGGTCACGCCGGGAGTCACCCGACAAACGCCACTGACGGAGCGGCGTAGGGCGTGGAGACCGACCCGTCATCGTGTATGGGTGGCGGCAGATCGCGTGTCTCACCGCCGAGTGCCCCATCCGAAGGGGCAGCACGTACAGTTAGGTATGGCCACAACCCCAACGTACGATCTCCACAAGCTTGGCTGGCGCGCGTTTCAAGATTTGTGTGGCATTGTCATGCAAGTTGTACTCGGACAGTCCTTTCACGCCTTTGCCGACAGTAACGATGGAGGCCGGGACGGTGCCTTTGAGGGCACGTGGGTAAGTAAGGCTATAGACCCAGCAGGGACGTTAGCGATCCCAAATGCGGTCCTGCAAGGTAAGCCCGTTGTCGTTCAGTGCAAGTTCAGCGCTTCTGGCACTGGCACGCTCATGCCGAGTAATCTCAAAGATGAGATAAAAAAGGTAAAGCGCTTACACCGCAAAGGCCTTTGTGACGCTTATATTGTGATGACGAATCTAGGCGTAACGGGGACGACGGAGGAGTGGATAAAAGCCGAGCTGAAAGTAATCGGCGTGGAGCATGTACTAGTACTTGATGGCACATGGATTAACCAACAGATTAGCAAAGATGCTCAATTGCGCCGCTATGTTCCTCGTGTTTACGGGTTGGGCGACTTGGGGCAGATTCTTGACGACAGACGCCTTGGACAAGCAAAAAAGATTCTTGCCAGTTTGGGTGAAGACATCGCGACTTTTGTACCAACGCGATCGTACCGGGATGCCACTGATACTCTAGAAGGCAATGGTCTTGTCATTCTTTTAGGGGCACCGGCCGCGGGTAAATCAACTATTGCCGCCATGTTATCTGCTGTTGCACTTGATCAGTGGGGATGCTCGGTTCAAAAGGTGGCATCCCCCGATGAGCTGATTTCCGCGTGGAATCCTAACGATGATAATCAACTCTTTTGGGTGGACGACGCCTTTGGTGCCATTCGATACGACAGTCAGGCCACTGAGCAATGGGCGCGACGGTTGGCCGAAATTACCGCGATCGTTAAAGAGGGCAATAAGGTCGTTATTACAAGCCGTGACTACATATACCAAGAGGCGCGTATACACTTGAAAGAGTATGCGCACCCCATTCTTCGATCAAACAACGTCGTTATTGATGTAGAAGACCTGACACCGGAGGAGCGACGACAGATTCTGTATAATCATCTCAAGGCCGGAGACCAAAGCGCGTTGACTCTAAGACGGTGGCGACCGTACTTGAATAAGGTGGCGCAATCAGCAACGTTTCAACCGGAGCTTGCTCGTCGGCTTGGGCGCTCAATCTTTACGACGAAAGTGACGCAAGCGAGTGGCGTGCTGGATTTTGTAAATCGGCCCACGGAATTTCTAAGAGACGTGCTGCAGCAGTTGGACTCACACGGTAGAGCCTCGCTAGCGTGCATTTTTTTATCTAAGCGTGGATTACCTGTCTCCACATTTCTGAGTAACGAGCAGAAAATAGCCATTAGTCACTTGGGATCTTCATCGGCGCAGGTTATGAGTGCGCTTAAGCACTTGGATGGGTCGTTCTTGGCACAAGTCCCCGACTTGGAAGGCAATGTGTTTTGGCAATTCCGTCATCCGACCATCCGAGAAGGTTTTTCGGCGGTCATCGCTGGTGACCCGAACGCACTAAATATTTTGGTTGACGGTTTAAGCGATGAAGAGTTGGTCAGGCAAGTCGATTGTGGTGGTTCGGATCGTGGTTACCTTGTGACCCTACCGGCTCAGCTTTATGAAAAGGTCGCTCGACGAGTCGATCTTCACGCAGACGCTTTTGCTGCGCTTTTCTACAACCCCTCTGCAGAGTTCTTATCTCGAAGAAGCTCAGATGCGTTTCTGCGCACATGGTTGCGTGAACAGGCTCCCGATTGGAGTCAACTGGTGGATTTTGAGAATTACCTAGGGTTATCGTGGAAGCCACGCTTACTGGCCAGGTTTGCGACCGCGGGCCTGCTGCCTGAGGATGTCCGCCTAGAAGCTGTTGGGGTGTTAACCCGGAATGCTATTACTCAAGTAGATGCAACTTGGTTGCACATTGACGTCAGAGTGCTATTTACTCTTGATGAGCAGCACGACCTCAAGGAGCGATTTATAAATGAGGTGCTGCCGATTCTGGAAGAGCAAGTTCATGAAGTGGCGGGAGGGTACCCAGACGGCACGTCGGCGAATGATAGGTACGCGAATCAACTCGAAGCTATTGAGTCATATGTAGACGAATTTGACTCATTGGCAGACGAATATGCAGAACTACAGTCGATTATTGCAATCATCGAGGAGCGGATGAGTGACGAATTTGACGAATACGAAGATTATCGGTCTGATGGTTTCAAAGAGCTAGATGCGCTGTCTATCGATAAAGTTGAGAGGGATATTTTTGACGATGTCGACTCCGGTCATTAGCCCTTCGCGACGCACCATAGGTATTGGCTAGACCATTATTGCGACGGCCCCGCCCGAGCATCTGCTCGAGCGGGGCCGTCGTCGTGTTCAGCGGGTGCGGATCAGGCGAGGCGCCCCTTCGGGGAGCTGTCGCTCGTCTTCGACGGGTCCTTCTCCACGACGTCGCCGAGGGCGTCGTCGATGCGGGTGAGGAGCTCGGCCGGGATCTTCACGCCCGAGGCCTTCACGTTCTCGTGGACCTGCTCGGGACGCGAGGCGCCGATGATCGCGGACGCGACGTTCTCGTTCTGGAGCACCCACGCGACGGCGAGCTGGGCGAGCGAGAGGTCGAGCTCGTCGGCGACGGGCTGGAGCGCCTGCACGCGGGTGAGGACGTCGTCGTTCATGTAGCGCTTGATCATGTCGGCGCCGCCCTTGTCGTCCGTGGCGCGCGAGCCCTGCGGCAGGTCCTGGCCCGGCTTGTACTTGCCGGTGAGGACGCCCTGGGCGATGGGGGACCAGACGATCTGCGAGATGCCGAGGTCCTTCGAGGTCGGGACGACCTCCTCCTCGATGACGCGCCACAGGGCCGAGTACTGCGGCTGGTTCGAGATGAGCTGGAAGCCCAGCTCGCGGGAGAGGCCGTGCGCCTCGCGCAGCTGCTCGGGGGTCCACTCGCTGACGCCGATGTAGAGCGCCTTGCCCTGGCGGACGACGTCGGCGAAGGCCTGCATCGTCTCCTCGAGCGGGGTCTCGTAGTCGTAGCGGTGGGCCTGGTAGAGGTCCACGTGGTCGGTCTGGAGGCGCTCGAGCGAGCCGTCGATCGACGCCATGATGTGCTTGCGCGAGAGGCCGGTGTCGTTGTGGCCCTTGGCGCCGGTCGGGAAGTAGACCTTCGTGAAGATCTCGAGCGAGTCGCGGTCCTCGCCCTTGAGCGCTTGCCCAAGGACCTTCTCGGCGACGGTGTTCGCGTAGCCGTCGGCGGTGTCGAACGTGGTGATGCCGGCTTCGAGGGCCGCCTGCACGCACTGCGTGGCGGTGTCGTTCTCGACCTGCGACCCGTGGGTCAGCCAGTTGCCGTACGTGATCTCGGAGATCTTGAAGCCTGAGTTGCCTAGGTAGCGGAATTCCATGTCCCGACCCTACGCCGCATCCTCTGGGTGCCCTCGGGGCGGCCGCTGTCCGCCGGGTGACCGGGAGATGGACGCGCGGCCCCGCCCGATGGTGTCGGGCGGGGCCGCGTGGTGGTGCGGGCGAGGCGGCGGATCAGGCCTCGCGCGTCTTCGGGGAGCTCTCGTCGGTCTTGCGCGGGTCCTTCTCGACGACGTCGCCGAGGGCGTCGTCGATGCGGGTGAGGAGCTCGGCCGGGATCGTCACGCCCGAGGCCTTCACGTTCTCGTGCACCTGCTCGGGGCGCGAGGCGCCGATGATGGCGGACGCGACGTTCTCGTTCTGCAGCACCCAGGCCACGGCGAGCTGGGCGAGCGAGAGGTCGAGCTCGTCGGCGACGGGCTGCAGCGCCTGCACGCGGGAGAGCGTGTCGTCGTTCATGAAGCGCTTGATCATGTTCGCGCCGCCCTTGTCGTCGGTCGCGCGGGATCCCGACGGCAGCTCCTGGCCGGGCTTGTACTTGCCCGTCAGCACGCCCTGCGCGATGGGGGACCACACGATCTGCGAGATGCCGAGCTCCGCCGAGGTGGGCACGACCTCCTCCTCGATGACGCGCCAGAGGGCGGAGTACTGCGGCTGGTTCGAGATCAGCTGGAAGCCCAGCTGCTCGGCGAGCGCGTGGCCGGCGCGCAGCTGGTCGCTCGTCCACTCGCTGACGCCGATGTACAGCGCCTTGCCCTGACGGACGACGTCGGCGAACGCCTGCATCGTCTCCTCGAGCGGGGTCTCGTAGTCGAAGCGGTGCGCCTGGTACAGGTCGATGTAGTCGGTCTGGAGGCGCGTGAGCGAGGCGTCGACCGAGTCCATGATGTGCTTCCGCGAGAGGCCCGTGTCGTTGTGCCCCTTGGGGCCGGTGGGGCCGAAGACCTTGGTGAAGATCTCGATCGAGGCGCGCCGCTCGTCCTTGAGCGCCTCGCCGAGCACGGTCTCCGCCTTGGTGTTGGCGTAGACGTCCGCGGTGTCGAAGGTGGTGATCCCCGCCTCGATCGCGGCCTTCACGCACGCGGTCGCGGTGTCGTTCTCGACCTGCGACCCGTGGGTGAGCCAGTTGCCGTAGGTGATCTCGGAGATCTTGAAGCCGGAGTTGCCGAGGTATCTGAATTCCATGCTCCGACGGTACGCCGGGCGCCTCCGCGGCTCCGCACGAAAGTGTGCGACGGCGGGGTCGCGTCGGTCAGGTGCGCGGGTTCCCGGCGACGTGCAGCGGCGCGAGCGCGGTGTCGAGCGCCGCCTCGAGCGGCCAGGCGGAGCGCTCCGGCTGGCTGAGCACCAGCCCGCCCTGGATGGCGGCGAGGATGACCGTGGCGATGCGCTGCGGATCCGCGGAGGGGGCGACGAGGCCCGCCTCGCGCATCCGCTCCACGCCGCGTGCCAGGAACGCGCGCCAGGACCGCATGGTCTCGGCGATGGCCCGCTCGAGCTCCGGGTCGAGGGCGGAGGCCTGCGTGGCGAGCGATCCGATGGGACATGCCCAGCGGCCGCGGCCGATGTAGTAGTCGACGAGCGCCGCGCGCCACGCCTCCCACGACTCCCACGAGCCGAGGTCGTGGATGTGCGGCTCCTGCGCCTCCATCAGCTGGCGGCCCTCCCACCCCGCGACCTCGCGCACGAGCTCGAGCTTGCCGCCGGGGAAGTAGTGGAACAGCTGGCTCTTGCTCGTGAGCGTGGCGGCGCGCACGTCGTCGAGGGTGGTGCCGCCGACGCCGGTGGCGAGGATCTGCTCGCCGGTGGCCTCGACGATCCGCTGGCGGGTGAGCCGCCCGCGCTCGGTGATCCTCGGCTCGGCCATGCCCCGATCCTACCTCGCTGGACCATCCGGTCCACTACGTGCTATCAATTGGACCATGCAGTCCAACAGTGAAGCCATCCAGTCCCTCGTCCCCGACACCCGGCTCGCCGGCCGCACGGCCGTCGTCACCGGATCCACCAGCGGCATCGGCGAGGCCGTCGCCCGCGTGCTCGCCTCCTCCGGCGCGGAGGTCGTCGTCAGCGGCCGCGACGCCGACCGAGCCCGTGCCGTCGTCGCCGCCATCACCGCGGCGGGCGGGACCGCGCACGCGGTGCCCGCCGACCTCGCGGGGACCGCCGACGGCATCCGCCGGTTCGCGGAGGAGGCCACGGCCGCCCTCGGCGGCCGGGTCGACATCCTCGTCAACAACGCCGGCATCTACCCGGTCGGGCCGACGGCGGCGCTCGGCGACGACGACCTCGACGCCGTCCTCGCCGTGAACGTCCGGGCGCCGCACGTGCTCGTCGCGGCGCTCGCGCCCGCGATGGCGGAGCGGGGGAGCGGTGCCGTGGTCAACGTCGGATCCTGGATGTCGCGCGTCGGCGTCCCGTTCGGCGCCGCCTACACGGCGTCGAAGGCCGCCGTCGAGCAGATGACCCGCACGTGGGCGGCCGAGTTCGGCCCCCGCGGCGTGCGGGTCACCACGGTCGCGCCGGGCGTGACCGCCACGCCCGGCAACGCGTCGGATGCGGCGGTGCTCGACGCCATGACCGCGACCACGCCGGCGGGCGTCCCGGTACGCCCCGTCGACGTCGCCTTCGCCGTGCGCTTCCTCGTGTCCGACGAGGCGGCGTTCGTGCACGGCGCGCTGCTCGACGTCGACGGCGGCATCGGCAGCACGCGCCTCGGCTGAGCCGCCGCCGCCGTTCCCGTCCCACGTGACGACGCCCGCCCCCGGGATCCAGGAGCGGGCGTCGTGGCGGTGGTGCGGGGAGCGCTAGCGGCGCGGGGCGTCCGTGTCCATGCTGCGGCCGGAGCCGCGCGCCGCGTCGTCGTCCGCGTCGACCGGTGCCTTCTCGCCCTCGACGGAGGCCGCCTGGTCGGTGCCCTCGACGGCGGACGCGTCGCGCTTCGTCTTCGCGAGGCTCGCGACGGTCGCCACCGTGATGGTGAGGAGGATGAACGACAGCGAGAACCAGATCGGGATCTCGGGCGCCCACAGCATCGGCTCGCCGCCGTTGATGAACGGCACCTCGTTGACGTGCATGGCGTGCAGCACGAGCTTCACGGCGATGAAGCCGAGGATCACCGCGAGGCCCTGCGAGAGGTACACGAGGCGCTCGAGGAGCCCGGAGATCAGGAAGTACAGCTGGCGGAGGCCGAGCAGCGCGAAGGCGTTGGCGGTGAAGACGATGTACGCCTCCTGCGTCAGCCCGAAGATCGCGGGGATGGAGTCGAGCGCGAACAGCACGTCGGTGAGGCCGATGGCGAGCATCACCAGGAACATCGGGGTGAACAGCTTCTTGCCGTCGACGCGGGTCGTCAGCTTGTCGCCGTCGTAGTGGTCCGAGGTGGGGATGAAGCGGCGGAGCGTGCGGATGAGCTTCGAGTCCGACTCGTCCTCGTCGTGCGTCTCCTTCATCTGCTTGTAGGCCATCACGAGCAGCAGGGCGCCGAAGAGGTAGAAGACCCAGGAGAAGTTGTCGATGATCGCGGAGCCCATCGCGATGAAGATGCCGCGCATCACGAGGGCTATCGCGATGCCCACGAGGAGCACCTTCTGCTGGAAGGCCCGCGGCACGGCGAAGCTCGACATGATGATGAGGAAGACGAAGAGGTTGTCGACGCTCAGCGCCTTCTCCGTCACGTAGCCGGCGAAGTACTCGCCGCCGAAGGTCCAGTTCGAGAAGACGCCGACGCCCACGCCGAAGACGAGCGCGATGACGATGTAGACGACCGACCAGGTCGCGGACTCCTTGAGCGTCGGCTCGTGCGCCTTCCGCACGTGCGCGAAGAAGTCGAAGACGAGCAGGCCGAGGACGGCCGCGATGGTCGCGGCCCAGAGCCAGAAGGGGACATCCATTTCGAGGGTTCTCCAGTACTCGGACCGCTGACGGGTCCGGTGGGGTACTGAAGGTCTCCTCCACCCCGCGAGCTGCTGCTCACGGAACCGGTCGTACGGGTCGGAGTGGTCCGACCGTATTGACGACACGACCGCCGGATGGGAGTACTCCCCTTCGAGGGATGACTCTATACGGCCGCATGGAGCGCTCCCGACCGTCCGGGCGGATCCCCAGCCGGACCGGCGCGGGACGAGGCGCGGCGACCGCTACTCGACGAAGAGCAGGCCGATGCCCGCGACCGCCGCGACCGCGCCGATGCCGATCAGCACGAGGCCGGTGATGCGGAGCGCGCGGCCGTCGAGCTCGGGCGCGTGGGTGCGGACCCGCCACGGGGCGCGCGGCGAGAACCAGACGCGCACGTCGGATCCGGGGGAGAGGTCGCGGGTCTCCGCCGTGTCGGCGGGTGCCTCGTGCACCTCGCCGTCGTCGTCGAACCAGCGGAGGACCCGCGTGGATCCGGCGCCGCCGTCGCCCGCGGGCGCGTCGGCCACGAGGCCCTCCGTGGCCGTCCAGCGCCGGCCGAGCACGCGCACGGAGACGCCGGCGACGTAGAGCGCGATGCCGGGGACGAGCGCGATCCAGGTGAGGAACTCGACGATGAGGGAGATGGCGGCGAGACCGTCCATGCCTGGTGCCCCCGCGTCCGCTCGTGGTGGACCCGACCGGGCCCGGAGCTCGATGCTATCGGGGCGGTCCGACCGGATCCGGCAGGCCGGCGCGGAACGGCCCCGCCGCCGCCGGTCGCCTAGAGGTCGATGCTGTCGCCGGGCTCGAGCGCGTGGAACTCGCCGCCGCCCTGCTCGGTCGCCCACTGGAGGCGGCCGTTCGACATGGCCTTGCCCGCGGTCGACAGCACCATCTCGTGCGTGGGGAACGCGCGGCGGGGCTTCACGGCGAGGACGTAGTCGATGGACTCGCTGATCTTCATCCAGGGCGCGCCGGCGGGGGCGGCGAGGAGGTCGACCTCGACGCCCTCGGGGATCGTGAAGGAGTCGCCCGCGTAGTAGAGGGCGTCGTTGACGAGGACGCCGAGGTTCTGCACGACGGGGATCGACTCGTGGATGACGGCGTGGTCGCCGCCGAAGAAGCGGAGCGTGAACGGGCCGACCTCGATGACGTCGCCCGCCTCGACGACGGTCACGTCGAAGTCCGTCGCGGCGGCGGCGACGCCGGACGGCGCGTAGACGGGCACGCCCTCGTTCTTGTCGAGGATCCGCTTGAGCTGCTCGGGCGTCCAGTGGTCGGGGTGCTCGTGCGTGATGACGATGGCGTCGGCGTTCATGGCCTCGGTGATGGGGGTGGTGAAGGAGCCCGGGTCGATGAAGAGCTTCCGTCCGCTCTGTTCCAGGACCAGGGCCGCGTGCTCGAGCTTCGTCAATCGCATGAGAGGAGCCAACACCGTCGAGGCGGCGGGGGCAAACCGGCGGGCGGGGGCGGCCAGGCGCGTACCTCGGGGGCGCGGGATCCGCGTCGGATCGGGCGGATCCGGCCCGGTCGGGCCTCGATTTGGTCGGGCTGTGCGCGCTGTGGCATACTCGACGAGTTGCAAAAACGGCCCCATCGTTTAGCGGCCTAGGACACCGCCCTCTCACGGCGGTAACACCGGTTCGAATCCGGTTGGGGTCACCACCGCATCACCCAGCCCGGCTCCTCCTCACGGAGGCGCCGGGCTTTCTTCTTATGTGCGGCTTCGTGGACCCGGCGGCGGATGCGGCTCGGGGCGACACCCGCGGCCTGTACCGTCGAGGGGTGAGTGTGCACCTGGTCGGAGGCGGCCTGTCGGATGACGACACCCCCCTCCTCGCGCGGTTCCTGTCCGAGGCGACGACGAGGGCGACCGCGGCCGCCCGGTTGGAGCCGGCCCGCATCGCCGTGGTCCTCGTCCACGACGGCCTCGGCGCCGAGTGGTTCGACCAGTACGCCGCCGCGCTCCGTGCCGCGGGCGCGTGCGAGCCGGTCGCCGTGCTGGCGCCCGAGGGCGCGTCCATCGAGGTCGCGCAGCTGCAGGACGTCGACGGCATCGTCGTCGGCGGCGGCCTGACCCCCGCGTACCGCCAGGCGCTCGAGCCGGTCTTCGGCGAGATCCGCCGCCAGGTCACCGCGGGCGTCCCGTACCTCGGCTTCTCCGCGGGCGCCGCGGTCGCCGCCGAGACCGCCATCGTCGGCGGCTGGCGCATCGGCGACGTCGAGGTCGTGCAGGAGTCCGCGAGCGAGGACCTCGACGAGGTCACGGTCGAGCAGGGCATCGGCCTCATCGACGTCGCGGTCGACGTGCACGCCGCCCAATGGGGCACCCTCACCCGGCTCATCGCCGCGACCGAGGCCGGGCTCGTCGAGGGCGGCGTCGCCATCGACGAGGGCACCGTGCTCATCGTGGGCGAGGGCCAGCTCGTCGTGCAGGGACGCGGCAGCGTCTGGTCGGTCATCGGCTCGGAGACCGGCGTCACCGTCAGCTCCGCCGGCGCGTCCTGATCCGCCGCCCGTGGCGCTGACCCTGCCCGAGCTCGTCGAGCGCGGCCTCATGGACGCCGGCTGGGCCGAGGCGCTCGCCCCGGTGGCCGACGACATCGCGCGGATGGGGGAGTGGCTGCGCGCCGAGGTCGCCGCGGGTCGCCCCTACCTCCCGGCCGGCGACCGCGTGCTGCGCGCGTTCCAGCAGCCGCTCGCCGACGTGCGCGTGCTCATCGTCGGGCAGGATCCGTACCCCACGCCCGGCCACCCCGTCGGGCTGTCCTTCTCCGTCGAGCCCGACGTGCGGCCGGTGCCGCGGAGCCTCGTCAACATCCACCGCGAGCTGCGCGACGACCTCGGGATCCCGACGCCCGAGCACGGCGACCTGACCGCGTGGACCCGCAGCGGCGTGCTGCTGCTCAACCGCGTGCTCACGGTGCGGCCGGGCGCGCCCGCGTCGCACCGCGGGAAGGGCTGGGAGGCCGTGACGGAGTGCGCCATCCGGGCCCTCGCCGAGCGCGGCGGCCCGCTCGTCGCGATCCTCTGGGGCAAGGACGCCGGATCGCTCGCGCCGACGCTGGCGCCCGTGCCGTCGATCACCTCCGTGCACCCGAGCCCGCTGTCGGCGTCGCGCGGGTTCTTCGGGTCGAGGCCGTTCAGCCGGGCGGACGCGCTGCTCGCCGAGCAGGGCGCGGATCCGGTCGACTGGCGGCTCTGAGCCCGGGAGCCCTCCCGCGTCCGTCCGCGTCCTCGCGCGCCGCGGACGGACCCGGACCGGCGCGCGGCGCTCCCCGTAGGATCGCCCCATGCTCGAGGAGGAATACCAGACGAGGCGCCGCCTGCCCGCCCACCTCCGCAAGCCCGCGCCGCCCGTGCCCGTGTTCTCCTACGAGATCCGGCCGGCCGCGACCTCCGACCTCCCGGACATCCGCGAGATCTACAACCACTACGTCATGAACAGCACCGTCACCTTCGACGAGACCCGCATGACGCTGGCCAGGTGGCGGGGCCGCTTCAGCCAGCTCGAGCGGATGGGGATGCCGTTCCTCGTCGCCGTCTCGCCGTCCGGGCAGGTCCTCGGCTACGCGCTCGTCGAGCCCGTCGGCAACCGCCGGTCGTCGCGCACGACGGTGGAGGACTCGATCTACCTCGGCGCCGCGTCCACGGGCAAGGGCCTCGGCCGCGCGCTGCTGGTGGCGCTCCTCGACGCGTGCCGCGAGGCGCGCATCCGGGAGGTCATCGCGGTGATCGCCGACCAGGGTGCCGACGCATCCATCCGGCTGCACGCGTCGCTCGGCTTCACCGAGAGCGGGCGGATGGGCCGCGTCGGCTGGAAGGTCGGGCGCTGGCTCGGCACCGTCACCATGCAGGTGACGCTCAAGCCGACGGAGCGGCCGGGCCGGTGGGCGCGGGCCATGCGGCGAGCGACTCCCGTCGGCGACGCTCCTCGTCCTCCCACGCCCGCTGCCGCTCCTGGAGCCGCTCCTTCGCGGTGAGCGGGCGCGGGGCGACCGTCTCGACGCGGTGGCGGCGGGCCCACCAGCCGGCGAGGAGCGCGGATCCGAGCATCACGGCCATCGGCAGGATCATGAACGGGCCGCCGGTGCCGTCGCTGCGGTCCATGGACTCGGACATCTGGCCGAGCAGCGCCGTGGGGATGAACAGCAGCGTGTTGTTGAGCGCGTGGATGAGCACGGGCGCCTCGAGGCCGCCGGTCAGGCGCGCGGCGGTCGTGGCGGCGATGCCGAAGACGAAGTAGTAGGCGATGAGCCACGGGTCGGCGGCGAGGTGCGCGAGCGCGAAGAGCGAGCTCGACAGGATCGCGCCGACCACGAGGGCGACGCGGGTGTCGCGGAACCAGGATCCGACCGAGCGCTGCACCAGGCCGCGGAACCCGTACTCCTCGCCCGCCGACTGCAGCGGGGTGGTGAGCAGCACGATGACGAGGAACGCGACGACCTCGCCGTCGACCCGGATCTCTCCGCTCGGGTCGAGGGCGAACGTGAGCGCGATGTAGACGAGGAACACGGGCGCGATCACCAGCGCGACGCGGCCGAGCCAGCGCCAGCGGAAGCGGCCGACGACGGACGACATCGCGCGCATCGGCACCCCGAACAGCCAGCGCTGCAGGAGCATCGAGACCGGGATCAGGGCCGCGAGCGAGAGGTTCGTCGCGAGCATGATGACGGGCGTCATGGTCTCGACCGACGACGCGTCCGACGGGTCGAGGCGGCCGCGCGCGAACTCCACGGCGAAGGCGACGAGGCCGAAGACGAGCGAGAGCAGGAAGAAGGCCACGATGCCGAGGACGAGCGCGAGGATCCCGCGCCACGGACCGCCGGTGTCGCGGAGGCCGTGGTGGTACGGCACGGGCGGGCGCTCGGGGCGCGGCGGCAGGGTCGGCGGGACGGGCGGCGCCGGGGCGGATCCGGCGGATGCGGACTCGGGAGTCGGCGGCTGGGCGGGGGGCGTCGGCTCCGGTGCGCTCATGGGGCAACGGTACGCGGGGGCGGCTGGGCGGGCATCCACCCGAGGGCGGAGGGCGGAGGGCGGGCGGCGGAGGTCACGAGGCGGAGGGCGGGTCGCGGGGCGGCGGTGCGCGGCGGATGGACGCGGTCGCGCGCGATCCGGGCCGGCGCGCGCCGCGTACGGTGGACGGGACGAGAGGCGCACCCATGCAGCAGGACCAGGACCAGGACCGGCCCGAGGACTTCGACGAGAAGCGGCACGAGCAGCTGACGACGGCCCCGAAGGCGGTGGAGTCGGATGCGGCGCCGCGCGTCGAGGTGTCGGAGCCGGAGGACGGCGTGACGCGGATCGACGTGGCGGAGACCGCGTCCGTCCGGCCGGGCACCCCGGCACCGACGCGCGACGCATGACCGACGGGGCGCCCACCGCGACCGCTGCCGCTCGCCCCGGCGCGCGCGACGTGCTCGTGCTCGGCGGCACCGCGTGGATCGGCCGGCTCGTCGCGGAGCGCCTGGTCGCGCGCGGCGACCGGGTGACGTGCCTCGCGCGCGGCGCCTCGGGATCCGCCCCCGCGGGAGCGCGCCACGTCGCGGCCGACCGCGATCGCGACGACGCCTACGACGCGGTCGCAGGCACCGCCTGGGACGAGGTCGTCGACCTCACCTCCTCGGCGGCGCACGCGCGCGGCGCGGTGGCGGCGCTCGCCGACCGGGCCCGGCACTGGACGCTCGTGAGCACCGTCTCGGTCTACGCGTCCGTCGAGCACGCGGGCGACGACGAGTCCGCGGCCCTCGTGGAGCCCGTGGACCTCGACGAGTACGGCCAGGCGAAGGTCGCGGCCGAGCGCGCGGTGACCGCGGCGCTCGCCGGACGGCGCGCGATCGTCCGCCCCGGCCTCGTGACGGGCCCCGGCGACGACAGCGACCGCCTCGGCTACTGGCCCGCGCGGTTCGCGCTCGCCGGAGACGGACCCGTGCTCGTGCCGGACGCGACCGACCGGCGCGTGCAGGTCATCGACGCGCGCGACCTCGCCGACCTCGTCGTGGAGGTGGGCGCCCGCGGGCTCGACGGCGTGGTCGACGCGGTGGGGGAGAGCGTGCCGCTCGCCGACGTGCTGGACCTCGCGGCCGAGGCCGCCGGATCCGCGGCCGAGCGGGTCGTCGCCTCGGACGCGCGGCTGGCGGAGGCGGACGTCCGCCACTGGGCGGGACCGCGGTCGCTGCCGCTGTGGCTGCCGCGCCACGCGGCCGGCCTCATGGCCCGGAGCGACGCGGGGATCCGGGCGCTGGGCGCCCGACGGCGTCCGCTCGCCGAGACGATGCGCGACGTGCTGTCCGACGAGCGGGAGCGCGGCCTCGAGCGGCCGCGCGTCTCGGGTCTCACGCGCGCCGAGGAGCTCGCGGTCCTGTCCGACCTGGGCTGACGCGGCGGGGCGTGACACGGCGAGGCCACGCCGCCGCGCGCCCGCTCCACGCACGAGCGCCGCGCATCGTCCAGGACGGGTGCGCGGCGCTCGGGTGAGGCGGGTGGATCAGCGGATCGCGGCCCGCAGCTCGGCGGCGGCCGCGGCCGGGTCGTCGGCCGAGTAGATCGCGCCGCCGGCGACGGCGACCACGGCGCCCGCGTCCTGCACGTCGCCGATGGTGCCCGGCTTCACGCCGCCCGCGACGGAGAACGCGACGCCGGACGCCTTGCCGGCCTCGAGCAGGTCGCCGAACGTGTAGCCGTCCTCCGCCTGCTCGTCGAGGCCCGCGTGCATCTCCACGAACTCGGCCCCGAGCTCGGTGACCTCCTTCGCGCGCTTCGCCTTGTCGGGGACGCCGATGAGGTCGACGACGATGCCCTTGCCGTGCTTCTTGGCGGCCTTGACGGCGCCCGCGATGGTGCTGTCGCCTGCGACGCCGAGGACGGTGACGAGGTCGGCGCCCGCGGAGAACGCGATGTCGGCCTCGAGCTCGCCGGCGTCCATCGTCTTGAGGTCGGCGAAGACGATCTTGTCGGGGTGCGCCTCCTTGATCGCGGTGATCGCGGAGAGGCCCTCGGCCTTGATGAGCGGGGTGCCCAGCTCGATGATGTCGACGTGCGGCGCGGCCTTGCCGGCCAGCTCGAGCGCGTCCTTCGTCGTGAGCACGTCCATGGCTACCTGGAGCTTCATGCGGTTCCTCTTCCTGTCGTGATGCGTGGGGTGATGGGGATCGAGCGACCGACGGTCACTCGAGGTTGGCGTGACGCGGCCACAGCTCGTCGGCCGAGAGGCCGGACGCCTGCCACAGCGCGTGGAACACGGCGTCGCCGACGAGCGCGACGGAGAGCTCGAAGAGCCCGCCCGCGTACTGCGCCGAGACCGTGCCGCCGTGGTCCTGCTTGGCGGCCGCGGGGATCAGCACGGTCACGTCCGCGAGGCCGGCGAGCGGCGAGTCGTCGGCCGTCGTCAGGGCCACGATGCGGGCGCCGACGTCGCGCGCGGTCTCGGCCGCGCTGACGATGCCCGCCGTGGTGCCGGATCCGCTCGCCACCAGGAGGACGTCGCCCTCCTCGATCGCGGGCGAGGTCGCCTCGCCGACGACGTGCGCGTCGAGCCCGAGGTGCATGAACCGCATCGCGGTCATGCGGAGCGCGAGGCCAGAGCGGCCGGCGCCGAGGGCGAAGACGCGGCGGCCGTCGCGGATCACGCGGGCGGCCTCGTCGAGGCGCGCCGCCAGGTCCGGCTCCGCGAGCGCGCGGGCGACCCGGGCGTTCTCCTCCGAGATGAGGGTGATCGCGGCGGCGACGTCGACGGGGGCGTCGCCGGTCGGGCGGGGGTGCGTCGTGTGGGTCACCTGTCGAGGATGCTCCCCGCCGCGCGTCCGCGCTGCCCACCCGACGGGTGGATCCGCCTACCCGTCCGAGCAGGTGCCGCCGCGGAAGGCGAGCGTTCCGGGTGGGCGTACGGTGGCGGCATGCCGACCCGGACCCACCCCGCCGATCCCGCCGCCCGTCCGTCCGCCCCTCCCGCCGCCCGGGAGGCGGGCGCGTCCGCCGGCGCCGTCGCGCTCCTCGACGGCCTGCACGACGCGCTCGCCGCGCCGCTGCAGGAGGTGGCCGGCGCGCTGTCGGCGCTGCTGCAGCCGGTGGTCGCGCATCGCGCCCTCGTCGTCTTCACCGAGGACTGCACGGGCCGACCGCGCAAGAAGGCGGGCGAGGCCGAGGTCGTGGAGAACGTGACGATCGCCGAGCTCGACGGCATCCTCGCGAGCCTCGACGCTCGATCCGACGACGGCGCGGACGACGGCGACCGCGCGCGCGACGACGAGGACGGCACCGCGTGGGCCGTCGAGCACCCCGTCGGCGGTCGTCCGCGCATCGTCGCCGCCTGGCGCGCCGACACGGGCGCGCTCCTCGTGCTCGTGGATCCGGTCGCCGCGCACGACGACGTGCCCGCCGCCCGCGAGCTGGTGCGGGCGCTGTGGCGGAGCGTCGCGCACGGGATCCGGCAGCAGGTCGCCGCGGCCCCGCCCGCCTACCTCGCGGAGGCGCGCGCCGTCTCCTCGGAGCGGGCCCGCGTCGTCGCCGAGCTCGGCGACGCCCATGCGACCACGCTCGAGTCGCTGCTCGCGGTGCTGCGCTCCTCGCGCACGGGCGACGCAGCGGCCCGCCAGACCGCCGCCGACCTGGCCACCAACGCCATGGTCGAGCTGCGGGCCGCCTCCGACCGCGACCGCTCGCTCGGCGAGGAGCCCGTCGCGCGCGCGTTCGCCCGCCTGCGCGACGACCTCCGGCCGCTCGTGCGCTTCCGCGACCTCGACGTGCAGTTCGTCGAGCCGCCCGTGGACGGCCGCGCGCTCCCGGGCGAGGTCGCGCACGCGGGCCGGGCCATCGTCCGCGGCGCCGTGCTCGCGCTCGTGGAGGAGCCGGACGTGACGCGCGTGCGCATCCAGTGGGACTGCGACGGCAGCAACCTGCTCGTCGGGATCCGCGACGACGGCGCGGGCGCGACCACCGCCGACCTCGACGCGCTGCGTCGCCTCACCGACCGGGTCGCCGCGCTCGACGGCACGCTCGAGGTGACGGCGACGCCCGGCTGGGGCTCCGAGATCGCCGTGCGCCTGCCGCTCGACGCGCCCGCTGCCGGGCTCGACGCCGCGGGGGAGGCGGGCCTCAGCGGGCGCGAGCGGGAGGTGCTCGCGCTCGTCGCCGGCGGATCCCGCAACCGCGCCATCGCGACCTCCCTCGGGATCAGCGAGAACACCGTGAAGTTCCACGTCGCGAACCTGCTGCGGAAGATGGGCGCGTCGACCCGGGCGGAGCTCGCGGGGCTCGTGCGCGGCTGACCGGCACCGCGCGGGCCGGTCGGCGGGCGGCCGCGCTCGCCGCGGATCCCGGAGTTAACCCCATGGAAACCTCAGATACGTAAGGTATTGGGCATCCCCACCCGCCGCCCGAACGAGGACGTCCCCGCATGCGCTCTGCCCCCACCCGCCATCCGTCCGGGGCCGCGCGCTCCGGTGCCCTCGCCCTCGTGGCGGGGCTCTCCGCCACCGCGGTCCTCGGCTTCGGCGCCGCACCCGCGTCCGCCGCCGAGGGCGACGTCGCCATCGACGTCTACTCGATCAACGACTTCCACGGCCGCCTGGAGACCACGTCGTCCACCGCGGGCGCCGCCGTCATCTCCGGCGCGTTCCAGCAGGCGAAGGCCCGGAACCCGAACAGCACGCTCATCAGCGCGGGCGACAACATCGGCGCGAGCACCTTCACCTCGCTGTCCCAGCAGGACGAGCCCACCCTCGACGCGCTGAACGCCATGGGCGTCTCGGTCTCCACCCTCGGCAACCACGAGTTCGACCAGGGCCGCGACGACGTGGACGGCCGCGTCACCGACCACTCCGACTTCCCGTACATCTCGGCGAACCTCTACGAGAAGGGCACGACCGAGCACGCGTACGCGGCGTACGACGTGCAGGACATCGGCGGCGTGCGCGTCGCCTTCGTCGGCGCCACCACCGAGGCGCTGCCGGAGCTCGTGAGCCCGGCCGGCCTCGCGACGATCGACGTCGGCAGCGTCGTCGACGCCTCCACCGCGACCGCCCGCGCGCTCCGCGACGGCGACGACGCGAACGGCGAGGCCGACGTGGTCGTCCTCGTGGTGCACGAGGGCGCGTCCACCTCCGACGAGGCCTCCCTCACCGACGACTCGGTCTTCGGCCGCATCGTCACGGGCGTGCAGGCCGACGTCGACGCGATCGTCTCCGGCCACACCCACCTCGGCTACGACTACGAGCTCCCCGTTGCGGGCAAGGACCTGCCGCTGCCCGTGCTGCAGACCGGCAGCTACGGGACGAACCTCGGGCACCTGTCGCTGACGGTGGATCCGGCCACCAAGGCCCTCACCTCCATCTCCTCGGAGCTCGTGCCGCTGCTCACCACCGAGGGGAAGCCGGCGTTCCCGGCGGATCCCGCGGTGCAGCGCATCGTCGACGACGCGGTCGCGAAGGCCGAGGTCATCGGCAGCCGCACGGTCGGCGAGATCTCGGGCGACATCACGCGCGCCCGCCAGACGGACGGCGCCGAGAACCGCGGCGGCGAGTCCACCATCGGGAACCTCGTCGCCGACGCGCAGCTCTGGGCCACGCAGGCGGACCTCGGCACCGAGATCGCCTTCATGAACCCCGGCGGCATCCGCCAGGACCTCACCGTCGCGTCCTCGGGAGCCGGCGACGCGGAGGGCGAGGTGACCTACAAGGAGGCCGCCATCGTGCAGCCGTTCGCCAACACGCTGACGACCGCGCGGATCACGGGTGCCGGCATCAAGGCCGTGCTCGAGCAGCAGTGGCAGGACGAGGGCGCCACGCGGCCCTTCCTCAAGCTCGGCATCTCGCGTGACCTCACCTACACGTACGACCCGACGGCCGCGCGCGGCGAACGGATCACGGGCGTGTTCTTCCAGGGCGCGCCGGTGGATCCCGCGCGCGTCTTCACGATGGTCGCGAACAGCTTCCTCGCGGAGGGCGGCGACGGCTTCACCGAGCTCGCGAACACGACCGAGCAGAGCGACTCGGGCCGCGTCGACCTCACCGCGTTCGTCGACTACGTCACGGAGTTCTCGCCCGTCGAGCCCGACTCGGCGACGCGCTCGATCGGCGTCGTCGACACCACGGGCGCCGCTCCCCGGGCCGGGCAGCAGCGCTCCTACGAGCTGTCGTCGCTGCTCGTCTCCGGCGCGCCCGTGCAGGACACCGAGGTCGTGACGCTCGTCGACGGCGCGGAGGTCGCGCGCACGCCGATCAACGCCGCGGTGGTCGACACGACCGACGAGCAGGGCCGCGCGAGCGTCCGGTTCACGGTCCCGGCCGACCTCGCCGCGGGCGCGCACCAGCTCGCGTTCCTGCTGCCGAGCACGGGCGCCTCGGTGCTCTACGCGCTCGACACGGCGAGCGGGTCCGTCGTGCCCTCCGGCACGGGCGTCGTGCCCGCGCCGAGCACCGAGCCGACCCTCGCGGCGACGGGATCCGAGTCCGGACCCGTGCTCGGCGCCTCGCTCGCGGCGCTCGGCCTGGGCCTCGCGCTCGTCGCGTTCCGCCGCCGGGCCGCCGCCGCGGTCGCCGGGCGCCGCTGACGTCGGCGCGACCCGACGGACGGGGCGGGTGCCGGACGACCGGCGCCCGCCCCGTCCGTGCATCCGCCGCCGGTCGGCCCGCCGGACCCCGGCCTACGCTGGACCGGTGTTCGCACTCCACCACCTCAGCGCCCAGGACCAGTGGGACCAGCTCCAGCGCGGCGAGGTCACCCCGACCGAGCTCGTGACCCACTACCTCGAGCGCATCGAGCGGCTGGATCCGGGCCTCGGCGCCTTCACGACCGTCACCGCCGACCGCGCCCTCGAGCGCGCCCGGCACGTCGAGCGCCACGTGCCCCGCACCGCGCCGCTCTGGGGCCTGCCGTTCGGCGACAAGGACCTCTCCGAGCGCGCCGGCGTCCGCACCACCTTCGGCTCCCGCCTCTTCCGCGACCACGTGTCGGAGCGCACCGACGCGATCCCGCAGGCGCTCGACGACGCCGGCGGCATCAGCCTCGGCAAGACCAGCGCCCCCGAGTTCGGCCTGCCGTCGTACACCGAGAGCCTCGTCGCGCCGCCCGCGCGCACGCCCTGGGACACGACGCGCGGCGCCGGCGGGTCCAGCGGGGGAGCGGCCGTCGCGGTCGCCGCGGGCCTGCTGCCGTTCGCGCCCGGATCCGACGGCGGCGGCTCGGTCCGCATCCCGGCCGCGGCCACGGGCCTCATCGGCCTCAAGCCCTCGCGCGGCCTCGTGCCCGCGGGATCCGGCCAGGAGTCGCTCGCCGGCCTCGTCGTTCCCGGCCCGCTCGCCCGCAGCGTCGCCGACGCGGCCCTGCTGCTCGACGCGATGATCGGCCGGGTCAACGGCCGCATCCCGCACCCGTTCACCCTGCGCGCGCCCGAGGACCACGACGGCGACCTGCTCGGCGCGGCCGTCCGCGGCGAGGGCCGGTTCCAGATCGGCGTGATGACCACCACGCCGTGGGACGACGCCTACGAGATCGCCCTCGATCCGTCCGCGCGCGACGCCCTGGCGGTCGCCGTGCGCGAGCTCGCCGCCGTGGGCCACGGCCTCGAGGACCTCGCGCTCCGGCCGGATCCGACCTACGCGCCCGCGTTCCGCACCATCTGGCAGGCGGGCGCCGCGGGGATCCCCGCCGAGGGCGGGGACCTGGAGCTCCTCGAGCCGCTCACCCGTTGGCTCGTGGAGCGCGGCCGCGCCCTCAGCGCGCGCGACCTCGCCCGCGCGCTCGCGCAGCTCACGGCCTACGAGCGCAGCGTCATCGCCCAGTTCGCGCACGTCGACGCCGTGCTCACGCCCGCGCTCGCGCAGGAGCCGCGGCCGATCGGCTGGTACGACGCGGAGGACGGCGAGCGGAACTTCGCGCAGCAGGTGGAGTACACGCCGTACACGTCGTTCGCGAACGTCACGGGCCTGCCCGCCATCACGCTGCCGGTGCACCTCACCGACGACGGCCTGCCGATGGGCGTGCAGCTGATCGGGCGGCCGGGCGGCGAGGCGACGCTCCTCGCGATCGGGCGCCAGCTGGAGCGGCGGCTGCGCTGGCAGCGGCGGCACCCGCCGCAGTGGTGAGGTCGAGCGGAACCGCTAGACGAGCCCGCTGACGCCCTTGACGATGGCCGTCGCGGCACCCGCGAACGAGATCACCACGACGGCGGTGCGCGCCCCGCGGCTCGGGATCCGGGGCGCGAGCAGGGTGCCCGCGCCGACGCCCGCGACGAGGGTCACGACGATCCCGAACCAGGCCGCCGTGCCGAGGTCCGGCCAGCGCTCGGGCGCCAGCACCAGCTTCGTGACGAGCGAGGCCGCGCCCGTCGTGAGGAAGAACGGCTGCAGCGTGGCCGCGAACCCCCGTTGCTCCCAGCGGCTCACGACCGCGTAGACGCTCACGCTCGGGCCGCCGATGCCGGCCGCCGCGTTCATCACGCCCGCCGCGAAGCCGAAGCCGGCCATCACGCCGGGCCCGTCGACCACGCGCGTCGTCCGCCGCAGCGCGAGCGACGTCGTGAGGGCGGCCACCAGCAGCAGGCCGATGCCGATCTCGAGCGCCGGCTCCGGCAGCAGGTAGGCGAGCAGCGCGCCCGGCACGATGCCGACCACCGCGGGCCCGGCGAGCAGCAGGTAGCGCCGCCACTCCACGTCGCGCCGCACGCCCGCGAGGATCAGCGAGGCCGAGAGCACGCTGCAGAGGTTGACGATCATCACGCCGTCGAAGGGCCCGAGCAGGATCACGAGCACGGGCGCCACGACGAGCGCGAAGCCGAGGCCCGTGACGCGCTGCCCCACCGCGCCCACGAACACGGCGACGAGGACGGGGGCGATCACCCTGACATCCTCCCGTGGATCCCGGCCCCGATCCGCCGCCCGCCCTCGCCCCGTGAGGTAAGGCATGCCATACTTAGGCTGTGCTTACCTCCACCGCGACCCTCGCCAGCAGCACGGCAGCAGCCTCGGCCGTGGTCGCGGAGCAACCCGCGGTCGAGCGTCCCGCGTACCGGCCGTTCGCCGCCCGGGTCGCGCGCACCGAGCGCGTCAGCCCGACGTTCCTGCGGATCACGTTCCAGAGCGACGACCTCCGCGACTTCGGCGACGAGTGCCTCGACCAGCGCATCAAGCTGCTTCTCCCCGTCGCCGAGCACGGCCTGCCCGACCTCACCGGGGTCGGCGGCGACGACTGGTTCGCCTGGTGGCGCGCGCTGCCCGACGCCGAGCGCAACCCGCTCCGCACCTACACGTCCCGCGCGGTCCGCCGCGAGCTCGGCGAGGTCGACGTCGACTTCGCGCTGCACGGCGACATGGGCCCCGCGTCCCGCTGGGCGGGTTCCGCGCAGGTCGGCGACGACATGGTCCTCATCGGCCCCGACGCCCTGAGTCCCGCGCGCGGCCTCGGCATCGAGTGGCACCCGGGCGCCGCGCGCTCGCTGCTCCTCGCGGGTGACGAGACGGCCGCCCCCGCCATCTGCAACATCCTCTCCTCCCTGCCCGCGGACGCGGTCGGCTGCGCCTTCATCGAGGTGCCCGTCACGGGCGACCGCCTCGAGGTGCGCGTGCCGAAGGGCGTGCACCTCACCTGGCTGCCGCGCGACGGCCGCCCGAACGGATCCCGCCTCGAGGAGGCCGTGCGCCACTGGGTCGACTGCCACGTCAAGGTCGGCGCCATCGCCGCCCCCGAGGTCGCGCTCGCCGACGAGGCGCAGCCGCTCGCCGAGGACGAGGCCGACGGCATCGTCTGGGACGCGCCCGTCGTCCACGAGGGCTCGACGCTCTACGCGTGGCTCGCGGGGGAGTCCGGCTGCATCAAGGCCCTCCGCCGCTTCCTCGTGCGCGACACCGGCATCGACCGCCGCCAGGTCGCGTTCATGGGCTACTGGCGCCGCGGCGCGGCCGAGGGCGCCTGACCATGGCCGGATCCACCCGCACCCGCACCGCGAAGGGCACCAAGCGCCAGGTGCTCCTCGTCACCGACGAGACCGGCCTCGCCGAGACGCGGGCCGCCCTCGCGGTGCTGCCGATGTGCACGCGCGGCAGCGTCTTCGTGGAGGTGCCCGACGCGTCCGTCGAGGTCGCGCTCGCGCACCCGCCGCGCATGGTCGTCACGGTCATCTCCCGCGCGGGCCGCGGACCCGACGGCGAGGACGCCGCGCCCATGACCGCGGTCGCCCGGGCCGTCGGCGCGTGGGCGAGCGAGATGATGGTGTTCGCCGCGCCGATCTCCGACGAGCACCCGGTCACCGAGGTCAGCGTGCTGCTCGGCGGCCACGTCGGCGGGCACGACGACCTGCTGCACCTGCTCGCGACGCATTGAGGCCCGTCCGCCCACGCGATCGCGACGACGGGCGCGTACGCACGCTCGCCGGCGCGCGCGCGAGCCAGCCGGCGTCTCGTCTCGCGGCCGTCAGGCCCGGTCGGATCCGACGAGCCCGACCGCGAGCTCCATCGCCGCCCACAGGTCCCGCCCCAGCTGCCGGTCGGCGGCCTGCTCCGTCGTCCTCCCGTCGGGCGTGAGCTGGTCGAAGTACGTGCCGTTCGGCGCCGCGATGTCCGGCACCGAGGCGAGCTGCACGAGCGGCACCGCGCCGGCCTCCGCGGAGATGCCGTACGCGCCCATCGAGAGCGCGAGCAGCGCCTTCATCACGGTGCTGTCGGATCCGAACGACGTGCGGACGAGCCCCGGGTGGAACGAGCACGCCTCCATGCCGCTCGGGCCGACGCGCTCGGCCAGCGTGCGCATCATCAGGATCATCATGGCCTTCGACGCGCCGTAGGCCTGCCAGCCCCCCAGCCAGGGGCGCTTCCGCCAGTCCAGGTCGTCGAGGCGCACGCGGCCCCAGAGGTTCGCGCGGCTCGCGGTGCCGATGACGCGCACCGGGCTCTCGTCGGTCCCGAGCCCGCGCTGCGTCTCCTCGAGCCGCGGGAGGAGCAGGCGCGTGAGGAGGAAGGGCGCGAGCACGTTGCGCTGGAGGGTCGTCTCGTGGCCGTCGACCGTCATGGTGCGACGCGGCACGAGGCTGCCGGCGTTGAGGGCGAGCACGTGGATCCGCGGGCAGGTGTCGAGGAGCGTCGCGGCGAGCCGCCGCACGTCGTCCAGCCGGTCCATGTCGGCGAGCACGTGCCGGGCGCCGAGCTCGGCGGCGATGCCGCGCGTGCGCTCCGGGTCGCGGCCCACCACGACCACGTCGGCGCCGCGCCCGTGCAGCTCGCGCGCGGCGATGCGGCCGATGCCGGAGCTCGCCCCCGTGATCACGACGGTGCGCCCGTCGAGCGGCCCCGTCACCGGTAGCCGCCCTTCTCCAGCCCCGCCTCGACCTCGAAGCGGTTGCGGTGCGGATCCCGCCCCGCCCAGGCGTAGAGCAGCGGCATGAGCAGGCCGTAGCGCCGCCACTGCACGACGTGCACGGCCTCGTGCTCGAGCACCGCGGGACCGGCGTTGTCGCGCGTGAGGTAGACGCGGCCGACGCACGTGCCGCCGCGGCCGAACACCCAGGACGGCAGGCCCGTGAGCACGATGAGGTCGCCGTGGCGGCGCACCTCGCCCGTGCTGAGCGGCAGGCCGATCGCCAGCGCGAGGCCCGTCGCGACGCCGCTGCCCGCGCGCGAGACGGGCGAGTCGAGCAGCACCCCGCGGACCGCGCCCGCGACGGCGCCGAGGCCCGCGCGGATCACGCCGTCGGCCGCCCGTACGTCTCGAGCAGGCGGAGCCAGACCTCGCTGATGGTGGGGTACGACGGCACGGCGTGCCAGAGGCGCGTGAGCGGCACCTCGCCGACGACCGCGATGGTGGCGGAGTGCAGGAGCTCGGCGACGTCCGGCCCGACGAAGGTGACGCCGACGATGACGCCGCGGTCCTCGTCCACCACCATGCGCGCCCGGCCCGCGTAGCCGTCCGCGTGCAGGCTCGAGCCCGCGACGGATCCGAGGTCGAAGTCGACGACGCGCGTGCGGATGCCGGCCTCGTCCGCCGCCTTCGCCGTGAGCCCCACGCTCGCGACCTCCGGGTCGGTGAACGTGACCTGCGGGACGGCGCGGTGGTCGGCCGTGGCGACGTGCACGCCCCACGGGGAGTCGTCGACCGTGCCGCCGGTCGCGCGCGCGGCGATGACCTCGCCCGCGGCGCGCGCCTGGTACTTGCCCTGGTGGGTGAGGAGCGCGCGGTGGTTCACGTCGCCGACGGCGTACAGCCACGGCGTCTCCGCGTTCACCTCGCCCGCGACGAGCATCGTGTCGTCGACGTCGAGGTACGCGCCGGGCTCGAGGCCGATGGTGTCGAGCCCCAGGTCGTCGGTGCGCGGCGTGCGGCCGGTGGCGACGATGACCTCGGCCGCCGTGACGGAGGATCCGTCGGACAGCTCCACGTGCACCTCGTCGCCGTCGCGCGTGACGACCGAGGGCGAGGCGCCGAGGCGCACGTCGACGCCCATGTCCTTCAGGCTGTCGCCGACGAGCTCGCCCGCGAAGGGCTCCTGCCCGGTGAGGAGGCCGCTGCGGGCGATGATCGTGACGGAGCTGCCGAGGGAGGCGTACGCGGTGGCCATCTCGGCCGCGACCACGCCGCCGCCGATGATGACGACCGAGTCCGGCACGACCTCGACGGCGGTCGCCTCGCGGCTCGTCCACGGACGCGCCTCGGCGAGGCCGGGGATGTCGGGGAGGAGCGCGGCGGTGCCGGTGGAGACGGCGACGGCGTGCGTCGCCTCGTGCTCCGTGACGGATCCGTCCGGCGCGGTGACCGTGACACGGCGCGGCCCCGAGATGCGCCCGTGACCGCGCGCGAGGTCGATGCCGATGCCCTCGAGCCAGCTCACCTGCCCCTGGTCGTCCCAGGAGCTCGTGAAGGAGTCGCGTCGCTTCAGGACCGCGGCCACGTCGAGGTCGCCCGTGACGGCCTCCGTCGATCCGGCGACGGCGCGCGCCGCGCGGAGGGCGCTGCCGGAGCGGAGGAGCGCCTTGCTCGGCATGCAGGCCCAGTAGGAGCACTCGCCTCCCACGAGCTCGGACTCGACGACGAGCACGGAGAGCCCGCCCTGCTTCGCGCGGTCGGCGACGTTCTCGCCGACGGGGCCGGCACCGATGACGATGAGGTCGTAGGAGGTCATGGAGCGACCCTACGCCCGGCCCCCGTCACGCCCCCGGGGCGGCTTCGGCGAGCGGATCAGCGGCCGACGAAGTCCGCCGGGCGGCGCTCGGCGGCGGCGCGCATGCCGCGCGCCGCGTCCTCGGACCCGGCCAGGCGCACGAGCTCGGCGGGCAGCGCGGCCGCGGCCGCGTCGTGGCCGTCCCGCTGCGCGGCGCGGGCGTTGCGGAGCGTCGCCTGCACGGCGAGCGGGGCCTGCGCGGCGATGCGCTCGGCGATCCCGACGGCCGCCTCGAGCTGCTCGCCGTCGGGCACGACGAGCTGCACGATCCGCATCCGCCGCGCCTCCTCGGCGTCGAAGGGGTCGCCCGTCAGCATCCAGCGCATGGCGTCGCCCCAGCCGGCGGCGGCCGGGAAGCGCAGGGTCGCGCCGCCGAACGGCAGGATCCCGCGCGCCACCTCGATCTGCCCGAACCGCGTGCCGGCCGCGGCGACCACGACGTCGCTCGCGAGCGCCAGCTCGATGCCGAGGGTGAGGCACGTGCCCTGCACCGCCAGGACGACGGGCTTGCCGACGCCGGGTCCCGCGACCCGCCAGGGGTCGAGGCCGTCGTCGGGCACCGAGTCGAGGCCGCCGCCGGGGCCGCGGCCGATGTGCGGAGCGACGTCCGCGAGGTCGAGCCCGCCCGTGAAGTGGTCGCCGATCGCGTGCACGACGCCGACCCGCAGCTCCGGATCCCGGTCGAGGAGGCCGTACGCGCTCGCGAGCTCGCGGAGCATGCGCATGTCGGCGGCGTTGCGCTTGGCGGGCCGGTCGAGGCCGATGAGGAGGAGGTGCCCGCGCCGCTCGACGCGGACGCGGGGCGCGTCGTCCTCGGCGGGTCGGTCGTCCGCGGGACGGTCGGGGGCGGATGGCGTGCGGTCGTCGTCGGTCACGGCGGTCTCCTCGTGGATCCCTCCCAGCCTCGCACCGCGTGCCCGCCGCCGCGACCTCCCGAACGGGAGCACGCGAGCCCGGGCACGCGAGCACGCGAGCACGCGAGCACGCGAGCACGCGAGCACGCGAGCACGCGACCACGGGAGCACGCCGGCCGGACGCCCGGGCGCCGGCCCGGATCAGACGGGCCCGGTGAGCGCCCCGATGATCCGGAGCACGGCGCCCATGTCGTCCACGGCCGCGGCCGGGGAGCGGGGCGCGAACTCCGTGACGCCCGCGCCCGCGAGCGCGAACGCCCGCCGGAGCGCCTTGATCGCGTCGGTCAGCTGCGGCACCTCGAGCCCGAACGGCTCCGGCTGCCCGACGCCCGACATGACGCCCGGATCCAGCACGTCGAGGTCGACGTGCACGTAGACGGCGGTGGCCCCGGTCGCGGCGACGGCGGCGACGAGCGCGTCCGCCGTGAGCGCGTCGACGCCGAGGGACGCGATGCCGCGCGCCGCGACGAGCTCCGACTCCGCGTCGTCGAGCGCCCGCACCCCGGCGAGCACGACGCGGTCGGCCGTGACGGTGCCCGCGGCGAGCTCGAGCCCGTCGACGCCCTCGCCCAGGACGGCGCGGAGGACCATGCTGTGGAAGGCGCGGGAGGGCGAGGACAACGGCGTGTGGAGGTCGGCGTGCGCGTCGAGCCAGACGACCGCGAGCCCCGGGTGCGCGCGGGCGGCGTGCTCGATCGACGTGAGCTCCACCCCGCCGTCGCCCCCGACGGTGACGAGCGGGCCGGACGCGGAGGCGGACGCGGCCTCGAGCGCGACGGCCTGGCGCGTGCGCACGGCGAGCAGCGACGCGTAGCGGTCGATCCCCGTGCCGAGCGACTCCCCGGCCTCGACGGGCACCTCGACGACGCGGGTGGCCGACGCGGGCAGGTCGCCGCGGATCGCCTCGGCCCCGTCCGCGAGCCTCATGGCGCGGGACGAGCCCGAGCCCTGCCATTGGGGGACGACGACGAAGGAGGCGGGCACGTCCCCAGTATCGCCTGCGGCGTCGGACATGGCGATGCCCGCCCTCGCCGCGGTGACGGGAGGGCGGGCATCGTCGTGGGGAGGAGCGGACTACGCCATGTCGCGGTAGCGCTTCGCCTCGGCCAGGGCCGTGCGGAGGCCGGCGGCGTCGAGCTTCGGGCCGTAGCCGGGGGTGTCGCGCTGGATGCGCCAGCCCTCCGCGAGCGGTCCCGCGTCGACGGCGTCGTAGCCGAAGGAGTCGAGGATCGACGTGACGGTCGCCTTCGCCTCGGCGTCGTCGCCCGCGATGACGAGCGCGCGGCGGTCCGGGGTGCCCGCGGGGGTGCCGTCGGTCGTGAGGTCGGCCGCGTAGATGTGGTTGAAGGCCTTGACGACCTTCGACTCGGGGAGGTGGCGCTGCAGCATCTCCGCGGTCGTGGTGGTCTCGTCGTCGAGCTCGGCGATGTGGCCGTCGCGCTCCGGGTAGTAGTTGTCGGTGTCGATGACGACCTTGCCCGCGAGCGGCGCGACCGGCACGGTGTCGATGCTCTTCAGCGGGATGGTCACGACGACGATCTCGCCGGCCTCGGCGACCTCCTGGACGGTGGCGGCGCGCGCGTGCTCGCCGAGCTCGGCGATCAGGTCGGTGAGCGTCTCCGGGCCCCGGGAGTTGGCGATCACGACGTCGTGGCCGGTGGAGGTGAACAGGCGGGCGAGCTGGCTGCCGATGAGTCCGGCGCCGATGATTCCGATGTTGGTCATGGGGGAGGGAACGGCATCCGCGGGGCGGGCATTCCCCGCGCGGACGACGACGGGCGCCGCCCCGGAGGACGGCGCCCGCGCATCGGACCGTGACGGCTACTCGCCGGACGTGACCTGCTTCGGCGTGGATCCGCCGGACTTGAGGGCGGCGAGGCGCGCCTCGACCTCGGTCAGCTCGCCGAGGTCCTCGAGCTCCTCGAACTGCGCGTCGAGGCTGGAGGCCTGCAGCTCCTCGGCGCCGCGGACGCGTGCCTCCTCGCGGCGGATCTTCTGCTCGAAGCGGCTCACCTCGCTGGTGGGGTCCATGATGTCGATGCTCTTCATGGCGTCCTGCACCTGCGACTGCGCCTGCACGGTCTTCTGGCGGGCGTTGAGCTCGTCGCGCTTCGACGAGAGCTGCTGGAGCTTGCCGCGCATCGTGTCGAGGCCCTGCTTGAGCTTCTCGACGACCTCGGTCTGCGACGCGATGGTCGGCTCGGCGCCCTTCGCCTCGCTCTCCGACTGCATCTGGCGCTGGAGCGCGACGCGGGCGAGCGCGTCGAACTTGTCGGCGTTCGGGGTGTTGCCGGCGTTCCGGTACTCGTCCGCCTTCTGGCTCGCGGCGAGGGCCTTGCGGCCCCAGTCGCCCGCGGCCTGGACGTCCTCGCGGTGGTCGTCCTCGATCATCCGGAGGTTGCCGATGGTCTGGGCGACGGCGCTCTCGGCCTCGCGGATGCTCTCCGTGTAGTCGCGGACCATCTGGTCCAGCATGAGCTGCGGGTCTTCGGCCTGGTCGATGAGGTTGTTGATGTTGGCCTTCGCGAGCTGCGCGATGCGGCCGAGGATGGACTGCTTGGACATGGGTGCTGCTCCTTCTCGTCTGGTGCTTCGTCGGAATGGGTTGATCATGGGTCGCTCTCGTCCTCGTCGTCGTGCTGGTCGTGCGCGGGGTCCGGGTGGGGGCGGATCCGCTAGAAGTCGCCGCCGCTGAAGCCGCCTCCGCCGCCTCCGCCGAAGCCGCCCCCGCCGAAGCCGCCGCCTCCGCCGAAGCCCCCGCCGCTGAAGCCGCCGCCTCCGCCGCCACCCCAGCCGCCGCCTCCGCCGCCGCCGCTGAGCAGGCCGCCGATGATGCCGCCCATGATCGCGCCGCCGAAGGCGTCGCCGCCCCCGCGGCCGCCCATCATGCCGCCGCCGTAGCCGCCGTATCCGCCGCCCTGGTCGAGGTCGCGCTGGGCGGCCTCGATGGCCTGCGCCGAGTACGAGGTCGCGGCCTGGGCCGCGGCGACCGCCCGGACGGGATCGCGGGGTGCGGCCTCGTGCGCGTCGTCGAGCGCGCGCTGGGCGTGGGCGAGGCGCGTGCGCGCCTCCTCGCCGACGCCGCCGCGGCGCGTGGAGATGAAGTCGCGCGCGGTCGCGACCTGGCTCTCGGCGGTGGAGAGCGCGCGCGGCAGGTAGCCGATCGCGCGCTGCACCTGCTCCTGCTGCTCGCGCACGGGAGCGAGGGCCTCGTCGAGCCGCGCCTCCGCCTCCTGCAGCAGCGTGACGCTCGTGAGCGGATCCGCGAGGCGGCCCTGCAGCGGCTTCGCGTCGGCGATCGCCTGCTCGGCCGCCTCGACCAGGCGCGTCAGCTCGGGCATGCGGCCGCCGCGCTGCGCGGCGCGGGCGTCCTGGATGTCGCTGCGGACGTCCGCTATCTCCTCCTGCACGCGCGTCGACGCGTGCTCCAGGTCGGACGAGACGCGGTCGACCGCGTCGAGCAACTGCCCCGCCTGGCCGACGGCCTGCTGCGCCGCGCGCACCTTGACCGCGACCTCGCCGGTGGACGTGCGGTCGCCCGCGCGGATCGCCTCGGCCGCCTCCTGCGCGGTGTCGGTCGCGAAGGAGAGGAGCGAGCGGGCCTGGTCGACGTTGCCGGTGACGGTCGTCATCGAGGGGCCGGCGTACCGGCGGCCGAGGAGGTCGACGGCCTCCTGCGTGCGCTCGATGCGGGTCTTCAGCGCCTCGGCGTCGGTCACGATCGCGGCCAGCGTCTGCGGCGCGTTCTGCTCGAGCGCGCGCAGCTCCTCGAACGACTCGGCCTGCGCGTCGAGCTCGCCGCGGGCCTCCTCGCACAGCTCGACGATGCGGGCGGCCCAGGTGCGGCGCTCCTCGTCGGTGTCCTCGATCGTGTCGTCGAGCTTCTGCTTGAGGGCGAAGGCCTCGCGGACCTTGCCGCCCGCGGAGACGAGCACCTCGCGGTACGGCCCGACCGCGCCGGATCCGAACTCCGCCTCGGCGAAGCCCACCTCCTGCTCGCTGGTCTCGAGCGCGTCGTCGAGCTGCACGAGCATGCTGCCGGCGCGCTGCTCGGCCGTGCGCATCTCCTCGAGCACCGCCTGCCGCTTCTGCGCGAGGGCCTTCCTCTTGCGGCGTCGCCCCACGAGGGTCGTCACGACGGTGGCCAGGAGGATCGCGCCGAGCACGTAGAGGAGGACGAGGCCGAAGTCGATGCCGGAGCCGCTGCCGGCGGAGGGGGTGGATCCGGTGCCCGCCTCGGTGCCGGTGCCCGTCCGCGACTGGGAGTCGATGCCCTGCGCGGCGGCGATCGCGGCCGCCGCCCAGTTCCCGTCCTGGAGCTCGGGGCGGATCCCGTTCTGCAGGAGCTGGTCGCGAGCCGACTCGGAGAGGTCGGCCGGAGCGCCGAACGAGACCTGGCGGGCGTCGACGGCCACGGCCAGGAGCGCGTCCGAGTCGCCGAAGCCGTTGGCGGAGTTGGTGGCGCGGCCCCAGGCCTCCTGGTTCGCGGCGCCCGTGAACGTGTCGACGAACGCCACGTGGAGGGTGATGCCCGTGTCGGTCCGCAGCTGGTCGATCGCCTGCTGGATCTGCTGCTCCTGCGCGGACGTGACGGCGTCGACCGGGTCGAGGATCGAGGCCCCGCCGAAGTCCACCGGCTCGGTGGCCTGCGCCATCTGGGGCACGAGGGCCCCGGCCAGGCCGAGCGCGAGCGCGGCCCCCAGCAATCTCGCGGACCGCGGCATGCGACTCCTCCGTCGTCTCAAGGTCGTGCTCCCTCCAGGCTAGTGGCGCGGGTGCCGGGCGGGGCCGTGGGAGCGGCTCCCGTCCGGGTCACGCGAGCTCCGTCGTCGTGCGGTCGCGGGGGTCCCAGCGGCGGAGGCCGGCGGCGGGCGCGTCGAGCGCATCCACCCGGCCGAGCGCGGCGACCGCCTCACCGAGCTGCTCGGTCGTGAGGCGCAGGGCGAGCGAGACGTGCGGGGTCCAGGATCCGGGCCGCGTGTGGGGGACGACCTCGACCGGATCGGCGTCGGCGTCCTCGTGGTCGCCGTCCGCGGCCGGCTCCGCCAGGGAGGCGTCGACGGCCGCGTGGATCCGCCCGTGCAGCGCCAGCAGTGCCTCGTCCACCACGACCTGCCGCGCCAGCACGAGGCCGCGCGGCGGGGTGCCGAAGACGAGGAGGCCGCCCAGCCGGAGCGTCGGCAGGGGAGCGGACGCCGCGATCCCGCGCACCGCGTCGTCCGCGGATCCGCCCAGCCCGTGCGCCGCGAGCAGCGTCACGTGCGGCCGGTTCGTCGCGCCGGCGTGGTCGGCGAGGCTCGGGACGCCCGCGTCGGCCAGGGCTCGCCACATGCCGAGGACCGCGGCGTCGGACGCCGCGTCCAGCGTGAGCTCGAGGCTGCCGGCGCTCAGGGGCGGGGCGGGGTCGCGGGCGGCGTGGGGCCCTGGCCGCCGCGGCCGCCGTCGGGGCCGAGCTTCCGCAGCTGGTCGTCGGCGGCCTGGCGCGCCTTCTGGATCTTGTCGGCGTGCTTGCTGCCGGTGGCCTTGTCGGCGATGCCGGACACCTTGTCGATGGCGGTGCGGCCGACGTCCTGGCCCTTCGACGTGCGCAGGAATCCGGTGGCGGCGGCGGCGATGCGGGACAGCTTCACGGGTGGTCTCCTATGTAGGGGATCGGGTGGGCCGCCGTGCCCGGGCGGCGCGGCGGTCGTCCTGGGACCATCCTGGCGGGTCGCGCCTGTGCCGGAGCGGGGAGTCTCCTCGGGAGAGGGAATGCGGCGGCCGCCCGTGGCCCGGGCGCGCGCCGACCGGAGACCGGGGAGCCGGCACGGCGGGCGTCCCGGCCGGTGCTACCCTGGATCCGCGCTCGCGCGCACCCTGGCCCCCATAGCTCAGGGGATAGAGCACTGCCCTCCGGAGGCAGGGGCGGAGGTTCGAATCCTCCTGGGGGCACACCTTCCCATATCCCGTGTTGGTGCGGTGAGCGGCCGGTCCCGTCAGCGGGGCCGGCCGCTCGTGCGTCCGGGGTCGTCGCGGCACGCGATCCGCGGGCGTCGGCCCGCGCGCGGCCACGGCGCGGCGGCGCCCGCCTCCGCGACGGCGCGATGCCGAGGAGCGCGGCCGGCATCGGATCCGATCGGCGGGAAGCAGGCGGCGGCGGCGGCCGCGGCGGATCCCTGCGGCCGGCGCACGACGAACACACGCGGCAGGGCCCGAGACGGGTCTCGGGTCCCGCCGCGTGGTGCTGGGCCCAACTGGGGGAGCGGGCCTGTCGACGACGCTAGGGGAGCGCGCCGTCGCCGAGAAGACGGCCCGGTACTGGGAAACGCCAGTGGCGGAGGCGCCAATCCGATCGCGGCCGGGCGTCGAACGTCCGCTCTCGCACGCCTCCGGCGGCTCCGGCCGGTGCCACCGGCACGCCCGCGGGAGCGGCCTAGGCTCGGCGCATGGCAGACGACGACGACTCCACCCCCATCCGCGACCTCCTCAAGGGCGCGAAGCCCAAGCCCCACGACTTCCCCGAGCTCGACCCGGCCGCGCTGCCCGACGACCCCATCGACCTCGTCGTCGACTGGATCCGCGACGCCGTCGCCCACGACGCCGCCGAGGTGAACGCCGTCGTGCTCGCGACCGCGGACGCCGAGGGCCGCCCGAGCGCGCGCACCCTCCTCCTCAAGGACGTGACGCCCACCGTCGACGACGAGCCCGGCGCCCTGTGGTTCTCCTCGCTCGCCGACAGCCCCAAGGGCCGCGACCTCGAGGCGAACCCGCGCGCGGCGCTCGTCGCGTACTGGCGCGAGCGCGGGCGCCAGATCCGCGCCACGGGCCCGGTGTTCCACGGCGACGGCGAGGTCAGCGCGCGCGACTTCCTCGCGCGCCACCCCGTGTCGCGCGCCGAGGTCATCGCGGGCGACCAGAGCGAGCCGATGCCCGACGCCGAGGAGCGCGACGCGCGCGTGGCCCGCGCGCGGGAGGCGGTGGACGCGGATCCCGAGCTCGTCGCCGAGTCGTGGCGCGCCTACGTGCTGCAGCCGACCGTGGTCGAGTTCTGGCAGGCGACGGAGGACCACGGGCAGCTGCGGATCATGTACCGCGCCGACGCGGACGGCACCTGGTCGCACACGCTCGTCTGGCCCTGACCCGCGGCCTGCGCCGCGGCCGTCCGCGTGTTGCGGCAGATGACGCGGAGGGTGCGGCGCCGCCCGGGAGCCCGCACACTGGATCCATGCCCGCACCCCTCCGCCGCCTCGCCGTCGTGCAGGTGACCCGATCCCGGCCCGAGGCCGTCGACTACCACCAGCTCGTGCAGGGCCTCAACATGCGCGTGGCCGAGGTCGCGGGCGCGGCCGGCTGGGTCGTCGAGAACCTCGCCGCGGAGGACGAGGGCGTCGAGTCGCTCCTCGAGCGCACGCGCGACGCGGACGCCGTCGTCATCATGGGCGGCGAGGACGTCGCGCCCCGCTTCTACGGCGGGCCGGCCGACTACGAGGGCCGCTCGCCGCACCGCGAGGTCGCGGACGCCGGCCAGATCGCGCTCGTCCGCCGTGCGGTCGCCGAGGGCACGCCGCTCCTCGGGATCTGCCGGGGCGCCCAGATCGTCAACGTCGCGCTCGGCGGCACCCTCCAGCAGCACATCGACGGCGTGGGGGAGCACCGCAACGCGGCGGAGGACATCACCGCCGTCATGCGCGACCACGACGTGCGGGTCGCGGCCGACAGCCGCCTCGCGCGCGTCCTCGGATCCACCGCGCTCGTCGTGCGCAGCGCCCACCACCAGGCGGTCGACCGCCCGGGCGCCGGCCTCCGCGTCGTCGCGGTCGCGCCCGACGGCGTGCCGGAGGCGGTCGAGCACGAGACGGCGCCCATCACCGGCGTGCAGTGGCACCCGGAGGACGCGGCCGCCGCGCGCGACCAGCTCCCCGCCCTGCTGGCGGCGCTCGCCGACCAGTGCGCCCGGCGCGAGCCCGCGCGGGCCGACGTCGCGGCCTGAGACCGCGCCGCCCGAGACCGCGCCGCCGGAGACCGCCCCGCCGGAGACGACGCGACCCGCCCGCGTCGTGCGCGGGCGGGTCGCCGCCCTCAGCATGCGTGTCGGCGTCAGGGCATCACGTCGCCGCTGTTCGGCCCGAGGGTCTGGCCGACGAACAGGTTGCCGTCCGGATCCGCCGCGAGCATCACCGCGACCGGCGCCACCTCGTCGACCGTGCCGAACCGCCCGAGGGGCAGCTCGCGGCGCTTCGCGGCCTTCCAGTCCTGGGAGATCCCGTCGACCAGCGGGGTCTCGACGGGCCCCGGCGCGATGACGTTCGCGAGCACGTTCGACGCGGAGACCTCGAGCGCGAGCGACTTCGTGAACGCGATGACCCCGGCCTTCGCGGCCGCGTAGTGCGCGAGGCCCGTGCCGCCCTTCTGGCCGAGCTGCGAGGCGATCTGGATGATGCGGCCGTCGCGCCGCGCGAGCATCCCCGGCAGCACGGCGCGCGTGACGAGGAAGACGCTCGTGAGGTCGACGTCGATCGTGCGCTGCCAGGTGGCGAGGTCCATGTCCACCACGTGCGCCTCGGTGAGGATGCCGTGCGAGGAGACGAGCACGTCGATCCGGCCGAGCAGGGCCTCCGCCTCCGCGACGGCCCGCGTCACCTCGCGCTCGTCCGCGAGGTCGGCGGCGACGGCGCCGTCCGCGCCGAGCGCCGCGGCCACGTCGTGCACGGAGGCCGCGCGGTCGAGGAGGACGACGCGGGCGCCGGCGGCGAGGAAGTGCGCGGCGACCGCGCGGCCGATGCCGCTCGCCGCGCCCGTGACGAGGGCCGTGCGCCCCAGGAGGCGCTCGCCGCGGGCGACGCCGGGCGCCGCGTGCGCGCTCACTCCTGCATCGCGACCGTGAGGCCGCCGTCGACGGTGATGCACTGCCCGGTGACGTACGCCGCGTCCGCCGACGCGAGGAAGGCGATGACCGCGGCCACGTCGTCGGGCGCGCCGACGCGGCCCGCGGGGATCCGCTCGGCCGCCCGGCGGAGGCCGTCGGGCCCGAGCGAGTTGACGCCGTCGAGGGACTGCGGCGTCTCGATCAGGCCGGGGATCACCGTGTTGGCGCGGATCCCGCGGGGCGCGAGCTCCACGCCCACGCTGCGGATCAGCCCCACCACGCCGGCCTTCGCGGTCGCGTAGTGCGCGTGGTCGGCCCAGCCGTAGACGCCGCCGGCGATCGAGGAGACGGCCACGACGGACCCGCCCGCGCCGAGGTGGGGCTCGGCCGCCCGGACGAGGCGCATGACCCCGCCGAGGTCGACGCCGAGCACCTCGTCCCAGCGCTCGTCGGTCATGCCGCCGAGGGGCGCGCGCCGGAGGATGCCCGCGGCCGCGACCACGTGGTCCACCCGGCCGTACGCGTCGAGGGCGGCCCGGAGGAACGCTTCGACGGAGGCGGTGGAGGACACGTCGAGGTCGACGGCGATGCCCTCGCCGCCGACCGCGCGGACGGCCTCGAGGGTCGCGCCGGCGTCGTGCGGATCCGCGGGGAAGCGCCCCACGACGACGCGGTCGCCGCGCGCGGCCAGCCGCACCGCGGTCGCCCGGCCGATGCCCGAGGCGCCGCCCGAGACCAGCGCGACGGGCGCGTCCGACGCGCCGGTCACGCCGCCGCTCCCCGCGACTCGCCCGCGGGCTTCGCGAGCAGCATCACGAGGGCCGACGCGAGGATGCCGCCCGCGCCCACCCACAGCGCGGCCGTGCCGAACGACATCGACCCCGCCGTCAGCGCCGTGAGCAGGAAGCCGCCGATGATCGCGCCGGGCTGGCTCATCGCGCCGATGAAGCTGGATCCGGTGGCGCGGCAGTCGCTGTCGAAGCAGCCGGCCTGGAAGAACAGGATCGCGGCGTACGGCCCGAGCAGGAAGAACAGGCCGACCATGTACGCGGCGAGCACGAAGCCCGCGTCGTCGGGGCCGAGCAGCATCACCGCGAACGCGAGCCCGGCGATGAGCCAGCCGCCGACGATCACGTTGCGCCGGCCGAGCCGGTCGCCCAGCCAGCCGTGCACGAGGTAGCCGAGGACGCCCACGCAGTTCGAGCCGATGACGAGCAGCAGCGCGTCGGACGCGTCGATGTGCTTGCCCGACTCGAGCACGGTCGTGCCGAGCACCGAGAACGTCTGGATCCCGAACCAGTTCAGCAGCCACGCGACGCTGAGCACGATCGTGCTGCGCAGGTGCTTCCCCTGGAAGATGCGGGCGAGGGGCGCCGACTTCTGCACGTCGAGGCCGGTGGCGCGCGCGAAGGCGGCGGCCTCGTCGTCGAGGCCCGCGGCGCGCAGCCGGCGGATCCGCTGCTGCGCCACGAACTGCGGGCTCTCCCGCAGCGTGAGGCAGACCGCCGCGACCGCGAGCGCCGGCACGGTCGCCAGCCCGAACGCGATCCGCCACTCGCCCGGCCCGAAGACCGACGTGATGAGGGTCACGAACGCCGCCGCGAGCAGCGCCCCGATGGGCCAGCCGGTCTGCACGATGGCGTAGACGAAGCCCTTGTTGCGGCGGATCCGGTCGTCCTCCGTCAGCTCGTAGATCTCGTTGAGGTACGTCGCGTTGATCGACTGCTCGGCGAGCCCGAGCCCGCTGATGCTGCGGATGCCCACGAGCGACGCGGCGCCCGCGCTGAGCGCCGTGGCGCCGGACGACATGGCCGTGCCGGTCACCGAGACGACCATGCCCACGCGGCGGCCGAGCCGGTCGACCATCGGCCCGACGAGCAGCACGACCACCGCGGTGCCCACGCTCACGAGCGTCGAGACGAGCAGCGCCTCGCTGGTGTCCCAGCCGAAGTCGCGCGAGATGTCCGGCAGCAGCGTGCCGAAGAGGATGAAGTCGTAGACCGCGATGGTCCACGCGAGGAAGGCGATGCCCGTCACGCGCCGGGTCTGGCGGACGCTGACGGTCTCGAGGGCGGCGGGCGCGGAGGAGCCGCCCGCCGGGGAGGCGGTGGGACGGGAGGTGCCGGTGCTCATGGTCGTGGTCCTTCGGGCGTCGGGTCGGTCAGCGGACGCGCGGCGAGCGCGCCTGGAAGTCGCGGGCGATCTCGTCGAAGGTCGCCCAGCGGACGCCCTCGTGCGAGTTGATGTGCGCGATGAGCCGCTCGAGCATGAGCAGCACCTGCGGGCGGCCGGAGACGTCGGGGTGGATCGTGAACGTGAAGACGCCGTAGTCCTGCTCGCGGTAGACCCAGTCGAACTGGTCGCGCCACATCTCCTCGAGGTGGCGGGGGTTCACGAAGCCGTGGCTGTTCGGGCTGCCCTTGACGAACATCATGGGCGGCAGGTCGTCGAGGTACCACGACGCGGGGATCTCGACGAGGTCGGTCTCCTCGCCGCGCACGAGCGGGTGCATCCAGCTGTCGGCGTCCTTCGTGTAGTCGACGCCCTGCCAGGTGTCGCCGACGCGCACGTAGTACGGCTCGAAGTCGCGGTGCATGAGGGAGTGGTCGTAGCGGATCCCGCGCTCGATGAGGAGCTCGTTGGTCACGCGGGAGAACTCCCACCACGGGGCGACGTAGCCGGTGGGGCGGCGGCCGGCGCGCGACTCGATCAGCTCGATCGAGCGGTCGAGCACGTCGGCCTCCTGCTGGCGCGACATCTCGATGGGGTTCTCGTGGCTGTAGCCGTGCGCGCCGATCTCGTGGCCCGCGGCGACGACCTCGTCGAACTGGCGCGGGAACGTCTCGATGGAGTGGCCCGGCCAGAACCAGGTGGAGGGCAGGCCGTGCTTGGCGAGCAGCGCGTTGAGGCGGGGCACGCCGACCTCGCCCGCGAACAGCCCGCGGGAGATGTCGCCGGGGGAGTCCTGCCCGCCGTACGAGCCGAGCCAGCCGCTCACGGCGTCGACGTCGATGCCGAACGCGATGATGATGTCCTTGGCCATGGTGGTCCTTTCGATCGGGTGATGCGGGTCAGGCCGGCGTCGGGCGGCCGGCCGGGTGGGGGAGTGCGGTCGCGGGGTCGGCGGCGGTCGCCAGCAGGCGGCGCGCGTCGTCGACGGGGTGGTGGTCGAGGAGCAGGGCGACGGCGATCCGCGCCTGCGCCACGGAGAGGCGGCCGAGCGGGACGGCGCCCGCGCGCACGGCGTCGACCGCGCCGCCGTCGCCGTAGAGCGCGGCGACCGGCCCGTGGGCGACGCGGGTGCCGAGCGCCACGAGGATCCCGGCGCGCGTCGCCGCCTCGATCTCGGGGATCAGCGCGCGGTTCGTGTTGCCCGCGCCCGTGCCGATGACGACGATCGCACGGGCGCCCGCGGCGACGGCGGCGCGGAAGAGCACGGCGTCGGATCCGGGGTGCACGCTCACGCAGTCCACCCGGATCCCGTCGAAGCGGGGCGTGGGCAGCGGCAGCGGCGGCAGCGCCCGGGCGGGTGCGGCGAGGGCGACGTGGTCGCCGTCGACCCGGCCGACCGGGTCTCCGTCGCGCGCGGCGAAGGCGTCGGGGTCGAGCGTCCGGGCCTTGGCGACGCCGTCGGCCGCGTGGATGCGGGAGGCGAAGACCACGAGGACGCCCGCGCCGCGCGCCGCGGGCGACGCGGCCACGACGATCGCGTCGCGCAGGTTGCCCGGCCCGTCGCCGCCCGGCGCGTCGGCGGCGCGCTGCGCCCCCGTGAGCACGACCGGCCGCGCGTCGTCGCCGACGAGCCGCAGGAGCGCCGCGGTCTCCTCGAGGGTGTCGGTGCCGTGCGTCACGACGACGCCGTCGACGTCGTCCCGCGCGAGGCCCGCGGCGACCGCCTCCGCGATGGTGCGGAGGTCGGCGTGCGTCAGCGCGAACGAGTTGGCGCGGAGCACGTCGCGGCTCTCCACGGTGATCCGGGCGGGCAGGTCGGGCAGGGACGCGAGGAGCGCCTCGGCGGGATCCGCGGCCACGGCGGCGCCGTCGGGGCGGCTGCGCGAGGCGATGGTCCCGCCGGTGGCGAGGACGAGGACGTGGGGCATGACGTCGATCCTGAGTTCCGCAAACGATTGCGTCAATGGTTCTCGTGGAACGTTCGTGTTGCCGTCCTGTTGCGCGCGTGTTTCGGCGTCGCCCGCGCGGACGCCCGCTCCGGGCGGCCCGCGGGCCCTGTGCCATGCTGGATCGGGTGAGGAGGCCCGAGTGACCCAGAAGCGCCGGCCGCCCACCACGCAGCGCATGATCGCGGAGCTGGCGGGCGTGAGCATCACCACCGTCTCCCGCGTGCTCAACTCCCGCGAGGAGCACCCCGAGCGGTGGGCCGGACCCGAGACCGTCGCGGCGATCCTCGACATCGCGCAGCGCAGCGGCTACCGGCGCAACCCGCACGCGGCGAGCCTCCGCACCTCCCGCTCCGACCTCGTGGGCGTGCTCGTGCCGCGGCTGCAGGACTTCGTGCTCGCCACCGTCTACGAGGGCATCGACGAGGCCGCGACCGAGCGCGACGTCTCCACCTTCGTGACCAACAGCCTCGACCGGCCGGAGCTCCAGCGCACCCGCACGCGCAGCATGCTCGACCGCCGCGTCGACGGCATGATCTTCGGCGACGCCCACCTCGACGACCCGCTCCTCGACGAGCTCGCGGAGGAGGGCGTCCCCTTCGTCCTCGTCTCGCGCCGCCGCGGCGACCACGTCGCGATCACGTGCGACGACGTCGCCGGCGGGCGCCTCGCGGCCGAGCACCTCATCGCGCAGGGGCGGACGCGCCCCGCGGTCCTCGCGGGGATGGCGTTCGCGTCCACCGCGGTGGACCGCACGGCCGGGTTCCTCCAGGCCTACGCGGACGCGGGGATGCCCGTGCCGCCCGAGCGCGTGATCCACCTCGGCTTCGACGCGCCCGCGGGCCGTGAGGCGGCGGAGATGGTGCTGGCCGCCGCGCCCGGGGCCCGCCCCGACGCCCTGTTCGCCACCAACGACTTCGCCGCCATCGGCGCGATGGGCGCCCTCCGCGACGCGGGCCTCCAGGTGCCCGACGACGTCGCGCTCGTGGGCTACAACGACACTCCGCTCGCCGCGTCCGGGTCCATCGGCCTCACGAGCGTGCGCTCGCCCGCCCACCGGATGGGGCGGCTCGCGCTCGAGGCCCTGCTCGCGCTGGTCGACGGGCGGGAGCAGGAGTCGCAGCTGCTCGAGCCGACCCTCGTCGCGCGGGACTCGAGCGGGCCGCACGCGGGCTGACCCCCTCGGCCCCGAGCGTGCGCGCGACGCCCGCCGCGGATGCCACCATGGACGCATGCGCCGCGACGTCTCCTCCATGCTCGAGCTGCAGGTCGCCGGCGGGAGCGAGATGGCCTTCGCGGTCGCCGTCGCCCGCGGCGCCGACATCGCCTCCGAGTCCCTCTCCTTCGCGCTCGACGGCCGGCCCGTCGAGGCGACCGAGGTGGTCGACCGGCACGACACGCGCCTGCACGTGCTCGACGTGGGCGCCGGGGTCCTCACGATGGAGTACCGCGCCACGGTGACCGGTCGCCGCGACCCCGCGCCGCTGGACGACGTGGACCTCTGGGTCTACCGCCGCCCCAGCCGCTACTGCGAGTCGGACACCCTGTTCCCCACGGCGCGCGGCGAGTTCCGCGGCCTCGACGGCCTGCCGCTCCTCGCGGCCGTGCGCGCCTTCGTGGCGGACTCGCTGCGGTACGCGCCCGGATCCAGCCTCCCGACCGACGGCGCCGTCCGGACGCTGCTCGCGCGGCGGGGCGTCTGCCGCGACTACGCGCACCTCGTCATCGCGATGCTCCGGGCGCTCGACGTGCCCGCGCGCCTCGCCGCGGTGTACGCGCCCGGGCTGAGCCCCATGGACTTCCACGCGGTCGCCGAGGCGTGGGTCGACGGCGCCTGGCACGTGGTGGACGCCACCGGGCTCGCGCCCCGACAGAGCCTGCTGCGCATCTCGACCGGGCGCGACGCGTCGGACACGGCGTTCCTCACCAACACGCGGAGCCTCGTCACCATCTCCCGGATGGAGGTGCTCGCCACGGTCGACGAGCTGCCGGTCGACGACGGGTCCGCGCCGGTCCGACTGGGCTGAGGAGGCACCGGCACCGGCACCGGAGCCGGAGTCGGACCGCGGGCGACGCCGACCCGGCGCCCCGGATCAGCCGCCGACGGACTTCAGCACGGCGTTGCCGAGGTCGGCGTGGTCGCCCGGCTCGTAGAACGACGCCGAGCGCATGACGATCATGTGCTTCGACGAGTAGATGGTGGAGACGCCGATCGCGTCCTCCAGCTCGAAGTACGCCTCGACGCCCGAGGGGTAGCCCGCGATGGGGTCGTTGCGGAGGATGGCCGCGTCCCGGCGGGACTTGAGCTCGGTCGCGACGGGCTGCGCCACGTCGATCTCCACGTCGGTGCCGTCCGTGGCGTGGAAGGCGCAGGCGAGCCCCTGCATCGCGAGGACGTCGGCCCTCAGGCCGTCCGTGGAGGTGTCGGCGGGCAGCGCGGCGACGGCGAAGCCGGTGCCGAACGACGCGAGGTCGGGCAGCAGCTTCTGGCACGTCGTGCTCACCGGCGTGCCCTTGGGCGGCGCGGGCGTGGGCGAGGCGGCCGTGCCCCCGCCGGATCCGCCCGCCGGCGCTCCGGCGCCGCCGCCGGCGCTCGCCGTGGGCTCGGGCGTGGAGGGCTGCAGCGGCGCGGGGTTCGTGCACCCTGAGAGCAGGAGCGCGATCGCCAGCCCGGCCGCCGCGACGGCGGGCACGGAGCGCGAGGCCAGGGGGCGTGCGGGCGCGGGGAGGCGGACGGGCAAGGTGGTGCTCCTTCGGATCCGGTCGCGCCGCGCGGTGCGGCGCCAGGCGCGCGGCGTCGTGCCACGTGCGGGGGAGGCGGGATCGACACCCTACCGACCGCGGTCGAGGCGCCGCTGGGACGCTCCCCGGCTCCCCGGCCGGCCGTCGACGCGCGGGCGGGAGGGCGCCCGGCCGCCGGTAGGATCGATCCCCATGACGACCCCTGACCTGACCGGCGCACTGTTCGACATCGTGGCCGAGACGGCGGGTCGACGACCGGCATCCGACGGCCTCGCGCTCACGCCCGACATGGTCGTCCTCGAGCGCCCGCGCAACCGCGACCACGGCGACTGGGCCACCAACATCGCCATGCGCATCGCGAAGCCGCTGGGCGAGAACCCGCGCGCGCTGGCGACCGAGATCGCCGAGGGCCTCGGCGCCCTGCCGCAGGTCGCGAAGGTCGACGTCGCGGGGCCCGGCTTCATCAACATCACGCTCGAGGCGGCGGCCGCGGGCGCCCTCGCGCGCACCATCGTCGACGCGGGACGCGCGTACGGCCGGGGCACGACGCTCGACGGCATCCGCATCAACCTCGAGTTCGTCTCCGCGAACCCCACGGGCCCCATCCACCTGGGCGGCGTGCGCTGGGCGGCGGTCGGCGACAGCCTCGCCCGCATCCTCCAGGCCGAGGGCGCGGACGTCACCCGCGAGTACTACTTCAACGACCACGGATCCCAGATCGACCGCTTCGCCCGCAGCCTCCTCGCCAGCCACCTCGGCGAGGAGACGCCCGAGGACGGCTACGGCGGCGCCTACATCGGCGAGATCGCGGCCCGCGTCGTGGAGGGGTACGACGGCGACGTCGACGCGCTCTCCCGCGAGGAGCAGCAGGAGCTGTTCCGCAGGAGCGGCACCGAGCTGATGTTCGGCGAGATCACGCAGAAGCTCCACGACTTCGGCGTCGACTTCGACGTGTTCTTCCACGAGGACTCGCTGCACGAGTCCGGCGCCGTCGACCGCGCCATCGCGCGGCTGAAGGAGCTCGGCCACGTCTTCGAGGAGGACGGCGCCGTCTGGCTGCGCACCACCACGTTCGGGGACGACCGCGACCGCGTGGTCATCCGCTCGAACGGCGAGCCCGCCTACATCTCCGGCGACCTCGGCTACTACCTCGACAAGCGCGAGCGCGGCTTCGAGCAGAACATCATCATGCTGGGCGCCGACCACCACGGCTACGTCGGCCGCATGATGGCCATGGTGCAGGCGTTCGGCGATGAGCCCGGCGTCAACCTGCAGATCCTCATCGGCCAGATGGTCAACCTGCTGCGCGACGGCGAGCCCGTGAAGATGAGCAAGCGCGCCGGCACCATCGTCACGCTCGACGACCTGGTCGACGCGGTGGGCGTCGACGCCGGGCGCTACTCGCTCGTGCGCTCCTCCGCCGACCAGAACCTCGACATCGACCTCGCGGTCCTCGGCAAGCGCACGAACGACAACCCCGTCTTCTACGTGCAGTACGCCCACGCGCGCACGTGCGCGGTGGACCGGAACGCGGCCGCGTCCGGCGTGGAGCGCACGGCCTTCGCGCCCGAGCTCCTCACGCACCCGACCGAGTCGGCGCTCCTCGGGCTCCTGCAGGAGTTCCCCCGCATCGTGGCCCAGGCCGCGGAGCTGCGCGAGCCGCACCGGGTGGCGCGCTACGTGGAGGAGCTCGCGGGCTCGTACCACCGCTGGTACGACAGCTGCCGGGTCGTCCCGCGCGGCGACGAGGAGGTCACCGACCTCCATCGCACGCGCCTGTGGCTGAACGACGCGGTCCGCCAGGTCGTGTCCAACGGCCTCGACCTCGTGGGCGTCTCCGCCCCCGAGCGCATGTAGGGGAGCGGATCATGGCGGGGCGGTTCCTGGGCACCGAGGTCTTCGAGGCGCCCGAGCGCCGCGACCCGCGGGAGGCCAGGCGGCGGCGGCGCGGGCCGCGCGGCGGCACCGTGTTCATCTGGCTCCTCGTGCTCGCCGTCATCGGCGTCGGGCTCGCGTTCGGGCTGCGGATCATCGACCAGACCGTCCGCGGCGTGGCCGAGGACCAGGCCGAGCAGCGCATCGCCGAGCAGCTGCCCGGCCGCGTGTCGGGCAAGGTGAACGTGTCCATCCAGGGCGACTGGGTCATCCTCCAGCTCATCCGCGGCACGCTCGACCGCGTCGTGCTCGACGGGCCGAACCTCCAGGCGGACGGCACGCCGTTCCGGGCGCACATCGTCGCGACCGACGTGCCCACCGACCAGGAGCGCACGGTCGGCGGCGTGGTCGCGACCGTGACGATGGACGAGGCTCCCGCGAGCGCGCTGCTCGCGAAGACGGCCGGCACCCCGCCCGACCTGCGCTTCGGCGACGGCACGCTCGGCTACACCGGGTCCACGAGGATCCTCGGCCTCACCCTCGGCTACACCGTGTCCGCCGAGCCCGTGCTGCGCGACGGCTCGACCGTCGTCATCACGCCCGCCGAGGTGGAGCTGCAGGCCGGCTCGCTCAAGGTGGACCTCGCGCAGACGATCCAGGGCATCCGCGACATCACCTACCCGGTGTGCGTCGCGCAGTACCTCCCCGCGGGCGTGCAGGTGCAGGACGTGACCGTCGCCGACGGGAAGGCGTCGATGACCGTCGCGTCGTCGTCGGTGAAGCTCACGCGGGACTCGCTCGGGGTCACCGGCAGCTGCGGCTGATCCGCCGCCGCCCCGCTCGGGCGTCCGCCCCGGGCGCCGTGCGGGCGTCCGCCCCGGGCGCCGTCACATGGGCGGGGCACCCCGATCCGCCTCGGTAGGATGCTCTCACCGCCTCCTCCTCCGGCTTCAGGGACCGCACCGGGTCCGCTCGCCATCCCGCACGTCCGCCCCGCGTACGAACAGGTGACTCCGTGACCGCGAACCCGCTGGCCCCGTCCTGGCTGCTGCCGCCCGACGACGCGAACGCGCTGGATCCGGGGCTGTGGTCCCGCGGCGCCGACCGCGACGCCGACGGCGCCCTCCGCATCGCCGGGGTCGCCGCCCCCGAGCTCGCCCGCCGCTTCGGCACCCCGCTCTACGTGGTCGACGAGGCCGACGTGCGCGGCCGCGCGGCCGAGACCCGGGCCGCATTCGAGCGCGAGACCGCCGGGGTCGGCACGACCGCGCGCGTCTACTACGCGGGCAAGGCGTTCCTCAGCATCGAGGTCGCCAGGTGGATGGTCGAGGAGGGCCTCCACATCGACGTCTGCTCCGGCGGCGAGCTGGCCGTCGCGCTCGCGGCGGGCGCGGATCCGGCCCGCCTCGGCTTCCACGGCAACAACAAGTCCGTCGCCGAGATCGACGGCGCGGTGGCCGCGGGCATCGGGCAGATCGTCGTCGACAGCGTCGTCGAGGTCGAGCGCATCGCCGCCGCGGCGGCGTCGCACGGGCGCGTCCAGCCGGTGCGCCTCCGCGTCAACAGCGGCGTGCACGCGCACACGCACGAGTACCTCGCGACCGCCCGCGAGGACCAGAAGTTCGGGATCACGCTCGCCGACGCGCCCGACGTCGTCGCCCGCATCCGGTCGCACGCGTCCCTGTCCTTCACGGGCCTGCACGCGCACATCGGCAGCCAGATCTTCGAGACCGACGCCTTCGTCGAGTCCGCCCGGCGGCTGCTCGACCTGCACGAGCGGCTCCTCGCCGACGGCCCCGTCCCCGAGCTCAACCTCGGCGGCGGCTTCGGCATCGCCTACACGTCCGTCGACCGGCCCGTGCCCGTGCCCGAGATCGCCCGGCGGCTCGCCCGCATCGTGGGCGACGAGTGCGCGCGTCGGGGGATCGCGGTGCCCGTCATCGCGGTGGAGCCCGGCCGCAGCATCGTGGGGCCCTCCACCGCCACGCTCTACACGGTCGGCACCGTCAAGGACGTGCTCGTCACGGTCGGCGGCGTCGACGGCGAGGTGGCCGAGGCGGAGTCCGCCACGGGCGACGTGGAGGACCCGCGCGTCGCGGCCGAGGCCGAGACGGCGGTCCGCCGCTACGTGAGCGTCGACGGCGGCATGAGCGACAACGCGCGGCCCGCCCTCTACGGGGCGGACTACAGCGTGCGCCTGGCCGGCCGGACCTCGGACGCCGCCCCCGCGCTCGTCCGCATCGCGGGGAAGCACTGCGAGAGCGGCGACCTGGTCGTGCACGCCGACTACCTGCCCGGCGACGTGCGCGCCGACGACCTCGTCGCCGTGCCCGCGACGGGCGCCTACTGCTGGGCGCTCGCGAGCAACTACAACTGGATCGGCCGCCCGCCCGTCGTCGCCGTGCGGGACGGCGAGGCGCGGGTCATCGTCCGCGGCGAGACCGTGGACGACCTGCTGGCGCGCGACGCGGGCACGCCGGCCGCCGCATCCCCCGACACGGACGGAGCACGATGATCGAGTACCGGAACCTGCGCGTGGCCCTGCTGGGCTGCGGCTCGGTCGGCACCCAGGTGGCGCGCCTGATGCGGGAGCACGGCGACGAGCTCGCCCAGCGCGTGGGCGCCCGGCTCGAGCTCGTGGGCATCGCGGTGCGCGACGCGGACGCCCCGCGCGACGCCTCCGTGCCGCGCGAGCTCCTCACCACGGACGCGGAGTCGCTCATCCTCGGCGCCGACATCGTCATCGAGCTGATGGGCGGCATCGAGCCCGCGCGCACCCACATCCTCGCGGCCATCCGCTCGGGCGCCGACGTCGTGACCGCGAACAAGGCCCTGCTCGCCACCCACGGGCCGGAGCTGTTCGAGGCCGCCGAGCAGGTGGGCGCGCAGCTCTACTACGAGGCGGCGGTCGCGGGCGCGATCCCCATCATCCGTCCGCTGCGCGACAGCCTCGCGGGCGACCGGGTCGAGCGGATCCTCGGCATCGTCAACGGCACGACGAACTACATCCTCGACGAGATGGACACGCACGGGCTCGGCTTCGACGAGGCCCTCGCGACGGCCACGGAGCTCGGCTACGCGGAGGCGGATCCGACCGCCGACATCGAGGGCCACGACGCGGCCCAGAAGGCGGCCATCCTCGCGAGCCTCGCCTTCCACACGCGCGTGCCGGTCGAGGCCGTGCACCGCGAGGGCATCACGGGCCTCGCGCCCGCGCAGTTCGCGTCGGCCCGCAAGGCCGGATACGTGATCAAGCTGCTCGCCATCTGCGAGCGCCTGACGGATCCCGCCACCGGCCGCGACGGCGTCTCCGCCCGCGTGTACCCGGCGCTCGTGCCGCGCGACCACCCGCTCGCGGCCGTGCACGGCGCCAACAACGCCGTGTTCGTCGAGGCCGAGGCCGCGGGCGACCTCATGTTCTACGGCGCGGGCGCCGGGGGAGTGCAGACCGCGTCCGCCGTGCTCGGCGACGTCGTCTCGGCCGCGCGCCGCCACGTCGTCGGCGGCCCGGGCGTCGCGGAGTCGACGCACGCGGACCTCGAGACGCTGCCCGTGGGCGCGATCACGACCCAGTACCAGATCACGCTCCAGGTGGCGGACGAGCCGGGCGTGCTCGCCCGCATCGCGCACCTGTTCAGCGAGCAGGGCGTCTCCGTGGAGACGCTCGAGCAGACCACCCACCAGGCGCCCGTGGCGGGAGGGGCGGGCGACCGGCCCACCGCTAGCCTGGTGATCGGCACGCACCGCGCCACCGACGCGGCCCTCCGGGCCACCGTCGACGCGGTGTCGAACCTCGACGCGGTGACGGCAGTCGCGAGCGTCCTCCGAGTAGAAGGAGCCTGATGGCCCACCAATGGCGCGGACTGCTCCGCGAATACGCCGACCGCCTCGACGTCACGGACGCCACCCCGATCATCACGCTCGGCGAGGGCGGCACGCCGCTCATCCCCGCGCCCGCGCTGTCCGCCCGCACGGGCGCCGACGTGTGGGTCAAGTACGAGGGCATGAACCCCACCGGCTCCTTCAAGGACCGCGGCATGACGATGGCCATCTCCAAGGCCGTCGAGCACGGCGCCAAGGCCGTCATCTGCGCGTCCACCGGCAACACCTCCGCGTCGGCCGCGGCGTACGCGACGCACGCGGGCATCACGGCCGCCGTGCTCGTGCCCGAGGGCAAGATCGCGATGGGCAAGCTCAGCCAGGCCGTCGCCCACGACGCGCAGCTGCTCCAGGTGCGCGGCAACTTCGACGACTGCCTCGACATCGCGCGCGAGCTCAGCGCGAACTACCCGGTGCACCTCGTCAACTCCGTGAACAACGACCGCATCGAGGGCCAGAAGACCGGCGCGTTCGAGGTCGTCGAGGTCCTGGGCGACGCGCCCGACTTCCACTTCATCCCCGTCGGCAACGCCGGCAACTACACCGCGTACACGCGCGGCTACCGCGAGGACCTCGAGGCGGGCAACGCCACGAAGCTGCCCCGCATGTTCGGCTTCCAGGCCGCGGGCAGCGCGCCCATCGTCGACGGCGCCATCGTCAAGGACCCCGACACGATCGCCAGCGCCATCCGCATCGGCAACCCCGCCTCGTGGAAGCTGGCCCTCGAGGCGCAGCTGCTCACCGACGGCTACTTCGGCGCCATCTCGGACGCGCGGATCCTCGAGGCGCACCGCATCCTCTCCGCCGAGGTCGGCATCTTCGTCGAGCCCGCGTCGGCCATCAGCGTCGCGGGGCTCCTCGAGCGCGCCGAGGCCGGGCAGATCCCGAAGGGCGCGAAGGTCGTCCTCACGGTCACGGGCCACGGCCTCAAGGACCCGCAGTGGGCGCTCCGCACGGCCGACGGATCGGACGTCGCCCCCACGAGCGTGGGCGTCGACGTCGCCGAGATCGCGGGCGTGCTCGACCTGGTCGCGTCGTGACCGACGGTCCGATGACCACGGCGCTCCCCGTCGGGCGCCGCGTGCAGGTGCGCGTGCCCGCGACGAGCGCCAACCTCGGCCCCGGCTTCGACACGCTCGGCCTCGCGCTCGCGCTCTACGACGACCTCACGGTGACGGTGCGCGACGCGCCCGGCGCGACGGTCGACGTGCGCGGCGTCGGCGCGGGCGAGGTGCCCACCGACGAGACGAACCTCGTCGTCACCGCCATCGCCCACACCTTCGCCGCGTTCGACCAGCCGATGCCCGGCCTCGACCTCGTCGCCGAGAACCGGATCCCGCACGGCCGCGGCCTCGGCTCCTCGGGCGCCGCCATCGTGTCGGGGATCATGGCGGCGCAGGGCCTCCTCGCCGGCACCGTCGAGATCGACGCCGACGCGCTCCTCCGCCTCGCGACCGAGATGGAGGGCCACCCGGACAACGTGGCGCCCGCCCTCTTCGGCGGCCTCACCATCGCGTGGGTCGACGAGACCGGACCGCAGCACAAGAAGCTCGCCGTGCACCGCGGCGTCTCGCCGCTCGTGCTCGTGCCCGTGGCCACCATGTCCACCGCGCTCGCTCGCAGCCTCCAGCCGGAGTCCGTGCCGCACGAGGACGCGATCTTCAACGTGTCGCGGTCGGCCCTGCTCATCGCGGCCCTCATCCAGAGCCCCGAGCTGCTGCTCGCGGCCACCGAGGACCGCCTGCACCAGGACTACCGCGCGGCCGCCATGCCGGAGACGAACGCGCTCGTCCACCTGCTCCGCGAGGCGGGCTTCGCGGCCGTCGTCTCCGGCGCGGGCCCGTCGCTCCTCGTGCTGGGCAGCGACCCGGGCCAGCGGCTCACCGCGGCCCAGCTGGTCGCCGACCACGGCAGCACCCCATGGCAGGCGCTGATGCTCGCCGTCGACGTCAAGGGATCCACCGTCCAGGTCGTCGACGCGGGCTCCGCCCCCTCCCGCTAGCCGGATCGCGCGGTCGCGCGGACCCGGCGCGCCGTTCCCCGCACGGGCCGGGCGCCGGGTGCTAGGCTCCTCACGACCCCGGGGTCGACGGATCCACGCTTGAGCGTCGGAGATCCGGTCCCGGTGGTCGTTCTCACCACTCACCCGCTGTCGTCCCCGCCAGATCCCGCGCCCTCGTGTGCGACAGCAGCTCCGGACGGAATCAGACCGTCCGCCGCTCGGCGGAGACACACGCCTTCGGCTCTCCTCCGCACGGGCTTCGTCCCGGCGGATCGGGGAAAGGACCCACGAACATGACCGATGTCGACACCCGCGCCTCCGGCGCCGACCTGAGCACGCTCCGCGTCTCGCAGCTCCAGGCCATCGCCTCCGAGCTCGGGATCCCGGGCGGCTCCAAGCTCCGCAAGGGCGAGCTCGTGGCCGCGATCTCCGAGATCCAGGCCGCCCGCGAGCTGACCGTCCCCGCCGACGGGGCCCCCGCCGACCAGGCGCCCGCCGCCGAGGCCAGCGCCTCCGAGGCCAGCGCCTCCGAGGCCAGCGCCTCCGAGGCCCCCGCCGCCGAGGACGCCGCGCCCGCCGCTCCGTCCGAGACCCCCGTCGCCGAGCCCGTCGTCGAGGACGCCGCTCCCGTCGAGGCCCCGGCCGAGGCCCCCGCCGCGGAGGCCCCGGTCGCCGACGCGCCGGCCGAGCAGCCCGCCCGCTCCGGCCGCGGATCCCGCCGCGCCACCACCGCCCGCATCGTGCCCGAGCGCATCGCGGAGCCCGTCGAGGCCCCGGCCGCCGCCGAGCCCGCGAGCACCGGCCTCGAGGCCCGCATCGCCGAGGCCACCGCCACGGCCTCCTCCTCCGACGCGCCGCGCACCGCGGACGCCGCCCCCGCGACCCGCGCCGAGGCGCCCGCCGCGCGTCGCGGATCGCGCCGCGCCACGAGCTCCGGCGTCGTGGACCCCGCCGCCGAGGCCCCGCGCCAGGCGGCCCAGCACGTCAACAGCGGCCAGACCGCCGACCAGCTCGTCCCGACGGACGACGCCGCGGCGCCCGCCGCCGAGGACGGCGCCGACTCCGCCCCGGAGCAGGGCTCCGAGCGCCGCGGCCGCGGCCGCCGTCGCGGAGGACGCGACGACCAGAGCGGCCAGGGCGGCCAGTCCGGCCAGAACGGCCAGGCAGCGCAGGACGCCCCCGCCGAGGCCGCGACCGACGCGTCGACCTCCGGCGACGAGCGCGACGCCGACGACCAGGGCGGACGCCGCGACGACCAGGGCCGCGAGGGACGCGAGGGCGGACGCAACCGCAGCCGCAACCGCCGCAACCGCGACCGCGGGCGCGACCAGGACGACCAGCAGCAGGGCGGCCGCGACCAGGCGCCCCGCGAGCAGGCCCCGCGCGAGCAGGACGCCGACGACGAGGCGCAGGAGGAGGCCCGCACGGGCCGCCAGCGCCAGAACGGCCGCGGCCAGGGCGACCGCCAGCAGGACGTCCGCGCCGACCAGGCGCGCGCCGACCTCGGCCGCGACGACGACCGGAGCGGCCGCAGCCGCTACCGCGACCGCAAGCGCGGCCGCGGCCAGGGCGGCGACGACTTCGAGCCCGAGGTGACCGAGGACGACGTCCTCCTGCCCGTCGCGGGCATCCTCGACGTGCTCGACAACTACGCCTTCGTCCGCACGAGCGGCTACCTGCCCGGCACGAACGACGTCTACGTCTCGCTCGGCCAGGTCAAGAAGCACTCGCTGCGCAAGGGCGACGCGATCGTCGGCGCCATCCGCCAGCCGCGCGAGAACGACAGCCAGAGCCGCCAGAAGTACAACGCCATCGTGAAGATCGACTCGGTCAACGGCCTGCCGCCCGAGGAGGCCGCGAACCGCGTCGAGTTCGGCAAGCTCACGCCGCTCTACCCGCAGGACCGCCTCAGCCTCGAGACCGAGCCGAACAAGCTCACGACGCGGATCATCGACCTCGTGTCGCCGATCGGCAAGGGCCAGCGCGGCCTCATCGTCTCGCCGCCCAAGGCCGGCAAGACGCTCGTGCTCCAGGCCATCGCGAACGCCATCGCCACCAACAACCCCGAGGTCCACCTCATGGTCGTGCTGGTCGACGAGCGTCCCGAGGAGGTCACCGACATGCAGCGCACGGTGAAGGGCGAGGTCATCGCCTCGACCTTCGACCGTCCCGCCGAGGACCACACCACGGTCGCCGAGCTCGCCATCGAGCGCGCCAAGCGCCTCGTGGAGCTCGGCCACGACGTGGTCGTGCTGCTCGACTCCATCACCCGCCTCGGCCGCGCGTACAACCTCGCGGCTCCCGCCTCGGGCCGGATCCTCTCGGGCGGCGTCGACTCGTCGGCGCTCTACCCGCCGAAGCGCTTCTTCGGCGCGGCGCGCAACATCGAGCACGGCGGATCGCTCACGATCCTCGCCACGGCGCTCGTGGAGACCGGGTCCAAGATGGACGAGGTCATCTTCGAGGAGTTCAAGGGCACCGGCAACATGGAGCTCCGCCTCTCCCGCGCCCTCGCCGACAAGCGGATCTTCCCGGCCGTCGACGTGAACGCCTCCGGCACGCGCCGCGAGGAGATGCTCATGGGCGCCGACGAGGTCAAGGTCACCTGGAAGCTGCGCCGCGCCCTCGCCGGGCTCGAGCAGCAGCAGGCCCTCGAGATCGTCCTCAGCCGCCTCAAGGAGACGACCTCCAACGTCGAGTTCCTCATGAAGGTCCAGGCCTCCATGCCCAACACCGCGAACGGCCAGTCCCACCAGAGCCACGGGCACGGCGCGCACGAGAAGGGCTGACGCGTGTTCGAGTCCGTCGTCCAGCTGCTGGAGGAGCACGAGGAGCTCCAGCAGCAGCTGGGCGACCCCGAGCTGCACGCCGACGCGTCGCGCTCGCGCAAGGTCAACCGCCGCTACGCGGAGCTGAGCCGGATCGTCGCCGCGCACGCGGAGTGGACCCAGCTCGGCGACGACCTCGCGGCCGCCCGCGAGCTGGCCGAGGAGGACCCGGCGTTCGCCGACGAGATCCCCGGCCTCGAGCAGGCGCTCGATGCGGCGCAGGAGAAGCTCCGGCGCCTCCTGATCCCGCGCGACCCCGACGACGCGCGCGACGTCATCATGGAGATCAAGATGGGCGAGGGCGGCGCGGAGTCCGCGCTGTTCGCCGCCGACCTCCTGCGGATGTACCTGCACTACGCGGAGTCCCGCCGCTGGAAGACCGAGGTCCTCAGCCAGACGCAGAGCGACCTCGGCGGCTACAAGGATGTGCAGGTCGCGATCAAGGGGACGTCCGACGACCCCGCGCTCGGCGTGTGGGCGCACCTCAAGTACGAGGGCGGCGTGCACCGCGTGCAGCGCGTGCCGGCCACCGAGTCGCAGGGCCGCATCCACACCTCGGCCGCGGGCGTGCTCGTGATCCCCGAGGTCGAGGAGGTGGAGGAGGTCGCCATCGACCCCAACGACCTCAAGATCGACGTCTACCGCTCGTCCGGCCCCGGCGGCCAGTCGGTCAACACGACCGACTCCGCCGTCCGCATCACCCACCTGCCCACGGGCATCGTGGTCGCGATGCAGAACGAGAAGAGCCAGCTGCAGAACCGCGAGGCCGGCATGCGCGTGCTCCGCGCGCGCGTCCTCGCCAAGCAGCAGGAGGAGATCGACGCGGAGGCCTCGGCCGTGCGCCGCAGCCAGATCCGCACGATGGACCGGTCGGAGCGCATCCGCACGTACAACTACCCGGAGAACCGCATCGCGGACCACCGCACCGGGTACAAGGCGTACAACCTCGACGCGGTGATGGACGGCGCCCTCGACCCGGTCGTGGACTCCTGCATCCAGGCCGACGAGGAGGCGCGACTCGACGCGCTCGGGACGGACGCGTGATCCGCGCGACCGCCCCGGCCGTCGTGCCCGCCGCCACCCGCGGCCGCCGCGCCCGTGGCTGACGGGGAGGGCGTCCCCGCCACGGTCGACGCCCTCCGCATGCGGGTGGGGTCGACGCTCGCCGCGGCCGGGATCGAGGATCCCGCGGTCGACGCGGAGCTGCTGATCGGGCACGTGCTCGACCTGTCGCGCGGCCAGGTGCAGTCCCGCGCGATCACGCGGGCCGCGGTCGACCCCGCGGACGCCGCGCGCGTCCTCGAGCTGGCCGCCCGTCGGGCCCGCCGCGAGCCGCTGCAGCACATCACGGGCGTCGCGCACTTCCGCTCGCTGGAGCTCCGCGTCGGCCCCGGCGTCTTCGTGCCGCGACCCGAGACCGAGCACGTCGCGCAGCTCGCGATCGACGCGCTGTCCGCCGCGCCGGGGGAGGCGCCCGTCGCGGTCGACCTCGGCACGGGATCCGGCGCCCTCGCGCTCGCGCTCGCCACGGAGGTGCCGCACTCCCGCGTGCACGCGATCGAGGTGTCGCCCGAGGCGCACGCGTGGACCGCCCGCAACGTCGCCCGCCTCGCCCCCGGCGTGCACCTCGTGCTCGGCGACCTCGCCGACGCGTTCCCCGAGCTCGACGGCACGGTGTCCGTCGTCGTGTCGAACCCGCCGTACATCCCGGTCGACGCGGTGCCGCGCGACCCCGAGGTCCGCCTGCACGATCCCGCCCTCGCCCTCTACGGCGGCGCCGACGGCCTCGACGTCGTGCGGCTCGTCTCGCGGACCGCCCGGCGGCTGCTCCACCCCGGCGGCGCGCTCGTCATCGAGCACGGCGAGCTGCAGGGCGCGGCGATCCGCGCGCTGCTCGACGCCGACGGCTGGCGCCAGACCCGCACTCACGAGGACCTCACGCGACGCGACCGCGCGACCACCGCCGTCCGCTGACGCCCGGCGCGCCCGGTCCCGTCCGCGTGCCGACCGCGTCCCTGGCGCCGCGGTCCGCGGACGCCCGCCGCGCTCCGCCGCGGAGAGCCGGTCAGCCCCGCTGCGCCCGGATGAAGCGCTCGACCGCCGGCAGCAGGTCGCCGTCCCCGCGCACGTGGTGGCCGGTGATGCCGAGCCCACGCGCGGACTCCACGTTGTCGATCCGGTCGTCCGCGAAGAAGGTGCGCTCCGCGGGCTGCGCGTAGGCGGCGAGCACGCCGCGGAACACGGCCGGATCGGGCTTCCGCGCGCCGTAGCCGCTCGAGGTCCGCAGGTGCTCGAGGCCGAACAGCGGCACGAGCTCGGGCGCGAGCGTCGGGAGGTGACGGGCGGCGAGGGCGTTGTTGTTCGTGAGCAGCGTGATCCGCCCGGCCTCCCGCGCCCGCGCCACGGCCTCGAGCGCCTGCGGCCGCACCGTCATGGACGCGCGGCGGCGTCGCACCCACTCGTCCTCGTCGAGCTCGACGCCCACCGCGGCGCAGAACGCGGGGAGGTAGGAGTCGGCGTCGAACCGCCCCGCCTCGGCCGCCCACTCGCCGTCGTCGTTGTACCAGCGGCGGCGGAGCTCCGCGATGTCGTGGCCCGTCGCCGCCGTGATCCGGTCGGCCGGCCCTCGCCAGTCGTGGTCGTAGAGCACGTCGTCCATGTCGAACACGAACAGGAGCCCGGCGGCGGGCGAGGGGGAGGGCGCGGAGGTCATCCGCCCCAGTATGCGGCCGGTCCGGTCCGGCGGATCCTCCCGGGCGGCCGACGCGCCCTCGCGGACCCGCGTGCGGCGGGTGCCGCCACGCGGATCCTCCGCTCAGGGCCGCGGGCGCGCGCTCGGCTACGATGAGCGACGACATGGCGCGCATCTACGACTGCTCAGTCGACACCGACCTCCTCACCGGCATGAGACTCGCCCGACAGGCGGTGGGCCGCGGCGAGGTCGTCGTCATCCCCACGGACACGGTCTACGGCATCGCCGCCGACGCCTTCAACCCGGACGCCGTCCAGCGCCTCCTCGACGCGAAGGGCCGCGGACGCGACGCGCCGCCGCCCGTCCTGATCCCCGGGCAGTCCACGCTCGACGCCCTCGCCGACTTCGTGCCCGACGTCGTCCGCCGCCTGGTCGACGAGTTCTGGCCCGGCGGCCTCACGGTGATCCTCGTGGCGCAGCCGTCGCTCGTGTGGGACCTCGGCGAGACGCGCGGCACCGTCGCGCTCCGCATGCCCGCGAACTCCGTCGCGCTCGAGCTCCTCGCGGAGACGGGCCCGCTCGCGGTGTCGTCCGCGAACAGGACCGGGCAGCCGGCGGCGGCGACCGCGCAGGAGGCCGTCGACCAGCTCGGCGCGAGCGTCGACGTCTTCCTCGACGGCGGCGCCGCCGGGGGAGCGGCCTCGACCATCGTCGACGCCTCGCGCGTCACCGAGGCGGGCGGCCGCGTCCGCATCGTCCGCGAGGGCGCCGTCACGCGCGCGCAGATCCAGCAGCTCATCGGCGACGAGCTCGAGCCCGTCGTCGCGGCCCCGAGCGAGTCGGCCGACGACGCGGGCGCCGCCGGCCCCGACGACGACGGCGTCACCGCCGCGACCACGGCTCCCGCCGCGACCCCCGACGAGCCCGAGGCCCCGCGCGGCATCGCCAAGGGGGCGGAGCGCGACGCCCCCGCCGTGGATGCGCCGTCCTCGGCCGACGCCGACGCGCCCGACGCCGCGGACGCCCCGGCCGCCGCCGACCCCTCCACGTACCCGACCTTCGTCGAGCCCGCGGCCGAGCCGTCCGCGCCCGCCGCGTCCGAGCCGTCCGAGCCCGCCGCGACCGAGCCGTCCGCGTCCGAGCCCTCCGCGGATCCGCCCGCGCACCCCCGGTGACCTACTACGCCGCCATGGCGGTCGTCTCCGCGGTCATCACGCTCGTGCTCTCGATGGTCGTGATGAAGCTCGGCTACCGCTTCAAGCTCTACCCGGCGATCCGCGCCCGCGACGTGCACACGCGCCCCACGCCCCGGCTCGGCGGCGTCGCCATGTTCGCGGGCATCCTCGTCGCGTTCGCCGTGGCCTCGCAGGTGAGCTGGTTCGGCCTCGTCTTCGACCGGCCCGGGCCCGTGATCGCCATCCTCGGCGCCGCGCTGATGATCGTCGTCATCGGCGTGCTCGACGACATCTACGACCTCGACTGGATGATCAAGCTCGCCGGCCAGATCCTCGCCGCCGGCCTCCTCGCCTGGCAGGGCGTCGCCATCTCGTCGCTCCCCATCGGCGGCCTCACGGTCGGCTCCTCGCAGATGTCGATCATGCTGACGATCTTCGCCATCGTCCTCGTCATGAACGCCGTCAACTTCATCGACGGCCTCGACGGCCTCGTCGCCGGCGTCGCGATCATCGCGAACGGCGCCTTCTTCCTCTACAGCTTCCTGCTCTCGGACACGGCCACCGGCCAGACCGAGCGGTTCAACCTCGCCTCGCTCATCAGCGCGATCCTCATCGGGGCCTGCCTCGGCTTCCTCCCCTTCAACTGGCACCCGGCGAAGCTCTTCATGGGCGACGCGGGCGCGCTGCTCGTCGGCCTCCTCATGGCCACGAGCGCCATCGCCGTCACGGGCGAGATCGACCCGAACCCGGAGACCTTCGGCCGCTCGCAGCTGCTGCCGGCCTTCCTGCCGATCCTGCTGCCGTTCGCGATCCTCATCGTGCCGCTGCTCGACTTCGCCCTCGCCGTCTTCCGCCGGCTCAAGGCCGGCAAGTCGCCCTTCAGCGCCGACCGCAAGCACCTCCACCACCGCCTGCTCGACATGGGCCACTCGCGCCTGCACGCCACGCTCATCTTCTACGCGTGGACGGGCGTCGTCTCCGCCGGCTGCCTCCTGATGTTCGTCGTGCAGCCCTACGCCTGGGGCGTCGGCTTCATCGTCGTCGGCATGATCGCCTGCGCCGTGGTCACGCTCGCCCCGCTCAGCCGTCGCAAGCGCCTCGAGGCTGCCGCGCAGCTCGTCCCCGCCGACGCCGAGTCCGACGACGCCGCGGCCTACGACCCGCTCGACGAGGCCGCGGGCGACCGCCCCCTCGCGCGCCTCACGGACTCCGAGCTCCAGACCGTGGAGCGCGAGCACGCCGAGCTCGCGCACAGCTCCCCGCCGACCCGACCCACCGACCTCCCGCACGCGGGGGACCACAAGGAGACCGCATGACCGACCACACGAGCGCCCCCGGGACGACCGGCCGCACGCCCGCGCAGGCCGTGTTCACCCGCATCCTCGTGGCGGGCGCCCTGCTCGCCCTCGCCATCGCCGTCGTCGGCGGCATCGTCGGCTTCGCGGTCGACGGCGGCCGCGGCGTCGTCAGCGCCGTCATCGGCAGCGCCATGGCGCTGGTGTTCCTCGGCATCACCGCCGGCAGCATCCTCTTCGCCCAGCGGTTCCAGGCGTCCGACAGCTACCCGCAGCTCTTCTTCGGCATCGTGCTGGGCGCCTGGGTCGTGAAGTTCGGCGTGTTCCTCGCCATCACGCTGGCGCTCAAGGAGCAGCCCTGGATCAACCTCATGGTGCTCTTCGTGACCATCGTGGTGGGCGTCATCGGGGCCCTCGTGATGGACGTCGTGGTCATCAGCCGCGCCCGCATGCCCTACGTGAGCGACGCGCAGCTGCCCCGCAGCTGATCCGCACGCGGGTGCCGGAGTCGTGTGCGACGCGATTAGTCAGGGCACCCTCATTGTTGGTAGTCTCTCTCAAGACGATTCCCGTCGGGCCGTGCCCAGAACCACCTCACGCCGGCGTCTTCTCACCCCATCCGTTCGTCGCCGCGAGAGCTCGCGCTCCACGCCCCGAAACAGGAGATAGCGCTGTTAGCCATCGCTGCACCACGCATCATCACCCTCGCCGCTGAAGACTCGGGTGAGGGGTTCCACGCTCCCACCATCGGGGAGTTCTTCCCGCCGATCGCCTTCTTCGAGGGCACGGGCTTCGACCTGAACCGGATCATGCTGATCCGCCTCCTGGTCCTCGCGGTGCTCGTGGTCGTCTTCGTCCTCGGCACCCGGAAGCTCACGCTCGTCCCCGGCCGCGCGCAGAACCTCATGGAGATGAGCGTCGACTTCGTCCGCGTGAACATCGCCGAGGACATCCTGGGCAAGAAGGACGGCAAGCGCTTCCTCCCGATCCTCGCGACGATCTTCTTCCTCGTCGTCGGCATGAACGTCACGGGCATCATCCCGTTCCTCAACATCGCCGGCACGTCGGTCATCGGCCTCCCGATGCTCCTCGCGGTCATCGCGTACATCACGTTCATCTACGCGGGCATCAAGGACAGGGGAGTGGGCTTCTTCAAGAACAGCCTCTTCCCGGCCGGCGCCCCGTGGCCCATCTACATCCTGCTGACGCCCATCGAGTTCCTGTCGACCTTCATCATCCGGCCCGTCGCGCTCACGCTGCGACTCCTGATGAACATGGTCGCGGGGCACCTCCTGCTGGTCCTCTGCTTCTCCGCGACGTGGTTCTTCCTCTTCGAGTCGCAGGGCGCCCTCAAGTTCCTGGGCGCCGGAACCCTCGTCCTCGGCTTCGCGTTCACGCTCTTCGAGCTGCTCGTCGCGGTCCTGCAGGCCTACATCTTCGCCCTCCTCACGGCTGTCTACATCCAGCTGGCCGTGGCGGAGGAGCACTAAGCGATCTCGTCCACCCACGAGATCACCCAACCGGAAGGAAACCCCAGTGGATCCCATCATTCTCGCCGAGATCAACGGCAACATCGCGACCGTCGGCTACGGTCTCGCCGCGATCGGCCCCGGCATCGGTGTCGGCATCGTCGCCGGGAAGACCGTCGAGGCCATCGCGCGCCAGCCCGAGATCGCGGGCCGCCTGCAGACCACGATGTTCCTCGGCATCGCGTTCTCCGAGGCGCTCGGCCTGATCGGCCTCGCGACCTACTTCATCTTCCAGTAAGGACCACGCGCATGATCTCGCCCCACAACGTGATGGCGGCAGGTGAAGAAACGACGCAGAGCATCCTGCTGCCCGCTGTCTACGACATCGTGTGGTCGGCGGTCGTGTTCGTCGTCCTCCTGCTGGTCATCTGGAAGTACGCGCTCCCGCGCGTGTACAAGCTGCTCGACGCGCGCTCCGAGGCGATCGCGGGCGGCATCGAGAAGGCCGAGCGCGCGCAGGCCGAGGCGGACGCCGCCAAGGAGGAGCTGACCGCTCAGCTGGCCGAGGCGCGTGCCGAGGCCGGCCGCATCCGCGAGCAGGCCCGCGTCGACGCCCAGCGCATCGCCGCGGAGATCAAGGAGCAGGCCATGGCCGACGCCGCCCGGATCACCGCCAGCGCGCAGTCGCAGATCGAGGCGGAGCGCCAGCAGGCGGTCGTCTCGCTCCGCTCCGAGGTCGGATCGCTCGCGATCGACCTCGCGTCGGGGGTCATCGGGCAGAGCCTCACGGACGACCAGCGCTCCACCGCGCTCGTCGACCGGTTCCTCGCCGACCTGGAGGCCAGCGAGACCGCCGGCAGGACCGGATCCGCCAGCTGATGGGCAGTGCATCGCGCGCATCGCTGGAGTCGGCCCGCCGCGTCCTCGTGGAGCTCGGGGGCGTCGACCTGTCGACGGCCGAGCAGCTCCTCGGGGCCGGTCGCGCCATCGGCGGATCCACGCACCTGCTCTCCGCGCTGGCCGACACCGGCATCGCGCCGGAGGTCAAGCACGCCATCGTGGACCGGGTCTTCGGCCCCACCGTCCAGGAGCCGGCGCTGCGCGTCCTCCGCGCGGTCGTCGACGGCCGCTGGTCGTCGAACGGCGAGCTGCTGGCGGGCATCGAGGAGCTCGGCATCCGTGCCGTGGCGATCTCGGCGCCCGAGGGCACGCCCATAGAGGCGGAGCTGTTCACCTTCGGCCGCGCCGTCTCCACCGACGACGCGCTGGAGCTGGCGCTCGGCGACAAGCTCGGCGACGCGCAGGCGAAGTCCACGCTCGTCCACCGTCTCCTCGACGGCCGGGCGTCCGCGCAGACCGTGGTCATCGTCGAGCAGCTCGTGCAGCAGCCCCGCGGCCGCCGCATGGGGGAGCTCATCCGCCACGCCGCCACGCTCGTGGCCGACCAGGCGGGCCTCACCATCGCGACCGTCCGCGTCGCCTCGCCCCTGTCGCCCGAGCAGTCGGAGCGCCTGGCGCAGGCCCTCAGCCGCCGCTACTCGCGGCGGGTGGAGCTGAACGAGGTCGTGGACCGCGACCTCGTCGGCGGCCTCCGCGTGCAGATCGGCGACGACGTCATCGACGGCAGCGTCGCCACCAGGATCAACGATTTGAGACTCCAGTTCGCCTGACCGGCGGGCGTCACCTCGGGAGCCGTCCGCTCTCGTGAATGCAAAGGGAAAGAAGATGGCAGAACTTTCGATCAGCCCCGACGAGATCCGGGACGCGCTCAAGGACTTCGTGCAGTCCTACGAGCCCGGCAAGGCCTCGACCGAAGAGGTCGGCTACGTGCTCGACGCGGGCGACGGAATCGCCCACGTGCAGGGCCTGCCCGGCGTCATGGCCAACGAGCTCATCACGTTCGCCGACGGGACCCTGGGCCTCGCCCAGAACCTCGAGGAGAGCGAGATCGGCGTCATCGTGCTCGGCGAGTTCGCCGGCATCGAGGAGGGCATGGAGGTGCGCCGCACCGGCGAGGTGCTCTCCGTCCCCGTCGGCGACGGCTACCTCGGCCGCGTCGTGGACCCGCTGGGCAACCCCATCGACGGCCAGGGCGAGATCGCGACCGAGGGCCGCCGCGCCCTCGAGCTCCAGGCGCCCGGCGTCATGCAGCGCAAGAGCGTGCACGAGCCCATGCAGACCGGCATCAAGGCCATCGACGCCATGATCCCGATCGGCCGCGGCCAGCGCCAGCTCATCATCGGCGACCGCCAGACCGGCAAGACGGCCATCGCGATCGACACGATCATCAACCAGAAGGCCAACTGGGAGTCCGGCGACACGAACAAGCAGGTGCGCTGCATCTACGTCGCCATCGGCCAGAAGGGCTCGACCATCGCCTCGGTGAAGGGCGCCCTCGAGGAGGCCGGCGCCATGGAGTACACGACCATCGTCGCGTCCCCCGCGTCCGACCCCGCCGGCTTCAAGTACCTCGCGCCCTACACCGGCTCGGCCATCGGCCAGCACTGGATGTACGGCGGCAAGCACGTCCTCATCATCTTCGACGACCTGTCCAAGCAGGCCGAGGCCTACCGCGCCGTCTCCCTCCTCCTGCGCCGTCCGCCGGGACGCGAGGCGTACCCCGGCGACGTGTTCTACCTGCACTCCCGCCTGCTCGAGCGCTGCGCCAAGCTCTCGGACGAGCTGGGCGCCGGATCGATGACGGGCCTGCCCATCATCGAGACGAAGGCGAACGACGTCTCGGCGTACATCCCGACCAACGTGATCTCGATCACCGACGGGCAGATCTTCCTGCAGTCCGACCTCTTCAACGCCAACCAGCGTCCCGCGGTCGACGTCGGCATCTCGGTCTCCCGCGTCGGCGGCGACGCCCAGGTGAAGAGCATCAAGAAGGTCTCCGGCACGCTGAAGCTCGAGCTCGCGCAGTACCGCTCCCTCGAGGCGTTCGCGATCTTCGCGTCCGACCTCGACGCGGCCAGCCGTCGCCAGCTCGCCCGCGGCGCGCGCCTCACCGAGCTGCTCAAGCAGCCCCAGTACTCGCCGTTCCCCATCGAGGAGCAGGTCGTCTCGATCTGGGCGGGCACGAAGGGCAAGCTCGACGAGGTCCCCGTCGAGGACATCCTGCGCTTCGAGCGCGAGCTGCTCGACCACCTCCACCGCAACACGGAGGTGCTGTCGCAGCTCAAGGAGAAGAACGTCCTCACCGACGACATCGTCGACGCGATGGACAAGGCCGTGGACGCGTTCAAGCTCGAGTTCCAGACGGGCGAGGGCAAGCCGCTCGCCTCCGTGGGATCCGAGAGGTTCGAGCCCGCCAAGGCCGAGGACGTCAACCAGGAGCAGATCGTCAAGGGCAAGCGCTGACGCGCTCGCCCCACCGATCCGCCACCGACCGAGACCGATAGGGAGACTCATGGGAGCGCAACTCCGGGTCTACACGCAGAAGATCAAGTCCGCGCAGACGACGAAGAAGATCACCCGCGCGATGGAGCTGATCTCCGCGTCGCGCATCCAGAAGGCGCAGCAGCGGATGGCGGCGTCCGCGCCGTACTCCCGCGCCGTCACGCGCGCGGTCTCGGCGGTGGCGACGTTCTCCAACGTCGACCACATCCTCACGACCGAGCCCGAGAAGGTGGAGCGGGCGGCGATCGTCGTCTTCGCCTCCGACCGCGGCCTCGCCGGCGCGTTCAGCTCCAGCGTCCTGAAGGAGTCGGAGCAGCTCGCCGAGCTCCTCCGCTCGCAGGGCAAGGAGATCGTCTACTACCTCGTCGGCCGCAAGGCCGTCGGGTACTTCAAGTTCCGCAAGCGGGACTCGGAGCGCATCTGGACCGGCAGCACCGAGAAGCCCGAGTTCGAGACCGCGAAGTCGATCGGCGACGCGCTCGTGGAGAAGTTCACGACCGAGGCGTCGGCGGGCGGCGTGGACGAGATCCACATCGTCTTCAACCGCTTCGTCTCGATCGCCACGCAGAAGCCCGAGGTCGTCCGTCTCCTCCCGCTCGAGGTCGTCGAGGGGGTCGAGGCGCCCGAGCAGGGCACCGTCCTCCCGCTCTACGAGTTCGAGCCCGAGGTGGGCGACGTGCTCGACGCGCTGCTGCCCGTCTACATCGAGAGCCGCATCTTCAACGCGATGCTGCAGTCGGCCGCCTCCGAGCACGCCGCGCGCCAGAAGGCCATGAAGTCGGCGAGCGACAACGCCGACAAGCTCGTGACCACCTACACGCGGCTCCGCAACAACGCGCGACAGACCGAGATCACCCAGCAGATCTCCGAGATCGTCGGCGGCGCGGACGCGCTCGCCTCCAGCAAGTAACGCTTCCTACGCTTCACGAAAGAAGAGAGAGACAATGACTGACACCGCCACTGCGCCGGTCGACACCGACAGGGTGGCCGGCGTCGGACGCATCGCACGCGTCACCGGCCCGGTCGTGGACATCGAGTTCCCGCACGACTCGATCCCCATGGTCTACAACGCCCTCAAGACCACGATCACCATCGGCGAGGAGTCGACCGAGATCACGCTCGAGGTCGCCCAGCACCTCGGCGACGACCTGGTCCGCGCGATCGCCCTCAAGCCCACGGACGGCCTCGTCCGCGGCCAGGAGGTGCGCGACACCGGCGAGGCCATCTCGGTCCCCGTCGGCGACATCACCAAGGGCAAGGTCTTCAACGTCACCGGCGACGTGCTCAACAACGTCGGCGGCGAGCCGATCGAGATCACCGAGCGCTGGCCCATCCACCGCAAGCCCCCGATGTTCGACCAGCTCGAGTCCAAGACGCAGCTGTTCGAGACCGGCATCAAGGTCATCGACCTCCTCACCCCGTACGTGCAGGGCGGCAAGATCGGCCTGTTCGGCGGCGCGGGCGTCGGCAAGACCGTCCTCATCCAGGAGATGATCCAGCGCGTCGCGCAGGACCACGGCGGCGTGTCCGTGTTCGCCGGCGTCGGCGAGCGCACCCGCGAGGGCAACGACCTCATCATGGAGATGGAGGAGGCCGGCGTCTTCGACAAGACCGCGTTGGTCTTCGGCCAGATGGACGAGCCGCCGGGAACGCGCCTCCGCGTGGCCCTGTCCGCGCTCACGATGGCGGAGTACTTCCGCGACGTGCAGAACCAGGACGTGCTGCTCTTCATCGACAACATCTTCCGCTTCACGCAGGCCGGCTCCGAGGTCTCCACGCTGCTCGGCCGCATGCCGTCCGCGGTGGGCTACCAGCCGAACCTCGCCGACGAGATGGGCGTGCTCCAGGAGCGCATCACGTCGACCCGCGGCCACAGCATCACGTCGCTGCAGGCCATCTACGTCCCCGCGGACGACTACACCGACCCGGCACCGGCCACCACGTTCGCGCACCTCGACGCGACCACGGAGCTCAGCCGCGAGATCGCCTCGCGCGGCCTCTACCCGGCCGTCGACCCGCTGACGTCCACGAGCCGCATCCTCGACCCGCGGTACCTGGGCCAGGCGCACTACGACACGGCCACCCGCGTCAAGGCGATCCTGCAGAAGAACAAGGAGCTGCAGGAGATCATCGCGATCCTCGGCGTCGACGAGCTCTCCGAGGAGGACAAGGTCACGGTCTCCCGTGCCCGCCGCATCCAGCAGTTCCTCTCGCAGAACACGTACATGGCGAAGAAGTTCACGGGCGTCGAGGGCTCGACCGTCCCGCTGAAGAACACCATCGAGTCGTTCTCGAAGATCGCCGACGGCGACTACGATCACGTCGCCGAGCAGGCGTTCTTCAACGTCGGCGACCTCGACGACGTCGACCGCCGCTGGTCCGAGATCCAGAAGGAGAACGGCTGACATGGCCCGCGCTGATCTCACGGTGACCGTGGTGTCGGCCGACCAGCAGGTCTGGTCCGGTCAGGCGTCCATGGTCGTCGCGCGCACCAGCGAGGGCGAGATCGGCATCCTCGCCGGTCACGAGCCGCTCCTGGCGATCCTCGCGACCGGCAACGTCCGCATCACGCAGGACGGCGGCGCCGTGATCACCGCGGACGCCGACGAGGGCTTCCTCTCGGTCGAGAACGACAACGTGACCGTGGTCGCGCGCAAGGCCGCTCTGGTCGCGTAGCGTCGCCTCGCATCGTCCGAAGGCGGACGGTCCCCTCGGGGGCCGTCCGCCTTCGTGCGTCCGCCTGCAATCGGTGCGGGTGCCTATCGTCGGTGCGGGTGCGGTCGGTGCCGCTGACGCAGCTCCGCCCGACATCCGCCCGTCCGCCCGTCCGCCCACCGTCCGTCCCCGTCCTGGAGGTCCCGTCCCGTGCTCGTCCTGCTGCCGCCGTCCGAGACCAAGCGCGACGGAGGGGATCCCGGCTCCCGGCTCGACCTCGACCGGCTGGCCTTCCCCGCGCTGACGGAGGAGCGGCGGGCCGTGGTGCGTGCGGTGGCGGATCTCGCCCGGGATCCGGAGGCGGCGGCGCGGGCGTTGAAGCTGGGGCCGCGGCAGGCCGCCGAGGTGGAGCGCAACCGCGTCGTGGAGTCGTCGCCCACGATGCCCGCGCTCCTGCGCTACACGGGCGTCCTCTACGACCCCATCGGCGCCGCGGCCCTCGACGCGGAGCAGCTCGCCTTCGCCGGGCGCCACGTGGCCGTCCACTCGGCGCTCTTCGGGCCCGTCGCCGCGACCGATCCCATCCCCGCCTACCGGCTGTCGCACGACAGCCGGGTGCCGGGCGTGCGGATGAAGGCGCACTGGTCGGCCTCCGTCCGCGCGGCCCTGGCCGAGGTGCCCGGACTCGTGCTCGACCTCCGCAGCGAGGGCTACGCGGCGCTGGGGCCGCGTCCGGGCCACGCGGACTCGGCCGTCGTGCGCGTCGTCGCTCGCGGGGACGACGGCACCGTGCGCGCGCTCAACCACTTCAACAAGAAGGCCAAGGGCGAGCTCGTCCGGGCCCTCGTGCGGGGTGGGCGCGACCTCGGCACGGTGGCCGAGCTCCTCGAGTGGGCCCGGGAGTCCGGCATCGAGCTCGATCGCGGCGCCGACGACGAGCTGGTGCTCGTGACCGCCTCCCGCTGACGCTCGACCGGCCGCATGCCGCACCCGCGGTCCCGGCGGATCGCGGCACGTCCCCGGCGTCGGAGCCGGGCCCGCGCGTGGCGTTCGGACCCGACCGGTCGCGGCGGGATCAGGCCGCCCGGTGGCAGCCGACGACGTGGTCGTCGACGAGTCCGGAGGACTGCATGAGCGCGTAGATGGTGGTCGGTCCCACGAAGCGGAGCCCGAGCGCCTTGAGCTCCCGGCTGAGGGCGGTGGACTCGGGCGTGACCGCCGGGATGTCGTCCGCGGTCGCGGGACGCCGCCGCGTCGTCGGATCCGCGGCGTGCGCCCAGATCAGGCGGTCCAGCGCGCCGTCGCCGCGCTCGTCGACCAGCGCCCGGACCACGCGCGCGTTGCCGCGGGCCGCCAGGATCTTCGCGCGGTTGCGGATGATGCCGGCGTCGCCCATGAGCCGCTCGACGTCGTCGTCGTCCAGGGCGGCGACCGCGTCGAGGTCGAAGCCGTGAAAGACCTCGCGGAACCGGGGGCGCTTGCGGAGGATGGTGATCCACGCGAGCCCGGCCTGGAAGCCCTCCAGGGACAGCTTCTCGAACAGGGGGCGATCGCCGTGCAGGGGCCGGCCCCACTCCTCGTCGTGGTACCTGCGGTACTCGGCGTCGGCCGCCGACCACGCGCAGCGGACCAGGCCGTCCTCACCCGTGACCAGGGACGCGCGGGTCATGACGGCAGCACCGAGCCCTCGAGGGCGAGCAGGCGCAGCTTCGTGGCCACGCCGTCCCCGGCGCTGAAGCCCGTGACCCGGCCGTCGGAGCCGAGGACCCGGTGGCAGGGCACGAGGATGCAGAGCCGGTTCGCTCCGACCGCGCCGCCGACGGCGCGGGCACCGCCCGGACGCCCGGCGGCGTGCGCCAGCGCGCCGTACGTGACGACCCCGCCGTACGGCACGCGCAGGAGCGCCTCCCACACGGCGACCTGGAACGGCGTCCCGACGAGGCGCACCGGGACGTCGAGGACCGGCAGGCGACCCGCGAGGTGCGCCTCGAGCTGCCGGGCCGCCTCGTCGAGCACCGGGCTGGACCGGTCGGGCAGGTGGTCGAGCGGCAGCGCATCGGCGGTGGCGATGGAGAGGGCGACCACGCGGTCGCCGTCCGCGACGAGCTCGAGGCGTCCGACGGGGGAGGGGATCCGCAGCAGCGCGTGCCCGGGCGGGAGGGTGCCGCGCCCGGGAGGCAGGCGCGGGGGCGCATCGACGGGGAGCGCCCGCGGGCGGATGGCGGGAGCGGCGGCGGGAGCGGGGGGAGCGGTCATGCGGCGAACGTAGGGGCTGCGTGGCGGGCGTCCCGCGCGGGTCGACGGCTGGGGGATCCGCGCCGTCCGCATGGCCGGGGGAGGAGCCGGCCGGGCGTCTCCCGCGTCACCGCGAGCGCCCGTGCCCGTCCTGCGTGTGCACCTTGAGGTACACGAAGGTCTCGGTGCTCACGACGCCCTCGAGCGCCCGGATGCGCGCGTTCAGCAGCTCCACCAGCTCGTCGTCGTCCTCGCACACGACCTCGGCGAGGAGGTCGAAGGTGCCCGCGGTGATGACCACGTAGTCCACGGCCGGGATGGCGGCGAGGGCGTCCGCGACCAGGCGCACGTCACCGCTGACGGTCACGCCGATCATCGCCTGGCGGGTGAGGCCGAGCTGCTGCGGATCCGTGAGCGCGACGATGCGGATCACCCCGCCGTCGGTGAGCTTCTGCACCCGCTGGCGGACGGCGGCCTCGCTGAGCCCGACGGCCTTGCCGATCTCCGCGTACGAGCGGCGGCCGTCGGCGCGGAGCTGCTCCACGATGGAACGCGAGATCGCGTCGACGGGGAGCCCGCGTGCGGAGGGGCGGTGCGGCGTGCTCATCGTCCGAGCATGGCAGTCCGACGGAGGCCGGGCAACCGGATCCGTCGCTCGCGGACACCGGGACCGCGGGGATCGTCCGACGCATCCCGCCACCGCCGCACGCCCCCGGTGCGGGGCGCGCGGGCGGTAGGATGCGAGACAGCGCGTCCGGCCGCCCGGGGCCCGGCGCCGACCGCCCTCCGGGCGCCGATCCTCGATGGAGCCGATGACGTGAGCGAGGGCTCCCACCGTTCCGCGTCGGCCTCCGCGGGTCCCGCGGGCGTCGGCGTGGTCGTGCCCCACGCCGCGGTGCTCCTGCCGGCGGGGGCCGCCGCCGACGCGGTCGCGCGGGTCTGGGAGACGCTCGCCGGATCCGACGTGCGCGCCGAGTCCCTCGTCGCGGTGCTGCCGCTGCGGGGCGACGCGGAGGTCTCCTCGTTCGGCATCGCGGTCCACGACGAGGACGGGCCCGACGGCGCGCGCCTGCAGGTCGTGCTCCGCGGCGACGCGGTCATCGACGTCGCCGCCGACGGCGAGGTCCGCCGGATCGACGCGCGGGGCGCCGTCCCCTTCTACCTCGCGACCCTCGACCGCGTCGTCGCCTACCGGCTCGGCCGGGCCGTCGACGGCGTCGCGGCCGACGTCGTCGACGCCCTGCCGATCGTGGCGGGCGCCGTCGCCTGCGGGCAGGTCGCCTGGTCGCGGGGCGCCGGGAACGCCCCGTCGTCCGGCCGACGTCGCCGCGACGCCCACGCGGGCCCGGACGACGTCGCCGAGCCACCGGCCGTCGCCGCGGAGCCGGCCGACGCCGCCGGGTCCGACCCCGCCGTCGCGCCCTCCGTCTCCGAGGCCTCCGCGCGCGCCCGGCAGGCCGCCGTCGCGACCGCCGCGATCCCCACGGCGCCGGCCGACGACGACCAGGCCGCTCCGCTTCCCGTCCACGCCTTCCGCATCGTGCCGGCGGACGAGGCCGGCCGCATCGACCCCGGGGCGCCCTCCGGTGCCACGCGGTCCTCCGACCCGGAGCGCATCCCCCTCGACGTGCCCGCCGTCGTCGGTCGCCGCCCGCGCCCGCCGCGGGTCGTCCGCGGCGCCGCCCCGCGCCTCGTCACCGTCCCGTCCCCGCTCGGCGAGGTCTCGAGCACGCACGTCGGGATCCGCCAGGAGGGCGGCGCGGTCGTCGTGACCGACCTGGACTCCACGAACGGCACGGCGGTGCTCGTGCCCGGCGCCGAGCGCCTCGCGCTGCACCGCGGGGAGTCGCTCGTGGTCGTCCCCGGCACGCGCGTGGACGTCGGCGACGGCGTCGTCCTCGAGATCCTGCCGGCCCGATGACCGCCATCGGCCCCGACGTCCCCGAGACGCGCCTCGCCCTGCCCGACGGGCGGACCCTCGTGCTCGGCTGGGCGTCGGCCACCGACCGGGGGCTCCGCCGCGACCACAACGAGGACAGCGTCCTCGCCGCCGTCCCCTACTTCGCGGTGGCGGACGGCATGGGCGGCCACGCGGCGGGCGACGTCGCGAGCGACGCCGTGATCCGCCGCCTCGCCGAGGAGCAGGCGCGCGCCGAGGGCGGCTTCGCGGATCCCGAGGGCGTGGAGCCCGCGCTCGAGCGCGCCGTCGAGGACATCCTCGAGGAGACCGGCGACCTCGAGCTGCACGCGGGCACGACCGTCACGGGCGCCTGCCTCACCATCGTGTCCGACCGGCCGTACTGGGCCGTCTTCAACGTGGGCGACTCGCGCGTCTACCAGCTGCGGGGCGACGTGCTCGAGCAGGTGACGGTCGACCACTCGGTGGTGCAGGAGATGGTGGACGCGGGCCGGATCACGCGCGCGCAGGCCGACCGGCATCCGGACGGCAACATCATCACGCGCGCGGTGGGGGTCGGCGACGCGGCGGAGGCCGACTACTGGCTGCTGCCGGTCACCGCGCGGCTGCGGCTCCTGGTCTGCTCCGACGGGCTGACGAAGGAGCTGCCGGACGCGGACATCCGGGGCCACCTGCTGCACGCGGACGACGCCGCCACCGCCGTCCAGCGGCTCGTGCGGGGCGCCCTCGCGAACGGGGGACGCGACAACGTCACGGCCGTGGTGGTCGACGTCCTCGGGATCGAGCCGGCCTCCGGGGCGCCCGCACCGGCGCGCCGCCGGGGCCTGCGTCGCTGACGACCGGCCGTTCGGACCGGGCCTCCCGCGGTCAGCGCCGCTACGCGTGCAGCGCGTCGTTGAGGATCGACCCGCCGCCGCGGCGCGGCACCGCCTCGACCGCGCCCGTGAGGGAGTTGCGGCGGAAGAGGATGCCGGGCCGCCCGGACAGCTCCACGGCCTTGACCTGCGGCACGTCCCCGTCGGCGTCGGGCGCCTCGCCCACGAGCCGCACCTTCGTGCCCGCGGTGACGTAGAGGCCGGCCTCCACCACGCTGTCGTCGCCGATGGAGATGCCGACGCCCGAGTTCGCGCCGAGGAGCGCCCGCTCGCCGATGACGACCCGCTGCGTCCCCCCGCCCGAGAGGGTGCCCATGATGGACGCGCCGCCGCCGATGTCCGACCCGTCGCCCACGACGACGCCCTGCGTGATCCGCCCCTCGACCATGGAGGCGCCGAGCGTGCCGGCGTTGAAGTTGACGAAGCCCTCGTGCATCACGGTGGTGCCGGGGGCGAGGTGCGCGCCGAGGCGCACGCGCGAGGCGTCGGCGATGCGGACGCGGTCGGGCGTGACGTAGTCGAGCAGGCGCGGGAACTTGTCGACGCCGTGCGCGGCGATCCCCGCGCGCTGCAGCGACGGCCGGAGCCGGTCGAAGTCGTCCGGGTGCACGGGGCCGGCGTTCGTCCAGACGACGATGGGGAGATGGCCGAAGATCCCGTCGAGGGCCAGCGTGTTCGGCGCGACGAGCAGGTGGCTGAGCAGGTGCAGGCGGAGGTAGGCGTCGGGCGTCGACGCGGGCGGGGTCTGCAGGTCGATCTCGACGGTGACGATGTCGACCGTCACGCCGCGGCGGGGATCTGCGACAGCGAGCTCCTCGATCCACGCCGGCGCGATCCAGCGGTCGCGGCCCGCGGGCAGGGTGCCGAGCTCGGGCGCCGGGAACCACGTGTCGAGCACCGTCCCGTCGGAGGCGACCGTCGCGAGGCCGTAGCCCCAGGCGGATCCGGAGGCGGGCAGGGGGGACGCGGGCGAAGCGGGGGAGGCCATGCGGCCAGCGTACCGATCGGCGCGCGCCCTCCCCGGTCCTCCCCAGGACGGGCGTCGGCCCCCGACCTAGGATGATCCGCATGCCGACCGAGACCCCCGCCGCGCCCGAGATCGACCTGACCGCCGGGAGCGTGGAGGTCACCCGCGTCATCTGCGACATCGAGTCCGTGTCCGGCGACGAGGCCGGGCTCGCCGACGCCATCGAGCGCGCGCTCGCGGGCTGCGCGCACCTCGAGGTGCTCCGCGACGGCGACGCCGTCATCGCCCGCACGCACCTCGGCCGCGACCGCCGCGTCGTCATCGCCGGTCACATCGACACCGTGCCCCTCAACCGCAACCTGCCCACGCGCACCGAGCACGAGGACGGCGTCGAGTACCTCTGGGGCCGCGGCACGGTCGACATGAAGGCGGGCGTCGCCGTGCAGCTGGTGCTCGCGGCCGAGCTCGCGGATCCCGCCTACGACGTGACGTGGATCTGGTACGACCACGAGGAGGTCTCCGACAGCCTCAACGGCCTCGGACGCCTCGCCCGCACCCGCCCCGAGCTCCTCGAGGGCGACTTCGCGATCCTCGGCGAGCCCACGCGCGCCGAGATCGAGGGCGGCTGCAACGGCAACCTCCGCGTCGAGGTCCGCGCGTTCGGGAGGCGCTCGCACTCCGCCCGCGCATGGGTGGGCGACAACGCCATCCACCGCATCGCGCCCGTGCTCGCGACCCTGGCCGCATACGAGCCGCGCGAGGTGGAGGTCGACGGGCTCGTCTACCGCGAGGGGCTCAACGCCGTCGGCGTCTCGGGCGGCATCGCCGGCAACGTGATCCCCGACGAGGCGATGGTGCACGTCAACTACCGCTTCGCGCCGAGCCGCTCGGGCGCCGAGGCCGTCGCGCACGTGACGGGCCTGTTCCCCGGCTTCGAGGTCACGGTCGTCGACCTCGCCGAGGGCGCGCGCCCCGGGCTCGACGCCGAGATCGCGCAGCCCTTCCTCGCCGCGGTCGGCGGCGAGGCGCGCCCCAAGTACGGCTGGACCGACGTGGCCCGCTTCAGCGCGCTCGGCGTGCCCGCCGTCAACTACGGCCCCGGGGATCCGCTCCTCGCGCACCACGACGACGAGCGCGTCGACGTCGCCCAGATCGTCTCCTGCGAGCGCGGGCTGCGGGCGTGGCTGACGGCGCGCTGACCCGGCCGTCCCGGCGGCCGGCGCCGCGGGAGCTGGTGGCGGATGCGCGGTCGACGCGCGTCCCGTGGTGGGCGGCGGTCCTCGGCGTCTACCTCGCGAGCCGCGTCCTCACCACCGTGCTGATGCTCGTCTCCGCGCGGAGCCAGATCCGCACCCCGTGGGCCCCCGCCTCGCCCTCCTACCTGCAGTACGCCACCTTCTGGGACGCCGGCTGGTACCGCGACATCGCGACCTTCGGCTACCCGACCGTGCTGCCCGTCGACGCCGCGGGCCACGTCCAGTCCAACCCGTGGGCGTTCATGCCCGTGTACCCGGGGCTGGTGCGCGCCATCCAGGACGTCACCGGCGCGCCCTTCGACGTGGCGGGCGTCGCCGTGTCCCTCGTGGCCGGCGCGGGCGCCGTCCTCGTGCTGCACCGGCTGCTGTCGCGCTCCCTCTCGCCGTCGGCGACCATGACGGCCGTCGTGATCGTGTGCGTCGCCCCGGTGTCGCCGATGTTCCAGATCGCGTACGCCGAGAGCCTGCAGACCCTGCTGCTCCTCACGGCGCTCCTCCTCCTCGTCGAGCGGCGCTACGCCCTGCTCGCGCCGGTCGCGGTCGTCATGGCGCTCACCCGGCCGCTCGGGCTCGCCTTCGCGCTCGCGCTCCTGCTGCACGGCGTCCACCGCCTGGCCACCGCCCGGCGCGACCCGTTCCCGCCGGGCGAGCGCGCGCGGCTCGTCCTCGCGACGACCGCGGCGGGAGCGGCCGGGGCGGCCTGGCCGGTGGTCGCGTGGATCCGCACCGGCTCGATCACCGCGTACACCGACACGGAGCTCTCCTGGCGGGCCGCCTACGTCGGCTACCGCCATCTCGTGCCGTTCGAGGCCTGGTTCGACGCGGGCGACTTCTGGATCGGCGGCGTCGCCGGCACCGTGGCCGTCCTGGGCGTCGTCGCGGCGTTCGTCCTCATCCTCACCCGGCCCTCCGTCCGCGCCCTCGGCCCCGAACTGCGCATCTGGGTCGCCTCCTACGGCCTCTACCTCCTCGCCGTCTTCTTCCCGCAGTCGAGCGTGTTCCGCCTGCTGCTCCCGATGATCCCGCTGGCCGGCGCCCTCGCGGTGCCGCGCTCGCGTGCCTACCGCGTCGCGGTGGTGCTCGCGATGGTCGTCGGCCAGTGGCTCTGGATCGACCTCGTCTGGCGGGCCACCGCGGGGGACTGGACGCCGCCGTGACGCCCCCGCCCGGGGCGTCCGCGCGCCCCCTCCACCGTCACGGAGGGACCCGCGGGGCCTAGCACGACGCCACGCGTTCATGCGGGGGCCTGTGCATACGGGATAATGGAGCCACATCCACGAAAGGGGAGCCGAATGGCAGCCATGAAGCCCAGGACCGGCGACGGACCGATGGAGGCCGTGAAGGAGGGCCGGCTCATCATCGTGCGCGTGCCCTTGGAGGGTGGCGGCCGTCTGGTCGTCTCCGTCAACGACGCCGAAGCGAAGGAGCTTCACGACGCCCTCGCCGCGGTCACCAGCGCGAGCTAGTCGGAACGCGCATCACGCGACACCGCCCGCCCCGTCGACGACGGGGCGGGCGGTGTCGTCTGCGCGCGGTGCCTCCGCGGATCCGCGGCGCCGAGGCCGGGGATGGGGAGCGGACGGCCCGGCGGTCAGCGTCCGGTCTTGGCGATCTGCAGCAGGCCGTCGCCCGCCGGGGACAGCGACGCGACCACGGCGCCGGATCCCGCCGTCTCCTGCACCAGGGTGCGGAAGGCCGCCGTCTGCGCGTCGCGGGCCGCGGGGTTCTGCACGCGCCCGCGCCACAGCGCGTGCGGGACGAGGACGAGGCCGCCCGTGCGCGCGAGGCGCAGGCCGTGCTCGACGTACTCGATGACCTGGGCCGGATCCGCGTCCACCAGCACGAGGTCGTAGCTGGCGTCGCTCATGCGCGGCAGCACGTCGAGCGCGCGACCCGTGATGAGGCGCACGCGGTTGGCGGGCACCTCCGCGTCGGCGAGGATCTCGCGCGCGGCCTGCTGGTGGTCGAACTCGACGTCGATGCTCGTGAGGATCGCGCGCGGCGCCCCGCGGAAGACGCAGAGCCCGGAGACGCCGGCGCCCGTGCCGATCTCGATGACGCTCGTGGCGCGCGTGGCCGCGGCGAGGAGCGAGATCTGCGCGCCGACGGCGGGGGAGACGGCCTCGATGCCCAGCTCGCGGGAGTGCTGGCGCGCGAGGGCGATGTGCTCGTCCTCCACGACGACGTCCTCGGCGAACTTCCATCCCGTCTCCTTGTCGGACACGCGGCACCTCCTCTTCCGGGTCCCCAGGGTATCGGCCCGGCGGTCGCCCTCCCGACCGGCGGGCGGGTGCCCGCGCCTGTCCGCGCAGCCCCCGCCGCGACTCAGCCGCTGACGTTCGCCTGCGCGCGGGCGGGAATGCGGCGTCGACCGACTAGCCTGTGATCATGTTCGGCCTGACGTTCGAGAAGCTGATGCTCATCGGCATCATCGCCGTGTTCCTGCTCGGCCCCGAGCGGCTGCCGGTCTACACCCAGAAGCTCGCCGACCTCGTGAAGGCGGCCAGGCGCATGGCCACGGGTGCGCGCGAGCGCATGCGCGACGAGCTCGGCCCGGAGTTCGACGAGGTCGACTGGAAGAAGCTCGACCCGCGCCAGTACGACCCGCGCCGCATCATCAAGGAGGCGCTGTTCGAGGACGAGCCCGTGGTCACGAAGCCGCGCGTCCCCGTCGAGACCACCGTCGCCCGCCGCCAGCGGCTCGAGCGGGAGGCCGCCGCGGCATCCGCGCAGCCGGCGCCGTTCGACGCCGAGGCCACCTGAACCGCGTCCCCTCGCACGGTGGCGGACTCCGCTGCCACCCGCTGACCGGCATGGCCCGCACGCTCACCCTCCGCCGCTGACCCGCGCGTCCACCGCCCGCGCCTCCTCCCGGAGCGCGTCCACCACCGCCCGCACCGACGGCCGCTCCGCCCGGTCGGGGCGCAGCAGCACGTGCAGGTGGCGCTTCGACGCGACGCCCGTGAGCCGCTTCACGACCACGCCGTCGTGCTGCCCGGCCGTGTAGCGGGGGAGGAGCGCGATGCCGTGGCCCGCGGCCACGAGCGACTCCGTGATGCGGGTGTCGCTGAACCGCTGCACCACGCGCGCCGGTGCGCCCACCGCCTGCTCGATGTCGAGGAGGATCCGGTCGAACGGCAGCCCCTGCGGCACGCCGATCCACGGCTCGCCGGCGAGGTCCGACGGACCGACGGAGGCGCGCCCCGCGAGGCGGTGGTCGGACGGCATCGCCACGTCGAGCGGCTCCACCATCAGGGGCACGATCACGAGGCCCAGGCCCCGCCACGTGCCGGCGCCCGCGAGGGAGTGCGCGATGACCACGTCGAAGTCGCCCGTGAGGTCGGCGAAGGCCGCCGAGGTCGGATCCCGGTCGCTGGCGCGCAGCGTGAGGTCGGGGATCCCCGCGACGCGATCGAGCAGTCCCGGCAGGAGCATCTGCGCGGCCGTCGGGAACGTGGCGAGCGTGACCTCGCCGGAGGGCTGGTGCCGGAAGTCCTCCCAGAGGGCCTCGGCACGGGCCACCGCGACGGCGATGTCGGTCGCGGTGCGCGCGAGCGCGCGGCCCGCGTCGGTGAGCACGACGCCCCGGCCGGAGCGCTCGGTGAGCGGCACGCCCGCCTCGCGCTCGAGCACCTTCAGCTGCTGCGACACGGCCGACGGCGTGCGTCCGGCCGCCCGTGCGACGGCCCCCACGCTGCCGCGGTCGGCGAGCTCGCGGAGCAGTTCGAGGCGACGGATGTCCATGAAGGCAGGCTACGCAATGGGGCAAGGACTATGGGCTTGTCCTGAACGGTCGCGGATGGTCCCATGGAGGTGCGGCGGAATGCGCCGCCGTCCGTCTTCCCGCAGGAGCTCCACCATGATCGTCTTCCTCATCGCCGTCGCCGCCCTCTCCGTCTCCGCCATCGCCGGCACCGTCGTCGTCACCGCCCGCGACGGCTACCGCGCCGTGCCGACGCGCACGCACCGCAGCCACGTGTAGTCGGATCCCGACGCACGCACCAGGAGGACGGCAGCCCGCGGGCTGCCGTCCTCCTCGCACGTCCGGGGCCGTCGGCGTCGGGGGACGTCCGGGCGAGGAGCTCAGGAGCTCCTAGGTGACGGACAGGCCGAGACGGCGGCCCGCGAGGCCGCGGCCGCGGGAGGCGAGGTGGTCGGCGACCTGCTGGATCCTCTGCGCCGCTGGATCGTCGGGCGACGCGAGCACGACGGGCGCGCCCGCGTCGCCGCCCGTGCGGAGGGCGACGCTGAGCGGCACGCTCGCGAGGAGCGGCACGGGCGCGTCCTGGCCGACGGACAGCCGGTGGGCGACCTCGTCACCGCCGCCCGACCCGAAGAGCTCCAGCACGGATCCGTCCGGCTGCACGAACCCGGCCATGTTCTCGACGACGCCGACCACGCGCTGCCCCGTCTGGCGCGCCACGAGCCCGCTGCGCTCGGCGACGTCCGCGGCCGCGGGCTGCGGCGTCGTGACGACGAGCACCTCGGCGTGGGGGAGCAGCTGCCCCACGGTGATGGCGACGTCGCCCGTGCCGGGCGGGAGGTCGAGCAGCAGCACGTCGAGGTCGCCGAAGAACACGTCGGTGAGGAACTGCTGGATGGTGCGGTGCAGCATCGGCCCGCGCCAGGAGACGGCGGTGCCGCCGGCGGCGTCGGGGTCGAGGAACATGCCGATGGAGATGACCTTCACGCCGTGCGCGACGGGCGGCAGGATCATGTCGCCGACGCGCGTGGGCTGGGCGGTGCGGCCGTCGGCGTCGACGAGGCCGAGGATGCCCGGGATGGAGAACCCGTGCACGTCGGCGTCGACGAGGCCCACCGCGAGGCCCTTCGCCGCCAACGCGACCGCCAGGTTGGCCGTGAGCGTGGACTTGCCGACGCCGCCCTTGCCGCTCGTGACCGCGTAGACGCGCGTGAGGCTGTCGGGCCCGAAGGGGATGCCGCGCTGGGCGGCCGGACCGCGCAGGCGCTCGGTGAGCGCACGTCGACGCTCGGGGCTCATCACGCCGACCGTGAGCTCGATCCGCGCGACGCCCGGCACGGCGGTGACGGCCTCGCGGACGTCGCGCTCGATGGAGGTCGCGGCCGGGCAGCCGACGATGGTCAGCGCGATGTCGACGTGCGCGACGCCGTCGGCCTCGACGCGCACGTCGGAGACCATGTCGAGCTCGGTGATGGGGCGGCGGATCTCGGGATCCACGACCCGGCCGAGCGCGCGCCGGACGTCGTCGGCGGTCGCCGGAGGGGCGCCGGGCGCGTCAGCGGCCATGCGTCCTGCGGCTGCCGGGTCCGCCGGCCCCGGCGGTGCCCTCGGCCTCGTCGGCCTCGGGGTCGTCGCGGCGGTCGAGCTCCTCGAGGAGCTGGCGGAGCTCCGCGCGGATGAAGTCCTTCGATGCGACGTCCTTCATCTGCAGGCGGAGCGACACGACCTCGCGGGCGAGGTACTCGACGTCCGCCACGTTGCGCTCGGCGCGCTGGCGGTCCTGCTCGATCTGCACCCGGTCGCGGTCGTCCTGGCGGTTCTGCGCGAGCAGGATGAGCGGCGCCGCGTACGAGGCCTGGAGCGACAGGATCAGCGTGAGCGCCGTGAAGCCGAGAGCCGCCGAGTCGAAGCGCGCGGACTCCGGGCCGTACGTGTTGTAGCCGATCCACGCGACGCAGAACGCGGTGAGGCCCACGAGGAACCAGGGCGTGCCCATGCCGCGCGCGATGGACTCGGTGAAGCGGCCGAACCGGTCGCTGCTGCCGCGCGTGCGCAGCGGGAGGACGGTGGTGCGGAGGCCCTTGGGGGCGTCCAGGCGGATGTCGCGGTTACTCTGCCGTGCCACGGGGGATCCTCCGTCCTCGTACGGGTCCTGCGATGGGGATGGCGGCCGTGGCCGTGCCGTGGAACCGGGCGGTCGCGCGCTTGCGCGTCTCGCGTTCCGCGTCGGCGCTGCGCCAGTCGTCCGGCAGCAGGTGGTCGAGCACGTCGTCGATGGTGACCACGCCGACCAGGCGGTGGTTCTCGTCCACCACGGGCACGGAGACGAGGTTGTAGCTCGCCATGATCCGGGAGACCTCGGCCGCGCTCGTGTCGGCGCGCACGGGTTCGAGGCCCTGGTCGAGGAGCGTGCCGAGGCGCTCGTGCGGCGGGTAGCGCAGCATCCGCTGGAAGTGCACCATGCCGAGGAACCGGCCGGTCGGCGGCTCGTACGGCGGCAGCGTGACGCACACGGCGGCGCCGAGGGTGGGCGCGAGCTCGTGGCGGCGGATGAGCGCGAGGCCCTCCGCGACGGTCGCGTCGCCCGAGACGATGACCGGGTCCGTGGTCATGAGGCCGCCCGCGGTGTCCGGCGCGTAGCTGAGGAGCATGCGCACGTCGTCCGCCTCCTCCGGCTGCATCAGCTCGAGGAGGGCCTCGCCGCGCTCCTCGGAGAGCTGCGCGATGAGGTCGGCCGCGTCGTCCGGCTGCATCTGGTCGAGGACGTCGGCGGCGCGGTCGTCGTCGAGGGTCGCCATGATCTCGACCTGCTGCGACTCCGGCATCTCCTCGAGCACGTCCGCGAGGCGGGCGTCGGGCAGCTCCTCCGCGACCTCGAGGCGCCGGGCCTGGGGGAGGTCGAGGAGGGTGTTGGCGAGGTCGGCCGGGAGCAGGTCGGAGTAGGCGGCCAGGAACTGCGAGGCGGACTGGGCGACGCCCTCGTCCTGCAGCTCGGCGACCTCCTCCCATCCGGCGAAGAGGGTGGCGCCCTTGGCGAACGGCGAGGGGCTCGTGCGCGGACGTCGGCAGAACAGCTGCGCGACCTCCCACTCGGCCTGGCGGGACTCCTCGATGGCGACGTCCTCGATGACGGCGGTGCCGGATCCGTCGCGCATGCTCACGCGGCGGCCGAGGATCTCGGCGATGACGCGCACCTCGCCCCCGCGCTGCTCGAAGCGGCGCAGGTTGATGAGCCCGGTGGTGATGATCTGCCCGGAGCCGATGCTCGTGACCCGCCCGATGGAGAGGAACACGCGCCGCTTGCCCGGCACCTCGACGATGAGGCCCACGACGCGCGGCGGATCGTCCTTGCGGTAGACGACGAGCACGTCGCGCACGCGGCCGACGCGGTCGCCTGCGGGGTCGAACACGCTGCACCCGGCGAGCCGGGCGACGAAGACTCGGGAGGCGCTCACGAGGCCAATCTAGTCGGTCGCCCTGCACCTTCCCGGCCCCCCGTGGAACACTGGACGGGTGACCTCCCCACTGATCGGACGCACCCCCCGCGCGCGCATGCCCCAGCTCCCGAAGGGCGAGCCCGTGGCCACCTACGACACCTACGACGAGGCCCAGAAGGCCGTCGTCGCGCTCGCCGAGGCCGACTTCCCGGTCACGCAGGTGAGCATCGTCGGCAACGAGCTCACGAGCGTCGAGCGCGTCACCGGCAAGCTCACCTACGCGCGGGCCGCGGCGGCCGGCGGCGCGAGCGGCGCGTGGCTCGGCCTCTTCCTCGGCCTCGTCACGTTCCTCTTCTCGCCCGTCCCCAACGTGTCGTCGGTCATCGGCGCGATCATCATCGGCCTCGGGTTCGGCGCCATCTTCGGCATCGTCAGCTACAGCATCACCCGCCGCCGCCGGGACTTCACCTCGGTCATGCAGGTCATCGCGACGAGCTACTCCGTGGTGGTCGAGCCCGACTCGCTGCACCGGGCGCGGAACGTGCTGGGCCTCGGCACCCCGACCACCTCGGTGTACGGCGAGCCGGTCGTGACCGCCCCGACGCCCGCGGACGCGCCTCCCGCGTCGCGTCCGGCCGGCCCCTACGGGGAGCGCGTGCCGGGACAGGGCGGATCCGACGCCCCGGAGCCGACCGCGCCGCCCACGTCGACCGACCGGCCCGTGGGGGAGCAGGGCGCGCAAGGCGCCTGACGCCCCCTCCCACGGCGGGGCGCGCTAGGCGCGGCCCGCCATCCACGCCTCGACCTCGTCGGCCGTGCGCGGGATCCCCGCGGACAGGTTCTCGGCGCCGTCGCGCGTGACGAGGATGTCGTCCTCGATGCGCACCCCGATGCCGCGGAAGCGCTCCGGCACCGTGAGGTCGTCCGGCTGGAAGTACAGCCCCGGCTCGATCGTGAAGACCATGCCGGCCTCGACGATCCCGTCGATGTACATGTCGCGGCGGGCCTGCGCGCAGTCGTGCACGTCGAGCCCGAGGTGGTGGCTCGTGCCGTGCACCATGTAGCGGCGGTGGTGCTGGTTGTCCGCCTCGAGGGCCTCCTCCGCCGTGACGGGGAGCATGCCCCAGTCGGCGACCCTGCGCGCGATGACCTGCATCGCGGCGGCGTGCACCTCGCGGAATCGGATGCCCGGGCGCACGATCGCGAGCGCAGCGTCCGCCGCCTCGCGCACGGCCTCGTAGACCTCGCGCTGCACGTCGGTGAAGGTGCCGGAGACGGGCAGGGTGCGGGTGATGTCGGCCGTGTAGTAGCTGTCGAGCTCCACGCCGGCGTCGACGAGGATCAGGTCGCCGGGCACGACGCGGCCGTCGTTGCGGGTCCAGTGCAGGATGCAGGCGTGCGGGCCGGACGCCGCGATGGTGTCGTAGCCGACCGCGTTGCCGTCGGCCCGGGCGCGCGCGTTGAACACGCCCTCGACGACGCGCTCGCCGCGCGGGTGGGCGAGCACGGCGGGCATGTCGGCGATGACGTCGGAGAAGCCGCGCCCCGTCGCGTCGACGGCCTCGCGCATCTGGCGTGTCTCGTACGCGTCCTTGACGAGGCGGAGCTCCGAGGCGTCGCGGGCGAGGAGCGCGTCGCCGTCGTCCTCCGCGTCGCCGTCGCCGGCCGCTGCCCGGGCGGCGTCGACGCGCGAGGCGATCACGGCGTCGGCCTCGCGGACCACGCGGACGGCGCCCGCCGCGGCGATGGCGTCGTCGACGTCGGCGAGGGGCGCGGTGGCGAGGCCGAGGTCGGCCGCGACCTGGCGGAGCGACGGACGCGGGCCGATCCAGAACTCGCCGATCTCGGCGTTCGCGTAGAACTCGTCGCTGTCGCGGCCGGCGCGCTCGCGGAAGTAGAGGGTGGCCTCGTGCGCGGAGCCGTCGGCGGATGAGCCCTCGGCGACGGGCTCGAGCACGAGCACGGCGCCGGGCTCGCTGTCGGCGCCCCAGCCCGTGAGGTGGGCGAAGGCCGAGTGGGCGCGGAACGGGTAGTCAGTGTCGTTGCTGCGCTGCTTCAGGCGGCCCGCGGGGATCACGAGGCGCGTGCCCACGTGGAGCGCGGAGAGGCGGCGGCGGCGCTCGGCGGCGAACGGCGCCTGCTCGCGGGCGGGCGGGTCGACCTCCTCGCGGTCGGCCCAGTTCGTCGAGACGAAGTCGCTGAAGGCGGTGCTCGCGGGGGTGGTGCTGCGGTTGGAGGTGGCGCGGGGGACGGGGGCGGCCCCGGATCCGGTGGCCGGCGCGCCCGCGGGCGCGGTGACGGCCGGGGCCGGCGTCTCGGTCGTCGCGAGCGGCGCGGCCGGGTCGGCGGCGATGTCGGCGGGGGCGGTCTCGGACGCGGTGTCGGTGTTCTCGGCCATCCGTCGATCATCCCACCTGCTCCGGGCGGCGTCGCGGCCGGACGGGACGGGGGAGCGGAGCGCGGGATCAGCGCAGCGGGGTCAGCTGGGCGATGATCGGGCGGTGGTCGCTGCCGGCGCCGTCGCGGTCCTCGACGACGCGGAAGCCCGTGACCTCCCACCCCGGCGTGGCCATGACGTGGTCGATGGGCGTGCCGAGGAGGGCGGGGATCCCGGTCGGCCAGGTGCCGACGGCCCCGTTGCCGGACGCGCGCGCCGCGTCGACGCACTGGCCGAGGTCGGTGACCTGGTCGCGTTCGGTGGGCGTGCCGCCGTAGCGGCTCATGTGGTCCAGCGTCGCGTTGAAGTCGCCCGCGATGATCACGTTGCCCTCGTCGCAGCGCTGGCCGAGCCAGGCGAGGTCGGCGCGCCAGTTGTCCATCTGCTCGGGGATGGGGGAGACGGGGTGCACGGCCATGATCACGGGCCCCTTCCCGTCGACCGGCTCCATGATGACCGTGGGCAGCACGCTCGTGGTGCCGCGCGACTCGTCGAGCCGGTAGTCGCCGTAGGCCGCGCTGATGAGGATGGTGGTGGAGCGCGCCGCCGCCACGTCGTCGAAGGCGACGGTCCGGACCCACATGGGCCGGCCCGCGTCGCGCATCATCACGGCGATCTCCGCGCCGGTCTCCTCGCGCGTCTCCGGCAGCGTGATGACGTCGGCGCCGGACTCGAGGGCGAGGTCGGCCACCGCGCGGGCGCCGGTCGCGCCGCCGAGGGTGTTCCAGGACAGGACCGTGACGTCGGCGTCCTGCGGGGCGGCGAACGCCGTGTCGCCCGCGCCGCGGGTCGCGAGGACCGCGCTGTTCGCCCCGATGAAGAGCGCGAGCAGCAGCGCGAGGCTCCCGAGGAGGCGCCGGCCCGGCCGGATCGCCAGGCAGAGGACGAGGACCACGACGAGCACCGCGGCCGCCGCGGCGACGAGCCCGCCGCGGATGGCGACGGCGTGGGCGACGAGGTACGTCTGCTCGAGGCCGAGGAGCTGGGGCCACGTGATGACGAGGAGACCGGCGGCCGTGACGAGGATGACAGCTGCTCCGACGACCCGACCCATGACGCGTTCCACACTATGGCGGCTCTCTGGGAGAGCGCCGCCGCGGCGCCCCGCGGCGGGGAGCGGCCGGCGCGGCGGATAGGATCGCAGGATGCCGGACGAGCAGCCGGGTCCCATCGACCTGCACACGCACAGCTCCGTCTCCGACGGCACCGAGGCGCCCGCCGAGGTCGTCGCGCAGGCCGCGCGGCAGGGCCTGTCGGCCGTGGCCCTCACCGACCACGACTCCACCGCGGGCTGGGCCGAGGCGTCCGCCGCGGCGCTCGCCCACGGGATCACGCTCGTGCCCGGCATGGAGATGAGCACGCAGCTCGAGTACGCGAGCGTGCACGTCCTCGCCTACCTCTTCGACCCGGAGGACGCGGACCTCGCCGCCATGACCGCGCGCGTCCGCGGGGAGCGCATGACGCGCGCCGAGGCGATGGTCGGCCGCATCGCCAAGGACTACGCGCTCACGTGGGACGACGTGCTCGCGCAGACGACGCCGGGCAGCACCATCGGCCGGCCGCACATCGCCGACGCGCTCGTCGCGCGCGGGCACGTGGCCACGCGCACGGCCGCGTTCGAGAGCATCCTGCATTGGCAGGGCGGCTACTACCGGCCCCACTACGCGCCCGACCCGATCCTCGGCGTCGAGCTCATCACCGCGGCCGGCGGCCTCGCGGTCCTCGCGCACCCGGGCGCCCGCGGCCCCGAGCGCGTGCTCTCGGACTCGCGGATGACCGCGCTCGTCGCCGCCGGGCTCTTCGGCGTCGAGGTGCGGCACCGCGACAACCCGCCCGCGTCGCGCGTGCGGCTCACGGAGCTCGCCGAGCGGTTCGGGCTCGAGGTCACGGGATCCAGCGACTACCACGGCGCGGGGAAGCCCAACCGGCTGGCCGAGAACTCCACGGAGCCGGCGGTGCTCGCGCGCATCGTCGAGCGCGCGACGGGGTGGGCGCCGGTCGTGCCCGTGCCCGCGGCCTGACGCGGCGAGAGCCGCGGGCGACCGGATGGTGGTCGCCCCGACGCCGACCGCGCCCGACGACCCCGTCGGCGGAGGACGCGAGAGAGGGGCCGCATCCGGTGGATGCGGCCCCTCTCGTCGTGCGATGCGCTGCGCGGCTCCTAGGCCGTGGCGGTGGGGCGGTCGCCGCCGCTGCGCCGGCGGCGGTTGCGCGAGCGCGGGCGCGTCTCGCCGTCGGGACGCGGGGCGTCGTGGCCACCGGCGGTGTCGGGCTGCTCGCTGCCGATGACCGCGGTCGCCTCGGCGGGGGTCGACGAGGAGGAGGAGGAGGAGCCGCTGCGCGAGCGCGAGCGTCCGCCCTCGCGGTCGCCGCCGCGCCCGCCGGAGCGGTCGCCGCCCCGGTCGCCGCCGCGGCCGCCGTCGCGCCCGCCGGAGCGGCCGCCGTCGGAGCCGCGGCTGCCGGGACGCTCGCGCGGGGTGCCGTCCGGGTTGACCGTGGGCGTCGCGCGGAGGCGGCCCTTGGACCCGGCCGGGATGTCGAGGTCGGTGAAGAGGTGCGGCGACGACGAGTACGTCTCCGTGGGCTCCGGCTGGCCGAACTCGAGGGCGCGGTTGATGAGCGCCCACTTGTGCAGGTCGTCCCAGTCGACGAACGTGACCGCGATGCCGGTCTTGCCCGCGCGGCCCGTGCGGCCGACGCGGTGCAGGTACGCCTTGTCGTCCTCGGGGATCGTGTGGTTGATCACGTGGGTGACGTCGAGCACGTCGATGCCGCGCGCGGCGACGTCGGTCGCGATGAGGATGTCCTTCTTGCCCGCCTTGAACGCGGCCATGGCGCGCTCGCGCTGCTCCTGGTTGAGGTCGCCGTGCACGGCGGCGGCGTTGAAGCCGCGGTCGTTGAGCTCCTCGACGAGGCGGGCGGCGGCGCGCTTGGTGCGCGTGAAGATCACGGTCTTGCCGCGGCCCTCGGCCTGCAGGATGCGGCCGATGACCTCGTCCTTGTCCATGTTGTGCGCGCGGTAGACGAGGTGGCGGATGTTCGCCTGCGTGAGGCCCTCGTCCGGGTCGGTGGCGCGGATGTGGATCGGCTTCGTCATGAAGCGGCGGGCGAGCGCGACGATCGGGCCCGGCATGGTGGCCGAGAACAGCATCGTGTGGCGCACGGCCGGCGTCTGCGCGAAGAGCTTCTCGATGTCGGAGAGGAAGCCGAGGTCGAGCATCTTGTCGGCCTCGTCGAGCACCATCTCGCGCACGCCCTGGAGCGAGAGCAGGCGCTGGCCCACGAGGTCGAGGAGGCGGCCCGGGGTGCCGACGACGATCTGCGCGCCGGCCTTGAGCTGCTCGATCTGCCCCTCGTACGCCTTGCCGCCGTAGATGGAGACGACGGTGGTGGCGCGGTTGGCGGTGGCGAGCTGGAGGTCCTCGGTGACCTGCACGGCGAGCTCGCGCGTCGGCACGACCACGAGGGCCTGCACGCCGGGCTCGGGGGTGAGGCCGAGCCGCTGGATGAGCGGGAGGCCGAAGCCGAAGGTCTTGCCGGTGCCCGTCTTGGCCTGGCCGATGATGTCCTGGCCGGACAGCGCCAGGGGGATGGTCTGCTCCTGGATGGGGAAGGGTTCGAGGATCCCGTGGTCGGCGAGCGCCTGGACCATGTCCTCGTCGATGTTCAGTTCGGTGAAAGTCACGTTGTGCCCTGTCTAGCGGTGCGGTCCACGCCCGGTCTGCTTCTCTGCGGGCGCGATGGGGCCCTTCCGTTGAGGGACCACCGGCGAGTTTAGCGGGCGGGGGCCCGGACGCCGCCTCCCGCGCCCTTTACACTGGCCACGTGCTCAAGATGTTCGGACGCCGGTCGACGACGATCGAGGCGCCCCGGGTCAGGTCCCGCGGCGAGTCGAAGCGCCGCGCCGCGTCGCCGACCGTGAGCGTCGACGACTTCTCGCCCGACACCCTCCGCTTCCTCGGCGCCGCCGCGTACCTGCAGCTCACCGTCTTCGAGACGCTGTCGCGGGCCGTGACCGAGGCGCCCGACCTCGCCGGCAAGGAGGCCGTCTCCACGGCCGCCGGCATCGCGCTCGGCAAGCACCAGGCGCTCGCCGCGGAGATCAAGCGGCTGGGCGGCGAGCCGAGCGTCGTGATGGAGCCGCACCGCGCGGCCTTCGACCGCTTCGTCGGCGTCGTCGCGGGCGCCGACTGGTACGAGAGCCTCATCTCCTCCTACGTCACGACCGGGCTGCTCGACGACTTCTTCGTGCGCCTCGCCTCCGCCCTCCCGTCCGACCAGCGCCAGCGCGTCGTCGTGCTGCTCTCCTCGGGCGTCGGGCAGCAGGGCATCGTCGACGCGGTGCGCGCGGGCATCCGCCGCGACCCCCGGCTCGCGTCGCGGCTCGCGATGTGGGGCCGCCGGCTCGTGGGCGACACGCTGCTCGTGGCGGGCACCGCCATGCGGGCGTCCCTCGCGGATCCGGCCGACGCGCGCGTGCACCTCGAGCCCGTGTTCGCCGGCATCATCACGGCGCACACCCGGCGCATGGACGCGCTCGGGCTCACCGCCTGACGCGCCGCGGTCCTCGACGACCGCCCGGACGCGACGACGCCCGGCCCCTCGGGGGACCGGGCGTCGCGTCGTGCGGGGTGGGGCTCAGCCGCCGATGGCGGCCAGGGCGCGCGCGTCCGCGGCGGACCGGCGCCGCCCCAGGACGAGGTCGACGCCCGCGGCGGCCAGGGCCGAGAGGCCGAGCGTCGCGATCCAGATGACGCCCTGGTCCCAGCGGAGGCCCGCCCAGGTGAGCGCGACCCAGGCGGCCATCGCCGCGACCGTGCCGACCGCGGGCACCAGGAGCACGCCGTGGGTGCCGCGGTGCGGCAGCGCATACCGGGCGACGAGGCCGATGAGGGCGCCGAACAGCGCGACGAAGAGGAGCTCCACGGTCGGAGGCGGGCTAGCGGACGAAGCCGATGCGCGGGGCGTCCGCGCTGCCGAGCTCGACGTAGGCGAGGTGCGCGGTGACGGCGAGGTGCGTCGCGCCCTTCTCGTCGGTGAAGGAGAGGAACGGCGCGGAGTCGCGGACGGCCGCGGCGACGGTCTCCTGGACCTCCTCGGGCGTCTGCTTGGTGCTGAAGGAGAGCTCGCGGGCGGTGTTGACGAGGCCGATACGGATTTCCACGGGAGGTGCCTTTCGATGCGTCGGATGCGACGGTGCTCCCTCAGGCTAGGGCACCCGGATGCGCGACCCCGCGGCGTTCACTGAGGGCGGACGGGGCGCCGCGTCCGGCCCGTCGGGCGACCGCCCGTCCGCGGATCCGGCGACGTCGGGGGCCGCCGGTAGCGTGGGCCCGTGACCATCCGGGGATTCCGCCAGCCGCCCGTCGCGTCCGCCCCGGGCGGCGCCGACCCCGTGGTCGAGCTGGACCCCTCGCAGCGCGCGGTCGTGGAGCTCCCCGTCGGGGCGAGCGCCGCCGTGCTGGGCGCGCCCGGGTCGGGTCGCACCACCACGCTGCGGGAGCTCGTCGCCGACCGGATCCTCGTCCACGGGCTCGACGCGTCCGAGGTCCTCGTGCTCGCCCCGTCGCGCGCGGCCGCCACGCGCCTCCGCGACGAGCTCGCGCTGCGCGTCGGCGTCCCCACCCTCGGCCCGCTCGCCCGCACCGCCACGTCGGTGGCCTTCGAGGTGCTCGCCCGGCGGGCCGCCGAGACGGCGACCGCGCCGCCGCGGCTGCTCACGGGCGCCGAGCAGGACCAGATCATCGCCGACCTCCTCGCCGGGCACGAGGAGCTGGGCACCGGTCCGGCCTGGCCGGATCCGCTGGGCGTCGAGGTGCGCCGGCTGCGCGCGTTCCGCACCGAGCTGCGCGAGCTGCTCATGCGGGCGACCGAGGAGCGCGTGCGCCCCGAGGCGCTCGCCGACCTCGGCCGCGCGCACGGCGTGCCCGAGTGGATCGCCGCGGCGGACTTCGCCCGCGAGTACGAGGACGTCGTCGACTCCTTCCGCGGAGACCACCTCGACAGCGCGGAGCTGCTCGCGGAGGCCGTGCTCCTCGTGGCCCGCGGGGAGGCGCTCACGGGCATCCGCCTCGTCGTCGCCGACGACCTGCACGAGGCGACCGCCGCCACGCTCTCCCTCCTCCAGGCGCTCGCGGCGCGCGGCGCCGACGTCGTGGCGTTCGGCGACCCGGACGTGGCCGCGGCCACCTTCCGCGGCGCCGAGGCCGCCGCGCTCGGCCGGCTGTCCACCGTGCTCGGGCTCCCGGAGCTCGTCACCCTCGTGCTCGACCGCGTGCACCGGCAGCCGCCCGCGCTCCGGGCGCTCACGTCCGCGGTCGCGGCGCGCATCGGCGCGGCGGGCGCCGGGCGGCAGCGGCAGGCCGGATCCGCGCCGGGCCTCGTCGACGACGCGGACCCGATCCAGGTCATCGAGGCGCCCACGCGCGCCATCGAGCTGGCGCGCCTCGCCCGCCGCCTCCGCGAGGAGCACCTGCTCGGCGGCGTCCCGTGGGCGCGCATGGTCGTGCTCGTGCGCTCCGGATCCCTCGTGCCCCAGGTCGCCCGCAGCCTCGCCACGGCCGAGGTGCCCACGCGCACCGCCGTCGCCGGCCGCGCGCTCCGCGACGACCTCGCGGCGCTCGCCCTCATCCGCGCGGTCGACGTGGTGCTCGGCCGCGTGCCGCTCACGCCCGACATCGCGGCCGAGCTCGCCACGGGTCCCCTCGGCGGTCTCGACGGCGTGGCCCTCCGTCGGCTCCGGCTCGCGATGCGCCAGGAGGAGCTCGCGGGCGAGGGCCGCCGGTCGAGCGACGAGCTGCTGGTGGAGGCGCTCGCCGCTCCGGGCCGGCTCGAGACGCTCGACCTCGCGCCCGCGCGCCGCCTCGCCCGGCTGGCCCGCACGCTGCAGGGCGCCCGCGAGCTCGCCGCCGCGGACGGCACGATCGAGGAGCTGCTCTGGCACCTGTGGGAGGGCTCGCGGCTCGCCGGCCCGTGGTTCGAGCAGGCGCTGCAGACGGGCATCGTCGCCGACCAGGCCAACCGCGACCTCGACGGCGTGGTCGCGCTGTTCACGGCCGCGCGGCGCTTCGTCGAGCGGAACCCCGGCCGTCCGGCCTCCGACTTCGTCGAGGAGCTGCTCGGCGCCGAGGTGCCCGAGGACACGCTCTCCCCGCAGCCGCTCGCCGACACCGTGCTCGTCGCCACGCCCTCCGCCGTCGTGGGCGCCGGCTACGAGGTCGTCGCCGTCGCCGCGTTGCAGGAGGGCGTCTGGCCGAACCTGCGGCTCCGCGGATCCCTGCTGCACCCGCAGCGCCTCTCCGCGGTCGCGCGCGGGCTCGACCGCGTCGACGTCGACGAGCGCGCCGAGGTCCTCTCCGACGAGCTGCGGATGCTCGCGCTCGCCGTCTCGCGCGCCTCCCGCGTCGTGGTGCTGAGCGCCACCGCCAACGACGAGGAGGCGCCGTCGCCGTTCCTGCGCCTCGTGCCGCCCGCGCCCGGCCTCGCCGAGGCGGAGGCGGGCGCCGAGGCGGGGCGGGTGGCGAAGGACGCGCCCGCCGCGCTGCGGATCCGGCCCGACCACCCGCTGTCGCTCCGCGGACTCGTCGGCGCGCTCCGGCGGGAGCTCGCGGTCGTCCACCGCGACGCCGTCCTGCTGGAGGACGGCCGCGTCGTCTCCGGCGACCGCACCGCGCGCCGCCCGGCCGACGCCACGCGGGAGCGCGGCCGCGCCGCCGCGTCCGCCCTCGCGCGGCTCGCGGCGGAGGGCGTGACGGGCGCGGATCCGGCCGAGTGGTACGGGCTGCGGGAGCCGTCCACGACCGAGCCCGTCGTCGACCTCGCCGATCCGGAGGCCCGCGTGCCCGTCTCGCCCTCGCGCCTCGAGGCGTTCGAGCGCTCGCCGCTCAACTGGTTCATCGACCAGGCGTCCGGCGGATCCACGAGCACCGCCATGGGCATCGGCACCATCGTGCACGCCGTCATGGAGGAGGCGAGCCTCGATCCCGACGCCGACCTGCGCCCGGCCGCGCTCGAGGTCCGCCTCGACGAGCGCTGGGGCGAGCTGCCCTTCGAGTCGCCGTGGGTGGGGGAGCGCGAGCGGCGCCAGGCCGGCGAGCTCATCGCGGGCGTCAGCGGATACCTCCGCGACTTCGCGGGCGCCGGCGGCCGGATGCTCGCCGCCGAGGGCTCCTTCGAGCTCGAGGTGGGCGTCGCGCGGCTGCGCGGCATGATCGACCGCATCGAGCTGACGCCGGAGGGCCGCGTGGTCATCGTCGACCTCAAGACCGGGCGCCACTTCCCCACGCGGGCGGAGATCCCCGCCCACGCGCAGCTCGGCTCGTACCAGCTCGCGTTCGTCGAGGGCGCGCTCGAGCAGGTGCCCGCCGACGCCGCGTCCGGCGGCGCGAAGCTGCTCTACGTGTCGGGCGGCGCGCGCGGGCTGCCGTACCGCGAGCTGCCGCAGGAGCCGCTCACGCGCGAGGAGCTCGACGGGTTCCGCGCGCGCATCGCCGACGCGGCCGCGGGCATGGCGGGCGCGACCTTCGAGGGCACGCCGGACCTGGGGGAGCGGGATCCGGGGTCGGCCCGGCGGTACCGCATCCACCTCGTGCGGGCGGTGTCGGCGTGAGCGGCGCGGGCGCGACCGGCGGCGCGACCGGCGGCGGCGAGACCGGCGAGGCTACCGCGGCGGGCGGCGCGGTCAGCGCGCGCCGCATCGCGGAGACCCTCGGCCTGCCGAGCCCCACGGAGCAGCAGCGGCGCGTCATCGAGTCGCCGCTCGAGCCGGGCCTCGTGGTCGCCGGCGCGGGCAGCGGCAAGACCGAGACCATGGCGAGCCGGGTCGTGTGGCTGCTCGCGAACGGGCACGTGGGCGTCGAGGAGATCCTCGGCCTCACCTTCACGCGCAAGGCCGCCGGCGAGCTGGGGGTGCGGATCCGCGCGCGCATCGAGCAGCTGCAGCAGGCGGGCCTCGCGGCCGTCCCCGCGGACGCCTTCGCGACGCCCACCGTGCAGACCTACAACGCCTTCGCGAACGGCATCTTCCGCGACAGCGCCACGCTCATCGGGCGCGAGGCCGAGTCGGTCGTGCTCACGGAGGCGTCCGCGTGGCAGCTCGCGCGCCGGCTCGTGGTGGAGAGCACCGACCCGCGGCTGCTCGAGCTCGGGCGCGGGGTGGATCCCATCACGCAGGCCGTCATCTCCCTCAGCCGCGCCATGAGCGAGAACGTCGCCGACCCGGCCGAGGTCGTGCGTCTCGCCGGGGCGTTCACCCGCCTCGAGGAGCTGCCCTTCGGATCCGCGCGCATCAGGAAGGCGCCCGCGGCCGAGGCCGTCGCCGCCGTCGGCGCGCTGCCGCCGCTCGTCGACCTCGCCGTGCGGTTCCAGGAGGAGAAGACCCGGCGCGGCCTCGTGGAGTACAGCGACCAGGTCGCGTTCGCGCTCGCCATCTGCGAGCGGGTGCCGCAGGTCGTCGCCGAGCACCGGAGGCGATTCCGCGTCGTGCTCCTCGACGAGTACCAGGACACCTCCGTCGTGCAGACCCGGCTCCTCGCCACGCTCTTCGGCGGCACGCCCGTCATGGCCGTGGGGGATCCGCACCAGTCCATCTACGGCTGGCGCGGCGCGAGCGCGGCCAACCTCGCGCGCTTCGGGGCCGACTTCGCGCCCGCGGGCGCCGCCGCGGCCGACGTGCCCGTTTACGCCCTCTCCACGAGCTGGCGGAACCCGGCGTCGGTGCTCGGCGCGGCGAACCGCATCGTCGAGCCGCTCACCGCGGCGTCGCGCATCCCCGTGGCGCGCCTCGAGCCGCGCCCGGACGCGGGCGACGGCCGGCTCGACGTGGCCTACGAGGAGACCGTCGCCGACGAGGCCGCGAGCGTCGCCGCGTGGTTCGCCGGCCGGCTGCGGCAGCCCGGATCCGGCGACCGGCCCCGCTCGGCCGCCCTGCTCTGCCGGTCGCTCAAGACCATCGAGCCGTTCACGACCGCGCTCGCCGACCGCGGCGTGCCGTTCCGCGTGCTCGGGCTCGGGGGCCTCCTCGACCAGCCGGCCGTGGTCGACCTCGTGTGCGTGCTCCGCGTGCTGCACGACCCCACCGCGGGCAGCGAGCTGGTGCGCCTCCTCACGGGCGCGCGCTGGCGCATCGGCACGAAGGACGTGCACGCGCTGTCCCGCGTCGCGTCCTGGCTCATGGCGCGCGACCCCGCGCAGAAGGAGCTCGCCGCCGAGGTGCGGGCGGGCTTGCGCGCCTCCGTCGTGCCGGACGAGGTGGGTTCCGTCGTCGACGCGCTCGACTTCGTCGTCGGCGCGCCCGAGGGCCACCGCGCGCTCGAGGGCTTCAGCGCCGAGGGCCTCGCGCGGCTCCGCGCCGCCGGGCGCCAGCTCCAGGTGCTCCGCTCGCGCGTCGGGCTCGACCTCGTCGACCTCGTCACGGTCGTGCAGCAGGAGCTGCTGCTCGACATCGAGGTCGCCGCCAACGAGACGGATCCCCTCGGCCGCGCCAGCCTCGAGGCCTTCACCGAGCAGGTGGCCGGCTACCTCCAGGGCGACACCGCGGGCACGCTCGGCCCGTTCCTCGCCTGGCTCGCCGAGGCGGAGCGACGCGACAACCTCGCGCCGCGCACGGAGGAGCCGGAGCCCGGCACCGTGCAGATCCTCACCATCCACGGCTCCAAGGGCCTCGAGTGGGACGTCGTCGCCGTGCCGCGCATGGTCGAGGGCGAGCTGCCCGGCACGCTCCGGGAGAAGAAGGGCTGGGTCGCGTTCGGCGCGCTGCCGTTCGAGTTCCGCGGCGACTCCGCCGAGCTGCCGTCGCTCGCCTGGCGCGGCGTGGAGACGCAGAAGGAGTTCGCGGAGGCCATGGAGGCGTTCGGCGAGGAGCTCGAGGAGCGCAACGCCGCCGAGCAGCGCCGCCTCGCGTACGTCGCCGTCACGCGCACGCGGTCGGACCTCCTCCTCTCCGGATCGTTCTGGTCCACGCAGCAGAAGCCGCGCGGGCCCGGCGCGTTCCTCCGCGAGATCCAGGAGGTGGGCCTCATCGCGCCGGACGCGCTGCCCGAGGCGCCCGAGCTCGAGGAGAACCCGCTCGAGCCCGGATCCGCCCGCGTCGCCTGGCCGCTGCCGCCGCTCGGTCCGCGCGAGGCCCGCGTGCGCGCGGCCGCCGAGGCCGTCACGCTCGCGGATCCGCAGGCCGAGACCGTCTGGACCCGCGACATCGACCTGCTCCTCGCCGAGCGCGACGCCCGAGCGCGCGACGCCGAGCTCGTCGACCTGCCCACCCGCATCCCGGCCTCGCGCTTCAAGGACTTCGTGAGCGACCCCGCGGGCGTCGCCGCGCGCCTGCGCCGCCCCATGCCGGAGCGCCCCTACCGGCAGACGCGGCTCGGCACGCTCTTCCACGGCTGGGTCGAGGCGCGCTACGGGCCCGCGGGCACGGCCGACGTCATCGACGCGTCCGGCGTCGAGCTCGACCAGGATCCGACCGAGCCGCCCGTGGAGCAGGAGGACCTCGACCGGCTGCGCGCCACCTTCGAGGCGAGCGAGTGGGCATCGCGGAAGCCCGAGGAGGTCGAGGTCGAGATCCACATGGAGCTCGCCGGGCAGGTCGTCATCTGCAAGATCGACGCCGTGTTCCTCATCGACGGCCGCTACCGCGTCGTCGACTGGAAGACCGGCCGCACCCCGAAGGACGCGGCCGACCTCGAGCTGAAGCAGCTCCAGCTCGCGCTCTACCGCCTCGCGTTCGCGAAGTGGCGGGGCATCGACCCGGAGCTCATCGACGCGGAGTTCTACTTCGTGGCCGAGGGCCGGTCGCTGAAGCCCGAGCGCATCTACTCCGAGGAGGACCTCGTGGCGCTCTGGTCGGGTGCGCGCACGCCGGACGGGTCGCGCGGGCCGTCGGGGCCGACGGTGGGCTGAGGACGCGAGTCGAGCATCTCCTCGACCTGGTCGACGTCCATCACCGGCAGCGTCTCGTGCGCGATGCGCTGGCCCTCGTCGGCGCGCACGGTGTCGACGAGCGCGCTGAGCATGTTGACGGCGTCGTCGATGATGCCCTGGTTGCGCGTGTCGGTGCCGTGCAGCAGCCAGCGGGCGATCTCGAGCTCGGCGTAGAGGAGCGCGCGCTGCTTGAGCTGGCGGTCGACCGTGACGTGGTGCGCCTCGTTGTAGGCGCGGAACACGCTCTCGGCGACGTGCTCGGCGCGCGCGCCCAGCACCCAGTGCAGGTCGTGCGCGGGGTCGGCGACGCGGAGCTCGGACCAGCCGATCATGCCGGTCACGTCGTCGCCGTCGACGAGGAAGGACGAGGCCTGCACGGCGCCGTTCACGACCGTGGGCTGGAACTGCCAGAGCGACGCGTCGTCGAGCGCCTCCTCCCAGCGGGAGAGCAGCAGGCTCGGCACGAGCGCGGTGGCGGCGGCCCGGTCGATCAGCGCCGCGGTCTGGCTGTGGATCTCGGCGGCCGAGAGCACGGGCAGCCCCGCGTCGGCGACGAACCCGGTCGGCAGGCTGTGCACGGCGGAGACGGCGGCGCCGATGGAGCGCGCGAGGCCGGCGCCCGCGGGGATCTCGTCGAGCGAGATGACCCGGCCGGGCACGTGCTCGTACACGAATCCGCGGGTGGGCCTGATGGGCGCCTGCCCCAGGAACTCGGGGACGCGGAACGGCAGGCGGGAGCGGATCCCGGTGCTCAGCGCCCGCAGCGCCACGAGGTCGGCGGACTGCTCGGACTCGGAGGCCTGGGTCGTGGGCACGCGCACGAGGAGCTCGCGGCCGTCCCCCGTCGTGAGGAGCGCGGAGTCGAAGTCGCCCGCGCCGCCGGCCGTGAAGGGGGTGCTGCGGACCACGTCGAGCCCCGCGACGGCCGAGGTCGCCAACGCGGCTAGAGTGAGGTGGGATCTGGCCATGCCTTACAGGTTAGGTCGCTGGGAGCCCTCCGTCTCACCGCGCCACGCGCTTCCGGCCCCACCCGCGCACCGTCGGCGGGGCCTCGGCACCGCCGTCGCCGCCCCTCGGCCCGTCCGCCCTCGAAGTCGATTGGTCTCCCGTGCTCGACAGCTTCCTCTCCCGCCTGCCCCTGTCCCGCGAGGGCGTCGACCGCGACGGCCTGAACCGCGACTCGCCCGCCCTCTTCGACGAGCTGTGGGCGGATCCGGCCACGCGCGTCCTGCCGATGCACGGCCACCGCGCGCTCGGCTCCGTCGCCGACGACCGCGCCGCCCTCGAGCTCCTCCCGGTCGACCGCGTCACCGCCGCGACCGTGCGCATCTACCTCGGCCGCACGACCATCGCGCACGAGGGCGAGCCCGCGGGCACGCCCGTCGTCGCCGCCGTCCTCACCGACGCGGCCGCCGCCGAGCTGCAGCCCGCCGAGGACCGCTGGATCGAGCTGCGCGCCACCGCCGTCCAGCTCGACGACCGCGACGCCGCGCTCTTCACCGAGGCCCTCGCCACCGCGAACTGGCACGCCTCGCACGCGTTCTCGCCGAGGACGGGCGAGCCGACCGTGGTCGAGCAGGGTGGCTGGGTGCGCCGCGCGCCCTCCGACGGCTCGCAGGTGTTCCCGCGCACCGACGCCGCGGTGATCATGGGCGTCGTCGACCAGGACGACCGCCTGCTCCTCGGCGCGAACGCCATGTGGGGCGGCGACCGCTACTCGCTGCTCGCGGGCTTCGTCGAGCCGGGGGAGTCGTTCGAGGCGGCCGTGAAGCGCGAGGTGCTCGAGGAGTCCGGCGTGACCGTCGAGGACCCGCGCTACCTCGGCAGCCAGCCGTGGCCGTTCCCCGCCTCCGTGATGGTCGGCTTCCTCGCGCGGGTCTCCGCGACGAGCGGGCCCGCGACCCCGGACGGCACCGAGATCATCGACCTGCGCTGGTTCAGCCGCGAGGAGCTGCGCGGCGCGCTCGACGAGATCGCCCTGCCCGGCCCGTCGTCCATCGCGCGCGCCATCATCGAGGAGTGGTACGGCGGCCCCCTCGACGACGGCGAGCGGGAGTGGTGACGCGCCGATCGTGACCGACCAGCTCGTCCCCGGGACGCCCGGCCGCGACCCCTACGGATCCGGGCCCTCCGGCGCCCTCCCGGCGCCCGTCGCCCTCGGCCCCGTGCCCGAGGCCGTCGACGAGCCCGGGGAGGACGTCCCCACCGCCGAGTCCCTGCTCGAGGCGCTCGACGACCAGCAGCGTCTCGCCGCCGAGGCGCTCCTCGGCCCCGTCGTCGTGCTGGCGGGCGCCGGCACGGGCAAGACGCGCGCGATCACGCACCGCATCGCGTACGGGATCCAGGCCGGCGTCTACCCGCCCAACCGGGTGATGGCGCTGACCTTCACGTCGCGCGCCGCCGCCGAGCTGCGCGGCCGCCTGCGCGAGCTCGGCGCGGGGCCCGTCGCCGCCCGCACCTTCCACGCGGCCGCCCTCAAGCAGCTCAACTTCTTCTGGCCGCAGGTGGTCGGCGGCACCATGCCGCGCCTCATCGAGAGCAAGGGGCGGATGCTGGGCCACGCCGCCGAGTCCCTCCGCCTCCGCCTCGACACGGCCGCCCTCCGCGACATGGCCGCCGAGGTCGAGTGGCGCAAGGTCTCGATGATCTCCGTCGAGGAGTACGGCCTCGCCGCGCGCACCACGCGCACCCTGCCGCCGCAGCTCGACGCCGACCAGGCGGTCGCGCTCCTCCAGGCCTACGAGGACATCAAGGACCAGCGCCGGCAGCTCGACTTCGAGGACGTGCTGCTCGCCACCGCCGGCATGATCGAGGCGGAGCCGTGGGTCGCGCAGCAGGTGCGCGAGCAGTACCGCTTCTTCGTGGTCGACGAGTACCAGGACGTCTCGCCGCTCCAGCAGACGATCCTCGACCTCTGGATGGGCGACCGCCGCGACCTCTGCGTCGTCGGCGACGCCAGCCAGACCATCTACTCCTTCGCCGGCGCGAAGAGCGCCTACCTCCTCGACTTCGCGTCGCGCTTCCCCGAGGCGACCGTCGTGCGGCTCGAGCGGAACTACCGGTCGACCTCGGGCATCACGGAGGCCGCGAACCGCCTCATGCGCGGCCGGCCGGGCGCCCTCACGCTCGTCTCGGCGGACGCGGATCCCGACGGCGACGGCACGGGCACGGCCTCCGCCCGCGCGAAGGGCCGCGGATCCGCCGCCGTCCCCGGCCGCGGCGAGGGCTTCCGCGCGCCGCAGGTGAGCGCGTTCCCGTCCGACGGCGCGGAGGCGCGGGCCGTCGCGGGCGCGATCGCGCAGCAGATCTCCTCGGGCATCGCGCCCGAGGACATCGCCGTGCTCTACCGGATGAACGGCCAGTCCGCCGTGCTCGAGCAGGCCCTCGGCGACGCGGGCGTCAGCTACCAGGTGCGCGGATCCCAGCGCTTCTTCGACCGCCCGGAGATCAAGCAGGCGCTCCTCGCGCTCCGCGGCGCGTCCGTCTCCATCTCCGGCGAGCCGCTGTTCAAGTCGGTGAGCGACGTGCTCCGGGGCCTCGGCTGGAGCCAGCAGCCGCCCGAGCAGCAGGGCGCCGTGCGCGACCGCTGGGAGTCGCTCGACGCGATCATGGGCCTCGCCGAGCGGATGCCCGCGGGCAGCACCTTCCGCGCGTTCACCGACGAGCTGCTCGAGCGGCAGGCGGGCCAGCACGAGCCGACCGTCTCGGCCGTCACGCTCGCGACGCTGCACTCCGCCAAGGGCCTCGAGTGGGAGCACGTGTACCTGATGGGGCTCAGCGAGGGGCTCGTGCCCATCAGCTACGCGCAGACGCTCGAGGCGGTCGACGAGGAGCGACGCCTCCTCTACGTGGGGATCACGCGCGCGCGATCCGGCCTGCGGCTGTCGTGGAGCCGGAGCGGACCGCATCGATCGGGGCAGCGGGAGCCGTCGCGGTTCCTGGCAGAGCTCGACACCCGCATCGCGGGTGGGGGCGCGAAGCGCGGCGGCTGATCCGCCCGGTCCGCACGTCGAGGAGCGCCTGGTGCCCGGCGAGCGGGTTCTCGCCCGTCGCGAGCAGGCGGTGCGCCGGCCGCGCCGCGAGAGCCGCGACCTCGCCCGCGACGAGGCCCTCCTCGGATCCGCTGTCGCGCCCGAGCAGCTGCGTCGCGAGGGCGGGCCACGCCGGATCCGCGTCGCGCCGGTGCAGGTCGAGGCAGTAGCAGCAGACCGTGCGGCCCGGCTCCACCAGCGGACCGACCGCGACGTGCCGGTCGCCGAGCACGACCGGCAGGTGCGGCACGTCGGCGCGCGACCAGCGCCCGTAGACGGCGGGCGCGATCGCGAAGTGCGCGACGATGACGGCGAGGTCGGGCGGATCCGCGACGGGCGCCGTCCCTGCCGTGGCCCGGACCTCGTGCCCCGCGCGGGCGAGGGCGTCGGCGATCCGGTCGGCCGTGGGACCCGCGCCGACGATCGCGACCCGTCCCGTCGGCGTCGCGGGCCGGCCGTCGTCGCCCGGCGCGAGCAGCGCGGGCCGCACCAGGTCGAGCAGCTGCGTGACCTGCGCCGGTCCGGCGCCCTCGGTCGCGGCGATCATGTCGAGCCCGCCGCGGCTCACGCCGGTGCGGAGCGCGTGGAGCAGGCGCTCGTCGAGGCGGGAGACGGCCGTGAGCACCACGGGCGGGCGGTCGACGCCGAGCTGGAGGGAGTCCGGCGTGCGCCAGACGAGGGGGAGGCGGGGATCGAGTCGGATGGCCATGGGCGCGGAGAGTGCCGGACGCGCGGACCTCGCGCCGGTCGCGTCCACAGGCACGGGCGGCGCGGACGGCGCGCACGAACCCGTGGACGCGCCGAGGCCGGCGCCGCGGGTGCGACGCCGGCCTCGGCGGGTGGTGCGGTGCGACTCAGACGGGGCGCGGATCCGTGCCGTCGTCGTCCGGGCGGTCGTCCGTGGGCGCGTCCGGCTCGGTCGCGCGGCCCTGGCCGTCCTCGACGGGGCGCCCGGCGTCGGATCCGCTCAGCAGGTCCTCGAGCGCCTGGTCGACCTCGTCCGGCTGGGGCTCGCCCTGCGTGAGCCGCGCGACGAGCGCGTGCGGCGCGTCGACGTCCTCGCTCGTCGGCAGCACGTCGGGGTGCGACCAGAGCCGGTCGCGCTCCTCGGCGCCGACCGCGTCCGTGACGGCCTGCCACATGGCGGCCGCCTCGCGGAGGCGACGCGGCCGGAGCTCGAGGCCCACGAGCGTGGCGAACGCCGACTCGGCGGGCCCGCCCGTGGCGCGGCGGCGCCGGACGGTCTCGGCGATGGCGTCGGCGCGGGGGAGGCGCACGGTGGCGGCGGCGGTGACCACGTCCACCCAGCCCTCGATGAGCGCGAGCATCGTCTCGAGGCGGCCGAGCGCGGCGAGCTGGGCCTCGCTCTTCGGCGGGATGAGGGAGCCGTCGACCATGGCCTGGCGGAGCTCCTCGGGGTTCGACGGGTCGAAGCCCTCGGCGAGCGTCTCGAGCCGCTCGGTGTCGATGTGCACGCCCTTCGCGAACTCCGTGATGGAGGTGATGAGCTGCAGCCGCAGCCAGCGCGCGTGGCGGAACAGGCGCGCGTGCGCGAGCTCGCGGACCGCGAGGTAGATCTCGACCTGGTCGTCGGGCACGTCGATGCCGGATCCGAACGCGGCGACGTTCTGGGGGAGGAGCGCGGCCTGCTGGTCGTCGAGGAGCGGGATGCCGACGTCGCCGCCGGAGACGACCTCGGTGGACAGCTGCCCGACCACCTGGCCGAGCTGCATGGCGAAGAGCGTGCCGCCGAGGTTCCGCATCATGCGGCCGGCGCCCGCGACCATGCCGCGCATCTCCTCGGGCGCGTTCTGCTGCAGCACCTCGGTGAGCGAGTCGGCGATGCTGAGCGCGACGGGCTCGGCGAGCTGCGTCCACACGGGCATGGTGAGCTCGGTCCACTGGGCGCGCGTGATGAGGCGCGGCGCCACGGTGAGCTGGCTGACGTGGGTGACCTCGTCGAGCCAGAGCGCGGCCACCTGGAAGGCCTGGTCGAGGGGCGCGGACGCAGCCGCCGTGACCTGGGTCTGGTCCGCCGCGGCGAGCTGGCGGGCGCCCTCGCGGGCCACCTTCCAGTCGACGCCGTCGCCGCTGTTGCTGAGCGCGCCCTGCAGCTGGGCGATGAGCTGGCGCACCATCTCGGGGTCCTGCGGGAGGCCGGCGGCGCCGGCGAGCCGCTCCGGGTCGATCTGCCCGTCGCCGCCCAGGAAGCGCGCGAGCATGCGGCGGAACTCGTCCTCGGGATCGGGGGTGGGCTCGTCGGGCATGGGGGTCCTCCCGGTGGATCTGGCTCCCGATCCGCGGTGCCGCGGCCGGTGGATCCACGCTAGCCCGCGCCCACGGGAAACCCATCCGCATTCGCCTAGGCTGAGCCGTCGCGGCTTCCGCCCGCCGCGAACAGCGGCCCCTCGGGCCGCCCCGTCACCCGCCCGGCGGCCGCATCCCGGCCCGTCGCGCCCCGACCGCGAGGACCTCCGGATGAGCCTGTTCGCCCAGCACGCCCCCCGCGGACCCCGGCCTCCGCGCCGTCGCCGCGTCGGCCGCGTGCTCGCCGGCGTCGGGGCCGTCCTCGCCCTGTCCCTCGGCCTGATGCCGTCCCCCTACGTCATCGAGCAGCCGGGCCCGGTGTTCGACACCCTCGGCACGAGCGACCACCAGGGCACCGAGCGCCCGCTCATCTTCATCCCGGACCGCCCGACGTACCCCACCGACGGCCGCCTCGACATGCTCACGGTGAGCGTCGTCGGCAACCCCGAGCAGCGCCCCGACTGGTTCTCCGTCGTCTCCGCCTGGCTCGACCCGAGCCGCAGCGTCGTCCCGCTGGAGGCCATCTTCCCGGCCGAGCAGACGGCCGAGCAGCGCGACGCCCAGAACCAGGTCCAGATGACGGACTCGCAGCAGGACGCCGTGGCCGCGGCCCTCGGCGAGCTCGACATCCCGGTGCCGCGGACCCTCGACGTGCAGAGCGTGCTGGCGGGCTCGCCCGCGGAGGGGGCGCTCCGCGCGGGCGACGCGATCCGCCAGGTCGACGGCGCGGACGTCGTCGACCTCGCTGACCTGCAGGCCCGCGTCGTCGCGGCCGGCACGAGCACCCCGCTGTCCTTCGCCATCACGCGCGACGGCCAGGAGAGCACGGTCGAGGTCACGCCCGCCGCGCGCGACGGGCGGCCCGTCATCGGCGTGGTCACCTCGACCGACTACCGGTTCCCGTTCGAGGTCGACATCCAGCTCGACGACGTGGGCGGGCCGAGCGCCGGCATGATGTTCGCGCTCGGGATCATGGACAAGCTCGAGGAGGGCTCCCTCACCGGCGGCAAGGCCATCGCGGGCACCGGCACCATCGACGCGGCGGGCGAGGTCGGCCCCATCGGCGGGATCCGGCAGAAGCTCTTCGGCGCCGAGCGCGCGGGAGCCGAGTACTTCCTCGCCCCCGCCGAGAACTGCGACGAGGTGCGCGGGCACGTCCCGGACGGCCTCCGCGTGTTCTCCGTGACGACCCTCGACGACTCGCTGGCCGCGCTCGGCGCCATCTCCTCCGGCGGCGACCTGGACGCCCTGCCGACCTGCTGATCGCGCGCCCCACGACGCGGACGCGAGGGTCCCCTTACCAGACGAGGGGCCCTCGTCGCTCGCAGGTCGCTGGCAAGAGCCCCGCCTAGGATGAGGACTCCGCTGTCCCCGACTCTGAGGCACACACGTGACAAGCACATCCGCCCGGCCCGCCAGACGGAGCCGAGCCCCTCTCGCCATCACCGCGGCCATCATCGCCGCCCTCGTGATCGCGTTCTTCATCTTCGCCGGCTTCTACGCCGACGTCCTCTGGTACGACCAGCTGGGCTACCTGGGGGTGCTGCTCACGCAGTGGGGCGCGGGCATCGCGCTGTTCCTCGTCGGGTTCCTCGCCATGGCGATCCCGGTGTTCGTGAGCATCCAGATCGCGTACCGCTCGCGGCCCGTCTACGCGAAGCTCAACTCGCAGCTCGACCGCTACCAGCAGGTCATCGAGCCGCTCCGCCGCCTCGCCATGTTCGCGATCCCCGCGGTCTTCGGCCTGTTCGCGGGCGTCTCGGCGTCCAGCGGCTGGCAGCGCACGCTGCTGTGGCTGAACCGCACGCCCTCGGGCACCACGGATCCGCAGTTCGGGCTCGACGTGTCGTTCTACCTCTTCGAGCTGCCCTTCTACCACGCGGTCGTCGGCTTCGCCTCGGCCGTCGTCATCATCTCGATGCTCGGCGTGCTCGCCACCAGCTACCTCTACGGCGCCGTGCGGTTCACGGGCCGCGAGGTGCGCATCTCGAAGAGCTCGCGCATCCAGATCGCGGTCACGGCCGCCGTCTACTTCCTGCTCCAGGGCGTGAGCATCTGGCTCGACCAGTACTCCTCCGTGGTGAACAACGCCAACGGCGGCCTGTTCACGGGCGCGGCCTTCTCGGACGTGAACGCGGTCATCCCCGGGCGCGCGATCCTCGCGGGCATCGCCGGGGTCGTGGCCCTGTTCTTCATCGTCACGGCGGTCATCGGCCGCTGGCGCCTGCCCATCATCGGCACCGCCGGCCTCATCGTGGCCAGCATCCTCGTGGGCACGGCCTACCCGGCCGTCGTGCAGCGCTTCCAGGTGGAGCCGAACGAGCGCGCGCTCGAGTCGCAGTACTACGAGCGCAACATCGAGGCGACGCGCACGGCCTACGGCCTCTCCGACATCGAGGAGATCCCCTACGACGCGACCACGGACACCACGCCCGGCGCGCTCCGCGAGGACGCCGCCACGACGGCCAACATCCGCATCCTCGACCCCGCGGTCGTGGGCGACGCGTTCAGCCAGCTGCAGCAGTTCCGGCAGTACTACCAGTTCGGCGACAACCTCGACGTCGACCGGTACCAGATCGACGGCCGCGTGCAGGACACGGTGGTGGCGGTGCGCGAGCTCAGCCCGACCAACACGGGCACCTCGTGGGTCAACCAGCACCTCGTCTACACGCACGGCTACTCGCTCGTGGCGGCGTACGGCACGCAGCGCACCTCCGACGGCCAGCCCGTGTTCCTCGAGTCGGGCATCCCGGCCTCGGGCGACCTCGGCGACTTCGAGCCGCGCGTGTACTTCGGCGAGAACTCGCCCGACTACTCGATCGTGGGTGGACCCGCGTCCGGCGACAACGTCGAGCTCGACTACCCGTCGGGCGCCGACGGGGCCGACGAGACGTACACGACGTTCCAGGGGAACGGCGGGCCGAAGGTCGACAACGTCTTCAAGCGCCTCATCTACGCGCTGAAGTTCCAGTCGGAGCAGATCTTCCTGGCCAACCAGATCAACGACCAGTCGCAGATCCTCTACGACCGCGACCCGGCGCAGCGCGTCGGCAAGGTCGCGCCGTACCTCACCATCGACAAGGACCCGTACCCCAGCGTGGTCGACGGCCGCGTCGTGTGGATCGTCGACGGCTACACGACGAGCGACCAGTACCCCTACTCGCAGCGCCAGGACATGAGCCGGCTCATCACCGACTCGCAGCAGCCGCAGCCGCTCGTGCCGACCGACCAGATCAACTACATCCGCAACTCGGTGAAGGCGACGGTCGACGCGTACGACGGCAAGGTCACGCTCTACGCGTGGGACACGGACGACCCGATCCTCAAGACCTGGCAGAAGGTGTTCCCCTCGACCCTCAAGCCGATCGCGGACATCTCCGGCGAGCTCATGAGCCACCTGCGCTTCCCCTCGGACATGTTCAAGGTGATGCGCGGTGTGCTGGGCAAGTACCACGTGACCGATCCCGGCTCGATCTACTCGAACCAGGACCTCTGGACCACGCCGAACGACCCGACCGCCACCACGGACCCGGGCACCACGGCGAAGCTCCAGCCGCCGTACTACCTGACCATGCAGATGCCGGGCCAGGACTCGCCGCGGTTCTCGCTGTACTCGACGTTCATCCCGCCGGCCACGCAGGACACCGCGCGGAGCGTGCTCACGGGCTACCTCGGCGTGGACTCCGACGCGGGCAGCACCGCGGGGGAGAAGGCGTCGGACTACGGGAAGCTGCGGCTGCTGACGCTGCCGAACGACGACACCATCCCGGCGCCGACGCAGATCCAGAACAACTTCAACTCGGACACCAACGTCGCGAACCAGCTCAACCTGCTGGAGCGGGGCGGACGGACCTCGGTCGTGCGCGGCAACCTGCTGACCCTCCCGGTCGGCGGCGGCCTGCTCTACGTGCAGCCGGTCTACGTGCGGTCCACGGGTGACACGAGCTACCCGCTGCTCCGCAAGGTGCTCGTCGCGTTCGGCGACAAGATCGCCTTCGAGGACACGCTGGATGCGGCCCTCGACAGCATCTTCGGGGGCGACTCGGGTGCCACAGCGGGGGACGAGGCCGTGGAGGGCACGACGCCCGCGGACCCCGGCGCCGTGGACGGCTCCGGAGGCGGCGCGACCGACGGCGGCACGGGGTCCACCCCCACGCCGACGCCCACCGCGACCACGTCGCCCGCGGCCCCCGCGCAGGACGTGCAGGCGGCCCTCGCCGCGGCCGGCCAGGCGCTGCAGGAGAGGGAGGCGGCCTACAAGGCCAACGACCTCGTCGCGGCGGCGCAGGCCGACCAGCGCCTGACCGAGGCGCTGAACCGGGCGATCGAGCTGGGCGCGGCCCAGCAGTAGCCCGGACGCTCCACCAGGACGGCCCCGGCGGCCCCGCGATGCGGGTGCTGCCGGGGCCGTCCTCGTGCCGGGGAGCGATCCGCGAGCGCGGGAGGCGCCGAGTGGTCATGAGCGCCTCGGACGTCTGGTAATGTATTCCTCGTAGCGCGGGGTGGAGCAGTTCGGTAGCTCGCTGGGCTCATAACCCAGAGGTCGTAGGTTCAAATCCTGCCCCCGCAACAGAACGAAGGCCCGGTCTCATCGAGACCGGGCCTTCTGCTTTCCCGGGGGTCCCTCAAGGGGACCGCTGAGCGATCCCAGCGCAGCGATATGCCCGCCGCGGCACGATCATCCCCGATGCGGGGCGCGGCCGGCCTGCGCGTCAGCGGTCGCGAGCATCCCGGGCGCCTCCATGTGCGTCGTGCCGTCGACGTGGGCGCTCGCGAAGGCAGCCTGACGTGCCGCGATCCCAGGGGGCGGGCGGGCGCTCAGCGGGCGCGGCGGCCCGGGAGGAGCGCCTGCGCGAGCGGCAGCACGGAGACCACCAGCAGCACGGTGCCGAGCACCTCGTCGTCGGGGCGCAGGAGCACGCCGCCGAAGAGGAGACCGCCGAAGACGAGGGCGGAGACCGCGCGACGGAGCGTGCGCTCCAGGGCGCCCACGCGCCGCTCGAGCGTGGGGTCGCTGATGGGGAGCGCGCCCTCGTCGATGCGGGTGAGCAGCGCGTCGAGACGGCCGGGCAGGCGCGCGATCGTGCCGGCCGTGTCGGTCACGCGCGTGCCGAGGTCGCGCACCACGTTGCCCCGCTCCTCGCGGATGAGGCGCTGCGCGTACGGCTCGACGGAGTCCCAGAGGTTGAACCGGGGATCCAGCGCGCTGCAGACGCCCGACGTGAGCGACATGGCGCGGATGATGAGGAGGAAGTCGTCCGGGAGCTGGAACGGCAGCGTGCGCACGACCTCCTGGAACTCGTCGGCGAACGCGCGGAACTCCCGCGGGTCCACCTCGCGCAGCTCCGCGAAGCCGAGCCCGCCGAAGCGCGCGAAGAGGCGGGTCATGGCGAGCTCGAGCTGCGTGGTGTCGGCCGAGGGGAGCAGCACGCCGATGTCGCGGGCCGCGTCGACGAGGCCCTTCCCGTCGCGCGAGGCGGCGGCGATGAGCATCTTGCGGAGGCCCCGGCGCGTGCTCGGCGGGACCTCGCCCATCATCCCGAAGTCGATGAAGGTGAGGGTCCAGCCCTGCTCGACCGAGCCGTCCGCGACGGGCGTGACGAAGACGTTGCCCGGGTGCGGATCCGCGTGGAAGAAGCCGTCGGCGAAGAGCTGGTCGAACATGACGGCCGCGAACACCGGGGCGACCTCGACGGGGTCGATGCCGGCGGCCAGGAGCCCGGCGTGGTCGGTGATCTTGATGGCCGTGACGTCCTCGAGCGTCAGCACGCGGCGGGTGCTCCGCTCCCAGACGATCTCCGGCACGGCGACGCGGGCGTCGGCGCGGAACATCTCCTGGAACCGCGCGGAGCTGCGGGCCTCGTGCAGGTAGTCGATCTCCTCGAGGCTCGTCTCGGCGAACTCCTCGACGAGCGCGGGTGCGTCGACGCGGTCCGACACGAGCCGCACGTGCGTGAGCCAGCCGCCGATGCGGCGGAGCGCGGCGAGGTCGATGCGGACGATGTCGTCGATGCCCGGCCGCTGCACCTTGATGACGGCGCCCGTGAGGCCGGTGTCGGCGGCGTCGATCGGGCCGAGGATCGCGCGGTGCGCCTGGCCGAGCGAGGCGGCCGCGACGGGCGTCTCGTCCACCCATGCGAAGGCCTCGGCGAGGGGCATGCCGAGCTCGCGCTCGGCGAGCGCGCGGATCTCGGCGAACGGAACGGCGGGCACCTCGTCCTGCAGGTCCTCGAGCTCCGCCGTGATCTCGGGCGGCAGCACGTCGAGCCGCGACGACATGAACTGGCCCACCTTGATCATGAGGCCGCCGAGCTCGACCGCGAGCACGCGGAAGCGCCGGGCGAACCTCTTCATGCGGCGGGTGCGCGTGCGGTCGGCGATGCGCCGCAGCCCGACGCGCGGCAGGAACAGCTCGTACCACCACGTGACCGCGAGGTTCCAGGCGGCGAAGCGGAGGATGCGGCGGTAGCGGGCGCGCGTCTCCGGGGCGTCGCCCTCGGGAGCCGTCCCGGGTGCGGCGCCGGCCGTGGCCGCGGTCACTCCCGGGCGAGGATCGCGTAGAGGCGGCGGCGCACCGCGTCGAGCTCGGCGGCGGCCTCGGCGACCTGCTCCGGGGTGCCCGAGCGCTGCACCTGCCCGGCGGCCTGCGCGAGCGCGAGGCCGGCCTTGGGCAGCGCGGAGCGGTCGCGGCGGTCGTGGCCGGCGTCGTCGCGGCCGTGCGCGTCGTCGGCCCACGGCGCCGTGATGCCGTCGCGCGCGACCGTGGAGCGGCCGGCCTCGGTGAGCGCCCAGACCTTGCGGCCGTCCGTGGTCTCGGCGGCGATGAGGCCCTCGTCGGCCAGGAGCTGGAGCGTGGGGTACACGGCGCCGGCGTCCGGCGTCCAGGCGCCGTCGGTGCGCGCGGCGATGACGTGGATGAGGGCGTAGCCGTGCATGGGCTCCTCCGCGAGGAGGGCGAGGACCGCGTGGCGGACGTCGTGGGGACCGTGGCCGAGCCGGTGCCCGGTCTCGTGGCCGGGCATGCCGCCGTCGCGCTTCTCGAAGCGGGCCCGGAGCGACTCCATCGCCTGCCACACGCCGTCGGCGGCGTCTCCGAATGCGGATCCTGCGGTCGGGGACGATGCGGCCATGACGAGCTCCTTGCTGTGGGACGTGCGCGGTGGTTCCGACGATAGGGCGCGCACCTGGCCGCGGACCCGGGAGGGGCGCGTTCGTCAGCGAGCCGACAGGTCCGCGGCGTGGGGAGGGACCGCCGGGATCAGCCGACGGCCTGCGCGAAGCCGCGCGACGCATCCGCGAGGTGCTCGAGGCCGCCCGGCAGCGCCCGGCCCTTGGCGCTCATCGACTGCGCCCACAGCCGTCCGGCGCGGTACGAGGAGCGCACGAGCGGGCCGGCGAGCACGCCGAGGAACCCGATCGCCTCCGCCTCCGCCTTGATCTCCACGAACTCCTCCGGCCGCACCCAGCGCGCCACGGGGAGGTGCCGCGGGCTCGGGCGCAGGTACTGCGTGACGGTGATGATGTCGCAGCCCGCGTCGTGGAGGTCCCGGAGCGCCTCCGACACCTCCTCGCGCGTCTCGCCCATGCCGAGGATGAGGTTGGACTTCGTGATGAGGCCCGCGTCGCGCCCCTGCGTGATCACGTCGAGCGAGCGCTCGTACCGGAACGCCGGGCGGATCCGCTTGAAGATGCGCGGCACCGTCTCGACGTTGTGCGCGAAGACCTCGGGGCGCGAGGAGAACACCTCGGCCAGCAGGTCGGGCTTCCCGGAGAAGTCGGTCGCGAGGATCTCGACGCCCGTGCCGGGGTTGTCGGCGTGGATCCGCCGCACGGTCTCGGCGTGCAGCCACGCGCCCTCGTCGGGCAGGTCGTCGCGCGCGACGCCCGTGACGGTCGCGTAGCGGAGGCCCATGCGCTTCACGGAGTCGGCGACGCGGCGCGGCTCGTCGGTGTCGTAGTCGGCCGGCTTGCCGGTGTCGATCTGGCAGAAGTCGCAGCGGCGCGTGCACTGCGAGCCGCCGATGAGGAACGTGGCCTCCCTGTCCTCCCAGCACTCGTAGATGTTCGGGCAGGCCGCCTCCTGGCAGACGGTGTGCAGGTCCTCCGTCTTCACGAGCTGCTGGAGCGCCTGGTACTCGGGCCCCATGCGGGCCGTGGTCTTGATCCACTCGGGCTTCCGCTCGATGGGCGTCTCCGCGTTCCGCACCTCCAGGCGGAGCATGCGGCGGCCGTCGGGGGCGGCGGCGCTCATGCGCGGATCCAGGTCGCGGCGGACATCAGGGTGGGGGCGGCGGCGGCGCTCATGCGCGGGCTCCGGCGACGGGGGAGAGGGAGGCGATGGAGGTCATGGCGGATCCGTTCGGGGCGAGGGCGCGCATCAGGTGCGGGCGGAGGAGGGGGACGACGTCGGCCGGCGTGACGGTGCGGCCGAGGACGCGGCTGATCGTGGTGACGCCGGCGTCGCGGATGCCGCAGGGGACGATCCGGTCGTAGGCGTCGAGGGAGTTGCTGCAGTTGAGGGCGAAGCCGTGCAGGGTGACGCGCTCGGCGACGCGGACGCCGATGGCCGCGACCTTCTCGTCGCGCGGGGTGCCGTCGGGTGCCGCGCCGCGGATCCAGACGCCGGACCGGCCGTCGACGCGGCGGGCCGCGACGCCGAGGTCGGCGAGGAGGCCGAGCAGCGCGTCCTCGAGGCGGCGCACGTGGGCCACGACGTCGAGGGGCTCGGGTAGGCGCACGATCGGGTAGCCGACCAGCTGGCCCGGGCCGTGCCACGTGATGCGGCCGCCGCGGTCGACGTCGACGACCGGCGTGCCGTCGCGCGGCCTGTCCGTCGGCTCCGTGCGCCTCCCCGCCGTGTAGACGGAGGGGTGCTCGAGGAGGATGACGGTGTCCTGCGCCCGGCCCGCGACGACGTCGGCATGCAGGGCACGCTGACGCTCGAGGGCCTCGATGTACGGCACGGAGTTGGCGCTTAGCCCCGTGACGACGATGTCGACCACGGGGTCAGCATAGGCGCGCGCCTCCGGAGTGGCGAGGGACCGCGCGGCCGCGTCGCGTTGCGGGGGCGGCCCGCGGGGCGGAGGATCGACCTCGATGACCGACACCGCCGCACCCGCCGTCCCCGACCGTCCCGCCCGCGCCCCGCGGCCGCAGCACGTGCTGGAGGTGGTGCGCACCGAGCGGCTCGCACCGCACCTCGTACGGGTGCACCTCGGCGGCGAGGGGACCCGAGCGTTCCTCGAGCAGGCCGTCCCCGAGCGGCGCGCCGCGACCGACGCGTACGTGAAGCTGATGCTGCCGCAGCCCGGATCCGGCGTCGCGCCGCCGTACGACCTGCCCGCCCTCCGCGCGACGCTCCCGCCCGAGGCTCTGCCGGCGGTTCGCACCTACACGCTGCGGCTCGCGGATCCGGCCGCGGGCACGGCGGCGATCGACTTCGTGCTGCACGGGGAGGAGGGGCTCGCGGGCCCGTGGGCGGCGTCGGCCCGACCCGGCGACGTGATCGCCGCGAGCGGTCCCGGCGGCCTGTTCCGGCCGACCGCGGACGCGGACGTCACGCGCGTCCTCCTCGGCGACGACTCCGCCGTGCCCGCGATCGCCGCGGCGCTCGCCGCGATGCCCGATGACGCGCGCGGCGTCGCGCTGATCGAGGTCGACGGTCCCGCGGACGAGCTCCCGCTCGCGCACCCCGCGGGCGTCGAGGTGCGGTGGATCCACCGCGCGCGCACGCCCGACGCCGTGCCCGGCGCGCCCCTCGTCGCGGCGGCGCGCGCCCTCGACCGCCCGGACGGCGCAGTCGAGGTCTTCGCGCACGGCGAGCGCGGCGCGATGAAGGAGTTGCGGGCGCTCCTGCAGGACGGCTGGGGCGTCGACCCGCGGGCCCTCTCCCTCTCCGCCTACTGGGCGCTCGGCCGCGCGGAGGACCGCTTCCAGGCGGAGAAGCGCGAGCCGGTGGGGGCGATCTTCGCCGACTGAACGCGCCCCCGGAACGGGGGCGCGGGCGTCGACGCGGCTCCCCGGCGAGAGCCTGTGGAAAGCCAGCGAATTCTTGTCGAGCTCTGACCCTATTCTCAGCTCCGCGACCGCTCGGTGGTCGCGGATGCGGGTGCCTGATCCGTCTGCTCGAAAGGGAGCACTCGGATGCGTCCTGCACGCCGTCTCACCTCCACCGCCGTCCTGGTCGCCCTCGCGCTGGTCGCCGAGATCTTCGTCGCCCTCCCCGCCGAGGCCGCCACCACGCCGACGCGGCCCGTCGCCTCGATCCCGGCCCTGACGTCGGACGACGTCGACGTCGCCACGCCCACGATCCCCGCCGGCACGGTCGACGCGCCCGTGTCCGCGTACACGCAGGCCCCCGCGGACCCGACGGTCCCGGCCGACCCCTCCCTCATGGCCTCCGCGGCGGCCCGGCCGCGCCGGACCCCCTCGGTCACCCAGCTCCAGGACTCGGCGCAGCTCACGGACCGGTCGCAGTTCGAGGACACCTACGCCAACGGCGACGGCACCTCCTCCACCGTGCTCTCGCAGACGCCGCTCAACGTGCAGGACACGTCGGGGGACTGGGTGCCCGTGAACGCGGACGTCAGCGTCCGCCCGTCCGGCTCCGCGGCGGTCGCCGACCACCCCCTCGCGCCGCGCTTCGCCGACTCCGCCGCCGACGCCGGGGTGCTCACCATCCACCACGACGGGCACGTGCTCCGGTACACGCTCGAGGGCGCCGCCGACAGCCGGTTGGAGCGACCGAGCGCCGACGAGGTGCAGTACCTCGGCGTCTTCCCGCAGACCGACCTGCACTACGCCGTCACCGCGGGCCAGGTGAAGGAGGAGCTGGTCCTCGCGGCGCCGCCGACGGAGGCCGCGCCCTCCTGGACCTGGCACGTGAGCTCGCCCGGGCTGCACGCGGCGCAGGACGCCGACGGAGCGATCCTCTTCACCGACCACGAGGGCACGGTCGTCTTCGGCATCCCGGCCCCGCGCATGTACGACTCGAGCGGCATCGCGGACGTCCAGGAGCCCGCCGACGCGCCCGTCGCGACGACGCTCTCCGCGGACGGCGATGGCTGGTCCATCCGCATGGCGCCCGACCCGGCCTGGCTCCGCAGCGCCGACCGCGCCTACCCCGTGCACGTGGACCCCTCCTCCGTCGCGTCCTGGTCGAACGACCAGCACGCCTACAAGTCCGACGGCGCGCGGCTCACCGACGGCACCGTCCGCATCGGCAACTCGCGGGACCACGGCGACAAGTACTGGCGCACCGTCGAGCACTTCGACTACGAGCAGCTCTTCGGCAAGCAGGTGCTGAGCGCCCGCATCGACGGCTCCTACTACAACGGCGGGACCAAGGCCCTCTTCGGGGGATCCATCAGCGCCGCCACGTCGTTCTCCTACAACGGGGTGGGTGACCGGCTCAGCCAGTTCGCCATGTCCGACAACGGCTCCGCGCAGGACGACCGGCTCACCGACGAGATCGCGAAGTACGTGCGCGACGGCTCGCGCGGGGCCTACCTCATCATCGGCGGCGACGAGCGGCCCGGCGTCTACACGTACAAGTCGATCGCGGTCGCGCTCGTCGTGACCTACAAGGACATGCCCACAGCGGGCCCGGCCATCGCGCCCTCTCCCGCCGACGGAGCACGCGGTCCCGTGATGCCCACGCTCGCGATCTCGGGCACGGACCCGGAGGGCACCGGGCTGCAGTACTTCTACCGCATCAGCGCCGGGGACGATCCCGAGGTGGCCCCGGTGTGGGAGTCGGGCTGGGGCGCCCAGCAGGTGAAGGTGCCGTTCGGCGCGTTGAAGCCGGGCACGAGGTACCACTGGAAGGGCTACGTCAAGGACGGGTACGACGGGGTGCACGGCACCTCCACGCTCGGCATCTCCTCCACGTGGAGCTTCACCACCAACACCCCGTCGATGACGGCGCAGGCCGGTTCCGCGCCCGCCGACGGATCCGTCATCACCACGACGACCCCGACCCTCACGGCGCCGACCATCTCCGACCCCGACGGCGACCCCGTCAAGTACCGCTTCCAGATCGCCTCCGGCGCCGACGGCACGACCGGCGCGGTCGCGACGTCCGGCTGGCAGGCGGGCACGACGTGGACCGTGCCGGCGAACTCGCTGCAGGACGGCGGCCGCTACACCTGGTCGGTGCGGGCCTCCGACGGCTACGACGAGCCGCCCGTGACCTGGACGGACAAGATCCGGGTCGACCGCCGCGTCGGTGACTCCGGGCCGGCGCCCACGGACACCGCCGGTCCCGTCAGCGTGAACCTCGCGAACGGCAACGTCGGCCTGCGCTTCTCCTCGCCGACGGTGCAGACCGTGGGCGGCAGCATGGGCCTGGGCTTCAGCTACAACTCGATGCAGGCCGGCTCCGGCGGGCTCCTCGGCCGCTACTACGACGGCGCGGCTCCGCACGGTGACGGCGACGCGTGCCACGCCGACGCCGGCACGCTCGCGACCACCCGCACCGATCCGTCGATCTCCTTCGACTGGGGTGACGGCTCGCCCGCCCCGGGGGTCGACGCGGACGACTTCTCCGCGAAGTGGACCGGGTTCCTGCACGTGCCGACCACCGGCACCTACACGTTCGGCATGACACGCGACGACGGCGGCTGCGTGCGCGTCGGGGGATCCACCGTGTACTCCGGGTGGCGCGACGACCACGTGGCGCAGGACACCACGGGGTCCACGCCGACCGCCCTCACCCAGGGCACGCCCGTGCCGCTCGAGGTCGACTACTTCGAGCACGCGGGGGAGGCCGGGGTCTCGCTGTGGGTCACGGATCCGACGGGCGCCCAGTACGTCGTGCCCGCCGACTGGTTCACCCGCACCGTGGACACGCTGCCCGCAGGATGGTCGTCGACCACCGCGCTCGAGGGCGACGTCGGCGACTGGTCGCGTGCCCAGGTCACGGACTCGGCGGTCATCCTCACCGACTCCTCCGGCACCGCGCACACCTACACGCGCACAGCGGGCGACGGCTCCGGCACCGGCTACACGGCGCCGACGGGGGAGCACGACCGCGTCTCCCTCGACCAGTCGCGACAGGTCGTCGTCACCGGCGACGACGGGACGATCACCACGTTCGACCCGTCGGGTCGCGTGCAGGGGGTGACGGGACCCGGTGACGCCCTCAAGCGGGCGACGCCCCTGTCGACGCGTCGACCCGGCACGGGTCTCGTCGACCGCGTGTCCGACCCGCTCTCCGCGCTCGGCACCTCGCCCGAGACGTACGGACGCGAGGTGCGCTTCGCCTACGCCGGCGACACCGCCGCGTCCGTGGGCCTCGACGCGAAGGACACCGACTCCACGGGATCGGCCTGCCCGGTCGCCGCCGGGTTCTCCGCGCCGCCCGCCGACATGCTCTGCCGCATCGTCTATCCGGGACACGTCGCGGGAGCGACGGACACCACGCGCCTCTCCTACGACGCCCACGGCAACCTCGTGCGCATCACGGATCCGGGCGACGAGGTCACCGACCTCGCCTACGACGGCGGGCGCCTCACCGCGGTCCGCGACGCGCTCGCGGACGACTGGCTGGCGGCGGATGCCCGACGCACCGCCGACGCGAACGTCGCCACCACCATCGCCTACGACGCCTCCGGTCGCGCGACCACCGTCACGCTCCCGGCGCCCGACGGCGTCACGGCGGCGAAGCGGCCCACGAAGTCGTACGTCTACGGATCCGGCACGACCTCCGTCGACGTGCCCGCGCTCGGCCTGCCCGCGGGCACCCAGGCGTCGACCGTGACCTACGACGACGCCTGGCGGCAGACGAGCATCACCGGGCCGTCGGGGCTCACCGCCTCCTCCGAGTGGAACCAGAAGGACCTGCCGCTCGCGTCCGTCGACGCGCAGGGCCGGAAGTCGACCACGCTCTACGACGCGCAGGACCGGCCGACGGACTCGTACGGCCCGGCTCTCGCGTCGTGCTTCGGCTCCGACCGCGTGCCCACGGCGGCCTGCGCCGCGACGACGGCGCACTCCTCGACCGGGTACGACGGCGGCCTGCACGGGCTCGACGCGGTCTGGTACGACAACGGCCGGCTCGCGGGAGCACCGCTCGCCTACGGACTGGGCGTCGGCAACGCCGACGGCAGCGTCGACCAGGACTGGGGGAACGGCAGCCCGGCGGCCGCCGGCGACGGCTTCCCGTCGGACGGCTTCTCGCTGCGGCTGACGGGCCTCGTCACGGCTCCGCAGGACGGCGACTACACCTTCGCCACCAAGGCGGACGACGGCACGCAGCTCTTCCTCGACGACATCCCGCTGATCGACGCCTGGGGCGCCAACCCCGGCAACGAGATCCGGGCGAACCACGCCGTGCACCTCGCGGCGGGGCAGACGGCCCGCATCCGGCTGCAGTACAACGAGGGCCAGGTGTCCGCGTCGCTGAAGCTCGAGTGGCAGATCGGCAGCGGCGCCATGGTCGTGGTGCCGGGCAGCGCGCTCACGCCCGACTACGGGCTGCAGACGAGCGTGACGGCCGCCGACCAGGCGCCCACGGGCGTGGCGGGCATCAGCGCGTCGCAGATCTCGTCGGCCACCTCGGTCACGCAGTACGACGAGCCGTGGCTCGGCATCGCGACCGCGTCGGTGGTGGATCCGAAGGGCCTGGCCCTCCGGCACTCCAGCACGCACGAGGCGCGCGGCACGGGGTACCTCCGTCGCCTCACGCGCACGCTGCCCGCGCAGGCGAACGTGACGACCACGAGCGCCTACTACGGCGCGACGGAGAGCATCGCCTCCGCCTGGGGCGCGAGCGGCAAGGTCTGCGGCGTCGACGCCTCCACGCCGCAGTACGGGGCGACGAAGACCAGCACCGGGGCGAAGCCCGCGTCGGGCGACGCGATCGTCACCTCCTTCGTCTACGACGTCATGGGGCGCGCGGTCGGATCGAAGCGCTCCGGCGACGCCGACTGGTCGTGCACCTCCTACGACGCCCGGGGGCGCTCCACCTCGAGCACCACGGCCGCCTTCGGATCCGTCGCGGCGCGCACGGAGAAGACCGACTACGCGGTCGGGGGCGACCCGCTCGCCGGAGCGGTCTCCGACGGCGCCGTCACCGGATCCACCAGCGGCGGCACCGTCACGACCGTGGCGAACCTGCTCGGCCAGGCAGTCAAGTACACCGACGTCTGGGGCACGGTCACGACCATGTCGTACGACGTAGCCGGCCGGCTCACCTCGACGATCGCGACGCCGCCCTCCGGCGCCGCCCACACCACCTCCTACGAGTACGACATCGACTCCCGGGTCGACGTGATGCGCGTGGACGGCAAGGTCGTCGCCGACCCCTCCTACACGAAGGGCGAGCTCTCGGGCATCTCCTACCCGTCGGGTGCGAACGGCGCCGGCAACGGGTCGTCGCTCTCGGAGATCACGCGGAACGCGGCGGGCGCGCTGACCGGGATCGGCTGGTCGTTCCCCGGGAAGCAGACCGCCGTCACCGATCGGGTCGTCCGCTCGCAGGCGGGCGACGTGCTGCAGGACACCACGGGCGACGGCACGACGAGCAACGTGTCGACGTACTCGTACGACACGGCTGGACGACTCGTCGCCGCCGTGATCCCGCACC
>Ga0265798_10000090_pt1 | contig 176201 bp, 169 predicted proteins | sample P3T30metagenome_FD_192430 | JGI IMG/M metagenome (GOLD analysis project Ga0265798, IMG submission 192430) | Plant litter microbial communities from East Loma Ridge, Irvine, California - P3 T30 | ecosystem: Environmental > Terrestrial > Plant litter > Unclassified | place: USA: California... | reverse complement strand
AATCTGCAACTTTATCTCAATGAAATCGTTTATAAGCTAAATCGTCGTTATTTTGGAGACAAAATCTTCGACAGACTTGTGATAGCAGCTATTACAGGAGTATGAATAAAAACGGATATACATAATTAATTTTAATATTATTTATCAAAAGTCAATATTCACAAAATATCACTCAGTGTTATTTTGTTTACCTTTTATATCTTCTTGTAATTTTTTTACTGTCAGTATTAAACTCAGTACTTCCAAATAAGTTAAGTTTTAGGTGTGAAACAGGACTAGCACCAATTCCAATTTGACCGGCAGCATTTATTTTTATCCTTTCAGAATTATTCGTTTAATAACAAGATCGCTATTATCTGTAGTTCCTAAAAAATTATTTACTGATTATAATCCGGCATTACCGGTTGTATTCCAGGCTTGTGCATAAGAAATACCAGTAAAGAGCACAATGTTCACAAGTAATATTTTTTTCATCTTGTTTTTAATAATTGTTCGACAAAATTAACTTTTTTTAACTTATATTATAATCTCATTAACGAGATTTAATCTGAACATTATCATGTTTTTTGCAAAGCTATTGGCAATATGCGACAGAACTTGACGTATTAAAATTAATTAGTCTGCAATAATTAAAAGTTTGCTACAACGTTACTTGTCAAGAACCTGTGCAAATCCATGAAATCTGTCGGAACATCTATTTTCAATTTAAAACAAAACCCTATCCTCCTTTCTCAACTCCTCCAGGTATTTAATTTTATCATCCCGGTAAAATAAATTCATCGTTTCAAACGGAATCATTTTTAAATCTTTATTCACAATATGGACACATGATTTTTTAATGGCACGAACATCAAAGTCATGCGCATCCATAAAATTCATAATGATAATTCTGAATAGATTATCGTAGTCTAAATTCGGAGCGGAAACTTCGGGAAGACAGCATAATAACTGGTTTACTTTAGGCTGAACTTTATCCACAGAAATTCCGGTGCTGAAAATATCTAAAAGCTGCATCTGCAAACCGGCATCCTGCTCGTAGACGATGGTATTTTTCGTTTCATTATTCAGCAAATCAGCAGGGTTGATGTATCTGGTTAAAGGAATTGTTTCCCCTTCAAGTTTAAGAATATATCCCATCGCCAGAGAATCCGGATTACACGGAACAGGAATAATATCGTCGCCATTCAGCAACGGAAACTGATTTAATATTTCCTGGCGAACTTCCGTCAGCGTAATCTTTTCATCTGCAGAATCTTCTCTGTTTCTTCCTGCCACCTCAACGGGCTGAAAAGTAATTCCGCGGACACACTTTTGTTTTAAAGCAAAATCAATCAGCTTCCCAATCTCATCAATATTTTTTCCTTTCTGAAGAACGATAACAAGCGTTGTAGATAGATTTAACTCATTTAATTTCTCCAAAGCTTTCATACGGACACTTGTAAGATCTTTTCCTCTGAAATCTTCCAGAACTTCAGGTTTAAAAGAATCAAACTGAAGATAAATTTCAAATTCCGGAGCGTAAGTCGCCAGTTTTTCGGCAAAACCGGGATCATTCGCAATACGGATTCCGTTGGTGTTGAGCATTAAATGTTTGATGGGTTTTGTCTTGGCAATATCCATAATTTTAAAAAACTCAGGATGAATCGTTGGTTCGCCGCCGCTGATCTGCACCACGTCGGGTTCGCCTTCATTTTTAACAATCGTATCAAACATGGCTTCAATCTGTTCCAGACTTCTGTGACTTCCGTAATGTGGCGAAGACATCGCATAGCAAGTCGGACACGTCAGGTTGCAACGGTCGGTAACCTCCACAATCGACAAACAGCTGTGCTGCTCATGATCTACACACAAGCCGCAATCGTAGGGACAGCCATATTCGACATCCGTTCCGAAGTGAACGGGCATTTCTGAGGCTTTATTGTAGTTTCTGATGTTTTTGTAATATTCAACATCCGAAGCAATCATCGTTTTAAAAAAACCGTGATCAGGACATCTTTTGGTCATGAAAACCGCTTCATCTTCTATGATGATTTTTGCGCCTACTCTTTTCAGACATTCGGGGCAGAGGCTGATGGTATAATCGTAATAGGTATAATTTCTTACCGGCATAATTTCAATTTTTTACATTCCTCCACAAACAGCTCCACTGATTAATCCACAAATCAACATTGAAATAAGCACTGTTGTCCAAAACTGGCTTTTAGAAAATTTCCGTCCGTCTTTACTTTCATAAATAAGTTTTGCAAAAACTGCGACGACTAACGATACGACAAAAGCTACAGCAAGAATCATCAGAATGATCATGGCGACCAGACCTTCCAAGCCACCAACTTCCAAAAGTGTCAGCATTTTCATAATGTAATTGTGTTTTTAGGTTGAATTAAATTTCTTTCGGTTTTTAATACATAAATATAATAAATAATCATTGAAAGACATACAAGTTGAATCGTTCCCAAATTTCCGATAATTTCAATTTTAGGTTTAATAAAATCAAGCAGGAATCTGAATGAAAAATAGCTCAGCATGAAAAGTTTAAACAGAAATCCCGAAACGTATTTATTTTTCCGGCCAATCATTTTTAATTCGAACCACATGAAGAGTAAAAAAGCAATTTCATACAAAGCGACAGGATGTCTCAGATATTCATCACCAAGATGCATCCCGAAAATAGAATCTGTCGGCAGCCCATACGTTTCTTCATGCACACCCGTCAGAAAACAACCGATTCTTCCGATGATAATGGCTAAAAGTAAAGGAAAAACAATTAAGTCTCCGGTACTTTCCTTATGACCGACGATCTTTTTTGCCAGTTCAACGCCAATTAATCCAAAAGCTAAACCACCAACAATCGTATTATTGGTCCAGAATCTTTTCAAATTGAAATCATTTAAGAAAACAGCCGGATTTTCAAGATTTCCTATGAGTTTTGAACCGATTAATGCTCCTGCAGTAGCGCCGATAAGAACCGCCGCAGAAATTCTGAATGATAATTTCTCCGGTGATTTCCTTTTTAAAAAGAAATAATAGCGCATCCCAAGAAATATTCCCAATGTTTCAAAAACAGGATGTGCAAGAATTGTTTTGCCGAATAATTGAAAAGTAACAGGAAAATCCATGATTTCAAAAGTAGTATATTTAAGATTAATTATTAATTTTAATTTGTAAATACTTAAATCAATATACAATATGCGAATAGAAAACGATATAAAACTGGGGTTTAAAGATGTGATGTTCAGACCGAAACGTTCAACCTTAAAATCCCGCTCAGAAGTTAACCTCGAAAGAGAGTTCACCTTCCTCCACACGAAGAAAAAATGGAAAGGCACGCCAATTATTGCAGCCAATATGGATACTGTCGGAACTTTTGAAATGGCGGTTGAACTCGCAAAAGACAAAATCATTACTGCTGTTCACAAACATTATACTCCAGAAGAATGGAGCATTTTTTTAAATAATCAGCCTGAAGAAATTCATCAATACATCGCTTTAAGTACCGGAACGGGAAAAGCAGACGAAGAAAAAATTAAACTTATTCTCGACAAACATCCGCAGATTGAGTTTCTATGCATTGATGTGGCAAATGGTTATTCAGAACACTTTGTGCAGTTTGTAAAGAGGGCAAGACAGGATTTTCCTGATAAAATCATCATTGCAGGAAACGTTGTGACGGGAGAAATGGTGGAAGAACTTCTTTTGGTAGGCGCAGACATTATCAAAGTAGGAATTGGTCCAGGTTCGGTGTGTACGACAAGAGTGAAAACCGGCGTGGGTTATCCGCAACTTTCCGCAATTATTGAATGTTCTGATGCAGCGCATGGCTTAAAAGGTCATATCATCGCAGACGGCGGCTGTAAAGTTCCGGGTGATGTTGCGAAAGCTTTTGGCGGCGGAGCAGATTTTGTGATGCTGGGCGGAATGTTTGCCGGACATGACGAAAGTGGTGGTGAAATGATCGAAGAAAACGGAAAGAAATTTAAACTTTTCTACGGCATGAGTTCTAAGACTGCAATGGATAAACACGCCGGAGGTGTTGCCGAATATCGGGCTTCGGAAGGCAAAACGGTAAAGATAAAATATAAAGGTTCTGTGTCTGAAACTGTAAAGGATATTTTGGGTGGCGTACGCTCAACCTGCACCTACGTTGGAGCTTCAACCTTGAAAGAATTATCAAAAAGAACTACCTTTATCAGAGTTCAGGAGCAGGAAAATCAGGTTTTCAATGACTGATATATCAAAAATCCCTTTCATCGATAATGAAAGGGATTGTATTTTATATTAAATCTATCTATTAAGTAAGCATTCCGCCATCAACATTAAGAACCTGGCCAGAAATATATGAAGACATTTCGCTACCGAAGAAAACGCATGCATTGGCAACATCTTCTGGCTGACCTCCTCTCTTCAAAGGAATTCCGTCTCTCCAGTTCTGAACTGTTTTCTCGTCTAAAGCTGCCGTCATTTCAGTTTCGATGAATCCTGGAGCAATAGCATTGCAACGGATGTTTCTGGAACCTAATTCAAGCGCTACCGATTTTGTAAATCCAATCACTCCTGCTTTAGAAGCAGCATAGTTGGCCTGTCCGGCATTTCCTTTCACTCCCACTACAGAAGTCATATTGATGATAGAACCCGATTTCGCCTTCATCATCGGCTTGATAACTGCCTTAGTAAGGTTGAATACAGAATCTAAATTTACCTTGATAATCGTATCCCAATCGTCTTTTGACATTCTCATCAAAAGATTATCTTTTGTAATCCCTGCATTGTTTACCAAAATATCAATTTTGCCGAACTCAGCCATTACTTCTTCTACTAATTTCTGAGCAGCATCGTAATCTGATGCATCAGACTGGTATCCTTTAATCTGAGTTACAGAACTCAAAGTCGTTTCTAATTCTTTAGCTTTTTCTACAGAACCTGCGTAAGTAAATGCCACTTTTGCTCCCTGTTGAGCAAAAATTTCAGCAATTCCTCTCCCGATTCCTCTTGTAGCTCCGGTAATCAGCGCTACTTTTCCTTCTAATAGTTTCATATATATGATTATTATTTATCTTGTATCGTTTAGTTTGAGTGCAAAGATATTATTTATCTTAAAATAATTTTGTAATACTATTTGAAATGCAAATTACTTCACAGAATTATTCACAATCAGTACAATTTCACCTTTTAAAGTTTTGCTTTTAGAGAATTCAATCAACTCATCGATTGTTCCCCTTTTAGTTTCTTCAAATTTTTTCGAAATTTCACGGCTCAGACTTGCTCTCGTTTCCTCTCCAAAGAACTCTTTAATCTGCTCTAAAGTTGTATTAATCTTATGCGGACTTTCATACAAAACAATGGTTTTTTTCTCCTCAGCCAGCTGTTTCAGCTTTGTTTGTCTTCCTTTTTTGGGAGGAAGGAAACCTGCAAACAAAAATTCATTATTTGGTAATCCTGAAACCACCAAAGCCGGAATTAAAGCTGTTGCACCGGGCAAACAAATCATTTCAATATTGCTGTCCGAACCTGCTTTTGCCAAAAGATAACCCGGATCTGAAATTCCCGGAGTTCCGGCATCGGTAATAATTGCGATGTTCTGACCACTTTGAAGATCCGTAATTACCTTCTCAGTGGTGTGATGCTCGTTATGTAAATGATAAGATTTTAAAGGTTTTGAAATTTCGTAATGCTTCAGAAGCACTCCGGAAGTTCGTGTGTCTTCACACAAAATATAATCGACTTCTTTCAGCACTTTAATCGCTCTGAAAGTCATGTCTTCTAAGTTCCCGACGGGTGTGGGAACGAAATATAGGATTCCACTCAAAATTATAAGAATTTATTTTCTACCAATATCCAAAGTCTTTGCGCGTATTCGTCTACTTTATCCCATTTTCTGTCGTAGTAGAGATCGCTTAGATATTCTTTTGCTTCTTCCAGATTTCTGCATCTGTTAAGCTCAGCGACGGCTTGGTTAAGGTCGGTTTGACTTCCTCCAAAAAGCAGTTTGGTAAAAGCCATCCTGTCATTCAAATCTAGTCTGAATTCCGGTTTTTGCTTTTCCGCTTCCATATAATCGGTCGGAATATTTGTTTTTAAAAGGCTTCCTGTGTCTTCTTTTACAACCGCAACCGGCTTTTCCTGAGGAATTTCTCTTTCCAAATGATCATCATCAAACAATGTCTGAATCGATTTTAAACCTTTTATATTCGCAAGTCTTATTTTTTTCTCCTGCTGATAGGCTTCAAGATTTTCAAAGCTCTCATCAGAAGCAGGTTGATTAGACTCAGATGTTGGTTTGTCTATTTCAACAATTTTTCTTCTGTCTATATCTTCACTTATCAGAACGTCTTCTTCATGTGTTTCAGTATCTTTTTTTATTTCTGTCAGAATACTTTCAACATTTGAATTTTCTGTAATGATTTCGTCTTCATCGTATTTAAAATCGTCAGAAACTGATTCATTTTCAGCTTCTTCAATCAGAATTTCATCTTCAAGCTGCTCAGATTCAAACATATTAGGAATCTTTTCTGAAGAATTTTCATTGGCCTTTGCAGACTCATAATTATTTAGAATTTGCTCTTCTTCAAAATCATTTGCAACACTCTCATCAGAAATTTCATTTTCAAATTCGTCAATTTCATTCAATTGATTATTAAAAATTGCTTCCTCTTCAGTTACTTTCTGGTCAAATATTTCTTCATCAATATCATCTTCATCTTCCGGAACAGAATTTTCAAGAATTCTTTCCTCATCTACAAAACTTAAAACCTTTGAAATTTCTTCAGAAGATTCTTCCTCTTCTATTTCATTCAATTGTTCGTTAAAAACAGCGTTTTCATCAGCGATTTCTATATTTAAATTTTCAGGCTCAGCAATTTCTTCATTTAAATCTTCTGTCTTCTCTTCCTCGGCAAGATTTACCATATTTTCATGGTATTCGTTTTCAACAATCTCATTCAATTGATTATTAAAAATAGCTTCCTCTTCCATTACTTCGTTAGGCAGATTACTTTCACTTCCCTCAATCTCATTCAGTTCATTATTAAAAATTGCTTCTTCCTCTGTTACTTCGTGAGAAAAAACCTGAGATTCGTTTGTGGTTTCAGCTAAAAGAGAGCTCAATAAAGGTTGTGAAAACTGTAAATCATCACTTCTGTAGTATTCTAACTTACTTTTCAGCAGTTTTAAAAATGAAATTCTGTCTGTAAGCTCATCAATAAGATTTTGCTTAGAAAGTAGCTCGTCAACGTGGTTTATTTTGTCTAGAATACCAATGATATTCTTAGATTCAAAAAAAATCTTTTCCTGTAAATCTTGGATGTTCTGCATAGAAGAATCTTATTAAAAATTGCTTACTTTTGGTCTTAAAATATTACGGCTAAAATAACAAATGTTTTTAGAAAATACAATTAATCATTCCAAACAAAGCGGTTGGATGGAAGTTATTTGTGGCTCTATGTTTTCAGGAAAAACCGAAGAGTTGATCCGAAGACTGAGAAGAGCTGAAATGGCGGGGCAGAATGTGGAAATTTTTAAACCCAAGACCGATACAAGATATTCTGATGAAGATGTTGTTTCGCACAATAAAAATAAAATCCGAAGCACTGCAGTAGAAAATCCTAATGAAATTATTCTTTTGGGGTCAAACTGTGATGTGGTAGGAATTGATGAAGCGCAGTTTTTTGACGAAAGCATCGTGGAAGTAGCTAATCAATTGGCAAACAGCGGAATTCGTGTAGTCATTGCAGGTTTGGATATGGATTTTCTGGGAAGACCTTTCGGACCGATTCCCAACCTGATGGCAACGGCAGAATATGTGACAAAGGTGCATGCCATCTGCAAACGTACAGGAAATTTAGCCAACTACTCCATGAGAATTTCTCAGGGAAATAATTTGGTGGAATTGGGAGAAACAGAAAGTTATGAAGCGGTAAGTCGTCGCGTTTTTATAGAAGAAGTACTTTCTAAGAAGAAATAATGAGTAATTTAGACTGAGTTTAAGGTTTAGGTTAAATTTAAATTCGTTTAAACGTAAAAGTTTTTCTTTAATAAAATATTGCTGAAAATCTTTTGCTACGTTTAGCTTGTCGAAGCGTTCTTGCGCTTTAAAAACATAATTTAAATAAAGCTTCGCGCCTTTGCGATTTACAAAATATACATCAGACACAAAATATAAGCAGATAGGGCACCAATGAATTATACAGTACAACAAATTGCAGAAATCACCAATGCGAAAATTATTGGTGATAAAAATCTATTAATCAAAAACATAGCTTTTGACAGCAGAATTATTTATTCAACTAAAAATGCTGCTTTTATTGCAATTAATACTCAAAAAAATTCTGGTGAAAAATTTATAGAATCGGCTGTTGACAGAGGAATTAATGTCATAATTTCTGAACATCAATACCCACAATTTGAAAATGTAACGTGGATTATTGTGGAAAATTCTGTGGAATTTCTTCAGAAACTGGCAAAATATCATTTCGAAAATTCAGGCCTAAAATCAATAGGAATTACCGGAAGCAACGGTAAAACTATTCTTAAGGAATGGCTCTATCAATGCTTATGGAATGAATTTCCAACTGTGAAAAGTCCGAAAAGTTTTAATTCTCAGATTGGTCTGCCGCTTTCTTTGCTTCAAATCAATAAAAATCACCAATTAGGGATATTTGAGGTTGGAATCTCGATGCCCAATGAAATGCAGGTTTTGGAAAATATCTTCCATCCGCAAATTGGCTTACTAACCCACATTGGAACCGCTCATGCCGCTAATTTTAAGTCTGAAGAAGATTTGATTGATGAAAAAATAAAACTTTTCAAAGACTCAGAAGTTATTATTTTCAATGGCGATAATCTGTTGGTAGACAGAAAAATAAAAGGAATCTATTCAAGCAAAAAATTAATATCCTACGGATTTAATGAAAATAACAATGTCTTTTTTAAAAACAATATCTCAAGAAATGAAGATGTTGTCGTAAAATATTTTGACGAAGAGATCACCTTCCCTGTCCATCAACGCGATGAAGCTACTTTAACGAATGCTTTGGCGCTGATCACCGTTTTAAAAGAACTAGACATCAGCAATGATAAGATAATTGATAAAATCAACGCTTTAAAAGCCGTTGAAATGCGACTTGAGGCTATTGAAGGAATTAAAAACAATATTGTTATTAATGACTCTTTCAATCTGGATCTGGATTCTTTAAAAACCGCTCTGCAGTTCCTCAATGAATATAAGAAGTCGAAAAAATCGCTGGTTTTAACAGATATTATCGGTGTTAATGCCAATTCTCAAGAGCTGTATGAAGAGGTTTCAGAATTAGTCAACGAACAAAATTTTGACAATGTATTTCTGATCGGAGAAGAAATTACTCAGTTTAAAGATTTATTTAAATCTAAAACCTACACTTTTACTGACACTCAGGAATTAATTGATAATAAACATCTAACGGAAATTGAAAATCAAATTATTCTGCTGAAAGGTGCAAGAAAATTTGAGATTGAAAAACTGAAAGATCTTCTCGAACTCAGAAAACATGACACGGTTTTAGAAGTAAATTTAAATGCAATTCTTCACAATATTAATTATCATAAGTCACTGCTGAAACCTTTCACTAAAATGATGGCAATGGTAAAAGCAAATGCTTATGGTTTAGGAGGTTATGAGATTTCCGAGTTTTTACAGCATCATCATATCGATTATCTGGGGGTTGCCTACGCAGATGAAGGAGTTGAACTTCGAAAAAAAGGAATTACCACACCAATTGTTGTGATGAATCCTGAACAGCACAGTTATGATGCAATTATTCAGTACAATCTTGAGCCTGAAATTTACAGTTTCAGAGTTTTGGCATTGTTCTATGAAGCAGTACAGAAATCTGGGTATGATAAAAAATATTCCATCCACATTAAGCTGGAAACCGGGATGCATCGCCTTGGTTTTAAGGAATATGAATTAGACCAATTAAGCCAGAGTTTAGAAAATAAAAATCTGAAAGTTCAGAGTATTTTCAGTCATTTGTCGTCTGCGGATGTACCGACTGAGAAAGAATTTACATTAAAACAGTTAGAAATATTTGAAAAAAATTCAAGTTCTCTGATTGAAAAGTTGGATTATCAACCAATCAGACATATTTTAAACTCTTCAGGAATCACCAATTACAGCAACCATCATTACGATATGGTAAGAATCGGAATTGGAATGCTGGGTGAATCTGCAAATACTGAAATTCAGAAGCAACTTCAGTCAACAGTAAGTTTTAAAACAGTGATTTCTCAGATTTCATTGGTAGAAAACGGAGAATCTGTAGGCTATAGCCGAAAGTACAAAACAGATCATTTAACAAAGATTGCAACTATCCCGGTAGGATATGCAGACGGAATTCCGAGGTTAATCGGTAACCAAATCGGAAATGTAGGCATCAATAAAACCCTCGCTCCTATCGTCGGAAACATTTGTATGGATATGATGATGATCAAAGTTGATGATATTCCGAACGTGAAGGAAGGCGATACCGTCACGGTCTTTAATGCCAAACCTAGCCTGAAAGAATTTGCAGAGTATTGCAAAACGATTACTTATGAAGTTTTAACCTCAATTTCTCTTCGTGTGAAACGGATTTATATAAAAGATTAATTATGAAGAAACTCCTTGTTCTTTTATTCGCATTTCAATTGCTATTCGTTCAGTCGCAGGTGAAAAAGGGTTTGGTCATTCCAAAAAATCCAAAAATCGGACTTTCTCTTGCCGGAGGGGGAGCGAAAGGCTTTGCACACGTTGGAGTTTTAAAAGTATTAGATTCCTTGGGAGTAAAAATAGATTATATCTCAGGAACCAGTATGGGAGCCATCGTCGGTGGATTATACGCTTCAGGATACACCGGAAAAGACATTGAGAAAATTGTGATGGATACTGATTTCTATTCTTTAATCAGAGATCCGAAATCACGTACAGAAAGTACATTCTTTAACAAATCAGTTGACAAATATCTTCTTTCCATTCCTTTAAAAAACGGGAAAATCAATCTCCCCTCTTCTATCAGTTCGGGACAGAAGAATGTTTATCTTCTAAAAGAATTATTTAAAAATGTTTCGACCATTGAAGATTTTTCCAAATTACCGATTCCTTTCATGTGTGTTGCTACCAATCTGGAAAGCGGTAATATGCAGATTTTCGAAAAAGGAGATTTGGTACAGTCGATAATGGCAAGTTCTGCATTTCCATCTTTAATGGATCCCGTGAAAATCGGAGACAGTATTTATATTGATGGAGCAATGACCGTTAATTATCCTTCAAAACCTCTGAAAGATAAAGGAATTGACATTGTAATCGGTGTAGACTTAAATCAAGATCTTTCAAAAAGAGAAGATTTAAACAATATTATTTCAATTTTGAATCAGGTGATTGATTTCGGAATTCAAAAAGATACAAGACGTCAGTATAGATTCACTGACATTAATATCAAACCGAATTTGAAAGGAATGACTGCAACAAGCTACGACGAAAAGAAGAAAATTCTGGACAGTGGCTTCGTAGAAGGTTTAAAATACACAGATATCCTGGATGATCTTCCTAAACGTTCATTCGACCGCCTTAGACAGGCCGTAAATCCCATTTATTCTAATGTGTATAAGATTGACAGCATTGCGTTAATTGGGAGCAGAATTTACGGCAAAAACTACGTATTAGGAAAGATGGGGCTTCGTCTCCCATCCATGCAGACTTATGGAAGCGTGAATAAAGGGATCGATAAATTGGTGGCTACAAACAACTATCGTTTCATCAACTATGACATCGTCACAGAAAATAACATCAATTACCTGAAACTGTATGTGACAGAAGATGACGCAAGACATTTTTTAAAGTTCGGATTGCATTATGATGAAATCTTCAAAACCGGACTACTTCTTAATTATTCAGCAAAAAGATTACTGTTTAAAAATTCAAATTTATCATTAGATGTTGTCGTAGGTGACAAACCTAGATATTATTTGAATTACTTTGTAGATAATGGCTACATCCCAGGATTCGGATTGTATTCTTCCGGGATGAGTTTTGACTTAAAAGGAAACAACAATATCAACGTCGATAAATGGGAATGGCTTAGAAATGAAGTCTACATCCAATCGATTTGGAAAGACAAGTATGCGGTAGGAGCAGGATTAAGCCACGATTATTTCGATGCAGAAATGAACGGTACCAACAAAAGATCAAATCGATTTTTGAACCCTTATGTTTTCCTGAAAAGTGATACTCAAAATGACAAAGACTTTCCAAGAAGAGGATTTTATCTGAATGCTGAAGGAAAAGTAGTTGATTTGCTAAAATCTGCTGTCGACAAAAGAGTAGTTCAGATAAAAGCAGATATCAGAATTAATATTCCTTTATCCAAACAATTCAGCTATCATCTTAATTTGTATGGCGGTGTAACCATTGGTGAAAATCTTCCAGAATATTATCAATACAGATTGGGCGGAATTTTCGAACAGAATGTGATCAATTTCAAAACATTCAACGGCTTTTATTTTGCACAGTTAAAAAGCAATAATGTTGCGCTCATTTCAAATGATCTTCAATTTAAATTTAATAAAAACTTTTTCCTGAGCGGGAATTTCTCTTTTGCTAATCTTTCGGATGACATCACTTTCGAAGAAGCTGCAAAAGTAAATTATAGCTCCGTAGGAATCATGGCGGGTTATAAATCTCCTTTCGGACAGATTAAATTCAACTTCAGCCACTCACTTAAAAATAATCAAAAAGGTATATTCAGTGTTATTTTAGGACACTGGTTTTAAAACAATGATACAATTCTTTTACGAAAACCTACCGGAATCTGTCAATACAGATTATACAAAATGGCTGGAAGAAATCATTCTTTCAGAAGAAAAAAAACCAGGTGACATCAATTATATTTTCTGCGATGATGAGTATTTACTCAAGATCAATCAGGATTATCTACAGCATGACTATTATACGGATATCATCACTTTCGATTCTGTGAAAGGCAAAACAATAAGCGGAGAGATTTTCGTATCTTTGCAGCGCATTTCAGACAACGCTTCTACCCTATCCAAAAACTACGAAGAAGAATTAAGAAGAGTCTTGGCTCACGGTATTCTGCATTTGTGCGGTTATAAAGATAAATCAGAAGAAGAAGAACAGGAAATGCGAAGCAAAGAAGACTTTTATATTGAAAAATATAATTAAGAGCTATTTGGCTAACGTCGATTGCTCAGAAGCAATTCCCGCTGTCCGCACTCGCTTTTTTTCTTTTTCAAAGAAAAAAGAGCTCAAACAAATGCTACCATCGGGGCTATAAACCACGGAATACAGGCGATTTTAAGCCTCATTTCTACACAATGTTTCACGTGAAACATTTATATAAAATTTAAAATTTAAGGCTTAAATAAGCAATTAAAATGATTTCAGAAATATATGATGTAATTGTAGTAGGTGCAGGTCACGCTGGTTGTGAAGCTGCTGCTGCTGCTGCCAATTTAGGATCACGAACTTTATTGGTGACCATGAATATGCAAACCATCGGACAGATGAGCTGCAACCCGGCAATGGGTGGAATTGCCAAAGGGCAAATCGTAAGAGAAATAGATGCAATGGGAGGCTACTCCGGAATTATTGCCGATAAATCTGCGATACAGTTTAAAATGCTGAACCTTTCAAAAGGTCCTGCTATGTGGTCTCCCAGAACACAGAATGACAGAATGCTTTTCGCAGAAGAATGGCGCTACGCATTAGAAAACACTCCGAATCTTGATTTCTTTCAGGATATGGTGAAGAGCCTAATTATCGAAAATAATAAAGCAGTAGGTGTTGTAACTTCTTTAGGAATTGAGATCAGATCAAACTCTGTAGTTCTTACCAACGGTACTTTCCTGAATGGTTTAATCCACGTTGGAGATAAACAATTAGGAGGTGGTAGAATGGGCGAACCAAGAGCTTTCGGAATTACAGAACAGTTGGTTTCTTTAGGTTTCGAAGCAGGAAGAATGAAGACCGGTACTCCACCAAGAGTAGATGGAAGAAGTCTTGACTATTCTAAAATGGAGGAACAAAAAGGAGATGAAAATCCTCAAAAATTCAGCTATTTAGATACTCCGAAGTTAACAAAACAATTAAGCTGTCACATTGTTTATACTAATGAAGCGGTACACGATATTTTACGTGAAGGTTTTGACAGAAGCCCAATGTTCAATGGAACCATTCAAAGTTTAGGACCAAGATATTGCCCTAGTATTGAAGATAAAATCAACCGTTTTGCAGAACGTACAAGACATCAGCTTTTCGTAGAACCGGAAGGTTGGAGAACAGTTGAAATCTATGTAAACGGGTTCAGTTCATCTTTACCTGAAGATGTTCAGATCAAAGCAATGAAACATATCCCGGGATTTGAAAACGTAAAAGTATTCAGACCAGGCTATGCCATTGAATATGACTACTTCCCTCCTACTCAGTTAAAGCATACTTTAGAAACAAAATTGGTTGATAATTTATACTTTGCGGGTCAGATTAACGGAACGACAGGATATGAAGAAGCAGCCGGACAAGGCTTAATAGCGGGTATAAATGCTCACAATAAGGTTCATGAGAAGGATGAATTCATTCTGAACAGAGATGAGGCTTATATCGGCGTTTTAATCGATGATTTGATTACAAAAGGAACTGAAGAACCATACAGAATGTTTACTTCCAGAGCAGAATACAGATTGCTTTTAAGACAGGATAATGCAGACATTAGATTGACTGAAAAAGCCTATCATTTAGGTTTAGCAAAAGAAGAAAGATTGAAAAAAGTTGAAGAGAAAATCACTAAAAGTCAGGAACTTGAGACATATCTTAGAGAAACTTCTTTAAAGCCGGGAATTATCAATCCTATACTAGAAAGTATTGAAAGTAATCCTGTTGATCAGGCGTACAGAGCTTCGCAATTTCTAACAAGACCCAATATTACTTTAGATAAACTTGATGAGATCTATTCGATTAAGGAATTCACTTCTCAATACAGCGATGAAGTAAGAGAACAGGCTGAAGTTAATATCAAGTACAAAGGCTATATTGAAAAGGAAAAAGAAAATGTTGCCAAGCTGAACAGACTTGAAAATGTAAAGATTCCTGAGGATTTTGATTACATTAAAATTACAAGTCTTTCTTCAGAAGCAAAGCAAAAAATGAATAAAGTAAAACCTAAAACTTTGGCTCAAGCAGGAAGAATAAGTGGTGTATCTCCTGCCGATATCAACGTTTTAATGGTATATTTAGGACGATAAATCAAATATGTTTCACGTGAAACATTGAAAATAAACTAAGGTATTTAGAGGCTTAAAACACTTTTCTGAATACCTTTATTTTTAAAATACATTAATCAAAATGAAAATAAAAGATCATTTTCTTTCACAGGAAATATTTGAAATAAAAGAAACGGAAACAAAAGGAGTCTTTAAAACCTCTCCTATTCCATCCAACATTTCTAAATATTATGAAAGTGAAGATTACATTTCTCATCACCAGGATTCAGGAAGTTTAAAAGAAAAACTCTATAAATTTTTACAATCTTTCAATCTTCAGTATAAAAAAACTATTCTTATTGACAGAATAAAAAAGAATTCTAAGGTATTAGATTATGGTTGCGGTGCTGGAGAATTTGTAAAATTTATTGAAAATGATTTTGAAACTTTTGGATTTGAACCAGACCCCGATGCTAAAACTGCAGCAATAAATAAGGTATCAAAAGCAAAAATAATAGCAGATATTCAATTGATTGAAAACGAAAGTTTAGATGCAATTACATTATGGCATGTCTTTGAACATATCGAAAACCAAAGTGAAATGTTGTCTATTTTTCATTCTAAATTAAAAGAAAAAGGTTTGTTGATTATAGCAGTTCCTAATCCTACTTCTTACGATGCGAAACATTATAAAGAATTCTGGGCGGCTTATGATGTACCAAGACACATCTTTCATTTCTCAAAAAATGGAATGGAAAATCTTATTTCAAAAAATCATAATTGGAAAATGAGAAAAATAAAACCTTTGGTTTTAGATTCCTACTACATCTCGATGTTGAGTGAAAAATACAAAAAATCACCCCTATTTTGGCTAAAAGCAGTTATTCACGGAACGGTTTCTAACGTAAAAGCATTATTTTCTAACGAATTTTCGAGTTTGATATATATTATCGAAAAAAAGTAGAAAATCGATTTTTAAGTCATTTCTGAAAGCCGATTTTCACCATATTCATATAAAAAAATAAAAACTCAGGATAATTTCCTGAGTTTTTATTTTTTTATATGAATTCAGATTTACAAATTATAAAATACTAAATTGAAATTTTAGTTCAAATTTTCTTTTTGATAAGCTTCTACCCTCCTTTTAAATTTAATTTTAAAAATTTACTCAATCAATAATTATTTTGATCAAATTTAAAATTGATACTTTAACCGTTCAATGTTTAAAATAAAAATATATTCTCTTTGTCATTCCTGAGGAATCTAAACCAATAAAATATTAAGATTAGATTATTACGGAATGATAAATGTGATATGAAATTAGAAAAAATTAAGAAAAAGAAATTCTTATAAAAACATCTTATTTTATGTCTAAATTTCATTTTACATATAAATACTCAAAATATTTCTATTCTTCAATTTTTAATATATTTCTGAAAGCCAATTTTAACCACTTCTTAAATATATTTCAAATTTTTAATTAAAAGAACATAAAAAGTCTACCGAAAAATTTCAGCAGACTTTAAAATATATTTTAGAAATAAATTATTTGTTGATCGCAGCAATACCCGGAAGTTCTAATCCTTCTAAACTTTCCAACATCGCTCCACCGCCGGTAGAAACATAACTAACTTTATCAGCATACCCGAATTGTTTAACAAAAGCTACACTGTCGCCACCTCCCACTAATGAAAAAGCTCCTAGTTTAGTTGCTTCTGCAATACTTTCACCTAAAGCAACCGTACCGGCAGAGAAATTAGACATTTCAAAAACACCAATCGGTCCGTTCCACAGAATTGTTCTAGAGTTTAGTAAAACATCATTGAACTGCTCACGAGATTTTGGCCCTGCATCCATTCCCATCCAGCCTTCAGGAATTTCATAAATATCAGTTTCTTTTCTTTCAGCATCATTGCTAAAACTTTCAGCAATTACAGTATCTGAAGGCAGATATACTTTGACATTGTGTTCTCTGGCTTTTCCTAAAATTTCTAATGCTAAAGCTAATTTATCTTCTTCTACTAATGAATTTCCAATTTTACCACCTAGTGCTTTAATAAAAGTAAATGCCATACCTCCACCAATGATTAAATTATCAACTGCAGGCAAAATATTTTCTATAATGGTAATTTTAGTTGAAACTTTTGACCCTCCCAATATCGCTGTAACAGGCTTTTCACCACTTTTTAGAACTTTATCAATCGCTTTTAACTCATCAGCCATTAACAAACCGAAAAATTTAGTTGATTCAAAATAATTAGCAATAACTGCTGTAGAAGCATGAGCTCTGTGAGCTGTACCGAAAGCATCATTTACATATGCGTCACCTAACTTTGAAAGCTTTTCAGCGAAACCTTCGTCACCTTTTTCTTCTTCATTATGAAAACGTAGATTTTCCAATAATAAGATCTCTCCAGGTTGAAGATCTCCAGCAGCTTGTTCAGCTTTCTCTCCTATTGATTCTTCTACAAACTTTATCTGATGACCCAAAACATTTGATACTTCTTCTACAATATGCTTCAATGAAAACTCATCTTTAACTTCACCTTTTGGTCTACCCAGGTGTGTCATTAAAATTACAGAACCTCCATCATTAAGGATTTTATCAACAGTAGATTTTACAGCAGAAATCCTCGTGTTGTCTGTAATTTTCAGCTGATCGTCCTGAGGAACATTAAAGTCTACTCTTACTAAAGCTTTTTTATCTTTAAAATTGAAATCACTGATTGTTTTCATATGCTGATTTAATATTTTTATTTTTTTGAAATCGTTTTGATGAATTAGTATTTGTCTCTTCTCAATTCATTTCGATTCATAAATATTTTCTAATTTTTGTTTCACAAATGTAAGATTTTAAACTTTTGCAAAAGATTCAAAAAGACAAAAGTTTTCAAAAAACTTCCCACAAACCCATCACTCACTAATCAACACTAATTTCTTTATATATAAAAAAAAGAATGATAGTTGTTGTTGAGTGTTGTGAGTTTCGGGGATAACTTTTATGTTAAAACTTCATAACATTCAGTTTGAATTCAATTCATATTTAATTCACAATGTAATTTGTTGAAAGCGTGAATAATTTAAGACTTATTAACAAATATGGATAACTTTTAAACAAGGCCAAATATTAATTTCTCTGTTATGGAAAAAAGTAAGATTTCTCACAGGAAAGATTTTGAAAGTTTTGGTGATAATATTTGGAGGCAACTTCTAGTAATCCTTTTGTTGAATTGTGAAAGATTTAGTTCAAGAAAGTTTTCCACAGTTATTCACAGTGCTTTTCACATTTTATGAGTGAGTAAATCACAATTTGTGAATAAAGTGGGGAATGTGGGTTTTGATATTTGTAATAAATTGTAAATCAGAATTTTGTATTTTTTATTGATTGTTATTAATTGTCATCGAAAGTAAATTATAACAAAAACCACTGTGAAAGTAATTGAGTAAATATCTTTTTAAATAGCACAATTATTAAAAACAGTCATTTTCAAGGAAGAGATTTGAAGAATTGAAAATATAATTTCAAAATTTAATTGTATTAAAGCTAACTTAGATTATGATAAAAGCTATCGAAACATCAGTAATTAATTTCGGATTTAACGTAACTTTGCGTGAAGATTTAATAACAATAGATATAAAATAAAAAATGAAAAGAAAAATAGCTATTGCCGCAGACCATGCCGGTTTTGAGTATAAAGAAATTTTGAAAAAATATCTTCAGGAGCAGTTTGAAGTACAGGATTTTGGAACATTTTCTACTGACAGTGTAGATTATCCGGATTTTGTGCATCCTGCAGCAACTTCTGTTGAAAACGGTGAAAATGAATTGGGGATTCTTCTCTGTGGAAGCGGAAACGGAGTACAGATTACAGCCAACAAGCATCAGAAAATACGTTGTGCACTATGCTGGATGCCGGAAATTGCAGTTTTAGCAAGACAGCACAATGATGCCAATATGATTTCCATACCTGCTAGATTTATTTCTAAAGAAGTTGCGATTGAAATTGCCAATAAATTTCTCTCTACCGATTTTGAAGGAGGAAGACATCAGACAAGAGTTGACAAAATAGCATTCTGCTAAAACATAAAGGCTTGTAATTCAGTTTGCAAGCCTTATTTATTTTTTATTTCTTATATTTGCTTTATCAAACAGAAGTTACGAATCTGTTTATTTCCATATAAACCTATAAATTCGAAAGATATTATTAAAAGGTTTTTCTCTCATCTTTTCCTTTTTTGTATTAAATTTATACAAAACTAAAATTCAATTGTTATAAAATGATTGGAACAGAATTTAACTCATTATCAATAAAATATAAACCTCATACCACAGGTATGATAAAATAATAAAAGAATTATCAGAGAAATTTGATAATTATATTAAAAATTTAAAGAATAAAATGCCAAAAAAAAATAAATACATAAGTCAGAAAAATGACTCAAAACTTCTGGAAATCGGAAGGCTGATTCTCCGTTTTATGAATCAGAACCAAACGAAAATATACAATTATAAGCAAATCTCAGATGGGATCGACTATAGGAATCCTCGACAGCGTGAGTTGGTCATCCAGTCTTTGCACAAGCTTTTAGCAAACCAGAGAATTAAGGAAACTGAAAAAGGGAAATTTAGCATCAATTTAAATATTGAAGGAACTTTAACAGGAATTATAGACTTTAATCAAAGCGGAAATGCTTATGTAACAGTTGAGAATTTAAAAGATGATGTTTTCGTTCATGCAAAGAATGTGAAGGATGCCTTACAGGGCGATAAAGTTCTTATTGTTACTTACAATTTTAAAGGTAAGAAAATGGAAGGCTCTGTGCTTGAAGTTTTAGAAAGAAGCCGTACAGAGTTTGTAGGAACTTTCCAGCTTGTTCAGCATAAAGAATTCGGATTTGTAGTTTGTGATAAAAAGACGATTAACACTGATATTTTTATACCAAAAGGTAAAATTAACGGTGCCGAAAACGGCGATAAAGTCGTTGTAAAAATGCTGGAATGGAAACCTGGTGATAAAAATCCTGACGGAGAAATTATTAAAGTTCTTGGAGCTCCCGGAGAGCACGAAACAGAAATTCACTCTATTTTAGCAGAATACGGTTTACCATACAGCTTCCCTGAAGAAGTGGAAGCAGATGCCGACAAAATCGACAGAAGAGTGACAGATGAAGAAGTGGCAAAACGTAGAGATATGCGAAACATTTGTACCTTCACCATTGACCCGAAAGATGCAAAAGACTTTGATGATGCATTATCCATCCAAAAACTAGACAATGGAAACTGGGAAATCGGAGTACACATTGCCGACGTTTCGCATTACGTAGTTCCAGGAACAATGTTGGATGATGAAGCGTACGAAAGAGCAACTTCCGTGTACTTGGTTGACAGAGTTGTACCGATGTTACCTGAAGTTTTAAGTAATGACGTTTGTTCGTTACGTCCGAATGAAGATAAATTTACTTTCTCAGCAGTTTTTGAGATGAATGATAAAGCTGAAGTAGTGAAAGAATGGTTTGGAAGAACTGCCATTCACTCAGACAGAAGATTCACTTATGAAGAAGCTCAGGAAAGAATTGAGACTCAGGAAGGCGATTTAACGGAAGAAATTCTGACGCTCGACAGACTCGCAAAAATCATGCGTGACCAGAGAATTAAAAACGGTGCGATTACCTTTGACAGAAGCGAAGTTCGATTTAATTTAAATGAAAAAAGCGAACCGATTGGTGTTTACTTTAAAGTCAGTAAAGATTCAAACCATTTGATTGAAGAATTCATGCTTTTGGCGAACAGAAAAGTTTCTGAATTTGTTTCGCTTAAAAAAGGAAGACCAAACGGAAATACTTTCATTTACAGAGTTCACGACGATCCGGATCCTGCGAAACTGGAAGCTTTAAGAGATTTCGTTTCGACTTTCGGATATAAAATGGATCTGGCAAACACCAAAAAAGTTGCTGAATCTCTGAATAATTTACTTTCTGAAGTAAAAGGAAAAGGAGAAGAAAACATGATTGAAACTTTGGCCATGCGAAGTATGAGCAAAGCAGTCTATTCTACCGAACCAATCGGTCATTATGGTCTTGGGTTTGATTATTATTCTCACTTCACCTCTCCTATCCGTCGTTATCCCGATCTATTGGCGCACAGATTACTTCAGCATTATCTGGATGGCGGAAAATCTCCTGACAAAAATGAATTGGAAGAAAAAGCAAAACATTGCAGTGCAAGAGAGCGTTTGGCTGCCGATGCAGAAAGAGATTCTATCAAATTTATGCAGGTAAAATTCATGGAGAAACATTTGGGAGAAACTTTTACAGGAGTTATTTCCGGAGTTGCGGAATTTGGTTTCTGGGTGCAGATTCCTGAAAACGGTGCTGAAGGCTTGATTAAATTGCGTGATTTGATGGACGATTCTTATACTTATGACAAGTCGACACACGCTGTTTACGGTTCAAGAACTGGCAGAAAATTTCAGCTGGGCGAAGAAGTTCAGATCAAAGTGGTGAAAGCTAATTTAATTCAGAAGCAATTGGATTTTAAGATTGTTGATTGATGACAAAAGTTGATAGATACATTGTTTTTAGTATTTTAAATGTAGTTTTATCAGCAACTATGATGTTTAAAACCGTTGTTAATTTTTATTGGTTTGTTCTGATTATCAGTTTAGTTTGCTTAATTACTAATAGATTAATCAACAAAAACATTATTAAAATTAAAGAAGGAGATAAAAATTACTTTTTTGGAGTTGTTTTCCCTTTGATAGTCAATTGTTTTTTTCTGATAAACTATTTTACAGGAATGAATCCAACAAAAGAAACATATTGCTTTAAAAGCAAGATTGCTGAAGTTGGAGGAAGAAATAGTCACCAAAAAGGAAAAACTACCTACATTTATTTGAATGGTAATGCTTATAAATATTCTTATATGACAAGAAGTTTTTTTATTGATTATAAAAAAATGTGGGGTAATAATCAAATCATCTATACTTTTGAAAGAGGTATTTTTGGTTTAAAAGTAAGAAAAGATTACAAATTTGTGTACAATGAATCCTGCGCAGATAACTACTAAATTAAAAGCATTCTATTTCACTTTAATAAAAAAGACTGTCCCGTGTGGGCAGTCTTTTTTTTGTTTAGAAAGTTTTATCAAAGGATTTAGATTTAAAAATTCATTTTTGGGGGCAAATAGAAATATAATTTTTAAATTTGGGATAGAAACAATTTAAATGTTTGAACTTGTACTATCGGCCGTGGGTCTGGGCTTTATGTTGAGCCTTGTTTTCATTGGTCCTATTTTTTTTCTCTTGATAGAAACCAGTTTTACAAGAGGTCCAAGACATGCTTTAGCACTTGATTTTGGTGTTATCACAGCAGATTTATTATGCATTATAGCAGCCTATTATGCCAGTGCAGACATTGTAGATCTTATTGATAAACATCCTGGTTTTTATAGAATTACGGCTATTCTTATATTATCCTACGGTATCGTTATGATGGTAACCAGAACCAAAATGCACCTGCCTGGCGAAGAAAAAATCATCAGCCAGAACTATATAAAAACATTCCTGAATGGGTTTCTTTTGAACTTACTAAATGTTGGGGTTGTTCTTTTTTGGCTGGTCACCGTCATTGGTGTCAGAAATCAATATCCCGATACAGAAAGTATGATTCTTTATTTAGGATTAGTGATCACAACCTATCTGATGATTGACTTTCTTAAAATCTTTCTTGCTAAACAATTCCATGATAAATTGACTCAAAAATTAGCCAATAACATCAGAAAAGGCGTGGGAGTTGTTTTGATTCTATTTAGTTTTTTTATTTTCCTGCAAAGTTTTAAAAAGTTTAACCAATTTGATAAAAAGCTGGAGGAAGCAGAAAAGAAAGAATTAAAATACAAAAAAGATCAATAAATCAATTCTCATTTAATAAAACATCAATTGAAAATGAAATCGCAATGATTTGAAGATACAAATATCAATGACGTTTTAGCGATTGCAGATGGCTTTAAAAAAAAACAATAAATACAGATGAAAAAAATATTTCCAAAACCTCTTAAAAAAGGGGATAAAATTGCCATCATCTCCCCCGCCGGAGCTGTAGAACCCGCTCACCTTGAGAAGGGGATTCAATTAATTAAAAGCAAAGGTTTTGAACCTGTTTTAGGTGAAAATCTTTACACCAAATATTCAAACGGATACAACTACGCCGGAACAGAAGAACAGAGAACAGAAGATATCAATTGGGCTCTTAACGATTCTGAAATCTCAGCAATCTGGGCTTCCCGTGGCGGTTATGGTTGCCAGCATTTAATAGAAAATTTAAATTTAAAAGGTTTTAAAAAAAATCCTAAATGGTATATTGGATATTCTGATAATACAGTGATACAAAGTTATTTGTTGAAAAAAGGTTTCGCTTCGATTCACGGACAAACCATTAAAACCTCAAGTTTCGGAGTGACCGATGAAAGTTATGATCTAACTTTTAATATTCTGAAAGGAAAACCTTTAAAGTATACTTTAAAATCGAATCAGTTTAACAAAGATGGAAATGTGGAAGGCGAATTGGTTGGAGGAAATTTAGCTTTAGTTTATGCACTTTTAGGAACCAAATATTCCTTTGATTTTAAAGATAAAATTTTATTCATCGAAGATATTGGCGAAAACTTTTATGCACTCGACAGAATGATCATGAGCTTAGAATTAGCCGGAGTTTTCACAAAAATCAAAGGCTTAATTATTGGCGGAATGACCAATATGGGCGATGAAAAAGAAAACAAACAATACGAAGAAAGCTTTGATGAGTTTGCTTACAAATTAATCTCAGAAAGAATTTTAAAATATCAATTTCCCACCGTTTTTGCATTTCCAAACGGACATATTCACAACAATATTCCATTGATTTTAGGAGCAGAAGTTTCCCTTAAAGCCGGAAAAAATGTGTCATTAACGTTTAAATAAAATGATGTTTTATTCAAAATTTATACTTGCATTTTTCTTGATTCTGGCTGGAATTATACATTTCGTAAAGCCTCAGATTTTCATGAAAATAATGCCAAGTTATATTCCGATGCGCCTGCAGATGGTTTATATCAGTGGTGCAGTAGAGATTCTGTGCGGCACTCTTCTTCTATTTCCGGAAACTCAAAAGTCGGGAGCTTATCTTTGTATCGCATTATTTATCGCAGTTTTTCCAGCTAATATTGAGATGGCAAAAAAGTTTTATCAGATTCATCATAAATATTTTTGGCTTACAGTTTTGAGACTTCCGTTGCAGATAGTTTTGATTTGGTGGGCGTATCAATTTAGAAAATAATGGCAGATCACAACGACCTTGGCAAGAAAGCAGAAGATTTGGCCGCCGAATATTTAGTGAAAAACGGCTATAGAATTCTGGTGCGAAATTTTAGGTTTAAAAAAACTGAAATTGATCTTATTTCAGAAAAAGACAATTTAATTATCGTCACAGAAGTGAAAGCCAGATCAACCGATTTTTTTATTCTGCCACAGGAGGCTGTTACAAAAGGAAAAATAAAATCGATTGTTACGGCAGCAAACCATTTTATGGAAGAATTTAATAAAAATCATGAAGTGAGATTTGATATTATCTCTGTACTTCCGGATCAAAAAGGAAATTTAATAGTAGAACATATACCGGATGCTTTTCAGGCATTCGACGCCAATTAAATCAATATAACAATTTACCAATATAACGATGTACCCATTATTGGTAAACTGTTTGACTGATAGATTGGTACATTTAAAAATTGAATTTTTATGAAAACAATACTCATCACCGGAGTCACTTCCGGAATAGGAAAAGCCACTGCAGAACTTTTTGCAAAGCAAGGAAACAGAATCATCATTTGCGGAAGACGAGCTGAAGTTTTAGAATCTGTAAAAACAGAATTATCAGCTTTGACTGAAGTTTTTAGTTTAAAATTTGATGTCAGAAATCTGGAAGAGGTTGAAAGTGCCATCGCATCCCTTCCTGAAGACTGGAAAAATGTTGATGTTCTTATCAACAATGCAGGAAATGCACATGGTTTAGAACCATTATCAGCAGGAAACACACAAGACTGGGACTCAATGATCGATGGAAACGTAAAAGGACTTTTATACGTCTCAAAAACACTGATCCCGATGATGAAAGAAAGAAATTCCGGGCAAATCATCAATATTAGTTCAGTGGCTGCAAGACAGACTTATGCGAATGGCGTGGTGTATTGTGCCTCCAAAAAAGCCGTTGATGTGATTTCTGAAGGAATGAGAATCGAGCTCACAGAATTCGGAATTAGGGTCACGAATATCCAACCGGGAGCTGTAGAAACAGATTTTTCTTTGATTAGATTTAAAGGTGATCAGGAAAGAGCAGCGACTGTTTATGCAGGTTATGAAGCATTGAAAGCACAAGATATCGCCGATGCCATCGCTTACTGTGTGAATGCTCCCCAACACGTGACGGTTTCAGATATGACAATCTATCCTAGTGCTCAGAGTGAACCGAGAACGATTTACAGAAAAGGATAACTTCAATTTGAAAATGGGGCAATTTGAGAATTTGAAATGAGATTTTTTTGTGGAATTTTTTTATTGTTCTATGTATTTGGATATTCTCAAAAATATTCAAAAGCGGAAAAAGCGGTTTTGATTCAGGCTAAAAAATTAGATTCCCTGATGAAGAATAATGACATTTCAATTGTAGATCTATTTTCGGAAGACGTTTCTTTTGGTCATTCTAACGGCAGGATTCAGAATCTGGATGATTTTAAAAAAGATTTTACTTCAAAGAAAGTCGTTTACAAAGAAATTGATCAAAATGAAGTTTCCGAAATCAAGAAGTTTAAAAATACCGTCAGCCTCAGACGAACCATAAAAGTTGCAGGTCTTTACGAAAAGTATGATTTTCAAATGAAACTCGCAGTGCTTGAAATTTGGATTAAAAAGAAATCTGAATGGAAATTATGGAGCCGACAAAGTGTGGAAATAAAGCCATAAATTTGCAAAAATCTTTAGCTTAAATGAAAATATTATACCTAGAAACCTCTTCCAAAAACTGTTCTGTAGCCATTTCAGATGATGAAAAAATACTTTGTGTGGCAGAAGAAGTTTCAGAAAACTATAAACAGTCCGAAAGTCTTCATTCATTTGTAGAATGGGCTTTGGAAGGTGCAGAGCTTTCGATAAAAGATATTGATGCGGTTTGTCTTGGAAAAGGCCCCGGTTCTTATACAGGTTTGCGAATCGGAGCAGCTTCTGCAAAAGGTTTTTGTTATGGTTTAACTATTCCCTTAGTGGCTGTCAATTCTTTAGAAAGTATGAAAGAGCCTTTTTTAGGTCAAAACTATGATTTAATCATCCCTTTAGTCGATGCAAGACGAATGGAGGTTTATACGGCTGTTTATGATGGAATTTCAGGGAATGAACTCAGTCCGACAGAAGCTAAAGTTTTAGATGAAACATCTTTCCAGGAGTTTAAAGATAAAAAGATCATTTTTGTAGGTGACGGAGCAAAGAAAGCAAGAGAGATTTTGCAACTTCCCGATGCTGAATTTAATGAAGATATCTACCCTTCTGCCCAATATTTAGTGAAGAATACTTTAGAGAAAATTAAAAATAAAGAATTTGAAGATATTGCCTATTTTGAACCCTTTTATTTAAAAGAATTTCACGGAGTTAAAAAGAAAAAAAGCGAAGAATAATCTTCGCTTTTTGTTTATTTTTTCTGGGCCGGAACAGATGCCGGTTGAAGTTTTTGAATGTTATTATTCCACATATCTGGCTTTTTAGGAACACCACTTTGGATAGCATTATTTACCGGTTGTGAACTGTTTGGCAACGGATTGTTTTGATTTCCGGGAGCCGTAATATTCTGAGATTGTTGAATATTATTCTGAGTCGGTTGGCCAAACGCACCTGAATTTTGCTGAACATTCTGTGTGTTTTGCTGAACAATATTTCCCTTATTATCGGTTGACTGAAATGCGATATCACTTTTCAGATAGTTAAGCATTTCTTTGGCCTTCTCTCCTTCTGGAGTTTTTCCATAGTTTAAAACGATCTGTTCCAACTGTAAAATCATCACCTCTTTCCCACTCGATTTTCCTGCATTGAATGCATTTAAAAGATAAAGTTTAGGCACAAGTGCATCTTTAGGATTCTTTTGAATGGCTTGATCAAGTATTGCCTGGCTTTCTGTAAACTTTTCAGATTCAAACAAAGCGTATGCGGTTTTGTAATCATTTTCCATCTCTGGAGACGACTTTACAAATGTATTATTTTTAGGATTTCTGGCAAATTCTGCATACGAACTGTAAGGATAATCGGTCAGTAAAATCTGTTTTGCTTTTGCTGAAGCCTGAGGATTTTTCTCATGATTCATTGCAAAAATTTCATACAATGCCTGCAGCATTACCTTTTCTTCAGGTTTTACATCTACCAGATCATACAAAGTTTTTGTAGCTAAAGGAGTATTGGTAAAATAGTTCTGATACATGATTCCAAGACCTAATGAAGCGGTGTCTCTGTCTTTTTTCAGTTGAGATAATTTTCCGGCATCACTTGGTATTTGTTCAATGTAATAAGCTGGCTCAAAACGTCTCGGGTTGGGTACCGTGCTTACTCCCAGAGCTTCATTTTTCATATCTTCAATAGAAGCCATTTTTTTAGAATAACGCCAGTTATCCACCAAGGCTCTGTCACCCCATACTTGCTTAAAGGTTGAAGTTCCTTTGCTTACCGTTCCTGTATTTCCGTAGTAAAAACCTTTAGTTGCGGTTCCAAAATCTTCAAAAGAATTTGAGCTGTTGGCAAATATTGAATTGGCATTATAGTCTCCTGTATCAAAGCCTTTACTTCTTTCTGCGCGAATTCTTTCCAATTCTTCTTTAGCTTCTTTCGCCTTTAATTTTTCGATATGTTTAGCAAAATAATCTGTTTTCTGAGGTTCAGACATTTTAGCAATCGCCAGAATACTGTCGTTTTTTCTTATTAAATAGTAGTTTTTTGAAATCTTCTTAATGTTTTCAGATTGGTCTTTTAACAGAATTTTTGAAGGCTCGTACGTCATTGTAGCCAATGCAGAATCATAATAAGCACCCGCTCCGATGTAATCGTTTTTATCTAAATATCGTCTTCCAATTTCATAATAAGTCAGACCTCTTACCTGTGGATCTGAAACTTTTTCTAAAAGAGATTTTCTGAAAAATTCTTGTCCCTCATCCGGTTTTCCCGCTTTGGTAGCCATTAAACCTAATGCATAATAGAACTCGTTTTTTCTTGAGGCGTAAGTTCCTTTTTTGCTGATATCTTCTAAATATTTTCTTGCACCATCGTAATTACCTTTTCCATTAAATGTTTTAGCAATTTCGATTTGAGACTTTACCTCGAATTCAAAATCATTAGCATATTTGTAGGCTGCTGCAAAGCTTTCACGGGCAGGTTCGTTTCTTCCTAACTCTGATAAAACCTGACCTCTTAAAAATGCAATTCTGCTTTTCAGTTTTCGGTTTCCGTTAAGTTCAAAAGCACGGTCTAATTCCTTTACGGCTTCCTCTTTTTTTCCTGCATCCAATAGAGATTCTGAATAATAGATGCTTAAAAGCTTGTCATGGTCTTTACTTATTTTTTCACTTTTCAATTTAGCGAAAACCTGATCAGATTTATGATAATCTTTAAGCTGTGCATATGCTAATCCTTCATAAACTCGTGCTAAAGGAAGTCTTTTGTCTTCTTTCATGTGGGTGAAAACGTAGTTCAGTGCATCCAGTGCCTGTCTCGATTTTCCCTGATAAATACGTGATTGAGCAAGAATAATATATGCATCAAAAATAGTTTTATTCTGCTCTTCTCCTTTTCTGATCACAGAATATTTTCCGATTGCCTTCAAGGCTTTTGCTTCTGCAATTTCAAGTGTAGTGGCTCCTTTTACGGGTTGATTATTTGGATCTTGAGGCATTCCCGGTCTTCCTCCTGGTCCGTTTGGAGGCATTCCTGGTGCAGTTCTTCCTCCTTGTGCCGGTCTGTTGACTTCGGCCATTTTCATAGAGTTTTCTGCAAAAACGGAAGATTGTCCGAGGTCACTTCCTATTGGCTGCTCTTCATACGTCAGAATAGGAATGTGTGGCGCATAAAAATTGTCTTTATGAGCTTTGTCTCTGTCTGTAAATTCACTGTTCAATGCGTCTTTGGCATTAAAGAGTGTATTGTAATATGTGGAAAATCCTTTTAAAAACTTTGATCGGGCTTCCGGTTTCTTCACTTTCGTGCTACAGGAAACAGCGATAATCGCCGCCAAAAGGAATATGATATTCTTTTTCATTATTCAATATAACTCGCTAATCTGCTTTTTATTATCAAAGCATTTTGATGATTCTGTAAAAATAATAAAATTTTATGGGGAAATTATTTATATTTCTTTTAAAATTTTGTAAACCAAATGGGTAGGCAGTCCCATAATGGTGTAATAACTGCCATTCATTTTTGTAATTTTTGCCATTCCAAGCCATTCCTGGATGCCGTAGCTGCCTGCTTTATCGAAAGGACTGTAGTTTTTTATATAAAAATCAATCTCTTCTTCTGAAATCTCTTCCAATTCTACATCGGCGACGTCAGTTTCAGTAATGGTTTTATTTAAAGTTTTAATGGTGATTCCTGTATACACCTGATGGGTTTTACCGGAAAGTTTCTGCAGCATATTTTTGGCATCTGCTTCATCTTTTGGCTTTCCCAAAATCTGATTGTCGATGGCTACAACGGTATCAGCGGTAAGTAAAACTTCATCTCGCTCCAACTTTCTGAATGCATTAGCTTTTAATTCAGATAAATAAGCTGCGGCATTTTCTATTTTTATATTTTTAGGTAAAATTTCTTCACAGTCAATTTTTACAACTTCAAAATCAAATCCTAAACTGGTAAGCAATTCTTTTCTTCTTGGCGATTGCGATGCTAAAAGTATTTTCATGATTTTAGTTTTAAACAGATGGTGTATTGTCATCGTGCCATTTTCCCTGAACTTTCATCACCTGTTCGATCACATCACGTACTGCTCCACTTCCACCCTGCTTTTCTGAAATATAATCTGCAATATTTTTGATTTCAGGAACGGCATTTTCCGGACAGGTCGAAATCGCTGAATTCTGCATCATGTGAATATCCGGAAGGTCATCTCCCATCGTGAGAATTTCTTCGTTTTTAAGTTTGTATTTAGCCTTAAAATCTGCATAATCCACCATTTTATCATGTGATTTTGCATAGTAATCTTCAATGCCCAAATAATTGATACGGTGCCTCACCATTTCATCATTTCCACCCGTGATGACGCCGATTAAATAATTATTTTTTAAAGCTTTAACGACAGCGTAGCCATCCAAAACATTCATCACTCTGCTCATATTTCCACCGGGCATCAGATAAACGCTTCCGTCGGTAAAAACTCCGTCTACATCAAATACAAATGCTTTTATATCTTTTAATTTCTCTTTATAGCTCATTTATTTTATATCATTTAATCTAAATTGTAAGTCAGCCTTACCGTAATTCTTGCAGATTTTGCTTTGCTGGAAGTATCAAAATTTCCTCCGTAGCTGTCTTCATCAGTTGACCCTTTTGCGGTAATTTGAAATACACCCATCGAAGCATCTTTCAATTTTCCAAGGCTTCCATCTGCGGTATTGACAATTTTTTCTGCTCTCTGCATAGCATCTTTTGCACCGGCCTCTATTAAGTTATGCTTTAGTGAAGCAAGATCAGAATACGTATACTGCGGTGTTCCTGGCTCAAACTGTACACCGCTGTTTATCAATTCTGCAGTTTTATCCATCACGGTTTCTATTTTTCTCATTAGAGCCGGATTTTTCCTTGCGGTAAATGAAATGCTTTGTGTGGCTTTGTAGCCGTCAAAAATATCTTCAGACTTTTCAATTCCTTCAGCATCTTTGCTGGTAACGGTTCGGTAGGATTTTGAGAAATTGACCCCGCCAAAAGAAAATTCACTCGCTTTGAAACCTTTGCCTTGGAAAAAAGCAGTCACTTTTTCTTTATCCTGTAAAATTAAATTGTAAGCGTCTTTTGCATCCATTGCCGACGCATCAAAACTTCCTCCCCACCGTATTTCATCTGAGGTAAAATCTTTGGAGCCCAAACCTGTGACAGATATGGTGTCCTGTTTTACATTTCTGTTTTTGAAGCTGGAACCGAGTATGAATGCGGTGATAATTACGGCAATTCCGATGATCAGCGAAGGGACGAAATTTGTTTTCATTGTAGTCTGTGATTTTCCCAAAGATAGCAAATTGCAATGTTTTTATTCTAAATCATACATTTTTTTAATAGAATGATTCATTGTTTTATAAATTTCAAGGCTTTCTTCTGCAAGCAACTGCTCATGCAACTCCAAAACTCGTTTGTCGTTTCTCACGGCTGGTCCGGTTTGGGCTGATTTTGGTTCAATTTCGTGGATCTTTTTTACTGTTTCATCAATCAGCGGCAAAAAATAATCAAACGGAATTTCCTGAGCATCAGAAATTTCTTTTGCTCTTGAAAAAAGATGATTCACAAAATTACAGGCAAAAACCGCAGTCAGATGAATATATTTTCTTTTTTCATGACTGCTTTCCATTACATTTTCTGAAATTTCTGATGCTAATCCAGTCAGAGTTTTCTGATCTTCTGAGTTTTCAGTCTCAATAAAAAAAGGAATTTTTGAATAATCCAGTGCTTTAGATTTTGAAAAAGTCTGTAAAGGATAAAAGCTTGATTTTCTGTACTCTCCTACTAATATTTGTTTAGGTAAGGAACCTGAAGTATGGGCAACCAAACAATCTTTTTTAGTAATCAATTTCGAAATATTTTCCACAGAACTGTCACTTACGCAAATAATGTACAAATCTGCATCTTCCAAAATATCGGTAGAAAAAGGAATGTTTAATTCCTGAGATATTTTGTTTAAATCTTTCTCATTTCTCCCAAATAGCTGAGCCAAAGGAATGTTTTTTTGAGTAAAAGCTTTAGCCAAATGATAAGCTACATTTCCGGAACCGATGATTACAATTTGCATAAAACAAAGATAAGATTTTAGGTTGATTAGCGAAATGCAGCCGAAAGTTGGAGGCTGGAAGTTTTAAGTTAAACGTGGTTGTTGATAATTGTTTTAAATTTAATAATTAAAACATTTGGACTCAAAATTGAAGAAGTAATTTAACTTTTAAATACTTTTGTAATCCAAAACAATGAAAGCATCTTATGAAGATTAAAGACGCAGAGATTATTGCGCTAATGCAAAACCCACGGACTCAAGAGAAGGGAGTTCGTGTGCTGATGGATGCTTATCAGAGTAGATTGTATTGGCATATCAGAAGAATCATTGTTGACGGAGACCTTGCTCAGGACACTTTGCAGGAGACTTTCATCAAAGCATATCAGAATTTTCACCAGTTCAAAAATGATAGTCAGCTGTACACATGGCTGTACAGAATTGCCACCAATGAAGCGTTACAGCAAATCAATAAGCTGAAGAAAATGCAGAAAACGGATGAAGATCCTGAATATTATATGCAAAACTTGGTGGCAGATAATGTGCATAGTGATGCTGACGAAATACAGGTCTTCCTGCAGAAAGCCATACAAAGCCTGCCTGAGAAGCAGAAACTGGTATTTATGATGAGGTATTATGATGATTTGCCTTACGAAGAGATATCTAAAATTGTAGATATGTCGGTGGGGACTTTAAAGACAAATTATCATTACGCCAAGCAGAAAATTGAAGAATATATTAAAGAAAATTACGAAAGATAATTTTTAGAAAAAACGACATGAAAGATTTTGATCTAGATAAATTAGAACGCAAGAACATTTACAAAGTCCCTGAGAATATGTTTGAAAATATTCAGGATAGCGTATTGGGCGAGGTGAATGATTTTGATCTGGATAATTTAGAGCGCAAAAACATTTACGCAGTTCCTGAGAATATGTTTGAAGATATTCAAATGAAAGTATTGGGTACAATTCCTGATTTTGATTTGGAAGATTTAGAGCGCAAAAATATTTACACAGTTCCTGCAAATATGTTTGAAAACATTCAGGAAATGGTATTGAGTGAGATAAAGGCAGATAAAAAAGCACCTATTTTTAAATTAAATTGGGGGTATGCGGCTGCAGCTTCATTAGCATTGATTTTCGGATCTACTTTTTTGTACAATTCATTTTCTGATTCAAATAAAGATCAGGGTGTTACACAAAATTTTGCAACGAACTCCGTGCCTAAAAAAGAAAGTGAGATTGCTTATGAGACTTTAAAATCTGATTTAACTTCTGTTGAAAATAACAATCAAACAAATGACAATCAGCAGACCAATTCACACATAAGAACGGTCGCGGATATTCCTCAGAAAACGGAAGCAAAGCCACAGGCAGCGAAGCCGGTTTCTCAGAAAACGGAAGCTCAAATGGCAGAATATTTGGATTCGTTTTCTAATTCTGAAATTTCAGAATTAGCCAACAATTCAACGCAGGATGTTTATTTGGACTTATATAATTAAAAGAGAGATGAAAAAAATATTATTTGCACTTCTTGTTATTTATGGCTTTGGCTTAAATGCTCAGAAGACGGATTACGATTGGAGAAAGATGGATCCTAAGCAAAGAAAAGAAGTTATCAATAATCTTTCGCCAGACGAAAGAAAAGCGCTTCTTACTCAGTTTAGAAATAATATGGTGCTTGATAATCTTGATGTAGACCCGAAAGACAAAAACGAATTTACAGCGATGTATAACGAATATCTGGATAATCAGAAGAAAATAAAAAGTCAGTTTGATTCTAATTTTAATCCGGAAACATTATCAGAAGATGAAGCCAAAGTAAAACTGCAGCAGAGTTTTGATGTAGGACAAAAATTACTAGATAACAGGAAAAAATATGCGGAAAAGATGCAGACCGTCATTCCGTGTCAGAAAGTTTTGAAGTTGTTTCAGTCGGAAGGTATGATGAGAGATAAGATGAATGAAAGAAAACCTCACGATGGGAAGAATAAGGGTTCAAAACCCAAACAAAACCCATAATAGTTTATTTTTTTAATGTTGGACGACCCTTGCAATTTATTGTGAGGGTCGTTTAATTTTTGATAAAGTGGAAGATTAATTGCGCCTTAATCTCTATTTTTGCAAAAATTTAATGATGAAAAAGATATTAGTCTTCTTACTGTTTTCTGTGATCATTTCTGCTCAGAAAACTCAGTTGATACAGCTTACTCAAAATATAAAAGACAAAGATAAATCTGCGAAGTCTCTTACAATTATCGATCATAGGGATCAGAAAAACATTGGTCCTATTTCGCATCAGGGAGAGGCATTTGAAATTCAGTTTAAAGATAATCAGATAGAAAAAGCAATTCAGGATTGGTTTATTTCAGACAATAAAAACTCTGGAAACACTGATTTTGTGGTAGTAGTAGAAGATTTAAAAGCTTTTGATGAGCCGAAAGAAAAATCTACAATAGGGAAACTAGAGATTAAACTTTCAAGCTTTGTGAAAAAGGATGACAAGTATTATTTTGTCCATAGAATTTCAGAAAAATTTTCTTTTCAGCCTAAATATGATACCCATATTCCGAGACTTACAGCGACCAAAATAGCGATGGTTTTCAGTAGATTTATCAATGATTCTTACTCGATTTCTTCCAACGATATTGTGATGAGTGATAACGAGCTTAGGAATTATGAAGAGATTAATTTAAAACAATTAAAATCTTTAAATAGTGTGACACTTTCTGATGGTGTTTATGTTGATTTTAAATCTTTTGCGAATCAGCAACCCAATAAAGAGTATTCGGTTTACAAAAATAAAAAAGGATTTGTGACCGGATTTGTAAATTCTAAAGAGTGGCCGGTTGGTAATGGAACTAAGTTTTATGGATTTGTTGAAAACGGAATTCCTTATCGCCAAACTCAGGTTGGTTTTCTGGAGATGGAGAAAGACGAAAAAGGCTTTTATATAATTTCTTCTAAAAATGAACTTTTCCCCCAAGGAGTTAGTGACAATGTTCTCATTGGAAGTATGATTGGTGGAGTAGTAGGCGGTTTTGTTGTCGCAGTAATAGAATCTTCAAAAAAGAGAGACCCAAATGCGCCAGGAATGGGTAAAGTCTATCTTGATTCTTTGACGGGAGCTTATATTTTTGAATAATAAATTTCAATAAACGTAATGCCGACCCTTACAATTTATTGTGAGGGTCGTTTAATTTTGGGGAAAGTCACTTAATAATAGAAAGCGAATCTTTATTTTTGTGAAAATTTAATGATGAAAAAACTTCTTTTATTTCTTCTATTTTCTGTTTCGCTCACTGCTCAGAAAACGGAAACAATTAATTTTAAACAAAATATAAAAGACATAAAAAGTCTTACAAAATCTCTTACCTTAATTGATAACAGACCTGATAAAGAAATTGGTAAGGTAACTCAAAAAAGTGGTGAGGTTGAAATAAAATTTGCCGACGATGATCTAAAAACTTTTGTCCAAAACTGGTTTTTAGACGACAATAAACAGAAAGGAAATAATGATATCGTTGTGATGTTGGAAGATCTGAAAGTATATAATGAGCAAAGTCCAAATGATAAATATATGTTTGGGAAAGCTAAAATTAAAATTTCAAGTTTTATAAAACGGAATGATAGATATTATTTTATCAACAGATTTGACAATGTAATTATCAATGATCCGAGAAATAAATCTGGTGTGGCAAGATTTTTAGCCCAAAGTATTTCAGATATTATAACAGAATTTATCACAGCCTCATATACCAATTCGGTTTTAAGCTACTATATCCCTGAAAAGGAACTGAATAATTATGATGCTTATTTAAGTAAAAATTATAAGGCTTTTAATAATTCGGATCTTAAAGATGGTGTTTATTTAAACTTCAAAAGCTTTTATACACAGGAGCCAGCTCCAGACTATCATTTAAATAAAAATAAAAAAGGTAAAGTAACAAGTATAAAAAATAGGGACGATTTGTCGATTTCTTACGCAGGAACTTTCTGCTATGTAGACCAAGGTAAGGCTTATAAATTTACACCTTCTGGCTTCAAGGAGATGATTAAGGACAGTAAAGGGTTTTATATTGTAACATCTCGTGACCAGCTTTTTGCTAAAAATAAATCGGGTGGAATTATAATTGGCGCAATGGCAGGAGGTTTAGTTGGCGCAGCAATCGGTGCAGCGATTGATAGTGGCTCAAACAGAGGTTCAGTAAAAGGTTTTGGATATAGATCTGCAACGATATCAAATGTGTATATTGATTCTTTGACAGGAGCTTATGTTTTTCAAAAATAAATTTAAAAATCATAATCCGACCCTTGCAATATATTGTGAGGGTCGTTTAATTTAAATTAATTCCTACTTTTGAAATAAATCTTTACATAATGAGAAAAATCAATCAAATCATTTTTATTCTTTTTTCAGTTATTTGTTTTGCGCAAGGTGAAGAAGTCATCAAGGAACGTGGAAATCTGTCAAATCCTAAAGGAAATATCTACAAATCTCTTGAAGTAATTGATCAAAGAGAAGATAATAAGATAGGAGAGATGCCTTTTGGTGCTAATCAAAAATTGAAGGAAATAGTTTTTCCAGGTACTGTAAATGATTTTTTAAGCAAATGGTACACAGACAGCAATCATAAAGGCGGAAAACACGAATTGGTTTTAGTTTTAAAGAAATTAAAGACCACAATGGGCGAAACTTCTGGTAAAGAAACAGAGGCTGACATAGAGTTTTCTGCTCAAACCTTTCTAAAAGAAGGAGACCGATATTCATTTTTGTATAAAAAAGATACGGTATACAGTTTTAAAAGTAAAAATATTTCAGATGTTGTTGTAAAAAACATTCCGGTAGTTTTTGCGATGTTTATGAAGAAAACATACACGAAGAAGGCTGATGAGAACTTTGTTGCATCAGATGCTTTAGCAGATTATGAATCTTATATCAAAAGTACTTCTGAAGTCTATACAAGCGGTCAATTAAAAGATGGAATTTATCTAGACCATCAATCTTTTTTACATCAAACTCCATTACAAGGAAAATATATTTTTGAAAGAAATGGCAAAGGAGATATTACAAGAGCCATAAAAGACGAGAACGGAAAAAAAGATAAAATCTCAGCACACGAAATGTTTGCTTACATAGAAAATGGAAAAATCTATAAATATACTTTTTCAGGTTTTATGGAAGTATTTAAAAATGAGAAAGGATTTTATCTGATGAGTAACCGAGGTAATATTCTCCCGGTAAAACCTTCTTCATTCTCTGTTGGAGTCGGTGGAGCATACAATGGAATTGCCATTGGGCTTGTAAGTGTAATCGACAGAAGCATCAGACAAAATAAAATGAAAAGAGACGAAATTATAGAGATTTATATAGATCCTCTTACTGGAGAATATGATTTTCCTGATGAATAGATCACTTAGATTTATAAAAGAGGTTCAGTTTTAATAAATAAAAGCATCCTGCAAAATTAAGAGAGACGATTTGTCCCTCTTTTTTTTATCTTTGCAAATTACATAGTTCTTAAATGAAAAACATACGAAATTTTTGCATAATCGCCCATATTGACCATGGTAAATCTACTTTGGCAGACCGTCTTTTGGAGTATACCAACACAGTGACTCAGAGAGAATTACAATCTCAGACGCTTGATGATATGGATTTGGAAAAAGAACGTGGGATCACGATAAAATCTCACGCCATCCAGATGGATTATGAGCTTAATGGCGAAAAATATATCTTAAACCTTATCGATACACCGGGACACGTAGATTTTTCTTACGAAGTTTCCCGTTCGATTGCGGCTTGTGAAGGTGCGCTTCTGATTGTTGATGCTGCTCAAAGTATTCAGGCTCAAACGATTAGTAATTTATATTTAGCATTAGAAAATAATCTGGAAATTATTCCGATTCTTAATAAAATTGACCTTCCATCAGCGAATCCTGAAGAAGTTACTGACGAAATTATGGGACTGATCGGCTGTAAATATGAAGATGTTCTTCGTGTTTCGGGGAAAACGGGTGAAGGTGTTCATGATTTGTTGGAGCAGATTGTAAAAAGAGTTCCGCCACCAGTTGGAGATCCTGATGCACCACTTCAGGCATTGATTTTTGACTCTGTTTACAATCCATTCCGTGGAATTGAAGCGTATTTCAAGGTGGTGAACGGTAGAATTTCTAAAAACGAAAAAATCAAATTTTTCGCAACAGGAAAAGAGTATGGCGCAGACGAAGTGGGAACTTTAAAACTGAAGCAGGTTCCGAAAAAAACTGTAGAATGTGGGGATGTAGGTTACATTATTTCCGGGATTAAAGATGCCCGTGAAGTAAAAGTAGGTGATACGATTACCTCTTTCGTAAATCCTGCAGCTGCTGCGATTGACGGATTTGAAGAAGTAAAACCAATGGTTTTTGCCGGTATTTATCCTATTGAGTCCGAAGATTTTGAAGAATTAAGATTCTCACTCGAAAAATTAAGACTGAATGATGCTTCTCTGGTTTTCGAACCTGAAAGTTCTGCAGCTCTTGGTTTTGGTTTCCGTTGCGGATTCTTAGGAATGCTTCACATGGAAATCGTGCAGGAAAGACTTGACAGAGAATTTAATATGGATGTGATTACGACCGTTCCCAACGTTTCATATTTAGGATATTCTAAAAGAGAACCGGACGTTTCGATTTTGATTAATAACCCTTCTGAAATGATTGACCCCAATCTTTTGGACAGAGTGGAAGAGCCTTATATCAAGGCCTCAATCATTACAAAATCTGACTTTGTTGGATCCGTAATGACGCTTTGTATCGAGAAAAGAGGAGAGATCGTTAACCAAAGTTATCTGACGGCAGACCGAGTAGAATTGACCTTTAATATGCCTTTGGCTGAGGTTGTTTTCGACTTTTATGACCGTCTGAAATCTATTTCTAAAGGATATGCTTCTTTCGATTATTCGCCAATCGGGATGCGTGCTTCGAAATTGGTAAAAATGGATATCTTGATTAATGGTGATATGGTGGATGCCTTATCTTCATTGATTCACGATTCAAATGCCTATTACATAGGTAAAAAGATGTGTGAGAAATTGCGTGAACTGATCCCGAGACAGCAGTTTGATATTGCTGTTCAGGCTGCGTTGGGGGCGAAAGTTATTGCAAGAGAAACCATTAAAGCATTAAGAAAAGACGTTACCGCAAAATGTTATGGTGGTGATATTTCAAGAAAGAGAAAACTTCTTGAAAAGCAGAAGGAGGGTAAAAAGAAAATGAAGCAGATTGGTAGAGTAGAGGTGCCGCAATCGGCATTTATGGCTGTTTTGAAGCTGAATGACTAAAGAAAGAGCCAGGTAAAAAGGCAAAAGATAAAAGTAAATCCGCAGAAACTTTCTGCGGATTTTTTTATTGTAGATAGTGAATAGATCTTTGATTTCTAATGATTTTTTCATCAATAGAAATTTCAAATTCCCTGGATAAAGCGTTATAAAACTTCATTTTCGCTTTTCTTATTTGTCCTTTTTTGAAATATGGAAAAGCATAAATTAAGATTTCGTTGGGCTTAAGCTCAAAGTATCCTATTCCTGATCCCGTGCCACAAATCATATAATTGCTGTTCCTTAAGTACTGAAATTTATTCTCGTCGTTCTGAAAATAAAATGGAAGACTTCCTGAATTATTAGGAATTTTCAAGACTTTATCAGAGATATTTTTGATAAAAATAGGGAAGGCTTTGTAAGTTTTTACTTTAGTTGTTCCCATAATTTGTTTGTAGAGCGGAATTATTGCTTTTTCTTTTACAACGATTTCTAGGTTTTCATTAGATAAGAAGTCATATTGGAAATCCGATGTAATAGTTTCAAAATTTTTGTGAGATAAAAAATCAATAATCTGCGCTTTATTTTCACTAAACATTATAATTTCTTCAGTTCTGAAGAACTTTTTCATTAAAAAATTTATAGAGTCAGTCGTATTTTTTATTCTTTTGTCGTAATCCTGATTGCTTTCATTTAATTTTTGAATAGGTTCTGGTGAGGGTATGATATCTTTATAATACTTTACATCTATTTTAGGATTTTCATTTCCTTTATAAATCAAATTTAGTCCAAGCTCATCCAAATCTTCATTAAATTCCTGAACCTTCATTTCGGTTTCCTTTGGAAAACTCAAAACAATATCATCTGCAAAAGATTTTTCTTCTTTGCAACCAATTAATAAGACCGTTAAAATCAAAAGAAATTGTTTCATTCAAATCTTTGCTAAGAATTTTGAATGTACAAAAAAACCGTCTCAGGTGAAACGGTTTGCTATCTATTTTTTGGTATATTTTATCTCCATGGTCTTATACTCCTTGCCTGTTTTAGAATCAGGGCCATACATTTCGAGGGTTTGATGAGTGTCATCCACAAAAGTGTAGACTTCTCTCATATTACAGTCTTTTCCGGGTCTTGTAGGATCGGTCATTTTTCCTTTAAATTCAATTGATTTTTTTTTAGCATTCCAATCGCCTTCCATTGTCATTAATCCGGTTCCCATATTGTCGATCCACGTGCTGACGAACTTCTTTTTAGAATTGTCGTACCCTGTGATGCTCATTCCTTCAAAAGTCATACCCATAAAATCTCCTTTGTGTTCGCTGGTTTGATAACGTCCGTCAAAAATCATTTTATTGATCGTTGTTGAGGTGCTTTTCATGGGTTTTCCACCGTCTTCCATCCACATGGTGTTTTCACCCGACCAAATGCCATCAGATTTTGCAAGCATTTTCTGCATATCTCCCGGCGTTGCATAATCCATCCAGGCTTTGTTAGCTGTTGCAGAATCTACTGGTTTCCATTCTTCTTTTTCAGTGGTTTCGGTTGCGTCTGAACCTGTTTTTACATCCATTTTCACTTTGTCGCAAGCGACAAACAATAATGCAGTACAAGCTGCAAAGAATAAATTTTTCATATGTTTATATTTAATGTTTTCTTTTGTCATCCCGAATAGTCGGGACAAGTAATGGTATCGCAGGATTTTTATAAGTATTTAGGATGCTTATTTGAGTCATTGCGATTTCATAATTGTTTAGTTTTAAGTTGATTATAAATTTAATAAAAAATACGATTCAAAAAATTATTATTTTGATCCTGATACTAATGAGTATTAGTTGTAGTTTTGTGTAGTCATAACGCAAATTAAATTATGGATTCTCCAAAAAAATTACAGGATATCAAAGTTGCTGTGGATGCCGTTATTTTCGGATATTTTGATAAAAAAGATCTTCAGATTCTTTTAATTAAAAGAAATATTGAGCCTTTCAAAGGAGGTTGGGCTTTACCGGGAGGTTTAGTTTTAGATGATGAAAATCTGGATGATGCTGTAAAAAGAGAATTGCAGGAAGAAGCGGGCATAAAACCCGATTTTCTGGAACAACTCTATACATTCGGGAATGTACGTCGGGATCCGAGAAATAGAGTAATTTCGGTGGCTTATTTGGGCTTGGTCAATCCTTCGTATCACGAATTGTTTGCAGATTCTGATGCAGAAGATGCACAATGGTTTAGTGTGAATCGACTTCCTAAATTGGCATTTGATCATCAAACTATAATTGATATTGCATTAAAAAGACTTCGCACAAAAATTCAGTATCAGCCGATTGGTTTTAATCTTTTGAATGATGAATTTGTATTTTCTGAACTAGAAAATCTTTACAAAGCCATTATCGGACAGGAAATCGACCGCCGAAATTTCAGGAAAAAAATAATGAGTTACGGACTTCTCAACGAAACCTCTCAGTTTAAAAAAGAAGGCAGCGGCAGACCAGGAAAATTATTTACTTTCAATCAGGAGAAATATAAAGAGCTTGAGGAAGAAGGTTTTTATTTCGAAATTAAATAGTTTTATTAATACAAATTTCACGAATTTCTTTCATGAATTTCCTCTAATGGATTGCTTCTCCAATGTCATTAAGAATGAAGCGAAGCCGAATGAAGAATCTATAAATTAGTGTTGAGATTTTTCCTGCGTCAGAATGAAAAAATGAGCGAATAACCCACTTTCTTTAATTATTTTTCCAATCGAAAATCATCAATCAATATTCAAATCTGTACCATTTGTGAAAAATATTGGGGCAGTTAATATTTAAATGAGATAATTTATAATGCTGAAAATCAATTACTTAATTTAATTAGCGTAAAATAAACACAAATAAATTTGGATCGAATGTTTCGGTTGTTTTATATTTGTGTAACAATAACGCAATTGATGGTTTGTTTAAAATTAATTAGTAGTTTTTTATGCACTCTTAAATTAGCGTAAAACAAACACAAATAAAATTTAATTATGGAAGAAGACTTAAAACCCAGATTTATCGAATCATTACAAAGAAATAATGACCAGATAAGAGAGGATCGAGCCCGAACAATCGGAGAAGATTCAGAGTTGATATACAGACGCCGGGTGGAAGACATTGAACTGAAATTAAAAGACTGGAACGCGAACAGGAAGGTCTTATCGACATCAGTCCGTTAGACAAAAACAGTTTAACATTTGCTGATTTTCAGCCAGAAGCATTCGTTCAGAAAGACATAGAATTATCATTAACAATCAGAAATTTAAATATTCAACTGGAAGTTTCAACAAAAAGATTTGAATATTTATTTGGTAAAAAATTTTAGTTATGGGAAGTACAAGATACGACATGGACGCTCGTTATGACAGAGCAAGAAGAGAAGGTTATGCATCAAAATCTGCCAGTGAAATTTTCACTCAGAATGCAAAAAGAATGGCACATGAATCAATGAATCCTAAAGGCATTTCTTTCAGAGAATCAAGAGATTCTGCGGTTCATCCGAATTCTGTTCCGATTATTTTAGGATTGGACGTAACTGGAAGTATGGGACATATTCCTCATGAATTGATTAAAGAAGGGCTGCCAAAATTAATGGGCGGAATCATCCAGGGTGGAGTTCCCGATCCCGCACTTTTATTCTTAGGAATCGGCGATCATGAATGTGACGGTTATCCTTTACAGGTCGGACAGTTTGAATCTGGAGATGAAGAATTGGATATGTGGCTGACAAGAACTTACATTGAATCCGGAGGCGGGGGAAATGCGGGAGAAAGTTATTTACTGGCTTGGTATTTTGCCGCTTTTCACACGAGAACCGATGCTTTCGAAAAAAGAAATCAAAAAGGATTATTGTTTACGGTAGGCGATGAACCTTGCTTAAAAACACTTCCTGCTTCTGCGATCAGAGAAATTATGGGAACCGGACAACAGAGTTTTAAGCATACAGAACTGTTGGAAGAGGCAAAAAAAAGATATGAAGTTTTTCACATCAGTGTTTTGCATTCCGGACAGGCGGTTAATGCAGATAAAGGCTGGAAAGATCTGTTGGGACAAAACTGTCTGTCAATTGAAGATTACAGAGATGTTCCGAAAGTGATTAAGGAAGTTGTTTGTAGTAGATTTAAAGACGACTCTACAAAAACTAAAGATTTAGGTGGATTTAGTAATATTCAAATGTTTTAAAAAATGAAAACTGCACAAATAATTGTAGGCTTAGGTTTTGGTGATGAAGGAAAAGGAATCACTACAGATTTTCTGGCTCAGCAAAATACTGAGTCTGTAGTTATTCGTTTTTCCGGCGGACAACAGGCAGCGCATACCGTGATGATTGATGATAAAAAGCACATTCATTCAAGTTTTGCAAGTGGAGCACTGCGTGGTTTGCCGTCTTATTTTACGGAACATTGTACGATTCATCCGACTTTTTTATTCAATGAAAGAGAAGAATTAATCAAGAAAAACGGAAATATTGAGTTGCATATTCATCCGTTGGCAAAAGTTACAACGTCTTTTGATGTTTTAAGCAACAGAAAAAATATCAAAAATTTAGAACACGGAACCTGCGGAAAAGGCGTTGGAGCAACGATGAAAAGAAATGAGAGTCCGTTTAAATTATTTGCAGTTGATTTAATTGCTCCAAGAACGATGTTAATTGAAAAATTAAAAGGAATTGCCAATTATTACGGTTTTGAAGAAGGTGAAGAAATAGAAAATGCTTTACAGGATTTTTTAGAAGCTATCGATACAATTGATTGGAAAATTGAAGGTTATAATTATCTGAATTCATTTAACAATCTTATTTTTGAAGGCAGTCAGGGAATTTTATTGGATATGGATCATGGCGTTTTCCCGAATGTGACTTTTGCAAACACAACTTCAAAAAATGCTTACGAAGTTTGTAAATTGTTGAAAATTGAAAATATAGAAATGTTTTACGTAACAAGAAGTTACTCAACACGCCACGGAAGCGGATGGATGAGCAATGAAAAGAAATTAACATTAAAAAATAATGAAGAAGAAATCTGTATTTTTAATAAATATCAAAAGGATCTTCGCTTTGGAAATTTGGATTATGACTTATTAAATTATGCTCTGAAATTGGATGAAGCTTATGTTTTTGCCAACAAGAGAAATCTGGTCGTAACGTGTTTAGATCAAATTGATGAGGAATTTAAAATAGAAAATCTTGATGTGAAATTTGATGCTGTTTATGGATCTTATTCTCCGTATTCAAAGGATTTGATGAAAAATATTGATTAATTTTAAAATAAAAATTTAATGTTAGTAAATCAATAGGAACGGACATGTCATCCTGAGCTTGTCGAAGGGAGCCCATTTTATAATGAATAAATATCAATGGCTTTAGCCAAAACTTAAAAATAAAAAGTAAAACACAAAATGAAAACTACAACATTATTCAGACCGGTAGGAGAAAAGGAAATGGTTTTAATTTTAGAAAGCAATTTCAAAAAGTTTCCGCCAAGATTAGAATGGCAGCCGATTTTCTATCCTGTTTTAGACGAAGATTATGCCTCCGAAATCGCAGAAAAATGGAATACCAGAGACGAAGCAGGAAATTATCTCGGTTTTGTAACCAAATTTGAAGTACTGGAAGAAGAAATTAATAAATATCCTGCACAAAATGTCGGAGCCAGAAATCATAATGAATTGTGGGTTCCATCAGAAAAATTAGAAACATTCAATCATGCGATCGTTGGAAATATTGAAGTGATAAAAGTGTTTGTAGGTAATGGTTTTAAAAAATCTACAAATGCTGAAATAGAAGACTTACTGTTAAAAATAAAAAAACTAACGATGACAAATAAAGGAATGGCAAAAGATACATTAGACATCTTAGCCAAGAAATATTATATAAACGAAAACAACGAAAAAATAAATATAGAAAACGAACTGGAAATCTCTAAAAAAGAAACCGTATTGTTTTCATCTGAAGAACTTTCGGAAATGACGAAAAATGAACTTCCGAAAGCCGATTTTGAAACAACATTTGAAACTTGGAACTGCAGTTCATTAAAAGCAATTTTAAAATTAGCCGAAGAAGAAAATCAGGAAAAATTAATGTGTCTGAATTTCGCATCAGCAAAAAATCCGGGCGGTGGTTTTATCAACGGAGCGGAAGCACAGGAAGAAAGTTTGGCAAGAACTTCTGCGCTGTATGAAACACAGCTTCAGGCAGATGATTATTATAAAACTCATCGTGCAATGAAGTCCTGTTTTTATACTGATATGATGATTTACAGTCCAAAGGTTCCGGTTTTTAGAAAAGATAAAGGAGAATTGCTGGTTAAACCTGTTCTGTGCAATTTCATTACTTCTCCTGCCGTAAATGCAGGTGTTGTAAAGCAACAGGAACCGGAAAGAGTGAGTGAGATTTTCGGAGCAATGGATGTGAGAATTGATAAAATGCTGTCTTTAGCTTTACATCAAGGAAACGAAACATTGATTTTAGGAGCTTGGGGATGTGGAGTTTTTAAAAATGATCCAAAAGAAATTGCTGAATTATTTAATAAACACCTTCACCGGAACTATAAAAATAAATTTAAAAGGGTGGTTTTTGCAGTTTTGACGAAGAAAGAAGAAATGATAAAACCTTTTGAAGAAATAAATTCTAAATAAAAACATAACGAATTATCATGAAAGCCTATAAGTATCGATCCATAGAAGAGGAAACTTTTAAAAGAGATTTTGAGACAATTAAGAATAATTCCTTTTATTCATCAAATTATAACATGTTGAATGATCCATTTGACATTTATTTTAATGAAGAAATATCTCAAATTATAGATCTTTTGAAAACGTTATTTCCATATCAAGAATTAGATAATTTCGAGAATCAATTTAAAGAAGTTTTAAATTTCAAGGAAGGAATTGGAGTTTATTGTTTAAGTACGGATTTTTTGAATGAACAATTATGGGCTTATTATGCAAGTTCTTATTCAGGATATTGCATCGAATATGATTTAGAAAAATTAATTGATAAAGGTCAGAACTTTGATTTCCAATATAAATTCAAAATTGATTATATAGATCATATTCCAACTTTAGGAATTGATGATCTTACAAACTTACAGGATGGCTTGATTAAAAAAATGTTTGCTACTAAAAAATCGACATGGAAGCATGAAGAAGAAATAAGGTTAATTTTTGATAAGTATGGAATGAAAAAATTTCACCCTTCTGCCATCACGGGAATTTATTTTGGAGTTAAAGCACCAAAAATAATTAAGGAATCTTTTTATGGACTTTTCAAGGATTTGGACGTAAAATTTTATGAAGTATTTCCGTCTAATTTTAAATTGGATTTTAAATTGATTAACGAAACAAGGAGAAAACTAGATTATAACATAAGTGATTTTGAATTTGATATACTTCAGCATACTACGAATACTCTTCATGAATCATATTATATTTTTTATAAAAGTTCAACAGAAGAATATAAAATAAAGGAATTTATTTTAGCATTTAGAGAAGCTTTTTGTATTAAAGAGAATACTCTATATATTTTTGACAATAAAGAAGTTAAATCGTTAATAAATGTTTATCCTAAAACAGAAGAGGAATATATAAGTTATGCTGATTCAATTATTACTGTTATTGATGAATGGGAGGAAGCAGGAATTAATAATCCTTATAAAGACTTTTACTACGATGAAATTATAAAAAAAAATGAAAAAACTAACCATACTATCCGGCGCCGGAATCAGTGCTGAAAGTGGAATAAAAACATTCAGAGACGGAGATGGTCTTTGGGAAAATCATAGCATAACGGATGTGGCAAGTCCGGAAGGATGGAGAAAAGACAGAGAATTGGTTCTTGAATTTTACAACCAAAGACGCCGCCAGCTTCATGAAGTGGAACCAAATGATGCGCACAAATTAATTGCAGATTTAGAAAAACATTTTGAGGTTCAAATCATCACTCAAAACATCGACGATCTGCACGAAAGAGCGGGTTCAAAAAATATCATTCATCTTCACGGCGAATTGTTTAAATCTTGTTCGTGCAATAATAAAAGTTTGATTTACGAACAAAAAGGCGACATCAATATCGGAGACAAAGCAGAAGACGGAGCACAATTGCGACCTTTCATCGTTTGGTTCGGCGAAGATGTTCCATTGATGAAAGAAGCTACGAAAAAAGCAAAAGAAGCAGATATTTTCTTGGTAATAGGAACCTCTTTGCAGGTATATCCGGCTGCAGGTTTGCTTCATGACATCAAAGATGATTGTCTGTTGATTGTAATCAATCCCAACGAAACAGGCTTCGGATACGGCCAGAGAGCTGTTGTGATGAAAGAAACGGCAACAAAAGGAATGAAATTATTGTTTGATAAGCTTGTAAATTTGGCCTGATGGAAAATATTGTAAAAGCCGGAATTTTCGGGGTTTGTATTGGCGATGCTTTGGGTGTTCCCGTGGAATTTAGAAGCCGTGAACAATTGAAACGTTCTCCTGTTACAAAAATGAGAGCTTTAGGAACTCATCGTCAACCTTTAGGAACATGGAGTGACGATAGTTCTTTAGCTTTATGTCTGGCAGAGAGCCTTTGTCAAGGATATAGTTTAGAAGATATAGCTTTGAAGTTTTTACAATGGTATAATGCCGAAATTTGGACACCTCATGGAAGAGTTTTCGATATTGGAATAGCAACCTCACAGGCGATTCATAGAATAAGTAAAGGAGCTTCTCCAACATTATGTGGCGGAACGAGTGAATTTGATAACGGAAACGGTTCTTTAATGAGAATTTTGCCGTTATTATTTTATATTAAAGATTTTTCAATTGAAAAACGTTTTGATATTACCAAAAATGTTTCTTCTATTACCCATGGACATATTCGGTCTGCTTTGGCTTGTTTTATTTATTTGGAATTGGCTTTAGAAATTCTGAAAGGAAAAGATAAATGGGAAGCCTATCGAGCCATGCAGGAAACAGTCAGAAACTTTTTGGATCAGAATCCGATTTGTTCTCAAAATGAAATGGATAAATTCCACCGAATTTTAGAATTAAAAGTTGGTGAATACGATGTTGCTCCGTTACATACATTACAAGAAGATGAAATAAGTTCTTCAGGCTACGTTCTCAACAGCCTAGAAGCCTCTTTATGGTGTTTCCTAAACTCAGAAAGTTATTCAGAAGCAGTTTTGAAAGCTGTCAATTTAGGAGAAGATACAGACACAACCGGAGCCATCACAGGCGGAATTGCGGGAATTTATTATGGTTTTGAAAATATTCCTGCAGAATGGATTGCGGAGTTGGTGAGGAAAGAGGATATCGAAAACTTATGTAGCAAATTAGAAAATAAATTAATGAAATAAAACACAAACTATGAACGAACAACATAAGAAAAAATTAAGCAAATTCCTGAGCTATGTTCTCAGGCATCATCCAGAAATTATCGATTTGGATTTGGATGAAAACGGATGGGCAAATGTTGATGAATTAATCGCAAAATCGACAAACGATTCTCAAGGATTTACCTTTGAAGAACTCAATGAAATTATGGAAACCAATGATAAAAAACGTTTTATTTTTAATGAAGATAAAACCAGAATCAGAGCAAATCAAGGACATTCGATTGATATTAATTTGGCTTTAATTCCACAACAGCCGCCTGAATTTTTGTATCACGGAACGGCTCAAAGTAATATCGAATCTATTCTAGAAAAAGGAATTGAAAAAAGAAGCCGCCAACATGTTCATCTGAGTCAGGATAAAGAAACCGCCACCAAAGTCGGAATGCGCCATGGAAAGCCTATTATTCTAACCATCAATACACTAAAAATGTTCGAAGATGGGATTAAATTTTATCTTTCTGATAATGAAGTCTGGCTGACGGATTTTGTTGATGCAAAATATATTTCAAAATAAAAATACGCTCCAAAGTGAAGCGTATTTTTTTTTCTATTTTTTAGGCAAGCCTTTTTTCAAAGCATAATTGGCTCTTTCAACGGCTTTTTTCTCTTTCCAGTCCATATATTTCTTTTTGAACTGACCTTTCATGATATTATCAAAATTTCTCTGTACAGTAAGATTCCACAGAGAATTGGCTTTTACCGCCCACGATTTGTCCCATGCGCGAAGTGAAAGTGAGAAACTTCCGTCCAGATATTTCATCCAGTGCCACCATCCCGTTGGCATAAACAAAGTATCACCGTGCTCCAGGAAGCATTCAATTCCTTCCACACCATCCAGCGCAGGGAATTTTTCAAAGTCAGGATTGGAAATATCAAAATCTTCCAAAGCATAAGTGGCGTACGGAAGTTTGTATAATCTGTCTTTCCATTTGTATTCAAAAAGCAAGACGTGCTTTCTTCCGTTGAAATGCGTATGGAAAATATGGGCCAAATCGATATCAAAATGTAAAAAGGTTACCGAACCTTTTCCTCCAAAGAACATTGAAGGATATTTATCTAAAAATCCGCCCATCAAATCCGAAGGAGAGATATAATCCTCCAATAATTTATTCGCACGCTTGATAGGATCAAAAAAGAAAATCCTCAAATCAGTTGGTTCTCTCTGGATCAAATCAATATAATCGGCAAACTTCATTTCAGTAGTCGGCGTATTGATAGGAGCTGAAGGGTCAGCTTTTGCGCTGTCATAAAGGGGAACTGTAACGTCACCTACCACTTCCTTCACATAATCCATCGTCCATTTTTGATAGGCTGGCCATTTTTTGGCCATATTTTTTATCACTACCGGTTTTCTTGGGATCAGATACTTCTCGCGGAATTCTTCCTGAGTAATATCGTCAACAATATCTATAGGTTTTAGAATAACCCCCATTTTTTTAAATTTTATGTTACAAAATTATTAAATAAACTTATACGAAAATTGAAATTTTGTTCTTTTTAATCTATGACGTTCATCATGATTATTTAGATTGAGTACAAATTTCTTTAATGCTGTTTGTATTAAAAAGAGGTATATCAAAATATTTTATTAATTATTTTAAAAATAATTGATTTTACTGCTAAGGTAATTAATTTAATACTGTTTAATTATTTCTTTCATTTTTCATTTAAAATTAAACCTAATCTTGAAGAATAATGCTCAGTGTCGCCAGGATACAAAGTAAATAATTACATAAAAAGCTTAAAAAATTAAAAGAAAAGTAAATAAGTTATTGGTTTATAGGTGTTTAAGTTATAAAATTTTGAAACTAAAAGGTATTATTTTTCACATCTTCAGTTTTAAACTTCCAATAATCATCAGAAACATACTTTTGTTAATTAGATAGTTTATCAGAAATAAATGATATTCAAGAATTGAATGTTATTATGTGAATTATCACTATGTTTGTAGTTATAAAAAGCAATTTAACCTTTTTCAAAAATTATATTTCTATAATGTGTAACAAAAAACAAGAACAAATAACTAATTATTCAAATAATAAATTATGAACAGAAAAATTTCCTTATTTCTCATGGTGTTTTTCTCTGTCGTTGCTTTCGCACAGAAAACAGTTTCCGGGAAAATCACAGATGAAGACGGTGTGGCCATCCCAAGTGCCAGTGTAACGGTAGAAGAGCCAGGGAAAGATGCCATCCTCGCTTATGGAATTACCAATTCTAAAGGAGAATATAAGGTAACGTTCACTTCTGCAGAATCTAATGTAGACCTGAAGGTAAAAGCTTTTAACCAAAAACCCTTAACCAAACAAATCCCAAACAGCGATCAGACATTAACGTTCAAGATGCAGTCTGAAGCAACAGAAATCAAAGAAGTTCAGCTGAAAACTAAAATGATTACCTCAAGAGGTGATACTATTGCGTATGACCTGAAAGCTTTCGACAGCAAAAACGACCGTACTCTGGCAGATGTGATGAAGAAAATTCCGGGAATTGAGGTCAATGCAGACGGTTCTATTCTTTACCAGGGAAATGCCATCAACAAATTTTATGTGAATGGAAAAGATTTAATGGAAGGCGGTTACGGAACGATCAACAACTCACTTCCAAAAGATGCTGTACAAAAAGTTGAGGTTTTGGAGAATCACCAACCCGTAAAAATGCTTCAGGGAAAAATTCCTTCTGATGCAGCAGCGATCAATATCAAGCTTAAAAATGCGGTAACTATGACAGGTCGGGGCGAAGTAGGAACCGGTTTCGGGGATCCTTGGCTTTGGAATGTGAAGTTAACGCCTATGTTTTTTGGGCAGAAAAGCCAATGGGTGGTTAACTATAAAACCAATAATGTTGGAGAGCAAGTAGAAAACGAAGGGAATATCATCGGTTTCGGAAGCAGCTGGGAGGGCAGAAGAGGAAATGCATCACAGAATAATTGGTTGGGCGTAGAAAATGCCAGCGTGCCTAATCTTCCGGTTAGAAGGTATTTATTTAATAATGTTCATTATTTATCAGCAAATTATTTAACCAATATTGATAAGAAAAAAGAATGGGAATTGAAGGTTAATGCGAATTATACCAATAATGCCGTGGAAAGAGAATCAAACAGTGTTACAACAGATATCCAACAGGGAACTCAGTATAGCACAAAGTTTCTGAACAATTTTTATACAGATAAATTAAAAGGAGAATTCATTTTTACTAAGAATGCTAAAAAAGGATTTTTTAAAAATACAACAACATTTTCTCAGTTTTGGAACGCAGACAGAGCCTTCGCAGAACGAAATGACCAAACAGGTTACAGACAAGGAAATGAGAGTCTGCAATCACCAACTTCATCATTCCAAAACTCTTTAAGCACCATTATTCCTTGGAAAGAAAAAATGGTGAACCTGAAATCTTACATTAATTATCAGGATGATAGTCAGACTTTAGAAATTTCTCCCGCAAATTATTTACAATTTCCATATAAAGAGCCGGGAAGTACAGCGATTTCTACAATTAACTTCGCACCTGGAACTTCAGCATTGCAAAATTTCAGAATAAAAACATTAGATACATCACATTCTGCAAATATCAGTTTTACAACAAAAGGATGGACGTTTACTCCGCAAGTGGGAATCGATTTCTCAATAGATCAGTTAAATACCAATTTTGATGGAAGTACGCCTACAAATTCTCCTGATTTTTCTAGTTTAGCGTATGAGAATGATTTGAAATTTACAGAATTTACACCTTCGGCTTCAGTAGGAATTAACTACAAATCTGACGCTTGGAGTGTATTTGCAAATGTTCCGGTGAATTTTAACAACATTAAAGCGGAGGATGCTTTCAGAAACGTTTCTAAGTCTTTAAATAAAACGACTTTTACACCAAACGCTTTTATACAATATAGTTTTGCTTCTTTTTTTAAAGCAAGTGTGAATGGAAACATCAGTAATAATTTTGGAGATATTCAAACCGCTTATGCAGGATATATTTTAACAAGTCCGGGAGGATTTAATGTGATGGACCCTAAAAACCCTATTCCACAGACAAACTCTAAGAGTGGAAATGCAAGATTGGAATATAGAAACCCATTGAATAATCTTTTCTTTAATGTAAACTATAGACTAAGTGATACCAAGAATAATTTATTGGCTTCGAGCGCAGTAAACGAATTAGGTTTTAGCGTTGTTGAATATATCGAAAGTGAAAATACAAGATCAAACAACGGTTACTATGTAGAAGTAGGAAAATATTTTCCGAAATTTAAGACGAATGCTTCAGTAACTTTTAATGATACGACTTCAAAGTCACAGTCTAGAAGAAATGATCAGGACATCAATACAAAAACAGATGCCAATTCTTTAGGATTTAAATTTAACAATACGTATTTCTCGTGGATGAGTGTCGATTTCAATTTCACAAAAACTTGGAATAAACAATCAAATGGTATTATTAGCAGCGACCTTGGTAAAACAGAAAATTATAACCATAATCTGAATGTATTTTTCTATCCTTTAGAAAACCATACGCTCGGTTTCTATTGGGATCAAATTAACTCAAATCTAGGTGATACCAAACTAAACAATGGTTTCTTTGATTTATCTTATCAATATACTTGGGCTGCAAAGAAGGTTGATTTCGAATTGAAATGGATGAATATTGCTGACAAGAAAGTATTTGAAAGAATAAGCGTCGGTGATGCTACGATTAGCAGAACAAAGATGCAGTTACGACCAAGTCAGGTAATGCTGGCAGTAAAGTTCAACTTTAAATAAAAATAGAAAAACCAATCTCACTGAGGTTGGTTTTTTGTTTACATCTAAAAGCCCTGCACGTCCGCAGTCGGACCGTAGCTTCCCGGCAGTTGAATATCATTTAGTCGGTAATAAACTCCCAACTGCGCACGGTGGTGGGTTATTTGGCTCAAACTGTGACGGATTGCACCGTATTTCGTCCACGATGAAAGCGTATGTCCGTCATTCTTTAAAGACCAGCTTGGCTCAAGATCTTTTTCTGTGGCTTTTTCTAAAGCTTCTTTGCTGGCTTTATAATTATCTTCGAATACTTTCAGCAAATCTTCTTTTGTGGTAAGCAGTTTAGGTCTTAAGCTACTTTTTGCAAAATCAAGTTCTGAGCTGTTAAGCATGAAGCCTGTCCATCCAAAAATTTCAGCAATATGGGTGACCAAATGTGCCATTTTCATGCTTTTGGGATGCGGGCTGTAATCATTTTTGTCTTCGGGATAAATTTCAAAAAACTTCTTTGTCGTCTGATATTCGGCCTCCAGTTCGTCTCTGAATTGTTTTAATGGTTCCATACAGTATTTGTTTTTAAGGTATTTAAATTTAAAAAACTTTAAATAAATAGTAGTGACAAAAATTTTAATTTAAAAATCTGTAACAAAATTGTACAACAGCTAACTAATTATGTAAACGTTATTAAAATGAAAAATTTATTTTCAATAGTATTGATTGCAGCTTTTGCAATTGCTAATGCACAGGAAACCAAAGAAAGCTCAAACCGTTTCTTCTACGAGCTTACTTTCAAACCAAAAAAAGATTCTGTCAAACTTGATAAAGTAATTGCTGTGTTAGATATCACAGATAAAAACAGATCTGTCTATCAGGATTATACAGTGATTTCACAAGATTCTATCACAAAAGTGGAAATTGAAACAATGCAAAAAGCAGGGGTATACAAAGACCTTTCAAAATCTCTTAAAACACCAAAATTTTCAGCAAGAATTCACAAATTCTACCCAAGCATGAAAGTTGAGTATGTAGATAAAGTAGCCAATGGAATGACTCCAGTAAACATTGCTTATACTGAAGATTTAAAATTTAACTGGAAAATCTTAAACGATAAACAAAAAATCGGCGAGTACAATACCCAAAAAGCAACCACAGAATATGGCGGAAGAACCTGGATTGCTTGGTTTTCTTCAGACATTCCTTTTCAGGATGGACCTTATAAGTTCAGTGGCCTTCCAGGTTTGATCGTAAAAATTGAAGATACTGACAAAAATTACTCTTGGGTACTGCAGGGAAATAAGAAAATAAAAGAATACAATGAGTTTTCATACATAGAAGGGTTAATGCAGGCGACTGGTGGAAAACCAAAAGAGCTTACAAGAGAAAAATTTGATAAAACATTTAATGATTTCAAAAAAGATCCTTTTGCTTCAGTAAGACCCATGATGACGCAGGAAATAATGTCAAGAACAATGCCTGGAACAGACGGAACGATAGGAGATATGATGAAAAAGCAGGAGAAAATGTATAAAGATTTTTATAACGCAAATGATAACCCAATTGAAAAGTCTCAAGACAAAAAATAACATTCATATTTAACTTAACTATATTGAAATGAACCCAAATGCAGGAATGCGTTTGGGTTTATTGTTTAGGTTCAAAAATGTTATTTAGATTAAATTTAAATAGAGTATATTTGCAGTTATAAAAATATAGGTATTGAAAGATAACTATTTACAAACATTATGCAGCTTTCCTAAGAACAAACTTGGGAAAATTTTGGGCTATGACAATGATCATTTGAAGATGCCCAACAAAATCATAGAAATGGGGCTTCTGCCTGAAACTGTTTTCAGAATTCTGTACCAGGCTCCTTTCAACGGTCCTTTGTATGTGGAATTTGGCGAAGAGAAAAGCCGGATTGCGCTGCGTAAAGAAGAAGGAGAGTTTATTATTGTAGAAGATTGGAATTAATGCAGGAACAAAACAAAAAACAAATCCTTTTAGTCGGAAACCCCAACGTAGGAAAATCAACTGTTTTTAATGCACTTTGCAACAAAAAGCAGAAGACAGGAAACTATGCAGGAGTAACGGTTTCAAGCCATTCCGGGTATTATACATATGAAAATGAAGAGGTTGAGGTTGTAGATCTTCCGGGATCGTACAGCATTTATCCGAGTTCTGAAGATGAGGCTATTTTTTCTAAATTCCTTTTGGAAGGTCAGAAAGATTTTGCCGGAGTTGTTTATATTCTGGAAGCTTTAAGCTTAAAAAGAGGATTGCTTTTGTTTCAGCAGATTCAGGATTTGGGCGTGCCGATGATTCTGGTCGTTAACCAGATGGATCAGGCAGAAAGACGGGGAATCAATATCAATATAGAAAAATTCTCAGAGGCTTTGAATATTAGAATTATTCAAACCAACGCAAAGGAACAGTTAGGAATTGAAGCCATTCAGGAAGCTGTTTTTAATAATGATTTTGCTAAAATAGAAAAGCCTTCATTTGATATTCCTGCCGAGCACAAAGATTTTTTAAACAAAGTTTCTGCGCACAATCAGTTTGAAAACGATTATAAAGCGTGGATGAGCTTTTCTGTTGGCGCAGATATAAAAAAATTAGATTCTGCAACAGATTTAATTATGGATTCTGAAGCTAAAAGTTTAGTTCCGAAAAGACTGCAGGTGCAGGAAGTTGTTAGGCGATATCAAAATATTGATAAAATATTATCAAATGTTATTTCCAAAAAACCTCAGTTCAAAGAACTATTAACTGAAAAACTAGATAAAGTTCTCGTTCATCCTATTTTGGGATATGTTGTTTTTATTGGAATTTTACTGATCATTTTCAACAGTGTTTTCTTCCTTGCAGAATATCCGATGAACTGGATTGATGAGTTTTTTGCTTGGCTTTCAGCGTTTAGCAAGGAATATTTGCCTGAAGGTCCAATCAATTCACTGATTTCTGATGGTATCATTCCGGGATTAGGCGGAATCATCATCTTTGCACCCCAGATCGGTATTTTATTATACTTCCTTTACCTTTTGGAAGATTCGGGATATATGGCAAGAGTAATTTTCCTGATGGACAGATTTTTACGTCCTTTTGGTTTAAACGGGAAAAGTATTGTTCCGTTAGTTTCAGGAACGGCATGTGCGATTCCTGCAGTGATATCCACAAGAAATATCGAAAACTTCAGAGAAAGATTACTGACGATTTTGGTGACGCCGTTTATGACCTGTTCAGCCAGACTTCCGGTGTACAGCATCATCATTGGCTTGATTATTTCAGATAAAACGATTTTCGGAATTCAATACAGAGCTTTAGTGCTTTTAGGAATGTATCTTTTAGGATTTTTTGTAGCGCTTCTCTCAGCAGCGATTTTAAAAGGTTTCATTAAAAATAAAGGAAAAACATATTTGGTGATGGATTTGCCGACTTACAAAAAACCTCTCTTCGGATATGATCTGAAAATGGTTTTAGGGAAAGTCTGGGACTTCATTACCGGAGCGGGAAAAATTATATTCATTGTAAGTATTATCATTTGGTGCTTGAGTTATTTTGGACCGAAACAAAACGACGAACAGATTGTTGCTACAGACGTAGAGCTTGACCATTCGTATTTGGCAAAAATGGGTAAGGTAATCGAACCTGCAATTGCACCTTTAGGTTATGATTGGAAAATGGGAGTCGGAATTTTGACAAGTTTTGTGGCAAGAGAAGTTTTCGTAGGTACGATGTCAACTTTATATAGTTTGGATGACGATGCTCCGGAAGGGAAGGTAATTGATAAAATGCGAATGGATGTAAAACCGAATGGCGAAAAAGTCTTCAGTTTTGCAACAGGTATTTCGGTTTTATTGTTTTATGCGTTTGCGATGCAGTGTGTTTCTACCGTTGCAGTAGTTTACAGAGAAACCAAAAGCTGGAAATGGACTGGTTTTCAGGTGGTAATGATGACCGGTTTGGCATATTTTGTGTCATTAATAGCGTATCAAATTTTAAAGTAAATGGATTCTTCCTTAATTTTTCAATACATCATCATCGCTCTTGTGGTGCTTTTTGCCTGTTATTCTTTATTCAGATACATCAGGAAAAACTTTGCACCCAAGAAGTTTGATTCTAAAAGATCTGGCTGCGATAAGGATTGCGGGTGCTCGTAATACTTTCCAAAATTTAAAATGTGTTTGATAGGAACGACTTACCAACGTTAAGCATATTTCATTATCCAGTCTTTGTTTAATTCGTATTTTTGCAAAAACATTTTTAATAGTATGTCATTAATAAAAAGTATCTCCGGAATCAGAGGAACGATTGGTGGAAAAGTAAATGATAACTTGACACCGCTTGATGTTGTGAAATTTGCATCAGCTTTCGGAACATGGCTTCAGAACAATAAAAATAAAAAAGATTTAACCTTAGTGATTGGTCGTGATGCTAGAATTTCTGGCTTAATGGTCAATTCTTTAGTAACTGCAACTTTGCAGGGATTGGGAATAAATGTGGTTGATTTAGGGCTTTCTACAACACCAACGGTTGAGATTATGGTTCCTGAATTAAACGCTGATGGAGGAATTATCCTAACCGCTTCTCACAATCCAAAACAATGGAATGCGCTGAAATTATTAAACGAAAAAGGCGAATTCATCAACGGAGAAAATGGTGCAGAGGTTTTAGCATTGGCAGAAAATGAAGATTTCAATTATGCTGAGGTTGACGACTTAGGAAAATACGAAACCAGAGATGATGCTTTTGATATTCATATCCAGCAGATTCTTGATTTGCCGATGGTGGATGTTGAAGCGATTAAAGCTAAAAAATATAAGATCGTTTTAGATGCGGTAAATTCTACAGGTGGAATTGCTATTCCGATGCTTTTAGATAAATTAGGCTGCGAGACGGTAAAATTATACTGCGAACCAAACGGACAGTTTCCACATAATCCTGAACCTCTGAAAGAGCATTTGGGAGACATCTGTGAATTAGTAATCAAAGAAAAAGCTGATTTTGGCGTTGTTGTAGATCCGGATGTTGACAGGCTGGCTTTGGTTGATGAAAATGGAGAAATGTTCGGAGAAGAATATACCTTGGTTGCCGTTGCGGATTATTTGTTAAAAAATAAAAACGGAGTTGCCATTTCAAATCTTTCTTCAAGCCGCGCATTAAGAGATGTTGCAAAGACGCACAACTCAGAATATTTTGCAAGTGCTGTAGGAGAAGTGAATGTGGTGAATTTGATGAAAGAAAAAAATGCCGTGATCGGTGGCGAAGGAAACGGTGGAATTATCTATCCTGAGCTTCATTACGGAAGAGATTCTTTGGTAGGGGTTGCTTTATTTTTAACACATTTGGCTAAAGAAAACAAAACGGTTTCAGAATTGAGAGCCGGCTACCCAAGTTATTTCATGGGGAAAAAGAAAATTGAATTGACTCCGGATATTAATGTAGATGATCTTTTAACTAAAATGGAAAAAGAATATCAAAATGAAGAGGTTTCTACGGTAGACGGTGTAAAAATAGATTTTGAGAACAATTGGGTTCATTTAAGAAAATCGAATACAGAACCGATTATCAGAATTTATACTGAGGCTTTCTCACAGGAAGAAGCCGACAAATTAGGCGATGACATGATTGCTAAAATCAGAAGTTTGATTTAAAAAAAATTAACATCTGTTTCATCATTTTAATCGTAATTATTATTAACTTTAAAGTAATAAGATTTTCAGAAGCGAGTATTTGTACATCTCATATCTCTGGTCTTAAATCTTAAAACTCTTTTTATATTGGAAGAATATTTTGGAAATGAACTTGTAAAAAAGTTCGAGGAAATGATGGAAAATAATGATGAATTCTACTTCGATACAGAAGAATTAGATGACATCATTGTTTATTATCTGGAGTTAGGAGATTTTAATTATGCCGATATGGCAGTAACTTACGGTCTCAAACTTCATCCCAATTCTTTGGATATCAAGATCAAAAAGCTTGAAGTGCTCTTAGAATGGGAAGATTATAATACGGCGAAGGAAATGATCAATGAGTTAAAAGGTTCTTCTATGGAGAATACAGACTTTTTGGTATGCTACGCAAAGTATTATTCGAATTTAGGGAATCCCAAAAAATCTATTGAAATCTGCAAAAAAGCTTTAGAATTAAACGAAGAAGAAAACTTCCTGAATAATTTTATTGCAGATGAATATGTGAATTTAGGAGATCCTTTTAACGCTCTTAAACATTATCAGCAGGCATTGAAAGATGATCCTACGGATGAATATTCGTTGGAAAACGCAATGATCTGCTTCAGTGATCTGAATAAGAGTGAGGAAGCAATTGCTTTCCTGAATGACTATCTCGACAATTTTGCTTACTCAGAAGTTGCGTGGAGTGAATACGGGCAGTATTATTTCAACAGAAAAAACTATGAAGAAGCCATCAAAGGTTTCGACTACATGTTGGCAATCAATTCCAGCGCTGTTGGAGTCTACGCAAGTAAAGCGGCTTGTTATGAAGCCTTAAATCAATACAAAAAAGCTGTCGACGTTTATGAAGAAATGCTTGAGTTGGAATACACAAAAGCATTTACATTTTATAAAATCGGACTGTGTTATAAGGCATTAAAACAGCCGACGGTAGCTTTAAATTATTTCCAGAAATCATTGAGAGAAGATCCTCAGTTTTATATGGCAATGATGGAGCAGTCTTATCTTTACGAAGAAATGGGCGGAATGCCGGAAGCTTTGCACTTTGCAAGAGAAGCCACTTTGTTGAATGACGGAAATCTTGAGTATCAGAAAAGACTCGCATTTCTATTCATCGATTCAGGAAAGTTTGAAGAAAGTCTTTCCTGCCTTAAGAAATTGGTAGATGCAGAACCGTCAAGATTTTATAACTGGTATGCTTACACTGAAGTTTTAATGCTGGTTGGTGAATATGTAGAAGCGGTAACTGTTTTGATCGCTGCTTTGGAACATCACAACCGTGCAGAACTCTATTATCAACTGAGTAACTGTTATTTTAATCTAAAAAATACAACAAAAGGCACTGAAAGTTTAGAAAAAGCATTAGAGCTTGATCCTTCTTTGATTACAGATATGCAGAAAAAGTATCCTTACATCAAAGATGAGGTGAAAAAAGTCAAAGCTAAAGTGAAGAAGAAGAATTAAGCTAGAATTTGGAGCTGGAAGATTGGTGTTTTCCTTAATGACAAGATTAGTCGTCTCACTTTAATGAAGCAATAATCGTAAAAAATTTAAATAAAATAATCCTGCAGTAATGCGGGATTTATTTTTGAGCAATAATGACATGTTTAGCTAATTTGAGTGATCAAAACTTTATAGCCTTTGCTGAGTGGAACGCCTTTGTGAACTTTGAAAACAGTTAGTAGTTAAAAAATCTTAGCAAACTTTGCGTTTTAAAAAAAGCATTCAATCATTTAAATAATCCTGCATCAGTGTGGGATTATTTCTTAACACAATTATGATGTTATTCCAAATGCTGAAAGCTTTGTTGTCTCTGCTAAGTAGAACGCCTTTGCGAACTTAAAAGCAGTTAGTAGTTAAAAAGAATTTTAGCAAACTTTGCGTTAAGAAAATGCGTTCAATCATCTAAATAAATAATCCTGCAGAAATGTGGGATTTATTTTTGAACAACAGTTTTAGCCCTTAAAAAGATCAAACCGGCAATAATGACACTTGCTCCTGCAAATTGTAAAATCGTCAGTTTTTCACCATCTAAAATCCCCCAAATGATCGCAACAATCGGCATCAGCAAAGTAACGGTCGATGCAAAAAGAGGCGAAGATACTTTCAACAAACGGTAATTCATCATCATTGCCAATCCCGTTCCGAAAACGGAAAGTAGACTTACAAACATCAAACCGATCATGTTCTCTTTTGAAAAAGTAAAAGTTGAAACAAAACCAGTTGATATTAAAGCTAAAAGTGACGGTAAGAATAAAATAAATGAAAATACAAAGGCTGATAAAACCGTAGAAGAAACTTCCATCAGTTTAGATTTTACGGTCGTTGTGCTGATTGCGTAGCATAATGTTGCCAAAAGCAATAGTAGGATCGGAAAGATTTTAGATTTAGAGTCATCTCCGCCGCCAAAAGCGAGCAGGCAAACTCCGGTAAAGCTGATGAAAATTCCGGTCATCTGTCTTTTGGTTGTTTCAAATTTCCAGAATAAAGTTCCGACGATAATCACGAAAATAGGCATCATCGAATTGATAATTCCTGCAATACTGCTGCTGATTTCAGTTTCGGCGATAGGAAATAAGAACATCGGGATGAAATTACCTGTAAATGCGGCTAAAATCAGCCATTTCAAATGTTTCTTCGGAAAGAGTTTGTATTTTGATATGGCAATCGGCATCAGAATAATTCCAGCAATCAAAACTCTCAACGCTCCGACCTGATAAGGAGTAAAATGGTCTAAAGATTTTTTAATTAAAATAAATGATGAGCCCCAAATGATAGTGAGGACAATCAGAAGAATCCATTTTTCTTTATCTGCGTTCATTGTTTTCGTGTAACGTTTTTAGAAATTCTTTTTTAGAAATCATGGTTGCGCCTAAACTTTCAAGATGATCCGTATGAGACTGGCAGTCGATTAAAGCGAGATCATTTTTATAAGCTTCCACGAAATGAATAAATCCGGCTTTTGAAGCATTGCTCACTTTAGCAAACATGCTTTCTCCGCAGAAAACTTTTCCGACCTGCAAACCGTAAAATCCGCCGACGAGTTCTTCATTTTGCCAAACTTCAACACTTCTCGCAAAGCCATATTCATGAAGTTTGATAAAAGATTCCATCAGCTTATCAGAAAGCCAGGTTCCATCTTGTCCTTTTCGGCTGACCTGCTGACAGTTTGTAATGACTTCTCTGAAATTCTGATTTTCTGTAAATGTGAAAACATTATTCATTAAAATTTTCCGCATCGATTTTGAAACTCTGAGTTCATTAGGAAACAAAACAAATCTCGGATCGGGACACCACCAGAGAATTTCTTCGTCAGGATTAAACCACGGGAAAATACCATTCTGATATGCAAACCATATTCTTTCCATCGACAGGTCGCCTCCGAAAGCAATAATGCCCTCGTGGCCGTCATAAATCTGCGGGTTGGGGAATGAAATTTCGTTTGGGTCTAATCGAATCATAGGTGAAAAAAATCCCACTTAAAAAGCGGGATTGTATTTGATGGTATGCTTTAATTAAAAAGGTAAATCGTCATCGTCGTCTCCGGCAAAAGGATTTTCGTTAGAAACCGGTGAAGCAGATTGTTGAGAAGATGCCTGAGTTGGCTCAGAACCAGTACCGCCATCCATCACTTTTTCTACTCTCCATCCTGTAATAGAGTTGAAATATTTAGTTTCTCCTTGTGGCGAAACCCATTCTCTACCTCTGATGTTGATTCCTACCTTCACATTTTCTCCTTCTTTCAAAACATCCAATAAATTTATTTTATCTTGTAAAAACTCGATGTTTATTGGCTGTGGGTATTGTTCTTGTGTAAGAATAACCATTTCTCTCTTTTGGAAACCACTCGCAAATGTTTGAACATCAGTGATTTTCTTTACCGTTCCTTGTAATTCCATATCGTAAATATTAACTTTGTAAAAGTAGTAAATTGAAATGTAATAAAACAACACCGAAAGAAACTTTGTAAAAAAAATAAAATTTTTTGTGAAAACTCTTGCAAATAAAAATTATTGCCCTATATTTGCACTCACAAAAACGAAAGAAGATCTTTAAAATAACTCAATAATAATGCGGATGTGGTGTAATTGGTAGCCACGCCAGACTTAGGATCTGGTGCCGTGAGGCGTGGGGGTTCGAGTCCCTTCATCCGCACTACAAATTGCGAAAATAGCTCAGCTGGTAGAGCACAACCTTGCCAAGGTTGGGGTCGCGGGTTCGAGTCCCGTTTTTCGCTCTCATCACGCCCTGGTGGTGGAATTGGTAGACACGCAGGACTTAAAATCCTGTATCTTCGGATGTACGGGTTCAAGTCCCGTCTGGGGTACTTAAAAAGCCTGATAATCATTTGATTGTCAGGCTTTTTTGTTTTATGACATTAAAAGAACGCATTTTATTTTCATTATTTAGTTTATTCTTATTTAAATTTCCCAAACTCAAGATTCTTTTAGGTAATTATTCTTATTAGTTTAGTAATCTCATTGTTATATTTTCAATGAAATTTCAAAAACAGTGATTTTCCCCTTTTGTATATTTAAAGAGTTAACTACTTTTGTTAGATAACCTTATAAAACAATATCCATGAAAACTCCTTTTTTATTTAAGAATGTAAGTTCGTTTTTAGGAATGCTTGCGCTGTGTTTAGTTGTATTTATTTATATGCGCTGTACTCCGCCTCCACCTGAAAATCCTGTTGATGACAGTTATAAAAAGAAACTCATCACACATGAGGATGCGCAGGTTCTGTTTGATGAATATACGAGAACCAATCATCAAGTTCTTGCAGATTCGAGAAAAGGAAATCCGGATTCGAGATGGTATTCTTTTACGATTGAAGAGATGGAAGGGTATATTCAGTATGTAAAAGAGCAGGCAAAAGAACAGAACATTCAAAATGTAGGAATTAAAATTTATATGGGAAAATATCCGGCGAATCATCCTGTAGAAAAAATGGCAAAGCCGGAATTTGGGGGCTACCAGACCATCTTTTTAATGCCTACCACTAAGCGGGAAGGATCTTCTGATGCTACAATGAAAAGACGTGGGGAAACTGAAGAAGATGAAAAGATAGAATCTATACAGCCGATGAATATGACCAATCTTGCGCCGCCGCCAAAGGCAGTTATCGAAGCAATCAATTAAATATTTTAAGATGGTTTGGAATGTTGAAATGAGCAAGCAAATATCAATGATTATTTTGTTTATTGTGTTAATTCTGGTTTGTTTTAAATACAAAAAAATAGAAAGAGTCAATTTGATTTTTTTTACCGGGTTTATTACAATATCTATCATTGATTTTTTTTGTTATTTCTATTTTAAGATGACTAAAATATCAACGGACAAGTTTTATGTAGTTGGGATGTTTGTAATGTTTCTTCTCTATTTAATTTACTATTACAAGTTACTGTATCTCGAGTCTTTAAGAAAGATTCAGTTAGTTCTTATGATGCTTTTTGCTGTTAATGGATGTATAATGTTTGGTGTTGGAGCTAATTTTTTTGAAAATTTCTCATTCAATACCTTTTATGTTAATATCTTACTGCTGACATTCTCAATTATTTTGTTCCTTTATCAAACTTTCAATTCGGATAGAATATTTGAAATTAAAAATTATTTGCCATTTTGGATTTCCGTTGGCTCATTGCTTTTTTATATAGGTATTATTCCCATATCATATTTCAGGACAACAGTATCTTATGATATTTATTTCTTTTTTTTATTTTTATTGAATCTGATTAACAACGGGGTGATTGTTTTTGGATTGTTTTGGAATAAACGCAATACAGATAAACCAGGAAGTTATGGACGACAATCAGAATAATTTGGTGATAATTTTTACTGTTACGTTGCTGATCATTGTCTTAACGATGATTTTAGTTTATGTAATTTTCATCAGAAAAAAAACCAGTCTCTTGATTGAGCAAAAAGAAAAAGATTTACATTTTGAAAAAGAATTGGCTACTTCACAGGTAGAAATGAAAGAGCAAACCCTGAATTATATAGGGCAGGAACTTCATGACGATTTAGGGCAGAAGCTTTCGGTGGTTCGATTGAGGCAAAATCAATTGATTCCAAAGCTTACAAATGCTGAAAAAGAAGAATTAAGCGAATTGAATGAATTGTTAGGTGAATGCATCCAGGATATCAGGAATTTATCTAAAACTTTAATAACAGAACAAATCATTCATTTTGGATTGGTAGAATCTATCGAAAGAGAAATCCAGAGAATACAAAAATTAAAATTACTCAAAATTGAGTTTCTGACTTCGAAACATGATATTGATATTACCCCGAAGCATGGTTTAATCTTATTTAGAATTATTCAGGAAAGCATCAATAATATCTTAAAACATTCAAGAGCTAAAAATGTAGCCATAAAGCTGGAAGATGACAATGATATATTACAAATTACAATTACAGATAATGGGAAGGGCTTTAACACCAATATTATGAATGATGGTTCAGGATTAAAAAACATGGAGCTAAGAGCAAAACTGATTCAGGCAGAATTTTCTATTCATTCAAAGCTTGAAGAGGGTACCCAAACAACAATCACTTACCGCAAAAACTTACCATGAAAACAATTCCGATTGCAATAGTTGACGATCATACGTTAATGTCTAAAGCATTAGAAAACATGATCGCAGAAAACCCAAAATATCGTGTAGTCATGAATCATCCAAATGGTGAAGATTTCATCTCGGGTTTAGAAAGAATTTCCGAAATGCCCGCAGTTGTGCTGATGGATATCAATATGCCCTACAAAAACGGAATCGAAACGACAGAATGGCTTACCGAGCATCACCCAGATATCAAAGTGATTGCTTTGACGATGGAAGATGATGAGAAAGTACTGATCAGAATGTTGAAAGCCGGAGCAAAAGGTTATTTGCTGAAAGATATGCAGCCTTCGATACTTTTTCAGGCAATTGATACCGTTTTTGAAAAAGGAAGTTTTTATACCGATTTTGTTGCCCAAAAACTTCTCAAAGTACAGACGGAAGACGCAAAAAATGCTTCACTACTTTCAGATTTAAAGGAACGCGAAAAAGAATTCATTAGATTCGCATGCAGCGAATTGACCTACAAAGAAATCGCTGACAAAATGTGTCTCAGTCCTAAAACAATTGATGGTTACAGGGATTCTGTTTTCGTTAAATTAGAAATAAAAAACAGAGTAGGTCTAGTACTTTTCGCTTTAAAGCATAATTTGTGTTGATTTAATTTTAAATATAAAAGTAATCACATGAATTTTTGCTCCAGCGGAGCAATATGTTTGTAGTAATATGTTAACCCATAATTTAAAGTTCCGTCCTTACCATTTTTTGGTGAGGATTTTTTTATGTATAAAATTTTCTTCAATCTTAATTTTGTTTCAGGTGCTTTTCCTGTAATAATTAAGGTGTTCTCCTCTGTTCTCATGTTGTTGAATATCAGAATTTTGTCCTATAAAATTAAAGTTACAGGCAGAACCTGAAAAGCCGAAACAGAGTAAGGAAAATTTAAAAAACTAATACAATGAAAAAAGCACTTATCGTAGGAATCAACGACTACGCACCCATCGGATCAGGCGGTCCCGACTTAAACGGATGTGTCAACGATGCACGAGATATGGCAAATACTTTGGTGATTTGTGGCTTTGCTCCTTCACAGATCAGAATTTTGACCAATCAAAACGCTACAAGAGCTAATATTTTAAATTATCTGAAATCTCTCGTGAGCACCAGTGTAAAAGGTGATTCTTTAGTGTTTTATTACTCGGGGCACGGAACGAGAGTTGCCAACATCGGAACAGATTTAGAGATTGACGGCCTGGATGAAGCGATTTGTCCGCACGATTATGCTACCGCAGGAATTATCCGTGATGATGATTTTAAAGCTGTTCTCAGTAAACTAAAAGCCGGAGTAAATCTCGAAGTTGTCTTCGACTGCTGTCATTCTGGAACCGGAACAAGAAAAATGGATTTGGGACTGAGCGTAGATTTCTCTTACGAAGCAGCACGTTTTATTCCGCCAATGCTGGAAGACGAGTTTTATTTGACCTACGCCAACGAAATCCCATTATCGAAAGCATCGAAGAAAGAAACATTTACCACAAAGGCTTTAGTTCCAATTGCCGGCATGAACCACACGTTGTGGGCTGCCTCAAAAGACAATCAGGTTTCTATGGAAGGAAGCATGAATGGACAAATCAGAGGTTATTTTACTTATCATTTCTGCAAAATTTTGCGTGCGACCAATGGTAATATCGTCAGAAAAACGCTTGACAACCAAATCGCAATGGCATTAACGGCAATGGGAGCGGCACAGATCAACCAGACCGAAAGCATCAGAACGGAATTTTCACAAAAGATATTTTCATAAAAATCAAATTGGCGGAATCCGAAAAGCCATCCAAAGAGTAGGAGAAACTGATTAAAACACCAAATAATCATGTCTAATATTGAAAACAAAAACCCAATGTCTGCTGAAGAAGTTTTAAAGCTTAAAACGATTAAAGCAAAATCAGCTGAAAAGTCAGCCAATTTAAAGTTATCCGACAAAGAACCGGAAATGGAAACCATCGATGGAAGAGCCTATCCAAAAGGAATGAAGTCTGTAGCCATTACAATGAATGAAAAATCGGCCGTCGATGACAACCTTGAAACCGATTTCTTCTATCCAACTCACGCAGATTTTGAATATCAGCCAAAATTGGAACCTAGAAAAGACCGTAAACCAAAATTTATAGAAAGGGAAAATTTTTTAAGTGCTGAAGGTGCAAGAACAATCTTCGGAGTTGATCAGAGAAAAGTATTCAATTCTACAGCGTATCCGTGGCGTTGCGTCGGAAGAGTAGAAAGTCCTTTGGGAGTGGCGAGTGGCGTAATGATTGGCCCGAGACATCTTTTGACTTGTGCGCATATCATCGATTGGAAACCCAATAACCATACAGGCTGGTTAAAATTCACACCTATGTATTATAATGGTAGCACACCTTACGGAAGCGCTTGGGGAATTCAAACTTATTACAAACATAAAGTTGCCGGCCCTACAATTGATGGCACGGAAGTTCAGTTTGACTACGTGGTAGTTGTTCTTGATCGACCAATTGGAAGCAGTACTGGCTGGTTAGGTTCTAAATCTTACTCAGACTCTTGGGACGGACAGGCTTCTTTCACACACGCCGGTTATCCTGCAGATTTGACGGGAACACAAAGACCAACTTATCAGACAGGAATTGCTTTAGATGGTGACTTCTGGAGTCCCGATGATAATCAAAGTATTCAGCACAAAGCTGATATCTGGCCGGGGCAAAGCGGTGGTCCTTTCTGGGGATATTGGAACGGTTCGCCTTATGCTGTTGCTACTCAAAGTGCACACAATCCGAGCATAAATTTTGCAAGCGGAGGTTCAGATTTAGTGGGTCTCGTGACAAGAGCGAGAAATGAATATCCTTAAACATTATTTTGTTTTATAAATGGAGAGTCTGGTTTTTGAAGCCAGGCTCTTTTTTGTTTTATAATCTGTTATCAAATCTTTAAATAAATTGAATTTGAATAATTGTATTTCTTTGATAAACAAAGATATTTCACTTATTTTCGAAATGCAAAGTTTTTATTACAGCAACTTTTTTGATTATAATTAAAAAAAAACAGCACCTTCAAAAAGTGCTGTTCTGTATTTAAATAAAATTATTTTCTAAACATTTCCGTGTGCGGGATATTGTCTTCCAAATATTTCTTTCCGGTATCTTGAAAACCAAATCCTGAATAAAATCTCAAAAGATAATCCTGTGCAGAGATTCTCACTTCGCTTGTATGAAAACGATTTTCAATAGTTTCTACTGCATATTGGATCAATTGTTTGCCTAAGCTTTTTCCTCGGGCTTTTTCTGTGGTTAAAACTCTTCCGATAGACGTTTCGGGATATTTTATTCCTTTACTGAAAATTCTGCAGTAAGCTAAAACATTTTTATCTTGTTCGGCCCAGATATGAATAGCTTGCTGATCATATCCATCTAAATCATGATAAGGGCAGTCTTGTTCTACCACGAAAACATCTACTCTTGCTTTGATAATTTCATAAAGTTCAGAAGTAGTGATCTCTTCAAAACTTTTTATTTTCCAAATAATATTACTCATTGAAAGTCACGCCGTTATTAACCAAAAATTCATTAGTTTTCTGAATGAAACTTAAAATTTCATCAGTGCCGGTTTTCTTTTCGCCGGAAGTCACATAAATTTCAGGAAGATCTTCCCAGGTCTTGTGAAGTTCAGTTTTGTAGTCTTCTACATTTTTTATCAGAATGTTTGGTTTAAGTTTGTCAGCTTTCGTAAAAACAATCGAAAAAGGAACACCACTTTCTCCACACCACTGGATAAATTCTAAATCGATACTTTGCGGACTATGGCGGCAATCTATTAAAACAAAAAGATTCACCAGGTTGTTTCTGTTTAATATATAGTTGTTAATCAATTTTTCAAAATCTCTTCTCATCACTTTTGAAACCTTTGCATATCCGTAACCGGGTAAATCGGTCAGATACCAGCTTTCATTAATGATAAAATGATTAATCAACTGAGTTTTTCCCGGAGTTCCTGAAGTTTTTGCCAAATCTTTCCTGTTGAGCATTCCGTTGATCAGTGAAGATTTTCCTACGTTTGAGCGTCCGATAAAAGCGTATTCAGGGATGTTTCCCTCAGGGCATTCCTGCCATTTTCCGCTGCTTTTTACAAACTCTGCTGTCTTTATAACCATTTTGTCTTGATTTAATTTAGAAAAATAAACCATTAAGGAAGTCTTAATGGTTTTGTCTTAATTTTATATTTTATCTTTTACCCAATTATAAAGAATCTCGTTAAATTCATCGGGTTTTTCCATCATTGCAGCATGTCCGCATTTATCGATCCAGAAAAGATCCGAATTTGGGATAAATTTGTGCATATCAATAGCAACTTCAGGAGGTGTTACGTTATCTTGTTTTCCCCAGATCAGGCAGGTCGGGCGCACAATTTTAGGAAGATCGTTCAGCATGTTGTGTTTGATGGCACTTCTTGCCAACATCACCGTTTTGATTCCTTTCATTCTGTCGTTGACCACGCTGAACACTTCATCAACCAAAGCTTCTGTAGCAACTGCAGGATCGTAGAAAACTTCTTCAGCTTTCTTTCTTATATATGAACGGTCATTTTTTCTCGGGAAACTGTCACCAAATGCTCTTTCGTATAATCCAGAACTTCCGGTAAGAACTAAATTTTTCACCAAATCGGGTCTTGCCAAAGTCAAAATAAGTCCCACATGGCCGCCCATAGAATTTCCTACAATGGTTACGGGTTTGCCAATTTCACTTTCGATAAATTTAATAACATATTTGGCGATTGTAGTTAGATTGGTATTGAGTACCGGCAAATCGTAGATTGGGAGCTGAGGTACATAGACCTTGAATCCTTTCTCTGAAAAAAAATTCACCATCTTGTCAAAATTGCTCAACCCACCCATCAAGCCGTGCAAAAGCACCAATGGATGTCCTTCCCCAGCTTCAATGAAGGTATATTTCTTATCTTTTTTTGTACTAAATATCATAAAATCGCTTTAATAAAGCATTGCAAAAATACAAATTATACACCAAAAATTTTTTGATATCTCTAATTTAAAATAAAAATAATATAATAGGGCTTTTCTTACAGTCTTTTTTAAAATTCTTTTTATTATTCAACGAATAATAAGGCTTGTAAGTCTTTTCGAATCAAATATTTAAACCTGTTTTGTTAACTCTGGTGTAAAACTTATTAACATTAAGTCAAAAAGTGGGAAAAAGTGGGAGCTTTTGGAAAAATTTGTATAATTTTGTCCCAAATGAGAAATTTCATTGGAACATATGAGTGCAAAATAGACGACAAAGGTCGCCTGAAGGTGCCTTCATCGCTGATCAAGCAGATGGAGAACTTTGAGGAGAAAACCTTTGTGGTAAAGCGTTCTGTGTTTCAACCGTGTCTCGAAGTTTATCCTATGAAAGCATGGGATAAGCTTATGGAAAAGATTAATAAACTAAACAGATTCATTAAAAAGAATGCTGATTTCATCAGGATGTTTACTGCAGGTGTAAAAACTGTAGAATTAGACAGCGCCGGAAGACTGCAGATTTCAAAAGATTTGACGCATTACGCTGATCTTACGAAAGATATTGTTGTGACAAGCGCAGGTGAACTCTTCGAGATTTGGGATAAAGATGCCTATGAAAAGGTGATCGCAACCAATGAAGAAGATTTTGCAAGTCTGGCGGAAGATGTAATGGGTGCTTTTGATGAAGAATAAATAAAATATCACAAATGAGCATATATCACAACCCCGTTTTATTGAAGCAAAGTGTGGATGATTTGGTGACGAATCCGGACGGAATATATGTGGACTGCACATTTGGTGGTGGTGGTCATTCACAGGAAATTTTAGACAGGCTTTCTGAAAACGGGAAGCTATACGCATTTGATCAGGATTTGGATGCCCTGAAGAATACAATTGACGACCCGAAGTTTACTTTAATCAATCAAAACTTTAGATTTTTAGAAAATTCTCTTTTAATGTACGGAATTGCAAAAGTGGATGGTGTTTTGGCGGATCTCGGCGTTTCTTCGCATCAGTTTGATGAAGCAATACGAGGTTTTTCTACCAGAAACAATGCGCCGCTGGATATGAGAATGAATGTGATGCAGAGTCTGGATGCAAAAAAAGTGATCAATGAATATGAAGAAGATGCGTTAGCGGATATTTTTTATTACTATGGGGAACTTAGGGAAGCAAGAAAATTGGCAAGAGATATCGTTCATCACCGAAAAATAAAAGCAATCAATACAACGGAAGATTTGAAGAAACTGTTCAGCTTTCTTCCGCCGCATAAAGTGAATAAATTTTACGCACAGCTTTTTCAGGCGATCAGAATTGAAGTCAATCAGGAACTGGAAGTTTTAAAAGAGATGCTCGTTCAGGCTTACAATGTTTTGAAGCCCGGTGGAAGGTTGGTTGTGATTTCTTACCATTCTTTGGAAGACCGTTTAGTAAAAAGATTCCTGAAGAACGGAATGTTTGAAGGAGAGCCGCAACGTGATATCTACGGAAATTATGCAAAAGCATTTGAACTCGTAAAAAGCAAAGCAATTATTCCTGATGATAAGGAAATTGAAGAAAACTCAAGAGCCCGAAGCGCTAAAATGAGAACAGGAATTAAATTATAAATAATGAATAATAATTGATCAATGATTTTTATATCAATTATCATTAATCAATTATCAATAATTAAAACGTGGCAAGAAAACCAACATATCGTCCTCAAAAAAGACTCACTTTTATAGATATTATAAAAGGGAATTTTCTGAACCGTGATGAGTTGACCACGCATTATAAGTTTTTCCTGTTGATTTTTGTTTTAATGATGGGAATGATTTATTCAAACCATTTGGTGAACAAAAAAATTAAAATTGTAAACGCTTTAAAAGAAGAAACAGAAGAATATAAATCGAGAAATGCTTATGCACAAAGTAAGCTCATCAAAGTAAAAATGGAATCTGAATTGGGGAAACAGGTTGCAGCAGATTCATTAATGACCTTAGAAAGTCACCCTCACAAATTGTTAATCAAACTGGACAGTACAGATGCAAAAGCCAAGTGAATACGACAACAAACGTAAAAAAACGTTACGATGGGGCTACCTCTTTGCAGTGGGGGCTCTTTGCGTGTTTGTGCTTTTCATCGGGAGAATCATTCTTCTGCAGAATACCAATGTTCAGGAAATTAAAGACGATTATATCAACAATAATTACCGAAATGCTACTTTAAAAGCTGCAAGAGGAAATCTTTATGCGTCAGACGGTTCTATTTTGGCGACAACGGTGATGCGTTACGATGTTTATCTTGATTTTAAAACGATTAAAGATACAGTCTACACCAACAATATCGGTCCGCTTACAGATTCTTTAAGTAAAATGTTCGGAAAGCCGAGAGCTGATTTCAGAAAAAGATTCGACGAGCAGAGAAAAAAGAAAAACCAGTATTATTCTTTGGTGAAAGGTTTGGATTTTGATGAATATGACAGAATCCGAAAATTTCCAATCTTCAGAAGGGGTAAAAATAAGGGTGGTTTCATCATCGACAGAAATTACAAAAGAGAGTTAGCAACTTCAGAAATCGGAGCCGGAACCATAGGAATTGATAACGGAGTTGCAAAAGCCGGATTGGAAGGTGCATTTTCAAAATATTTAACAGGAATCGACGGGAGCAGATACGAGCAAAGAGTAAACTCGTCTCAATGGAAGCCTATCGACTTCTGGAAAGTAAACGAACCTACTGATGGTCAGGATGTTTATACGACTTTAGATCTTAGAATTCAGGATATTGCCCATTCAGCTTTAGAAAAACAACTGATAAATTTCGAAGCAAAACACGGAACCGTGATCGTCATGGAAGTGGCCACCGGGAAAGTGCGTGCCTTGGTTAATTTAAGAGAAACTGAGCCAGGAGTGTATGAAGATGCCTACAACTATGCTTTAAAAGATAATATTGAACCGGGATCTACTTTCAAAACCATTTCACTTTTGGCGGCAATGGATGACGGATTTATCGATGAGAATACAACTGTCAACGTAGGAAACGGAGTTTGGGTCTACGCAAAACAGAGAATTTCCGACGGTCATGGTGGCGGAACGTATGACATCAGTGATGTTTTGGCAAAATCGAGTAACGTTGGGACTGCAAAATTAATCACTAAGTATTACGCAGAGAAGCCTGAAATTTTTCTTGATCATTTAAGAAGATGGAAACTGTTTGACAAAATGGATATTGAACTTCCCGGAATTACAAAACCGAGAATTTTAACTCCAAAAAGCAAATCTTGGAACGCTGCCACATTAGCCTCAATTGGTTACGGATATGCGACGAACATCAATCTTCTACAATTAGCAACCTTTTACAACGGTGTAGCCAATAAAGGAAAAATGTTGAAACCGATTTTCATTGATAAAATAATGAAAGACGGGAAGACAGTTTTCGAAGCGAAAGAAGAAGTAATGGTTAAAAAAATGGCCTCTGATAAAGCCATTCAGATGATGACAAGCGCTTTGACGAAAGCTGTTGAAAAAGGAACGGGAAGAAGTATTTTTACTCCCAATCTGAAAATGGCAGGAAAAACAGGAACCGCAAGATTTGAATACTGGTTGCCTGGCCCGATGAAATACAGAGCTTCGTTTGCAGGGTTTTATCCGGCAGATAATCCGAAATACACTTGCTATGTAATGATCAGTGAACCAAATGTTTCAAAAGGATTTTATGGAGGAACAGTTTCAGCGCCGGTTTTTAAAGAAATCGCCGGAAAGACTTTCCTAAAAACTCCTCAGAATGTTGAAAAAGAAATGCTTGTAGACAGAAAGGTCAATCTCAATAAAATGGTTGAACCGAATGTAAAAATAGCTGTTAACAATAAACAAATGCCGAATGTGGTTGGCTTGATTGGTAAGAATGCTATTCCACAATTGGAAAATTTAGGGTACCGTGTAGACTTTAAAGGAGTAGGAAGAATTAAAGAACAGTTCCCTCTTGAAGGCACCACAATCAGTAAAAACCAGAGAATTTACTTGTCTCTGCAAAATTAAAGAGAGTTCTGAAGGAACGATTTAATAAAAAATAGGATAAAATTCTATTAAAATGAACATATTCAAATTTAAATAAAGAGCATCAAAGCAATGCAATTAGTTGAATTATTAAACAGAATTCCAGTATTAGAAATTAACGGTGAAAATACCCGTGAGGTTTCTGAATTGGTTTTTGACAGCAGAAAGGTTTCTGAAAACTCTCTTTATATTGCATTGAGAGGAACGGTTGTAGACGGACATTCATTTATTACATCTTCCATTGAAAGAGGTGCGAAAATTATTGTTTGCGAAGAACTTCCTGAAAATTTAGATGAAAATATTACTTACGTTAAAGTAAAAGATGCATCAAAAACTTTAGGGCATTTGGCTTCCAATTTCTACGGAAACCCTTCTGAAAAGTTAAAGCTAATCGGAGTTACCGGAACCAACGGAAAGACTTCTGTTTCGACTTTGCTGTTTGATGTGTTTAAAAATTTAGGCTACGATTCAGCTTTACTTTCAACGGTAGAAATTAGAATTGGAGAAAAAATTATTCCGGCTACACACACAACTCCGGATGTGATTACGATTAATAAAATCTTATCTCAGGCAGTTGATCAAGGTTGCGAATTTGCCTTTATGGAAGTGAGCTCTCACGGGATTGCCCAAAACAGGATTGAAGGGCTGACTTTCAAAATTGCCGGATTTACAAATCTTACACACGACCATTTAGATTATCATAAAACGTTTGATGAGTATTTAAAAATAAAGAAGAGATTTTTTGATGAATTAAATGAAAATGCGATTGCGATCACCAATGTTGATGATAAAAACGGAAACGTAATGCTTCAAAACACGAAGGCTACAAAAAGGTCTTATGCTTTGAAAACGATGGCAGATTATCACGGAAGAACTCTGGAAGTTGATTTCAACGGAATGCTGTTAAATTTCAACGGGAAAGAATTCTGGACGACCTTAACAGGAAAATTTAATGTTTATAATCTATTGCTTGTTTTCGGAATTGCTTCTGAATTAGGCTTCGAACAGGATGAAATTCTTCAGGCAATCAGTATTTTAAAGAGAGTTTCCGGAAGATTTGAAACATTCAAATCCGATGGCGGAATTTTCTTCATTGTCGATTATGCGCACACTCCGGATGCCCTGGAAAATGTTTTAGACAGCATCAATGACATCAGAACAAAAAACGAAAGACTGATTACTGTTTTCGGTTGCGGAGGCGACAGAGATCATACGAAAAGGCCTGAAATGGGAAGTATTGCTTCAAAGAAATCGACTTTGGCAATCATCACTTCAGACAACCCTAGAACGGAAGACCCGAATCAGATTATAAAAGAAATTGAAGCTGGTGTTGAACCTCAAAACTTCAGCAAATACACTTCAATTCCGGACAGAAGAGAGGCCATCAAAATGGCAATCAAGTTCTCTGAACCGAAAGATATTGTTCTCGTAGCCGGAAAAGGCCACGAAAATTATCAGGAAATCAATGGGGTGAAACATCATTTTGATGACAAAGAAGTGATCAATGAGCTTTGGAAATTAATGAGCAAATAGATATAAATGATTATTGATAATTGATGGAGACCGATTATAATCAAATTTTTGCTAAAAGAACAAAAGCTTTAGCAATTAAAATTATTAATGAATTATCAGAATTACCGTATTCAGATAAAGTTTCAGTAATCAGAAAGCAAATATTTCGCTCATCAAGCTCTACGGCAGCCAATTATAGAGCAATGTGCAGAGCAAGATCAGATAAAGAGAAGTATGCAAAAATTTGCATTGTTGTAGAAGAGGCAGATGAAACCGTATTTTGGTTAGAAGTCATTGAAGAAGTTAATATGATTTCGCAAGTAAAAATAGATGAAATGATGAAAGAGTCTTTAGAGATTTTAAAAGTAACATCAAGTTATAAAAGTAAATTAAGAAGTAAAGTTGAATAATATCAATTTCGGACATCAATCATTAATTATCAATCATCAATTATATAAAACATGCTATATTATCTATACGAATACTTAACGAGCCAAGGCATCCACATTCCGGGAATGGGAATGTTAAGGTATATCTCTTTTCGTGCTGGGATGGCGGTTTTGTTGTCTTTAACGATAGCGCTTATTTACGGAAAAAGCATCATTAATTATCTGAGAGGAAAACAGATGGGCGAGTTGGTTCGTGATCTTGGGTTAGACGGACAAAAACAAAAAGAAGGAACGCCTACAATGGGAGGTTTCATCATTATTATTGCAACTTTAATTCCTGTCCTATTATTTACAAGAATTACCAACATTTATATTGTTCTTCTGATTGTAACGGTGTTTTGGATGGGAGCAATCGGTTTTTTAGATGATTATTTAAAGAAAATAAAGAAAAATAAAGACGGATTAAGCGGGAAATTTAAGATTGTCGGACAGGTTGGTTTAGGGCTAATTATCGGAGTGACCATGTATTTCCATCCCGATATTACGGTGAAAAGAAAATATGCAGATACAAAAGTGGTCAACAGAAACAATGTAGAGCAAAACTTCATGCCTGCCGAGAAAATCACTGTTTCTACCGTTCCTTTTGCTAAAAATAATGAGTTTGATTACAGTGGAGTTTTATTTTGGATGAGTGATGAAGACGCCCACGAATGGGCTTGGATTGTATTTATTCCTATTGTAATATTCATCGTAACAGCGGTTTCAAACGGAGCGAATATTACCGACGGAATTGATGGTCTTGCAGCCGGAACAAGTACAGTTATATTACTGACACTGGCTTTTTTCACCTACGTTTCAGGGAACATCATTTTTGCGGATTATCTCAATATTATGTTCCTCCCAAATATGGGCGAAACTACAATTTTTGTCGTCGCCATGGTAGGAGCCGTTATCGGATTCTTCTGGTACAATACTTATCCGGCACAGGTTTTCATGGGTGATACGGGAAGTTTGATGTTAGGCGGAGTGATTGCTGTTTTAGCGGTTATTTTAAGAAAAGAATTAATGATTCCTGTACTTTGCGGAATTTTCTTAATTGAAAATGTTTCGGTAATGCTTCAGGTAATTGTTTTTAAATACAGAAAAAGAAAATTTGGGCTAGAATACGCCCAGAACAATAGATTGTTTAAAATGTCCCCATTGCATCATCATTATCAGAAAAACGGTTTTCACGAAAGTAAAATTGTAAATAGAATGATTATCATCGGTGTCATGTTAGCGATTGTATGTCTTATTACATTAAAAATGAGATAGAATTAATTTAAAATTGAAAGATTCAAATTATTTAATAATGAAATTTTTCAATCATTTAAATCAAAACGGAATTATGAAAATAGTTGTTTTAGGAGGTGGAGAAAGCGGTTGTGGTGCTGCTTATTTGGCTAAAAAGAAAGGTTTGGAAGTGTTTCTTTCAGACAAAGGAGCCATTAAGGATAACTACAAGCAGTTTCTGACGGAGAATGATATTGAATTCGAAGAAGGGAACCACGATGAAGCAAGAATTTTAAGCGCTGAATGGATCGTAAAAAGCCCGGGAATTCCCAAGAAGGCAGAAATGATTCAGAAAATTCATGAGAAGGGCATCAGAATTTCTTCAGAAATAGAATTTGCCTCAGAATTTACCAACGCCAAGATCATTGCCATCACCGGAAGCAACGGGAAAACAACGACTACGTCTTTAATCTACTATATTCTGAAAAGTGACGGAATGAATGTTGGTTTGGGCGGAAACATTGGCTACAGTTTTGCAAAGCAGGTTGCAGATGAGAACCATGAATATTATGTTTTGGAGGTAAGCTCTTTCCAATTGGATGATATTCAGAACTTCAGACCCTATATTTCTTTATTGTTGAATCTGTCTCAGGATCATTTGGATCAGTACAATTACAACTATGAAGAATATGCTTTGGCAAAATTTAGAATTGCTGAAAATCAGGAAAATGATAATTTTTTCATCTACAATAAGGATGACGAAATGAGCAAAAATATTCTTGAGAAATTTGAAATTAAAGCGAAGATGATTCCTTTTTCGACCAAAGAAAAATTGAATGAAGGAGGTTTTATTGACGATGAGGAATTAATTGTAAAACTGAAAGATAATTTCTCAATGAAAATTGACGAATTGTCTTTGATGGGAACGCATAATGTTGCCAACAGCTTAGCCGCATCAATTGCAGGTAAAATACTGGAAATCAATAATGAAAGCATCAGAAATTCATTAATGACCTTTCAGGCAGTTGAGCACAGATTAGAGTTTGTTTCTGAAATTGACGGAGTGAAATTTATCAATGACAGCAAAGCGACCAACGTCAATGCAACATATTACGCTTTAGAAAGCATGAAAACCCCAACCGTTTGGATCGTTGGTGGGCAGGATAAAGGAAACGACTACTCAGAAATTGAGAATTTAGTTAAAAGAAAAGTCAAAGCAATTGTTTGCTTAGGGCTTGACAATCAAAAAATTATAGACTTCTTTAGAGACAAAAAAGAGTTTATTTATGATACTTCCAGCATGGAAGAAGCGGTGAAAATCTCAAAATCATTGGCCAAAAACGGTGATACGGTTTTATTGTCACCATGTTGCGCAAGCTTCGATTTGTTTAAAAACTATGAAGACCGCGGCAACCAGTTTAAAGAACAGGTTTTAAAAGCAACAGCTCATAGCAATAGCTAAAAGCAAAGAATATGAACGAACAGTACACAGAAGAAAGCAAGTTTGAATATCTAAAGGGCGATAAAGTGCTTTGGATGGTCATTATTGTGATCTCTATTTTCTCGATTTTCCCGGTGTATTCTGCAAGTTCAAATTTGGAATACATTGTCAATAACGGAACCACAACGGGTCATGTTATGAAACATATGTTTTTTGTGGTCTTAGGATTGGTCATCATGAGATTTGTTGGTGTGGTCAAATATGAATACATCGGTAAGCTCAGCAGTATTTTTCTGGGTTTAATGATTCTCTTATTGGTCGTAACCATGTTTACCGGACAGACGATCGACGGAGCAAGTGCCTCGAGATGGTTGAAAATTCCGGGAACACCGATTTCATTTCAGCCTTCGTCATTTGCATTTTTAATGCTGATTATTTATCTGTGCAGATATTTAACAAAAAAAATAACCAGAGAGCGTACCGTTGGTGAAAATGTCGGCTTTATTTTCGGACCGATTTTGTTGGTTTTTGTACTCGTGGCAAAAGATAACGGTTCTACGGCTTTGATGATTTTAATGGTTTCAGTGATTGTTTTAATCATAGGACAGCTTCACTGGAAGTACATTGCAGGGTTTATCTCGTCATCATTTGTAGCAATTGTCCTTTTTTTATTGGTTGCTTTAAATACCAATCTGATCGGCGGAAACCGTGTTCATACATGGATGAGCCGTATCGAAACGTTTACCTCAAGTAAAGCCAAAACTGCCGATGTAGATGATGAAAGTGTAAAAGCAAAAAACTATCAGGTCATGCAGGCAAAAGCCGCAATCGTTCACGGTGGAATTACCGGAATGGGACCAGGAAAAAGTGCTTTAAAGCAAATGCTTCCACAGTCTGCATCCGATTTTATTTTTGCAGTAATCGTTGAAGAATATGGTGCAATAGGAGCCGTTTTCTTAATCAGTATGTATCTTATTATGATTATCAGAATCGTGATGATTGCGAGTAAGATGCCCGCATTTTTTGGATCTTTGCTTGTGCTCAGTTTAGGGGTGATGATTTTCGTACAGTTGGCTGTAAATATTGCCGTTGCTGTGAATCTGATTCCGGTTACCGGGCAGCCTTTGCCATTAATCAGTTATGGTGGAACATCCATGTTGGTAACCTATTTACAGTTAGGAATTATTTTAAATATAAGCTCAAGAATCCAAATATACGATGAAGAAGGAATGGGTAAAAAACAAAGTATCGTCGAGATCAATGATATTGCTTAAAAAAAATTAAAATGGAAATAAGACAAATTACATTTACCGATAACAAAAATTTAGAAAACCCGATAATTTTTAACACAAGCGAAAATATCGTGAGTTTTCTTGAAACTTTTAGATTGGAAGTCGGCGAAGTTATCGAGCTCAACGACGCAATGTATACCGTAAAATCTATTTCTGAGAAAGAGAGTAATGCGAATAAAGAAATTTCAGTTGATGTAGAATTTATTGATTTGATTGAAAATCAGCCTACAGCTTAAAATAGATAAGATGAACAAAAAACTGAAAGTATTATTATCAGGAGGAGGAACAGGTGGTCACATCTTTCCTGCGATTGCTATTGCAGATGAAATCAAAAAAATGTTTCCTGATGCAGAATTTTTGTTCATCGGTGCCAACGGAAAAATGGAAATGGAAAAAGTTCCGCAGGCTGGTTATAAGATTGAAGGAATTGATATTGCAGGAATCGACAGAGGAAATATGTTATCCAATTTAGGTTTGCCTTTCAAAATTTTGAAAAGCTTATCTAAATCTAAAAGAATCATTAAAAATTTCGCTCCCGATTTTGCGGTCGGAACAGGTGGTTTCGCTAGCGGACCTGCTTTGTACGAAGCAAGCAAAATGGGAATTCCGATTTTTATTCAGGAGCAGAATGCACATGCAGGAGTGACGAATAAAATTTTAAGTAAAAAAGCAAAAGCAGTTTTTACAGCCTATCCGAAAGTGGAAGGTTTTCCGGCTGAAAAAATAAAATTTTTGGGAAACCCGATTCGTTCAACTATCATTTCAGGAATGCAGGAAAACTCTCAGGCAAAAGAAAAAATGGGTTTAGATAAAAATAAACTCACGATTCTTTCAGTTGGCGGTTCTTTAGGTTCAAGAACATTAAATAACGGCTGGAAAGACAATTTAGATCAATTAAAAGAAAAAGGATATCAGTTAATCTGGCAAACAGGAAAATTGGATTATAAAGAAATTGTTGACAGTTGTCAGTTGTCAGGTGATGGAATTTCCGACAACCAACAACCAACAACTAACAACCAAATCCAAATAAAGGAATTCATCAAAGATATGGAAACGGCTTATTCAGCTGCTGATGTCATTGTTTCCAGAGCGGGTGCAATTGCCATTTCAGAGTTGGCTGTTGCTCAGAAGCCGGTTTTATTGGTTCCGTTTCCATTTGCGGCGGAAGACCATCAGACCAAAAATGCCATGAATCTGGTTGAAAAGAACGCAGCCAAAATGGTAAAAGACTCTGAAATGCAGGAGAAATTCTGGAGTACATTATCAGAAATCTGCGAAAGTGAGAATCTAAGAAAAGAAATGTCTGAAAATCTGAAATATTTTGCCAAGCCCAATGCGGCAAAGGAGATTGTGGATGAGATTTTTAATATAGTTAAATAATGTCAAACGAACTGTCAACATATAGAAAATTCATTTACGAAGATGATGCTTTAGAATTAATGAAAATTCTGAAGGAAAATCATATTACTTATGAGTTGGCAAACAATTCGTCACAATTAGATTCTAATTTTGGAGGTGATATCAATACAAAACAGTTTGAGCTGAAAATTCATAAGGAAGATTTTGAACAGGCTGAAAAATTAGAAGAAAAATTAGTTCAGGATGCAATCGAAAACGTAGATGAAGATTATCACCTGTTTGATTATTCTGATGAAGAATTAGTTGAAATAGTAATGAAAAAAGAAGAGTGGAATAAATTTGATTATTTACTTGCTCAAAAGATATTAAAACAAAGAGGAAAAGAAATTAATCCGGATCTCTTAAAAGTTATTAATAAACAAAGAATTGAAAGTCTTTCCACGCAGGAAGAAAGCCCAACGTGGTTGCTTGTTATTGGATATGTATGTGCAGTTCTCGGTGGACTTTTTGGAATTTTTATCGGTGCCTATTTAATGTATTATAAGAAAGCATTACCAAATGGCGACAGAATGTATGGCTTTAGCAGACAAGACAGAAGCCACGGACAAAATATTCTGATTATCTCAGGAATAGCATTTTTATTTTGGATTGGAATCAGGCTTTTTAGTTAATAAAATTTATAATGAACAATTTAGAAACATATCAAAATTTTTACTTCGTCGGAATCGGAGGGATTGGCATGAGTGCTTTGGCGCGTTATTTCCAAGCTTCGGGCAAGAATGTTTTGGGCTATGATAAAACGAATACGAAACTGACTCAATTGTTGATAAGCGAAGGAATTGATATTGTTTTTGAAGATGTTATTAGTGATAAAATCACTTTACTTCAGAAAGAAAATACATTGGTTATTTACACTCCGGCAATCAAAAAGTTGGGTATTTTAGATTACTTTAATGAAAATCAGTTTGAAGTTTTAAAAAGAGCAAAAGTTTTAGGTTTAATTACCGAAAAGACAGATTGCATCGCAGTTGCAGGGACTCATGGGAAGACAACGACGTCTACTTTGGTTTCACATTTGTGCAAAGAAGCAGATTTGCCTTTCTCATGTTTTTTAGGTGGAATTTCTGAGAATTTTAAATCAAATTTCCTGTATAATGGAAATCAATATTCTGTTGTGGAAGCAGATGAATATGACAGAAGTTTCCTTAACCTTTCTCCGGATTGGGCGGTGATTACTTCAACAGATGCAGATCATCTGGATATTTATGGAGATAAAAATACAATTGAAGAGGGCTTCAGACAGTTTGCGGCTTTAGTTCCTGAAGATCAGCAGCTCTTTGTAAGAAAAGGAATTGAAATAGGAAGAGCGCATAAGACATACGCTGTCAACGAAGTTGCTGATTATTACTCAGACAATCTTCGAATGGATTATGATAAAATCTACTTCGATTTTCATACGGCGACTGAAACTATAAAAGATTTTGTCTGGGATGTTCCGGGAATTCACAATGTGGAAAATGCGACGGTTGCCTTGGCAATTCTGCATAATTTAGGAGTTGATTTTGAAATTTTAAAGAAAGCAATTGCCAATTTTAAAGGCATAAAAAGAAGATATACGAAACATATTTATCCGAACGGTAAAATTTATATTGACGATTATGCACATCATCCGACAGAAATAAATGCTGTAGTGGGCTCAATTAAAACATTTTATCCCGATAAGAAGCTTTTGGTAGTTTTTCAGCCACATTTGTTTAGCAGAACGAGAGATTTTGCAGATGGATTTGCTGAAAGTTTAAGCAATTCTGAAGAGTTGATCTTGCTCGATATTTATCCGGCAAGAGAGCTTCAGGAAAATTTTGAAGGCATCACTTCAAATTGGTTATTAGAAAAAGTGAATTTAGATAAAAAAGAAATTTCAAGTTTGTCAGAAGCATTTAATAAAATAAAAGAAAAAGACTTTGATATTTTGCTGACGGTAGGTGCAGGAAATATTGATACACTGTATGACCCGATTTGTGAGTGGCTTAGTGGAAAATAAATGAACACAAAGGGCACAGAGATATTTTTTATAATGCGTAAAAGGTTTCACAAAGCCGCTTCGCTTATAAAAGCATGAAAGGAAAGCTTTTAGAAAGCATCATTACTCTTACAAGCGAAGCGGCTTTGTGAGACTAATTAACAAGATAAGTTATAAAAACTTTGTGAACTTCGTGTTCAAAAGAAATAATACACAGATGAACGAAAATGAAATTTCAGCAATTGTAGTTGATGCAGGATTGAAAATTCACAGAAGTCTTGGGCATGGTTTGTATGAAACGGTTTATGAACAATGTCTTGAATATGAATTAAAAAAAAGAGGATTGATTGTTGAAAGACAGAAATGCCTCTCAATACAGTACGAAAATTTAAAAGTTGAAAATGCGTTTAAAATTGATTTGTTAATTGAAAATAAAGTTGTTGTAGAAATAAAAGCTCAGGAAGCTTTAGATAATTTTCACAATGCTCAATTATTAAATTATTTAAAATTAGGAAATTACAAATTAGGTTTATTATTAAATTTTAATTCTAAACTTTTTAAGAACGGAATTCAAAGAGTAATAAACGGATATATATAATAAAAGCGGCACAGCTCATATAAGCGAAGCGGCTTTGTGAAACTTAAAAAATAAAAAACCTTTGTGCACTCTGTGTTCAAAAAAAAGATAAATGAAAAACAAATACAGAATTTTAAAAATTGCCATCACAGTGATCATTCTTGGGTTCCTGCTGAGTTTCTCGTTGAAGAAATTCAGCGGTCAGAAGATTACGGATGAGAAAATTTCTGTAAAAATGAATGAGAAAACTCCTGTGTACTTTATTGACGAAAAAGATATCAAACAAATCGTCATTAAAGAAAATCCGTCAGGGGAAGTGGGTGATTTGAATATCCCGGAATTAGAGAAGAAAATCAATGCCCTTCCGGCGGTAGACAGCGCAAATGTTTATTTAAATTTAAATGGAAAACTGAATTTAGATATTAAGCAAAGAGTTCCGGTTTTTAGATTAAATTATAATGGAAAAGATTTTTATGTAGACGAAAAAGGGACTGAGTTTCCGATTTCGAAAACCTATTCTCATCCATGCATGCTGGTAACAGGTGATGTAAAAAAAGATGAATATGAAAAGCTGGCAGAGTTGGTCGATAAGATTGACAAAGACGATTTCAGCAAAAAATATTTCATTGGAATATCAAAATATAAAGACAGCTACAATCTTTTAACGAGTGAAGGAAACTACAAAGTGGAGATTGGAGATTTAGATAATATTGAATTAAAAGTAAAAGGTTTTAAAACTTTTGTTGAGAAATACTTGGTGTTTCAGGATCCGCAGAAGTACAGTATGGTTTCTGTAAAATATCAGAATCAGATTGTAACGACGCTGAATCCTTATTTTAAAGAAAACGACAGTATTTTAAAAGCAGGTCATAAAGATTTAGCTAAAACTCCAGTTGCAGTGGCTCCTGTAAAAAAAGCAGAAGTCAATCTGAAACCAACAGTAAAAAAGGTGAGTTCAACTTCTTTAAAACCAAAAGAAAATACAAAGCCAAAAGCAGTCGTCAAACCCAAGGAGAAAAAGAAAACTCCTGAAAAGAAAGCGGTCACAAAGCCAAAAGCAAAGGTTAAAATAGAATAAAAAAGAGTCCCGAAGGGACGACTTAACAAAGAATAGGATAAAATCCTATCAAAAAAATAAGATCCGTCTTATTAAATTAAATAAGTAATTAAATCAAATCGATATAAAACAATGGAAAATCAAGAGTATTCAGTAGGTCTTGACATCGGGACAACCAAGATTGTCGCCATTGTCGGAAGGAGGAATGCACACGGGAAAATAGAAATTCTCGGTGTTGGTAAGGCCAAAAGTCTTGGAGTACATAAGGGGATTGTGAATAATATTTCACAAACCATTAACTCTATTAAAGCAGCTGTGGCAGAAGCACAGTCGAGTGCAGGTGTACCCATTCATAAGGTCACTGTAGGAATTGCGGGTAAACATATTCGTTCGCTACAGCATTCAGATTACATTATGCGTGAGAATCCGGACAGATTCATCACGGATGATGACATCGAAGCGTTGAAAGATCAGGTGAAAAAACTGGTGATGCTACCAGGTGAAGAGATTATTCATGTCTTACCGCAGGAATATAAGGTTGATTCTGAAGGAGAAATTCAGGAGCCTGTCGGAATGCACGGAAAACGTCTGGAAGCTAATTTCCACGTTGTCGTAGGACAAATGGGAAGCATCAGAAACATCGCAAGATGCGTAAGAGAAGCAGGTTTGGAGATGGAAGCGCTTACGTTAGAGCCTTTAGCATCTTCTGAAGCTGTTCTTACCAAAGAAGAGAAAGAAGCAGGAGTAGCAATCGTAGACATTGGTGGTGGTACTACAGATATTGCGATTTTTAAAGATAATATCATTCGTCATACTTGTGTCATCCCTTATGGAGGTGGAATTATTACGGAAGACATCAAAGAAGGCTGTTCCATTATAGAAAAGCATGCCGAGCAATTAAAGGTTAAGTTCGGTTCTGCAGTTCCTGAGTTGGAAAAAGACAGCACATTTGTAACGATTCCGGGACTTCACGGAAGACCAGATAAAGAGATTTCTCTGAAAACTTTAGCACAGATTATTAATGCGAGAGTGGAGGAAATTTTGGAAATGGTGAACACCGAATTAAAGGCTTACGGAGCATTTGAACAAAAGAAAAAACTGATCGCTGGAATCGTTCTGACAGGTGGTGGTTCAAATTTGAAGCACCTTCGTCAGCTGGCCAATTATACAACAGGATTCGATAGTAGAATTGGTTTCGCAAATGAATATATTGCCAACGATAAAAACCAGTATCTTAAAGGACCGGAATTTGCAACATCTATCGGTTTACTGATGGAAAGTTTGAAAATCAGAGACAAAAAAACGGCTGCTGTAGAAGAGGAAGCTGAAATTCAGGTTGAAGTGAAAGCTGAGGAAAAAGAATTGCAAACTAATCATGCTGAATCTCAAACTCAAGCGGTTCCGCAAATAGAAGAAGAGTTTAAAGCGCCTGTACAAACATCTAGACCTTCGAAACCAACGTTCGGACAGTCTCTGATGGAAAAGGTGAAAAAATTCTTTGAAGAAGTAGAATAAAAATATAAATGATGAATGATAAGCGATGAAAGATATGCTCATCAGCTATCATAGTCGATTATCAATTATAAAAAAATATAAGTATGGAAAATATAGGCACACAGGGATTTTCATTTGATCTGCCAAAAGGAAACTCTTCGATCATTAAAGTTATCGGTGTTGGTGGTGGCGGAAACAATGCCCTGAAACACATGTACGAAAAAGGAATTCACGGAGTTGATTTCGTGATCTGTAATACGGATGCGCAGACTTTAGATAACAACCCGGTTTCAAACAAAGTTCAGTTAGGGGTTACCATTACTGAAGGTCTTGGAGCTGGTGCAGATCCTGAAGTAGGTGAAAAAGCAGCGATCGAAAGTATCGAAGAGATCAAGGCAGCAATGGGGCAAAACACCAAAATGGTGTTTATCACTGCAGGAATGGGTGGTGGTACCGGTACAGGTGCGGCTCCGGTTATTGCTAAAGTTGCCAAAGATATGGGAATTCTTACGGTAGGTATTGTTACCGTTCCTTTCAGCTTTGAAGGAAAAAGAAGACTGGATCAGGCAGAATTAGGTTTAGATAAATTAAGAAACAATGTTGATTCATTAATCGTAATCAACAATGATAAATTGAGACAGCAATTCGGAAATCTTGGTTTTAAACAAGGGTTCTCAAAAGCCGATGAAGTTTTAACCAACGCTGCAAAAGGCATGGCAGAGGTTATTACGGGTTACTTTGATGTCAATATTGACTTTAGAGATGCTAAATCTGTGCTTCAGAATTCCGGTACGGCATTGATGTCTACAGGAATGGCTTCTGGCGAAAACAAAGCGGAAGAAGCGGTAAGAAAAGCATTAGACTCTCCGTTATTGAACGACAACAAAATTACAGGTGCAAGAAATGTGTTATTGTTGATCAGAAGTGGGGTAGAAGAAGCTACCATGGACGAGATTGGGATCATCATGGATTATATCCAGAAAGAGGCTGGTCACACAGCAGATATCATTTTCGGAGTTGGAGCTGATGAAGAATTAGGCGATGCGGTAAGTGTATTGGTGATTGCTACTGGTTTTTCTAATGATAACCAAAAGTTTTCAGGTCCTACCGAGAAGATCAGAATTGGCTTAAATGATGCCTTGGAAACTCCTAAATCTTCTCCTTTCAAAACAAGAGACGAGAGAGAAGTAACTCCTGAGCAGGGATATGATTTTGGAGGAAAAAATCTTTTCAGATTAGATGATGAAGATCAGGATGCACCTCAATTTAAGATGTCGACTTCTGAAAAAAAAATGATTATGGAGGATGAAGATGTAAAAACTGAAATAAAATTCTCTGATAGAGAGGAAGATACATTGGAGAGCCCTATTCAGAGCTGGAGAAATCAAGAATCAAGCGCTCAGGACGATGTTAATTTGTTTTCTTTTGATGACGACCCGAATGATTTAGAAATTCAGTCTTTCTCTTTTGATTTTGAAAATAAAAGAGAAGAGCCGAAAGAAAATTCTTTCAGCAATAGTTTTTCAAATGAAAAACCAATTGAGTTTAACTTTACGGTTAACGAACCGATTGTTGAGCCTAAATATGATTTCGGACAGCCAAAAAATGAGGTTGAAACTTCTGCGGTAATCGAGAGAGTAGAGGAAACAACTCACAAAGTAGAAACATTCTATCAAACTCAGGAACAGCCAAAAGCTGAAGAAAAACCTGTTGTTGAAAAAAGAGTAGAAACGACGAGACATACAGAATCTGAATTTACTTTTGTCAACAAACCTGCAGATCAGGAAAGAGCATCAGAAAGAAGAAATAAGTTGAAAGAATTCAACTCTCGTTATCAGAATTTTGATCATGTGAATGAATTTGAATCTGTACCTGCCTTCAAGAGAAAAAATATCTCTATCGACGGTTCCAATGCCTCAGACCAGAACATCAACACCTATTTGTCTGACAATAACGGAAACATGCAGATCAGAGAAAACAGATTTTTAAATAAAGACGTAGACTAATTGCTACTAGCAGTTGGCTTCTGGCAAATGGCTTTAAAAGCCATATTAGTAAAGCCAATAGCCAACTGCCAATAGCCAAAAACATAAACTATGAGTTTAGAATTGACCATAAGTGAAGCAATAAAAACAGCGATGAGAGCAAAAGACAGAGTGGCTTTAGATTCTCTTCGTGCTGTAAAATCTCAGATATTATTGCTGAAAACCGAAGCTCTAGGAGCTGAAGTTTCACCTGAGCAGGAAATTGCAATTTTGCAACGAATGATTAAGCAGCGTAAAGATTCTTATGAGCAGTTTACCGCTCAGGGAAGAAACGATTTGGCAGAAGTGGAAGATGCTCAGATGAAAGTCATTGAGAAGTTTTTACCTGCACAATTATCTTCTGACGAATTAGAAGCAGAAATCAAGCAGATTATTTCCGAAACTGGCGCTGAATCTATTAAAGATTTAGGAAAAGTAATGGGATTAGCTTCAAAAAACTTAGCCGGAAAATCTGACGGAAAAAGTATTTCCGACATGGCTAAGAAGTTACTTTCGTAAACATGATTGGTAAATGATAATTGATGTTTGATATCATTCATCAATTATAAATAATCAATTATATTTTTTTAGGATATTCAACCTTTGCATATCGATTTGATTAATGAAGCCCGGAACTTTATGTTTCGGGCTTCGTTTTTTTAGTTAAACTTATTTAAAACTACCTTAAAAGTATTCTAAAAACTGATTGATTAGGTAATTTCAATAGCTGGGGAACTAAATTTCACATCATCATCACTGATGGAAATCACTTGAATAAAGTTTTTTTCATGGGTATTAGTTTTTAGAACCATTTCAAAATTAGTAAAAAATTATTAGATATTAACTAAATATTTTTATTAATAATTAAATTATTGTGTGATTTAAATATGTAATGGTTGTTTTTAATTTTGTTTTGCGAACTCATCAATAGTTTTTATTAATTGAGATAAATTTAGAAATGTTGTAAATTTGTATACAATTAAAAATTACAAGAAATGTATCCATCAGATTTAGTATTGCCGATGAAGGCTGAACTTACAGATAAAGGTTTTCAGGATTTAGAAACTCCTGCACAAGTAGAAGATGCTTTGAAGCAGTCTGGAACGACTCTTTTAGTAATCAACTCTGTGTGCGGATGTGCGGCAGGAGCAGCAAGACCAGGAGTAGTTTATTCTTTGACTGGAGAGAAAAAACCAGATCATTTGACGACTGTATTCGCAGGTTTTGACAAAGACGCAGTTGACGCAGCTAGAAAACATTTAGCACCATTCCCTCCAAGCTCACCATGTGTGGCTCTTTTCAAAGACGGAGAATTGGTTCATATGCTAGAAAGACATCACATTGAAGGAAATCCTGCAGGAGCAATCGCTGCAAACCTTCAGGCTGCTTATGACGAATATTGCTAATCGTAAGTAATTAAAAGCTTTATATAGAAACCGTTACAAATTTTGTGACGGTTTTTTATTTAAATCATTCCGAGGAAATTCAAATATGATTATATTTGTTGAAATGGCAACGAAAGCACTTTTCAATACGGTAGTCAATTGGTTTATCCGCCAAAGGATAGATCAGATACAGAATTTTATGGATCATCCTATCGAAACGCAGAACGGAATTCTGTTTTCTCAGTTGTTTCATGCAGAAGATACAGAGTATGGGAAGCGATACGGCTTTAATACCATCTCAAGCTACCAGGATTTTAAAAATAAAGTTCCTGTAGTGACCTACGAAGATTTTGAACCGTATATAGAAAGGGCAAGGCAAGGTCATAAAGACGTAAGCTGGCCTGGTTACATTAAGCATTTTGCTAAATCTTCCGGAACGACCAATGCCAAGAGCAAATTCATTCCTATTTCAGCAGAAAGCCTTGAATACTGTCACATGAAAGCCGGAAAGGACATGGTTTCCATTTATGCTAATAATCATCCCGAAAATCAGCTTTTCACCAATAAAAATTTACGATTGGGCGGAAGTTCAGAATTATACGCAGACTTTAATACCAAATTTGGAGATCTTTCGGCAATCTTGATTGACAATCTTCCTTTTTGGGTTGAAATTACCACAACTCCGAGCAAGAAAGTATCTTTGATGGGAGAGTGGGAAAGTAAGCTGAAAGCCATTACTTCTGAGGTTAAAAATGAGGATGTGGGAAGTATTTTGGGAGTTCCAAGTTGGATGATGGTGCTTTTACAAAGAGTTTTGAAAGAAACAGACGTTAAAAATATTTCAGAATTGTGGCCAAATCTGGAAGTGTTTTTTCACGGTGGAATTAGCTTTAAACCGTACAAAGATCAGTTTAAACAAATTATCGGAAAGAATATCAACTACTACGAAATTTACAATGCATCTGAAGGCTTCTTTGGAATTCAGGACAGACCGAATAGTGACGAAATGCTTCTGATGCTGGATTACGGTATTTTCTACGAATTTATTCCGATGGATCAGTTTCACTGTTCAAACCCGAGAGTGGTGAGTTTGGAAGATGTAGAAATCGGCAAAAATTATGCAATGGTGATTACCACCAATGGAGGGCTATGGAGATATTTAATTGGAGATACGGTGATTTTTACATCGGTCAGTCCTTTCAGAATAAAAATTACAGGAAGAACGAAACATTACATTAATGCGTTTGGTGAAGAACTGATGATTACCAATGTAGAATCTGCGTTAACGAAAGCCTGCGAAGCAACAAAGTCGGCCATCACAGATTTTACGGGAGCTCCGATCTTCATGAAAGAAAACGAAAGCGGTGCCCACGAATGGATTTTTGAGTTCAGCGAAAAACCGCATAGTTTAGAAGAATTTACCGATGTCTTTGATCAGCATCTGAAGGCAATCAATTCTGATTACGAAGCCAAAAGATATAATAATATTACGTTGAAAAAACCAGTCATTCACATCGCAAGACCCAATTTGTTCTATTGCTGGCTGGAATCTAAAGGAAAGCTTGGCGGACAAAATAAAGTACCACGTTTGAGCAACGACAGAGAATATATTGATTCTTTGCTGGAAATGAATAAGGCATAAAAAAACCGCAGAGATTTCTGCGGTTTTGTTTTATTTATTAAGATCTTCTTTCAGTTTTTTTGCAGCTTCTTCTACTTTTTGAGCGCCTTGTGCTGCAGTGCTTTTAACATCTTTACCAACTTCCTGAGCGCCAGATTTGATGTCTTTTCCTGCTGCATTCAGATCTTCTTTTGCTTTCTGGGCAGCCTGGTCAATTTTGTCACCTGTTTTATCAACCGTATTTTTGATATCAGATTTTGTTTTGTCTATTTTTGCAGTGTCAACTAAGCCCGTGCTGCTTTCAGTTGTCGTGGTCGTAGTAACAGAACCATCCGGATTTTCTACTTTTTCAGTTTTTGTAGATTGTGTGCAGCTTACGATAAACGCTGATACAGCGATTGCCGCTAAGATTTGTTTTTTCATTGTGTATATTTAATGATATTATTAATCTATTTTTGTAGAAGTAGCCGTATTTTCTTTAGCCTTTAACTTCTTTTCTTCTTCCAGTTTTTTCTTGTTTTCCTTTTCAAGTTCTGCAGTAATTCGTTTTTCTTCTTGTTCCAGCTTGATTGCTTCTTTCAATGAGTCCTGATATTTTTGAGAAGACATTCTGATCTGGCGTACAATATCCACGGTGGTCGCTCCTGCCGAAAAAGAGTCAATAGCCGTCGTATCGTAATGTGGTTGTACCGTCTGAACATCATTGATATTTGAGGGCTTCGGTTTCGAGCAGGCAATTAAAAAAACAGCGATAATACATCCTGCAGCCAATACTTTTTTCATGGAACTAATTTAATAGAAATTCTGCAATTACAGGATAGTGATCTGACAATTTTACGGAATAATCGACTTTGTAATTTAATGGTGTAATGCTTTTTGAAGTGAAAATATAATCAATTCTTAGAGGAAATTTATAATCGTGAAAACTTGTAGAACTGCCATTTCCAGCCTCTACAAAAGCATCATCCAGATTTTTACCTAAATGATAATATTCCCACGAATTGGGAAAAGAATTAAAATCTCCTGCCAAAATCACCGGGTAAGGGGAGCGATCGACTGCTTTACGAATTTTTTTCACTTGTTCCTCATGTGTTTTAAAAGTAGGAATCAATCTTGAAAAGAGAGCCGCCATTTTATTTTTTTCTTCTTTGCTATGGTTCTCATCCTGCATACCGAGCATATTTTTATTGAGTCTAAAAGGTTCCAGATACACATTAATAACCCGGATAATTTTTCCGTCAATATCAATATCTGCATAAAATGAATTTCCTTTTGAGTCATCATTGATTAAATCGCCTTGACGCAAAATTTTATGTTTCGTTTTCAGGATTACCGAAGGGTATTTCACCATATCTTTCCTTAATGCTGTGCTGGTATCTTTTTCCTGAACAAGAATGATATCGGCATTTTGATCCGTAATATATTTTTTAACGGTTGGCCAGCCTGAACTTCCGTATTTTACATTAAAGGTTAAAACTTTAATGTCTTTATGATAAGAATTAGCGGTTTGTTGTGGAGTAAAATTGATCCATCTCCGCACCGGATTATAAAAAATAAAAGTCGAGAGCAAAAAAGCTACTGCAATTTTCTTTTGCTTAAAAAACCAGATAATTGTAAATAAAAGATGAAGAATAATCAGATAAGGAAAAGCTAAAGAGAGTAAATTGAGCTTGCTGAAATAGTTTGGAGCGACCCAGGCGTTGGCAAAAGTGCTCAGTAATAATACAATTAATAAAATATGAAAAATTAAAAATACATGTCCACGCTTCATTGAAAACTCTGATATGTGTTTTCCTTCAACAAAAATACTGCCAACATGATGATAAATAACGAAATAGGCTTATAATCAATCCATTTTGAAAGTAGCAACTACAGGAAAATGATCAGAAAGTTTTACTGAACGGTCAACCTGATAGGTGACAGGCTTCACAGAGGGTGAAGTAAAAATAAAATCGATTCTGATAGGGAATTTATAATCATGAAAGCTTGTTCCGCTTCCTTTTCCCACTTCAAAAAAAGCATCTTTTAAGTCTTTTCCTAAATGATAATATTCATAGGAATTCGGAACAGAGTTTAGATCTCCGGCTAAAATAACTGGGTATGGTGACTCATCAATACTTTTGCGAATAATATCTACCTGCTCCTGATGCATTTTGAAAGTAGGAATTAATCGCTTCACGATGTCTTTTACTTTCTGCTCATCCTCTTCACTGTTGCCATTGAGCCTGACCATACTTTTATCAAACTTAAAGGGCTGAAGATAGGTATTAATAATTCGGTATGTTTTTCCCTTTATTTCAATATCAGAATACTGTGAAAATGCATTAAATTCTTCATTGTACTTTCCTGCAAAAAGTTCCTTATAGGCTATCGTTTTGTATTTTGAATAGGTAGAAATAATAGGTGCCGAATGGTCTTTTTTAAGATTTTTAAATTGATATTCATGACCTCCATCTTCCTGTAGTAAAACGATGTCTGCATTTTGCTGATTGATATATTCCTGAATATTTTCGATTTCTAATTTTCCACCTTTTATATTAAAAGAAATAATCTTTAGGTTAGCAATCTCCTTACTTTGAGTTGAATAATTGATCCATCTCTTGACAGGATTCAATAAAAACAATCCCAAAAACATAAATACAAACGCTCTTTTTTTCCAGGAAAAAATCCAGAAAAAGGTAAGCAAAACATATCCAATCATTAAAACTGGAAATCCCAAAGACAGAAGATTAAACCAAGGAAAAATTTTTGGCGGAATATAGGCGTTCAGTAAAACACCCAGCAACATAAATAATGTGGTAAGGTGAAGTATTAATAAAATCAGACGCAGAATTTTCACGAGTAAATTTAATTAAATCTGTATAAATGTTTTCTCCAGATCCTTGCGAGAATAAAACCAACAATTGCCCCTCCAACGTGAGCAAGATGGGCAATACTACCTCCATTTCCAGAAATACCCAAATAAATTGATCCTATCACAACTATTGGCAACACATATTTTACTTTTACCGGAATAGGGATAAACATAATTCCAATTTTGGCATCTGGATATAAAGTTGCAAACGCAGCAATAACTCCAAATATAGCTCCTGATGCTCCCACCATAGGAGTTCGTAGCGCCATATATAGTTGTTGTGAAAGTTCTTGTCCTTCTACAGTTGTTGCACTAATTTTTAAATCTCCGACATAGTTAACGTTTGCTTTAGCGAAAATTTCTGCCGGGTTTAGCCCTAAAGCTTCCATGTCACTTATGATTTTCTGTACTTCCACAAAATTCCATAAATTAAAAAGGAAAAAAGCTCCCAAACCGCTTAAAAAGTAGAGAATTAAGTATTTTTTGTCTCCTAAGGACTGTTCTAATATAGGACCGAAGCTAAAAAGAGTGAACATATTAAATAAAATATGCATTATACCACCATGCATAAACATGTGCGTTATAATCTGCCATGATTTGAAATTAGGGGAGAATGGATAATAAGCAGCAAGCATAGTATTGAGCTGAGGTAATAAAAATGATGCTATGAATACAACAACATTTATAATAATCAGATTTCTCGTAATTGGCGGTATAGTATTAAACATCTTCTAAAACTTATTTTTTAAATCATTAAAAGGAACTTCATAGAAGCATCTTTTTCCAGTAGGTAAAAATTCCGGGAAACCTAATGCGGTGAAGTCTTTGATCACTTGCTCGGCATCAGCTTTATAAATGAAATCAAATCTCGACTTCGACTGCATTTTTGCCCATTGGTTATGGTAAAACTGCATAAATTCGTCTTCAGTTTTATATTCCAGAATGTCAAATAGATTTTCCAGGAACTTCATCACCTGAGTTTCTTTTAATCCTTCAGGAACGGTATCGATTCTGAGCACGTTCTCATGTGCAATTTTCATGTCAAACCCCAGTTCCGGCAGAAATTTTTTGATCGATTTATATTTATTCTTCTCTATTTCGTTCATGTGATATTCCAGAGAAAACAGTAAGGCGTGACTCACGTTGCCTTTTTTTACATTTTTATTGTTTTCGGCAACCAGTAACCGGTGCATTCTGCCCAAATCGAGCATCAAAGTTCTGTCGCCTTTGTTAAACAGCCAATATCCGTTCGGAAGCCTCATCAGGTCTTCATCAAAATCTTCGTCTTCAAAAAGATTGATCTTAGAAGGTTCAGCAGAAATATTCTGATGATACATTTCCGTAAGATTATGAATTTCGGTTTTCGTCACCTCTCTTTCCTCCAGAAAGGGATTGTAATCACGGTCTACGATGATTTCAGGCATTTTTAAGTTTCCACCAGCATTATTGCTTTTGCTGGGGAAGCTTTTCTGCATCATCTCATCCAGTTGTGGATCTCTTTCAAAATCAAGACTCGGGGCAATATTGTAAATTCCCAGTGACCTCTTAATGGTAGAACGAATCAGAGCAAAAATCAAATGCTCGTCTTCAAACTTTACTTCCGTTTTTTGCGGATGAATATTCACATCAATTTTCTCAGGATCTAATTCCAGAAAAAGAAAAAACGTCGGAATGTATCCTGGCAAAAGAAGCCCTTCAAAAGCTTCCTGAACTGCCTTATTGAAATATGGACTCTTAAAAAATCTTCCGTTGACGAAGAGAAACTGTTCGCCGCGGGTCTTTTTTGCGCCTTCGGGTTTGGCAACAAATCCGTGAAGTTTACACCAGAGAATATCTTCTTTAATAGGAATCAACTGCGGATGTAATTTTCTTCCGAAAACATCTACAATACGTTGCATCTGAGTGCCTTTTCTCAGTCTGAAAACAGGATCGTCATCATGAAACATAGAAAATTCTAAATTCTCATGAGCCAAAGCCACACGCTGAAATTCATCAATGACGTGTCTGAATTCTATATTATTATTTTTCAGAAACTTTCTTCTTGCCGGAACATTGTAGAAGAGATTTTTAACTAAAAAATTAGATCCTTCCACAGTCTGTACAGGCTCCTGAAACTGAAAAATTCCACCTTCGATATAAATATTGGTTCCAAGCGGTGATTCTGCCTGCTTGGTTTTCAATTCTACCTGTGATACGGCCGCAATTGAAGCCAGCGCTTCACCTCGGAAACCTTTTGTGGAAATTTTAAAAATGTCGTCTGTCGCACGTATTTTTGAAGTGGCGTGTCTTTCAAAAGCCATTCTTGCATCAGTTTCAGACATTCCTTTGCCGTCATCAACCACCTGAATGAGGTTTTTGCCGGCATCTCTTATAATCAGTTCTATTTTTGAAGCTCCGGCATCAATGGCGTTTTCCAAAAGTTCTTTTACAATCGACGCAGGTCGCTGCACCACTTCACCTGCTGCAATTTGGTTGGCTACATGATCCGGTAAAAGCTGAATAATATCTGACATAAAATGATGAATGAACTTACAAAAATAGTCAAAGGAAATAAGATTTAAAATAAATAGATGATGAATTAAAAAATTAACTTCTTGATCAAAGCTTTTTTATTGAAATTTTCATTAATGTACTTTTGCCTTGAAGCAAAAAGTACCAAAAATTCAAGACTTAGAATCTTCCGCTAAAAATTGAATTTAATCCTAAAATTCCCAAAACTTGCACGAATTCATGATATGGTCTTTGGTTGACGGATTTGTGTCGTGCTTCAAACAGTGGGAATTTTTTCACGGATTAAATTTCAATTTTCTTAACGCTCCATCTTCTTAGGTCAGATTGCAATCCTTAATAAATTTAATCAAACAAAAAGCCCCCATTTGAAAAACAAACAGAGGCTACAAAAACTAAAGTATATACGATTTGTGCTGTCAATGACTGATTATTTTAGGTCTCTTCTAAAACTAGCTTAGATGATTTTTCCTTTCTGGTTTCTTTGATCATCACTTCACCATTACCGTGTATTTTGTCATACATAAATGCCATAAAGTTCGGCTTGTTATAAATTTTTGCGTACCTGTAATTGGTTTTAAAGTGTCTTATGTTAATCTTGTAGAAATCATATCCGATCACGACCAATAAACATAAACTGATGATATAAAATACACTGAATTCTAATGAGTAATAAACCATTCCTGAGAAAATAGCTCCTAAAACATAAGCAGACATAATGCTCAATAAAAGCTTTGCTCTTGCGATTAATTCAGGATTTTTTCTGTATTTTTTGTGGGTAAACATCGATGCCAGAATTCCTAAATCTGTTGTTGTTCCCGTAAGGTGTGTTGTTTTAACCAAAAAGTTAGATATACTTGCCGTCAAACCATTCTGCAGACCTGTAGCAAAAAGCATTAAGGCTACCAAAAATTCAGCTTCTTCCAGAGTTTTCCGGTAATAAAACTGTCCGTAAAAACCAACTCCGACGAGACATAGAATCTCTAAAATAAGCGGCATTGCATGGGCAAAATATTTACTTTTCTTATTAAAATTGATGACGAAAAAGTTTGCTGTGAAACTTCCTAAGAAGAAAAGGAAAATCCATGCGCCGACAACGGCAACCTGAGACCAGTTTCCTTTACTGATTTCTGCGGCAAATACGGCGTAATGTCCCGTCACGTTTGAGGTAAAGGATAAAAATATCAATAGAGATGCAATATTTATAGTTCCTGCCGTAAAGGCAGTCAGCGTCCCCAGTCTTATATTGTCTCCCAATGTCCTGCTGTTACTATAATTTCTTAACATTTTTTTAGATTTTAAATGGTGACATTTAATTTAAACTTCAACAAAAACTTCTGCAAGTCTTCCTCTTTCCGGCATAAATTCCGGAATACCAAGCGTTATTTCTTTTACCTGAATGTGTTTTGCCTTTTTGATGTAAGGAGCTAAGTCAAATTTTCCTTTGGTATTCTTATCTTTCAGATTAGCTGTATAATATGCCTCTTCGATATTTTCTGCGGTGAGATAATTATTGAAGGCTCTCTGAAAACTTCCGGTGAAGACATCACAGACAATTTTATTAACCAGGTGCGGATATTTGTTTTTGATGATGCTGTACGCATCGCAGAATTCTTTTGATCTTATTTTGTTTAAAACCGTTCCTTTGGTATTGAATAAAAGATCTCTGATAGAATCTCCCATGTCGTAACCCGATACAAGCAAAATGTTGTATCGGGTGTTTTCTTCCGTAGCATTTTTCTCTTTTAAAACTTTCTTTAATATGTTTAAAGATTCAAGAGAATAGTCTGTTGCAATTAAAATGGTCTTGATCATATCTTTTAGATTTAGTGATTACCGATTTTGATAATACAAATCTATATCTGTAAGATTAGAAGACCTTTGGAACGGAATTAAAATGTAATTAAAGAGATTAAAATGAGATTAGAATTTCATTTTAAAAAATGCTTCTTTTTGAAGCTAAGATTGTTTTTCTGCTTGCTGAGCCGCAAAAATCGTAGGGAAACGCATTTGTACGGTCGTTCCCTGATTCTCGTGTGAGCTTACAATCAGTTCGCCGTTATGCATTCTCACAATATTTCTTGCAAGCGGAAGTCCGATGCCGTACCCTTCATAATTTTTGGTGTTGGAAGCCCGGAAGAAAGGATCGTAGATTTTATCCATTTCAGTTTCCGGGATACCGATTCCGGTATCTTTGATGATGATGTAGACATCAGTATCTGTAGCTCCAAGTGAAACTTTTACCTGCTGGAAGTTGGAATATTTACAACCATTATTGACGATATTCGCTACCGCAAGATGAAGAAGCTGCTCGTTACCCTGAACTTTCAGTTTTTTGGGATTGTCGGGTAGCATGCTGATATCGAGATAGATATTATTGCGTGAATCTATTTTTCTGATGGTTTCTATCACGTCCCACAGCAACTGATCGATCCTTACTTTATCGATTTTCTGGATCTTTCCGTCGAAACCGGTTTGTGCGATGATCAATAAAGCTTTGATTTTTTTATCCAACTTTTCAGCTTCGTCGAGGATAATTTCTAAAGTTTCTTTGTATTCATCGGCAGTTCGGGTGATAGATAAAGCAACATCAGCTTCTCCCATAATGGAAGTTAAGGGAGTCCGGAGCTCGTGAGAAACATTTCCAATCAAATGATTTTGGGTTTCAAAGGATGTTTCAATTCTTGTTAACATGGTGTTGAAGGTTTCCACCAATTCATTTAATTCTCTATTGTCAGGCTGAGGCTCCAATCGTAAATGAAGATTTTCAGAGCTGATTTCTTTTACTTTTCCGGTAATTTTAAGGATAGGTTTAAATAAAGTTTTAGATAAATAAAAAGAAAAAATCATGCTGAAGAAAATCGAGAGAATCATGCAGGTGATCAATGTTCTCTTTAAAAACCCTAAATAATGAACGACGTAATGGTTTTTTGCAGATGCAATGGCGATGTAATCTTTATTTTGAAATCTAAAAGACTGACCGATGTAGTAAAATTCTTTATCGTTATAATTTGCCTCGCCTCGTCTGATGATGTTTTTAAAAAAAGTATCGGGAATGTGTACTTCTTTGGAAATACTTCTAAAATTTGAATCTGAAGGAACGGCAAAAACATAATCCCTTTCCATAGGGAGTTCTTCGTCGTTTAAACCGTTGAGGATATAATTTTCAGGTAAATCAAGATGCTCTTTTCCTTTTTCGATCTGTACAATGGTGGTAGTACGGATTTTCAGCAATTCATAAAAACGCTGATGCGAAAAATTAACAATAGAAAAATAAACCAAACCTCCAAAAATGGAAATAACGGTTGTGAAAACAACCATCAGAAGCACCATCGTTTTGGTCTGATTTGTAATAACTTTGTTAAGCATTCTCTATGGTTTTTTCAGAACATAACCCATACCAATCACGGTGTGGATGAGCTTTTTATCGTCCTGATTATCTATTTTTTTTCTTAAATAATTGACGTAAACATCTACAACATTGGTTCCCAGCTCGTAATTGACGCCCCAGACTGCATCCAGAATTTCAGCTCTTGAAATTACTTTTTCGGGATTGTTGAGGAAATACATCAATAATTTATATTCGGTAGAGGTAAGTGAAATTTCTTCTCCGGCACGCAGTACTTTTTTGGTATAATCGTTCACCGTCAAATCGGAAAACTGAAAAAGATATTCATTAAACGTTTCATCTTCTGTAATTTCGGGAGTTGCAATGGGAACGCTTCTTCTTAATAACGATTTAATTCTGGCAACCAATTCGATAAACTTAAAAGGCTTTACCAGATAATCATCACCACCGCTTTCGAGCCCGAGAACAATATTCTCTGAACTTCCCAAAGCCGTTAAAAAAAGAATGGGAACGTGTTTATTGGTTTTTCTGATCTCTTTGCAGACGTCCAAGCCATTCATTCCCGGAAGCATAATGTCTAAAATGACCAGATCGAAATCATTCTCCTGCACCAGGCTTATGCCGGTTAATCCGTCAAATGCCACCGAAACTTCATATCCTTTTTCCTGAAGTCCTTTTTTAATAAAAGAAACTACGCTGGTTTCATCTTCGATTAGAACAATTTTTTTCATAGAGTAACGAATTTTACAAAAATAAGGAAAAGAATACAAATAGAAACTAGGGCCTTAAAAAAACAAAAAGACGAAGAAAACTTCGCCTTTGAAATGAATGATATATAGAAGAGTGTTTTTTTTTATTTACCCAAAATTGCTTTTAAAATAATAGGCTCTATGTTAGATGGTAAATCAGCAGATTTTATCTGATAGTTTTTGATTTTCATTTCTTTGAACCAATTTTCCCAATATTCTTTGATGACATCGGCTTCGAAAGGGTTTCCTTTTGCGGGATTAATTCCCAAAACGATTACTTCAAGATTATCTAAATCATCATTTGCTTTTACAAAACCTAAACCTTTATCCTGAATTTTATCTTTGAAGTCTGAAGAATTTAGTTTTAAAGACTTTACCAATTCCGGAGTGAGATAAGAGGTTTTTTGACCTTCAGAAAATTTAGAATCTTTATGATATATATAACCGTCGGTTAAAATGAAAAGTACATTTCTGTGATCGTCTTTTATGCAGTAATCTTTGACTTTGTTCTTGAAAAACTCCCAAATATCTGATCCGACATATTTTTTATCTTTTATCGCTGACTCGTAAATCTGCATTGGCAACGAAGAATATTTGTTTTGAACCAAATTAATATTTTCCTTCGTCGTATTTTTATCGAAAGACACTTTCAACTCTTTTGTCAGTTCATTCATTTTCGGATCTGAAGGTTCGGGATTAAAGAAAACCTGCATCTGATCGTTGAGCTGAATTACTTTTTTGCTTTTAATATGATCTAAAAATCCTTTCTCAATCGCTTTGATGTATTCTGTATCTCTTTGGAAATATTCCATCGTAGGATTGGGATTTTTCTCGGGATCAATTCTGTCTGAAAGATCAATCAAAACGCTTATGTTCAGGTTTTTAGCTGAGTTATCTTTCAGAACTGAATTTCCTGTAACTGGTTCTTTCGGCTTTCCGCATTGAATGAAAAATGCAGATGCAATGATAAGATAAAATATTTTTTTCATAATTAATTTTTATAAAACGGACATATAAACAGAGTTCTGGCTGTCGGAATTTGCACCTACTTTGTTGAGATTGTAATTGTATTGCTTCTTGCATTCTTCTATCATCTCCTGTTTTACAGATTGAGAAACGGCTAATTTTTCGCTCATAAATGTAATCCAGCCCTGCATATATTCTGAAGCGTAAAGTTTATAATCTTTTGTAGGAATAATCACTCCGTCGATAATATTCTGAAGTTCTTCAATTCTGCCTTTTGCTTTGGCAATCAGTTCTTTGATGCTTCCTATGATGTTTCTGACTTCTTCTTTCTGCTTTTCGAAATCAACGATTCTTTCCTGATGAACCAGAATATCTTTTTGTCTTCTGATTTGTTCGTTTTTGATCTTGTCTTTTTCTTTATGTTCTTTCATCACAAAGTCGAAAACTAATCCCCAAATAATGTAGACAATAAACCCGGCGAAAATAATTCCCCAAAACTGATTCTTTGTAAATGCTATTTTGAGATCGAATGGGAGAGACTCAAAAGTTTTATTGAGTTCATACAATTTAGATTCAATTTCGTAGGCTAAAATGGCATCGAAGACAAATGTGATAATGAATAAAAGTGCGATTTTAGCGTAATTGACAAAGCTTTTATTTTCGCCAAACATGTGAATCAAATAACCCAGACCTAAAAATACAAACGGAATCAAAGTCACAAAAGCTCCTTCAAGCGGACCTTCAGCCCAAGCTTTGTTGAAAGCCTGTGCATCAAGGACACTTTGAATAATATTTCCGTTCGCATCAAAACTTTTGAAAAACGCAGAATATGAAGTCGAAATATAAAATGTAAACAAATACAAACTGATCGGAATCAGAAGAATCAAGCCAATCCAGAATTTTGTGGAAGCACCTTTTGTTGCGTTTACGCTGTACGCTTCAGGATTTCTTGGAAGATCATTAATCTCAAATTTTAGACTTTCAATTTTATCCTGCACATTTTTTATATCTTCTCCAATGTTGTTGAGCTTATCTTCTTTATTGTCTAAAGAAACCGTCAGTCCTTTAATCTCTGTTTCTTTGTTTTTCTGTTCGTTGAGATAAGGTTCTTTTAATTTACTTTGTTTTTCAACCAGTTCTTTTTCTTCGTTCTGAAATTTAGAATAGATTGCATCAAGACAGATTGATAAGGCGGTGTGATTTCCACTGTTTCTTGTGCTGTCTCTGTAGCCGGATTCGTGATACGTTCTTTTTCGGCTTTCTTCTGTTGATTCGGTGTTTACAGGTTCAGTCGTAGAAAGCTGATTTTGATTTTCTTCAACCGGAACAGTCTTTAATCTGAAAAGATTTTTAATATTTGAGGTCATGGCATTCATGGTGATCAGTTTTTTAAGTCATTAAGAATATCAGTTTTGGTTTTTCCTTTCTTTACTGCTTCGATGAAGTAATCGGCAATATCTTGTACGTTTTCTTCTAAGAAACCGAACATTCCAACGTATTTTTTGAGAGCAGAATATTCGTTTTCTGAGACGATTCCGTCTGCCCAGATCATTACTGTGAGGTCGTAGAGATATTCTACTTTTTCATCAATCGTTTCCGGAATAAGAGATTTTGAATTGATAGGATTGAGAAGAATTTCATCTAAATTTTTTGACGAAATGCCTCTTTCCTCGGCTGATTTGTACAGCATTTTCAATTCGAGCGGACTGAAATCTTCGTCGCAAATTGCCATTTGATATAATCTTAAAAAATGAGCTTTAAGATTTTCGAGTATTTGTATTGTTTCCATAGTTTTATTTGATTATTCGGTCTCTTGTTCGTGGGATTTCTTGGTGCTGAATGTCGATAGTTTCCAGTTCTTTTATCTTTTTCTTCGGAATTAAACTGTAGAAATAATAGAGTAATAAAAGTCCGACAGTGCAATCAATGAAAATCCAAAATGGCTTTAAATAAAAGTAAATCGGAAAAATCGGATTGAAAAGAACGAAGATCAAAACAAAAGTGATAAACCAAAATCTTCTGCTTCTAAATTCATTGACGATAATGACCAATGACATAAACGAAACAATGATCCTAAGAAAAGTATAATAGCCAATCGGTAAATCGACAATGCCAATGAAACAGCATAATGCAGCTATAATGATGAGGTATTTCATATGATTAGTTTTAAATTTTGCCGGACTTTTATTGTGAATTAGTTACAGCTTGAACAGTAAGATCTGTCTACATATTCTTTGCTGTTTCCGGCCATGTAATAGCAGCCACCTCTTTTTCCTACAATTAATTCGTGACCATTGTAAGTACAGCCCCGACTTCTTGACGCTGTTGATTTTCGAGTTCTGCTCTTCTTGCTTTTCTTTTTCTTTCCTTTTGAAAAAGACATTTCGGTGGTAGAAGTTGTATTGTTTGTTGATGCAAAAATGTTTGCAGGTAATAATAAGCCTAAACCTAAAAGGCTTGTAAATAGTAGTTTTTTCATGGTAGTTATTTTAAAATTATAAAGTTTTTATCCTCGGTGAATCATTGCATCATTCAACGCATTTACTATTTTTTGAATGTATTCTTTGTCTTTTGATATCGTGCTGTCTGCTTCTCCTGCATTTGTGCTTATTCTTACGGTATATTCATTTTTAATATTATAAACGATTAATATTCCTAAGCCGATAAGTATTAATCCAATCCAAAAAACATTTCCAGAAAAGAGAAAAGGGATTCCAAAAAGTATCATAAGAATAGGAGTGACTTTGCTTTTCTCAATTTCAAAAACATGAACAGAAGAGATGTTTCTCATTGCGTAGGTTTTTGATTGAGTTATATATCGTGATTGTGTCACAGTTACTAAACTATCTTGATAAAATGTTGTTTCATTTTGAATTTGAGTTTCCATGCTTATAGTTTTTTAGAGATTATTCGCCAGTTTCATCAACTATTTGTGCGTCGGGAGCATTACTTTTTACAGATTCAATTCCGTTATCTCTTGCGGTGGAAGTAGTGTGCATTTCGCTTGTTCCGATAATTTCACCATTTCCTGCTTTAAGATTAAAATAATACTGACTGTTTGAAGAAATTCGTTTGTCATAACGACTATCAATAGGCGCATTTGTTTTTACAGATATAATTCCATTTTTGCATCCTGCTTTTGTTGCATAACCTTCGCTGGAAAGAATAGTTTGTCCGTTTCCTGCTTTAAGGTTAAATTGGTATTCGCCGTTTTTTCTTTTTGTGATAATAAATTTTCCCATAACTATTAATTGATTTTTCTTGAATATTTAAACTTGACGTAAGTATTTATAAAAGAATTTAATCCACTACCGGATCTTGCAAGACTTTTCATCGTTTCAATATTATTTTCTCCTGCACTTGAATATGTATATTCATAAATACTGCCTGTTGAAAATTCAACCTGAATAAAATTGTGTCCAATTTCAAATCCTGATATTCCAGAATCTCCGTTATTGTTTCCATACTTTTCCATAATAAATTTTTTTAATTGTTTAATACTCCAAAAGTATAACCCTTTGAAATGCAAACATTACGGAAAACCGTAAAATAAAAAACCTTTCAAAAAAAAATTGAAAGGTTTGTGTGAGTAATGCTTTATGAATTTTATATAATTCCGAGATCCTTGCAAATGACGATCAATTCGATGTTATTTTTGGCACTAAATATTTCACGAATTTCATTCAGTCTTTTTTCGATAGCACTTTTGCTATTAGGAGCGATTTTGTTTTGTTTGAAATGTTGTTCAATTTCATTTTGTGTAAAGCCTTTTGCAAGTAGATTCAGTAGAGATTCGTCATTTTCAGAAATATTTGATGGAGTATTTCTGATAGAGTTCAAAATTTCTTGCGGAATTACCTTTTCGCCATTAAAAACTTTTTTAATAGTATTTCTAAGTTCTTTTGCATCGTTTCTTCCTTTGCTTACAAAACCGTCAATAGATAAAATTTTGAAAAGATCATCGATGATTTTAGGTTTGTTTTCGATCGAAAAAGCTATAATTTTGAGTTTCGGATGAATGTTTCTTATCTCTCCGATCAATTCCTGACCTGATTTTATATTTTGTTGAAATTGATCCTTGTCAAATGACAAATCTGTAATGAGCAAATCGTAAGATTTCTTTTCTGCATCTGCAGTTTTTATTTTTTGCAAAGCTTCGTCACAGTAACTCACAAAATCATAATGATCAATGTATAATTCTGTTAGTGCATTTATAACACCTAGATTTCTCACTTCGTGATCTTCTACAATAAGGATTTTTTTAAACATATTTTGAATGTGTTGGAATGGTTATTTTAATAATTAAACCTCCGTTAGGATTTTCTTCAAAAATAATATCTCCTCCGATTGTATCAATACGGTTTTCCGTATTCTTTATTCCAGCACCTCTTTGAGAATCTAAATTTTTAATTCCTTTTCCGTTGTCTGTATAAGTGATATGTAGTGCATCGCCTTCTCTTTCAAATTTTAACACAACCATCTTTGCATCGCTGTGTTTTTTCATATTTACCAAAATTTCTCTTACCACATAAAACAGTTCTGACTGAGTGTTTTGAGGAATCATTTCCCATATTTTTTCTACATACTTTATAGGAATAACTTTCTGTTCTTCTGTATAATATGAATTCATCATCTTACCGAATCGCTCATGGAAATCAATCTCGGTTATTCTGTCGTGCGAAATATCTCGTGATTCTTCGTACATTTTTTCCATGTCGTTTAAGATTTTTACTTTATTGATTTCAGGTTTGTTTTCGATGTCAATCATCAGATGATAAAGTCCGTTGGCAACAACGTCATGTACTTTTTTAGAATATCGAAGTTCTGTGTTTTTGACTTCGAGTTCTTTTTCTTTTTCTTTTTCTTGTCTTATATGCTTTTTTCTTTTTTCGTTCCAAAAGAAAACAGAGATTAATGCAATAACTAATGCGGCTATACCAACGATTTGTTTGAAACTTTGTGTTTTAAGAATTTGATTTTGAACCTTACCTTCTTCTACACCGTAAACAACGGTAGCAAATTTATCACTGTCAATATTTCTCGCATTTTGTACACTATCTCTAAGTGAAATATATTGATTAAAATTTGAGATATAATTTTGAGAATCAAATGCTGTAATTTTTTGTAATGATTCTAATTGATCATCTGAACTATTCACATCCTTTGCAACTTGATACATTTTGTTTGCATATAACAAAGCTTTTTTTAAATCTTTTGTTTTAAAGTAATCTGCTAAATGGGAGTAACTCGCATTTTGTCCCATTTTGTCATTAATCCTTTTTTGAATTTCAAGAGCTTGTGATTGAAGTGGTTCTAAATTATAACTATTGTTTTCTAACCATTTTATATAAGATAGATTAGAAAGAACTCTTGCATAAGAAAACGTATCTTTCTTTTTCAGTATTGGTGCAATACTGTCATATATTTTTATAGCTTGTGAATATTTTTTTTCTTCTTTGTAGATTTTTGCAATATTTGCAATGAATATTATTTTTACATCTTCGGTTTCAGCATATTTCATTGCATACTTATAATATTCCTTTGCTTCGTTATATTTTTTAAGATTATTACTAATACCACCTAAATTGTTGAAATTATCTGAAATATGGTAAAATTGATTTTTATCATTTATATTGAATAGTGTTTTTGCTTTTAGAGAAAAATCTTGTGCCTTAAAATAATTTCCTTTAATATCAAGTATCTTTGCCATTGCCAAAAGACATTTTGCTTCACCAAAATTATCTTTTTTCTGTTTAAAATTTTCTAATGCTTTACCATAATAAATGTAAGCACTATCGTGGATTTTTAATGTATCAAAACTGTATGCTTTGTCGTATTCTGGATTGATTAATTCAGATTTAGGACTGTTTTTTTTGCATGATACTGTAAAACAAAAGAATAGAATTGAAAAGAAGAGATATTTCACGGCAAATAGTTTTGATAAAATTATAAAACTATTTTTAAATTGAAAGAATATCGTAAGAATAAAAAGAGAGAAGCAAGCTTCTCCCTTTTATAGATTATTTTTTTGGTGGCAATGGAATTGTTTCTCCGCCTGTATCTCCTCCCGGATTTATTCCCGTTCCAGGATTGCTTCCTGTTCCACCTCCGGAATCTTGGGTTGTCACTGTTCCACCGTTGTTATTATCGCAATTTTCATTTCCGTTATTATTTCCGAATGCTAAACCAAGTAGCACTAAAAGTAGTTGTATCATTTTTTCAAAAAATTTATTGTTAAAGCATTCGTGTTCTTCCCTGCGAAACAGATCACAGACAGTGTTACACGTTTAAAAAAAGTTGAAGCGCTTCTAAATTTTTTGGGAAGTGAACCTTTAAAAACGGAAGAGAAACATCTGCTTCCCAACCCGGAGTTTTCTTCCGTTTTATCAGGTGATTTTGAAATCAGTTTTGTAAATTTGTTTTTTGTAATTGTTTGTTTGTCACTGATTTCTTTAGCAAATTTGCGACAAAACGTGACGCAGGTGTTAGACAAAACATAGACATCGATGGACAATAAATGGACAGGATTTGATTACGGAAAACCGTAATGTAGTATGGTTGGAAATCACCTATTTTGTAATGCTCTTAAAAACTAATTATGTCCAAAAGAAAACTACTAATCGATGAGGTATTTAAGCAAGGAGAAAGAGAATCGGGAAAAAATGCAAAGAGTGGGATAGCGGCTTATTTATGGTCTTATTTTGATGATCATTTTTCACCAAGTATTTCAGATAAAACTTTTATCAGATATTACGACGCATTTATTAGAGATAATACAGAAATAAATATCGACTCTGATACTTTGAATAAGTTGAGTCAATATTTAGGCTACAAAGACTTCTCTGATTTTTCCAGAACTTTTGTAAAAAAAGAAGATGATGCAAACAAAACAACGGTAAAAATAAGCGTTGATAAAGACGAGGAATCTTTAACGGAAAAGCTTTCCAATATCATTATCAATATTACTAATGAGCAAAATTTCAAAATGCCCGAATTCATCAAGAAAAACGGAATGGGAATTATGGAGATTGTACTTTTGCTATGTTTTATGACGGGAACAATTGCCTTTTCCGAGAAATCTATTAATAAAACTCAGGGATTTGCGCGAATTTTAGAATCTCAACCGCAATGTATGTATTGGGATAAGAGTGAATATAAACAGGTAGATTGTCAGGATAAAAATCCGATTTATAATCACAAGATATCTTTTGATGATGAAAAGATAACTTATTTTAAAAGAATTGAGAGAAAAGATACTTTGACAACTGAAAATGCTGGAAAAGTTTGGTATTCGAAATATAATGGGGTAGTGGAGTTTTTTACAGATGACGGAGTAGATCCGAATAATGGTAGAGAATTAAGAAAAGCCACAGAATATATTATTGATAAATACGCTGGAGTTATAGAAGAGGAAATTGAGCAATAAAAAAAGCGAAGATTTCTCTACGCTTTTGTATTTATTCTGAATCTGTCAACATTCCGAGTTCTCCGAAATGTTTTTTGAATTTTTGAATTTTTGGACCAACGACTGCGCTGCAGTAAGGTTGATTTGGGTTGACATGGTAATATCCTTGGTGGTACTGTTCTGCCGGCCAGAATTTTTCAAATGGCGCCAATTCTGTCACGTATTTTCCTGACCATTTTCCTGATGCTTCAGATTCTTTGATGGAATTTTCTGCTCTTTGTTTTTCGGCATCATCTTTATAGAAAATGACAGAACGGTATTGTGTTCCGATGTCATTTCCTTGTCTGTTAAGCTGCGTAGGATCGTGAAGGAAGAAAAATACATCCATCAACTGATCATAAGAGATAATTGCCGGATCATAAGTAATCTGTACTACTTCTGCGTGCCCGGTTTCTCCGGTACAAATTTCTTCATAAGTCGGATTATCTTTATGACCACCAGAATATCCTGAGATTGCAGATTCTACACCTTTTAACATATTAAAACAGCTTTCTACACACCAGAAACATCCGCCTCCGAAAGTAATTTGCTGTAAATTATTTTTATCCATTTTAAATTGATTGTTTGTTTAAGTCGTTCATTCTCATACCTATTTTAGGTTGATTAAAAACGTATCAAAAATAAGAAAAAATTGAGCCAAAATGTAACTAAACAATTGTTTAAACACAAATCGCACTGATAGATTTCACAAATAATCACCAATGAAAATCATTTAAATATTGAAAACAAAAAAAGCACCCTCAAAAGAGAATGCCAGATATATTTTCTTTGTTTGAATTATTTTTCCCAAACCAAAGCACTTGCTCCTAAGATGGCAGCATCTGCTTCATCCAATTCACTGAAAACCAATCGTACTTTGTTTCTGAAAATCGGTAAAAGGTTTCTTTCCATGTGAAGTTTGGCAGGTTTTAAAATAAAATCTCCTGCTTTAATTACCCCTCCGAATAATAAGATTGCTTCCGGTGAAGAAAACATAACGAAATTGGCCAAAGCTTCACCCAATTTCTGACCGGTATATCTGAACACTTCAATGGCTACGGGGTCACCTTTTAAAGCACATTCGTGCACGGTTTTAGAGTTGATGGTGTCTTCAGGATATTGATTCAGCATAGAATCCGGAAATTCTGCTCTCATTTTCTTTGCAGTAATGGCAATCCCGGTTGCTGATGCATAAGATTCAAGGCTTCCTTCAGAACCTGTGCTCCAGTGTTTTCTTCCGCCAGGCTTTACGATGGTATGACCTAATTCTCCTGCGAAACCGTCATGACCGTAGATCAGATGTCCACTTGAAACAATTCCGCTTCCAACTCCGGTTCCCAAAGTAATCATGATGAAATCTTTCATGCCTCTTGCGGCACCATACATCATTTCACCTAAAGCTGCAGCGTTGGCATCATTAGTCATTTTGCACGGCTGTCCGAATTTTTCTTTCATCAGATCGGCAAACTGAATCACACCTTTCCATGGAAGATTAGGTGCCTGCTCGATGGTTCCTCTGTAATAGTTTGCGTTGGGAGCACCTACACCGATTCCTTCTATCATTTTTTCTACACCATGCTCATCGATTAATGGTTGAATTTTTTCGTGTAACGCATCGATAAATGCTTCCGGTGTATCGTACTGATCGGTGGGAAGAGAACCTTTTGCTAAAATCTGGCCTCTGTGATTTACTAAACCAAATTTAGTATTGGTTCCACCGATATCGATACCTAATGCAACCTGTTTTGACAAATCTACTACTGACATTTTCTTATTGTATAATTTCGAGGCAATAAATTTATAAAAAAGATTGTATTAATAATGATTTAAGCTAACTTTTATTTGAAAATAATCAGACGGGTTTTTTTGTCTTTTTTCTTCGTCCCCACCAAACTAAAAATCCGGTTACGGGTAATGAAGCGCAAATTAAGCTGACAATAAAGGCAATAATTTTAGTAGGTAAACCTAAGATTGATCCTACGTGGATGTCATAATTGGCTCCTACAGCTTTTTCGCCGAAATTTTTATCTTTCATATCATGGGTATGAAGCAGTTCTCCTGAATTTTCATCAAAAATCAAGCTGCTACTTTTATGATAAGAGTAAGACAAGTGTTTTACATAAACCTCAAAATTCGGATGCTCATGATCATCCATGTGAGGATGTCCTAAGTCGATTGCGAAGCCGTAAGATTCCGGGTATTTTGCTTTTACCGTATTGATGATTTTGTCTAAAGTGCCTTCAGTTCTTAGTTCTGTTGGAGCTTTTGTTTTAATCGATGTAAAATCAGGATAGGCTGTACTTCCAGCGGAGAAGATGAAATAAAACGCCGCCTGAACAACAAAAAAGGCATAAAATAAACCTGTCATTGAAAATATTAAAGCAAATATGGATGCGTAAAAACCTAATACATTGTGAAGGTCGTAGTTTTTTCTTTTCCAGCTTTTTACATTCTGCCATTTGAATGAAAAACGTTGTTTTCTGGCTGCTTTATTTTTTGGCCACCATAAGATAATCCCAGAAATCAACATGATCACAAAGATAATCACCGGAATTCCTACGACGTAAGTTCCCCATTCTTGTTTTAATAAATAACTCCAGTGAATCATTTTCACAATCTGAAAAAATCCGTTTTTTTCGTCGTAAGTCTGTAAAACTTTCCCATTGTATGGATTAACGTAAGCCACTTTATAAATAGGAAATTCTTCAAAATAATGCCACGCTTTCGGATTGTGCTCATACCAATAAAACTGGTAAGACATCTTTTTATCAATCGGGATATTGACCCAATGCACGGGATATTTTTCTTTCACCTGTGCTACAACCGATTTTTCTAAAACCCTGATCGGAAGAATTTGTTTCTGATCAATATTTGGCTCATTATGATAGATAACCTCTTTTCTGGTAAAGCTCTCAACTTCATCTTTAAAAACGTACAAAGCACCTGTAACTGAGATAATGAAAATCAAAAACCCGATTCCCAGTCCGAACCATAAATGCAGTTTCCCAGTCCATTTTTTGAATTGGCTTGGCTTCTTTTTGTGGTGATGTTTTTTCTTCATAGGAAATTGCAATGTGCAAAAATAAAAACAAGTTTTATTTAGATTAATTAAAATTTATATTCGATCATGAAGGTTCCTCTCATTCCCAAAGCATTTACAAATTCAGAATCTCTGGCGTTCCACCATGCAATTGCTGGCTGATAAGTGGTGTTGAAAAGGTTTTCTATACCTAAAGAAAGCTTCCAGTTTTGGTTGATTTCATAATTAGATTTAAAATTAAAAATCGTGTAATCCGGAACTTTTCCTTCACCATAAGCGTACAAACCTGTTTTTGAATTAGGGCTGAATCTGTCTTGCTCGAAAGAATGAAGCATATCCAAACCTAAAGAAAGCGATTCGGTAGGCTTTACCTGAATGTAAGCTAAAACTTTTGGGGCAGCGATTCTGCTGTTGTTTACTTTTGCTGAGTAATCTCCATCGTCTTTAAGCGAAGTAATACCTTCTAACCAGCTGTAACTTCCACCGAAATTGATCCACCTTGCTGGTGTGAAATGCAAGAACCCTTCAACACCGTACACAACTTCCGGAGATCTTTGAATGGTAAAAGATCTGTCCAGACCTTGAACAAAAGAAGCTCCCAGTTTTGAGGTGCTTACATAAGACGTTATTTCATAGTTTAACCAACTGGAAATCTGTCCCGTAGCGCCCAATTCATAATTGTTTACAATAATTGGCTTGGCTTCTATTTGGGCAAGGTTACTTTGTGTAGATGTTCTTAAAATTCTTCCGATCTCGTTGATTGAGTACGACTGTGAGAAGCTTCCGAAAAGATTGATCTGATTATTTATATTATAACGAAGACCAATATTTCCTACCAAAGCGTTGTATTTTAACTCTCCTCCGGTTACAAAAATACTTTGAGTGAAGGTTCCGTCACTTTTTACTGAAGAAAGCGTGTTAAAATCACCCACATTTACGGTCATATTTTCGTATCTCAAACCTCCCTTTATCGTTAATTTTTTCAATAGATCAATTTTCAATAGTAGGAAAGGAGCGGTATTGATCATATCCATATCCGGAGTCCAGTATCTTCCGTCTTCAAGTTTTTGTACAGTTTTGTCGTTGAGTAAATCTAAACCGTAGATAACTTCTGCCTGAGAATTATTGCCAGACCAAAGTTGGGTGTCAAAATTGACTCTGGCTCCCATTTTTTTAGAAATAATATTCGACTGTCCGCCTCCAAAAAACGTGTCGCTGTATCCATACACTGTCCTGAAATCCTGCATATAGGCATTGACATTAAGAGCTGTTGAGCCCCAGAAAAGATTTTTGTTGTCGTAGTTTATTCTGTAATTATGGTTACGGGGAGTTCCTTGTGGAGTCGTTTCAAGACTTTTGCTTTCGCCGTCTCCAATGGTTGGAGTAATGCCGTATTTTCCGGTTTTTATCCCCAAATTCAAATCAGATTTTGATGCATATCCCATATAAGAAACTTCGATTCTCTGGTCATCATTAATATCGTAACCCAATTTCAGCAATCCGTTGTAATTGTTCATCTGTGCCGTGCTGTAAGTCGGGCTTAGAAATACGCCATCACCGTCTTTTGCATCACCGGTTCTTTCATAAGCCAAAGAAGCCACGTAATCGAATTTTTTTATTTTACCTGATAAAAGCTGACTGGCTCTGAAACCTAAAGTCCCGCCATAAGGTTGTCCGGTAATACCTACCTGAGAAACACCCGATATTTTTTTATCTGTCTTATTTCTTTTGGTAATATAGTTGATGATCCCGCCATCTGCGCCGTTTCCGTAGATTGACGAAGCTCCTTTTATTACTTCAACTCTTTCTATAGCCGAAGGATCGATAGATCTGATGTCTCTTGCACCGTTTCGTAAGGGAGTAGATTGTGGAATTCCGTCAATAAGCACCAAAACCTGCCGACCTCTTAAAGTCTGCCCGGAATTGGAAGTCTGTCCCGAACTAGGCCCTAAACTTGGTACAGTATACTGCAGAATATTAGAAATGTCTGAATTAACAGTCAGCTGCGACTGAATTTGTTTTTCGGTAACGATAGTAATCGAACTTGGTATTTCTTTGATGCTTTCCTTTTTTCGGGAAGCTGTAAGTACCACTTCATCTACATTTTTTACTTTTAAGCTGTCTTTTTCCTGTGCAAAAACAGTGATTGTGCTCAGGCAAGCTACTGATAAAAGAGCCTTTTTCATAATGTTTTCTTTCCTTGTTTTTTACGTTTTCCCCACCATACTAAAAAACCGGTTACCGGTAATGAGGTACATACCAATCCTGTTACAAACCACAAGGTTTTTCCGAACATCCCGAAATATGACCCAACATGAACGTCATAATTGGCATTGGCATATTTTTCTGCGTTTGTTAATTCCTGATGAGATGTATTTGATAATAATTTTCCCGAATATTTATCGTAGAAAAGCTGGTTTCTTTCACTGTATCTACCGTCTTTACCATAGACGGTAACGGGGATGTTTTCTAATTCTTTTCCTTTTTTGTTTTTTCCGTTTAGAGGAATTCGAAAACTTGAAGATTTTGAATATATTTTTTGAGTTTGAAGTGCGGTAAGATCAAAAACCGAATTGTTTTTTGCTAAAAGTGAGTCAGGTGATTTGATCTCTTTTTCTTTTGGTAGTTCTATGGAACCAGATAATGCAAAATTAAATGCATTTTTCACCCAGGGATAAGCAAAATATAACCCCGAAAGACTCATTAATAAAGCAATAAACGAAGCATAAAAGCCTAAAACATTGTGAAGGTCATAGTTTTTGCGTTTCCAGGTTTTTACTTTTTTCCAGTCAAATGAAAGTCTGCTTTTTCGTGCATTTTTATTTTTGGGCCACCAAAGAATAGTTCCTGTGATGAGCATGATGATAAACAAAACTACCGGAATTCCGACCACATATTTTCCCCAGTCTGATTTTAAAAGTAAACTCCAATGGATAGATTTCAGGATAGGGAAGAGGTCATATTTTTCATTATAAATTCCTGTAATCTCACCGGTATACTGATTGACATAAATAAGTTTATTAATCTTTACTTCATCAAAATAATTCCATGCTTTTTTATCTTTTTCGTAAAAAAGAAACTTGTAAGATTTGCTTTTATATAAAGGAATTTCAACAGAGTTTACCGGATACTTCTCATTGAGTTCCAAAGTGATTTTTTCTTTTAAAACTTCAATAGATAAAGGTTGTTGGGTAATTGTTTCAGCTTTTACAAATTGAGCATCTTTCCTTAACTGATTCTGAATTTCGTCTTTGAAAACATACATCGTTCCAGATAAAGAAACAATAAATATAATAAGTCCCACAGATAAGCCAAACCATAAATGCAGTTGCCCAGCCCATTTTTTATATACGCTTGGTTTCTTTTTATAATGATGCTTTTTTTTCATGAAATTTTTACGGATGCGCAAATATAAGTTTTTCTGTTTTTATTTAGATTAAATATAATTAAAGGAACGGTGCGTTTATCTAAATAAATCTGCCAAACTACGGGTGTAGTTTGGCAGTATTTTGTACTCAATTCTTAATTAGAATTTATAGTTTAAGCTTATTGATAAAGTTCTCAATCTCTGAGGAGTTACTGTTGACCATCCAGAGAAATATTTTTTATTAGCAATATTGTCTAGCTTAAGAATGATGCTGTATTTTTCTTCTGTATAGGAAAGAGAAGAGTTCATAATGATGTAGCTAGGGAGCGGGAATGCACCGATGTTACCTCTGTTTAGGGTGTAAAATCTGCTTGCCGAGTTACCTCCAAAACCAATTCCGAAGTTTTTCAGAGAGCCTTCTTGTACTTTGTATGTTCCCCAGAAGTTAACCAGATTTTTTGGACCTGAATCTTCGGTTCTGTTACCTGGATACCCTTCGTCTCCTTTTACAACGTTACTATCATTGTAGCTATATCCTGCAATAATATTCATTCCCGGAATTGGACTACCTAAAACACTTACTTCAAAACCTTTGCTGTCGACTTCTCCTCCTTGAGTAATATCGGTTCCGTTACCCATTACTTTATTTTTAACATTAATGCTGTAATAACTTGCTGTAATTGAGAATTTATCACCTGCTAAATTAGCTTTTGTTCCTACTTCCCATTGGTTGGCGTGTTCAGGATCAAAATAACGAAGTTCGTTGCTCAAAACATTTCCAAGATCATCGGTAATTTGTACAGTAGAAGGATCAACATTTTTGAACCCGTTCATATAATTTCCGAAAACGGATACTTTGTCTGGAATAGGTTGGTAAACCAGACCTAATTTTGGTGAAAATGTTGTTTGGTCTTTAGAATCGTCAGTAGCATAAGCGGTTGCTTTACCTGTAAAATGATCCATTCTTAAACTTAACATTGCTGATAAGTTGGGTAAAATGTTTACAACATCAGAAATATAAGCACTGTAAATTTTCGCTTGTGCATGACCAATTTCCTGACCAGCACCCTGTAAAGCAAAATCAACTGAAGATTTTGTTAATACATCTGCTTTTGTATCAATTTGGTTAACAATGTCTACAACTCCGTAACCAATCCAGCCTGTTCCTCCCTGAATAAAATCTCTTTGAAAATAATCTAAGCCAACTAATAATTTATTCTTAACGCTTCCAAAATTGAAATTACCTACGAAATTTTGCTGAATACCTGTAGTATTTGTTTCACCACCTACATCAGCAATGTATCTTGTGAAATCTTTTCCGTTTGACTGATCATATAAATATTGATAATAACCGTCTGTTTTGGTGTTGCTTCTAGAAAAAATTGTTTTTGATGTCCAGTTATCAGAAATTTTATAGTTCGCTGAAGCTTGAAAATTGAATGTTGTATTATTAATTGTTAAATCATCATTGGTATATGACTTTTTATAATTGTCTTTGAAAACACCAATTGAGCTGTAGGTAAGCGGAAGATTTCGATTTAAGAAAATCATTGGCGCATTTGCAGACTCGCTTTTTTTGATTTCTGTATTTACATAAAATGTAAGTCTGTCGTTAGCAATAAATTTTAGAGAAGGGGCAACGTAAAAAGATTCGCTAAAACCTGCATCCTGAAAAGTATTCTGTTTTTGATAAGCAGCATTTACTCTAGCAAATAAGTTTTTACTTAATGGTGTATTTACGTCTGCAGTCACTCTATTTAGTCCATAGCTTCCGTTAACATAATTTACTTCACCCCCAAAGTGCTGGTAAGGTTTTTTTGTGATTACATTAATAAGCCCACCATAAGAAATTACGCTTCCTCCATACAATGTCCCAGATGGGCCTTTGATGGCTTCAATGGTTTCCACTCCGGCAAGATCTAGTGTTCCGTTTGTTAGAGAAGGCATCCCGTTAGTTAAACTTGGCTGTAAAGAAAAACCTCTCATTGTGTAATATTCGCCTCCGTCATTTCCTCTTCCTGTAGATTCCCATAATCTGGCAATCCCTGTAACGTTTTTCAAAGCATCATTGAAGTTGGTAACAACCTGCTCTTTGATAACATTTTTATTGACTATATTATAAACTTGTGGATTCTCAATTTCTTTTAAAGGCATTTTGTTTACAGACTCTCTATCTCGAGTAATGTAACCTTGTACAACGACTTCATCGATTTGATTAGATTTAATAGTATCTTTTTCCTGTGCAAACGATAACATAGAACTTAAAACCGATGCGCAAACCAATAGCTTTTTCATGAAAGAATTATTTTTTGCAAATATATTGTTTTTAATTATTCTAAATAAAACACATAAATTGACATTTGTCATGTTAAGAATAATGTATTATTCACTGAATAACAAAAAAACCGCTTCAATTGAAGCGGTTTTTTATCATATTTGTAATTGTCTCTTATGCGGGAATTTCTCCTCTGTATAAGAATGAAATAATTTCTTTATTCATTTTGTCAACCATTTCGCTGAACAAATGGAAAGATTCTTGCTTGTAGATTACCAACGGATCTTTTTGTTCATAAACGGCTCCCTGAGAAGATTTTCTCAAATCATCCATTTCACGAAGGTGAAGTTTCCAGTTTTCATCGATAATTGATAAAGTGATGTTCTTTTCAAAATCGTTGATTAAGCTGTCACAATTGGTGTCGTGAGCTTCTTTCAGATCAGTAACGATCGTTAAAGTTTTCACGCCGTCTGTAAATGGAACCTGAATCATTTTAAACATTGAACCCTGATTCTGATAAACATTCTCGATAATCGGGAATGATTTTTCTTTCAGAAGATTCAGCTTCATATCATAGTCAGCCTGAGCTGCTTTGAAAAGAATATCTGTCAATTCAGGAATTTGCTTAGATTTAAAATCATTTTCAGAAACCGGAGATTCCATCGTAAAGTTTTTAATCACTTCAAATTCAAAATCTTTAAAGTTTCCGTTTGCTTTACCTTTGGCTACGATAGAATTTGAAACATCAAAAATCATATTGGTGATATCGTACTTCAGGTGATCTCCAAACAATGCGTTCTTTCTTCTTTTGTAGATTACATCACGTTGCTTATTCATTACATCATCGTACTCAAGAAGTCTCTTTCTTGTTCCGAAATTGTTTTCTTCCACTTTTTTCTGAGCTCTTTCGATCGATTTAGAAATCATAGAATGCTGAATCACTTCACCTTCCTTATGACCCATTCTGTCCATCATTTTAGCAATTCTTTCAGAACCGAATAAACGCATCAGGTTGTCTTCCAGAGAAACATAAAACTGCGAACTTCCCGGATCTCCCTGACGTCCCGCTCTACCTCTCAACTGTCTGTCAACACGTCTTGAGTCGTGTCTTTCTGTTCCGATGATCGCTAAACCGCCTGCTTCTTTCACCTCCTTTGAAAGCTTGATATCGGTACCACGACCCGCCATGTTGGTTGCAATGGTTACAACTCCTGGCTGACCTGCTCCGGCAACGATTTCCGCTTCCTTCTTGTGAAGTTTAGCGTTCAATACCTGGTGCTGAATTTTTCTTAGTTGAAGTGCTTTAGAAAGCAATTGTGAAATCTCAACAGAAGTGGTACCTACCAATACCGGTCTTCCGGCTGCCGTTAAGTTTTCAATTTCTTCGATTACAGCATTATATTTTTCTCTGTTGGTTTTGAAAACCAAATCTTGTTTATCATTTCTCTGAATCGGACGGTTGGTAGGAATTACCACAACGTCTAATTTATAAATCTGCCAAAGTTCGCCAGCTTCAGTTTCTGCCGTACCCGTCATCCCCGCAAGTTTGTTGTACATACGGAAATAGTTCTGAAGAGTTACCGTTGCAAATGTCTGAGTTGCTGCTTCGATTTTTACACTTTCTTTAGCCTCAATAGCCTGGTGAAGACCGTCTGAATAACGTCTTCCTTCCATGATACGACCAGTCTGCTCGTCAACGATTTTTACTTCGCCATCGATTACTACATATTCATCATCTTTTTCAAACAATGTATAGGCTTTCAGCAATTGGCTCATCGTGTGAACACGCTCAGATTTTTCAGCAAAATCAGAGAATAATTTTTCTTTAGCTTCAAATTCTTCTTCTTTAGATAAATTTTTAGCTTCTACTTCGGCAATTTCAGTCCCGATATCCGGAAGAACGAAGAAGTTAGCATCAGAATTACCTTGAGACATGTATTCAACACCTTTATCCGTCAAATCAACCTGATTGTTTTTCTCTTCGATTACAAAGTATAAATCCTGATCTACAATAGGCATATCACGGTTATTGTCTGCCATGTATTGGGCTTCAGTTTTTTGAAGCAATGCACGGTTACCGCTTTCAGATAAGAATTTAATTAACTGTCTGTTTTTCGGTAAGCCTCTGTAAGCCTGAAGTAATTTGAATCCGCCTTCTTTAGTTTTTCCTGCAGCAATTAATTTTTTAGCTTCATTAAAAATTGCAGATACTGTTTTCTTCTGAACTTCAACAATTCTGTCGATAGAAGGCTTAAGAACATCAAATTCCTGTCTGTCTCCCTGAGGAACCGGACCGGAAATAATCAAAGGCGTTCTTGCATCATCCACCAATACGGAGTCAACCTCATCTACAATCGCAAAGTTCAGTTCTCTCTGTACCAATTCTGAAGGTGAAGCCACCATGTTATCTCTCAAATAATCGAAACCAAATTCGTTATTGGTTCCGTAAGTAATATCTGAGTTGTATGCTTTTCTTCTTCCGTCTGAGTTGGGCTGGTGATTGTCGATACAGTCGATAGACATCCCGTGGAATTGGTACAAAGGTCCCATCCATGCGGAGTCACGTTTCGCCAAGTAATCATTCACCGTTACAACGTGTACGCCTCTTTCAGGAAGCGCATTTAAGTAAATCGGAAGCGTTCCTACCAAAGTTTTACCTTCACCTGTTGCCATTTCGGCAATTTTACCACTGTGAAGAATTACACCACCAATAAACTGAGTATCATAGTGTACCATGTCCCAGTGTACAGGTGTTCCTGCAGCGTCCCATGAGTTTTTCCAGACTGCTTCATTTCCTTGAATTTCAACAAAATCTTTAGTTGCAGCAAGTTCTTTATCCCAATCTGTGGCCGTTACACGGATTTCTCCGTTTTGAGCCCACCTTCTTGAGGTTTCTTTGATCAACGCAAAAGCTTCCGGAAGAACCTGTAATAGAACTTTTTCTTCAATCTCGTAAGAGTCTTTTTTCAAAGCTTCTATTTTAGAGAAAAGAGCTTCTTTTTCATCAACATTTTTTGAGTTTTTGATCTGCTCTTTGATTTGTTCTATCTGAGTTGTAATCGTACTCGTCGCTTCTTTAATTTTAGATTTAAATTCAGCGGTCTTTTCTCTTAAACCGTCATCAGATAATTCTCCGATGTGTGGTTCAACAGCTTTGATCTTTGTTACAACTTTTTTTACTTCTTTAAGGTCCTGCGCTTTTTTGTCTCCCAAAAACCCTTTAAGAACTTTATTTAAAAAACTCATAGAATTTGTTTTAAGCTCAAAACCTCAGGTTTCAAGCATATTAAATTACACTCGATGGTGTATGTTATTATTGAAAAAGCTTTAAGCGTATTGCCTAAAGCCTAATGCTTTTATTAATATTCGTCCTCGTTCCAAAGATAATCTTCGTCCGTAGGATAGTCGGCCCAGATCTCGTCAATTGCGTCGTAAACTTCACCTTCGTCTTCAATTGCCTGAAGGTTTTCTACAACTTCCATGGGTGCACCAGTTCTGATTGCGTAGTCGATAAGTTCTGCCTTTGTCATCGGCCAAGGTGCGTCGCTTAGGTATGAAGCTAATTCTAATGTCCAGTACATAATTTATTATTTTTTGCAAAAGTATAAAAATAGGTTATATTATAAACTTTTTTTATGACTTGATTTTCAATTCTTTTATTAAATTTCGTCTATGTTTACTGCAAACGCTACTATAGGCTTGATTGCAGTAGATTGATGTCATTTTCTCAAAAACCATTCCACAAATTTTTTTGTGCCATTTTGGAAGTTTGTAGTGGGTTCGTAGCCAAGTAGATTTTTCGCCTTTGTAATGTCAGCGTTGGTTTTCTGCACATCACCCTGTTGCATTGGCAGTATTTTTTTTATGGCAATTTTGGCAAGATTTTGTTCGATAGCTGACAACATTTCAGAAAGCTTAATAACTTCGCTTTCCCCAAGATTAATAATTTCGTAGACTTGAGAATTCTTTTCTAAATAATCAATTGACTTCACAGTTCCATCAATGATATCGTCGATGTAGGTATAATCTCTTGCAGTGTTTCCATCGCCATAGAAAGGGATTTCTTTATTTTCTGAAATCAGCTTTGTGAATTTATGTATTGCTAAATCAGGTCTTTGTCTCGGACCGTAAACAGTGAAAAATCTTAGCTGTATCATATCAATATGATACAGGCTATGATAAACATGGCCTAAAATTTCACCACATTTTTTGGTTGCAGCATAAGGGGAAATGGGCTGATCTACATTGTCGGCTTCTGAAAAAGGAGTTTTTTCATTGTTTCCGTAAACACTTGATGACGAAGCACAGACAAATTTTTTAATTCCAAACTGATTGCACAGTTCCCAAAGATTCATTGTTCCTCGGACATTGACTTCCTCATATTCTAAAGGTCTTTCGATGGATGGCCGTACTCCGGCAAGTGCAGCTAGATGAATAATTAAATCAAATTGATGATTTTTAAATATTTCTTCTAAACCTTTTTTGTCTCTGATATCCTGATAGTATAATGTGTAACGTTCTGATTTTGATATAGAAATTAAATTTTGGATATCGCTATCTTTATCTGAAAATTCAAATTCAATATTTTTTTCAATAGAATCTAAAGTATTCTTAATTTTCACCTTATAATTATAGAAGTCATCAAAATTGTCAATGTTTATGACAGAATGTCCGTGTTTCAATAATTCTTCTACCAAGTGAGAACCAATAAATCCGCTTCCTCCAGTTACAAGATAAGTCATTTTTGCATTTTGTTGCTGCGAAGATATGGATTAATAAAAAAAGGAGACTCTATAGAAACTCCTTTTTTATTATTTTAATTTATTTGATAATAATCTTTTTAGAAGTTGAAATTCCGTCTTCTTCAATATTTATGATATAATTACCCTTCTCAAGACTTGATACATTAACTTCTTTTTGAGTTTGAATGCTCATCATAAGCTTGGAAGACATATCAAATATTTTTACACTCTTCGTACTTTTTTTACTTGAAGTAATGTGAATAATGCCTTCGGATACTAATGTAGGGAAAATGTCAAAATTCTGTTTTGAGGATGATTGTACCGCTAAGTTGGTTGCTGTACCTGTTAACTTTACATCATCAATTCTAAATCCAGCAGCTGCGGTCGTGTTTGTAAATCTTACCCTTAAGTTCGTTGCAGATGGAATTGCTCCCGCAGGGTTGATCAGTGCCCAAGTTGAACTTCCTGAAGCTCTTGTATAAGTAAGCGGAGACCAGTTTGTACCGTCCGGACTTACTTCTACGGTTAATTCATTGGTTGCTGCATTGGTAGTTTTGTAATGACCAAAAGACAGAGCAAGGTTTGTGAAGTTTTGAGTATTAATTCCTTCTATAATGATGAATCTCGAAGGAGCTGCAACCCCGGCTACAAATACACATCCGTCACCACTTGCTCCGGTATATCCTGTAGAGGGTGAGGTATTTCTGATATCTGCAGTTCCTGTATAGGTTACAGGGCTGCTGTTTTCATAATTGGTGTAGGCCGCCAGGGAAATTGGTGCCGTTGCAGGGATGCCAAAGTTTTCTGAATAAATAATACTTGTTTGAGAAAACGATAATGTAGCTGTCAATAATGACAGCGTGAAATAAATTTTTTTCATGCGTTTTTGTATTTTGTCTATACAAATTTATATATTTTATTAAATTGAGCAAATAAAATTCAAAAAAAAAATTTAGTTTAAAATCAATATCTTTAATTTCTTAATTTTTAGCAATAATAACATGCAGTTTAAAGGACAAGTTTTAAAAATGACGAGTTTCAACGATCAACCTATTCAATATTATTTAAATCTTTCAGGGGATTTAATTCATATGAACGAATTGTTGGGTAAGGAATTGGGCATTAAACATATTGGTTTTCAATGTGTGAATTGTGGATTAGATAAAACAATTTATCGTATGGGTTTCTGCAAAAACTGTTTTTTTGAAAGCCCGTACGCAAGTGACACGATTATTCGTCCGGAGCTTTCTACCGCACATTTAGGAATTGGCGAGCGTGATCTTGATGTAGAAAAAGAAATCCAATTGCAGCCACATACCGTATATTTAGCTTATACAGGCGATGTGAAAGTAGGAGTGACAAGAAATACGCAAATTCCGACGAGATGGATCGATCAGGGCGCAACATTTGCTTTACCGATTGCCAGAACTGAAAACCGCTACGAAGCCGGAATGATAGAAGTAGCCTTAAAAGAACATCTTGCCGATAAAACCAACTGGAGAAAAATGCTTCAGGATGACTTTGAAGATGAGATAGATCTGGCAGATTTTCAGCAGAAAATTAGAGAATATTTCCCTGAGGATTTTCAAAAGTTCTATTCTGAAGGCGAAAATATGTGGAAGTTTGATTATCCTTTTTCAAAGCCGGAAAAAGTAGCCTCTTTTACTTTAGACAAAAAACCTGAATTTACAGGAAGGCTTGTTGGAATTAAAGGCCAGTATTTAAGTTTTGAAGGTGGAAATTTTATAAATGTAAGAGGGCATGAAGGATATGTAATTGAGCTGGAAATTTCATAGCTATGAAAAGCGTAGCTTTCCTTTTCTCTCTTTTATTGATGTCATGTGATTCAAAATCTCAGAAAAAACCTAATCTTACGAAAGAAAATGTTTCATATTCTGAAAATGATAAAGAAACAGGTTGGATAAGAGTGAATCTTCATCAACCAAATAAATGGGGTTTCATTGATAAAGACAGTATGATTGTAATTCCATTCGAATATGATTTTGTGAATCCTTTCCAAAACGGTCTTGCTTATGTGAAGGATAACGGAAAAGAATTTTTTATCACTAAACACAACCTAAAGTTACAAGGTGATTTTGAAGCCGTAGACATTTTTTCTGAAGGTCTTGCATCTGCTAAAAAAAATAAAAAGTGGGGATTTATTGATGAGAAAGGAAAGTTTGTGATTCCTCCAAAATATGATAAGATCGATTATTTCAGACCAAGTGGAGTATGTGCAGTTCAAAAAAACGGAAAATCAGGATTTATAAATAAAAAAGGAGAAGAAATCATTCCACTCATTTATGACGAGGCATATCAAGAAATGAAAGATAAGAATGTCATCGTCAAAAAAAATGGTAAATGGGCAGTGTTTGATAATTTAGGAAAACAACTTTCAGGTTTTATTTATGACAGTGTTAAAAGAACTCATATTGTTGATTTTTCTAAAAATGTTTTTAAAAGAGATGCGTCCACCTTCTTTGAAAACGGTGCTGCGTTAGTTAAAATTAACGGCAAATATGAGTTTATAAATGCTAAAGCTCAGGCCGCCTTTCCGAATAATAAATTTGATTCGGCAAGCGTGTTCGATACCTTCAAGAATGCAATTGTCAAAAGAAACGGAAAATACGGAATCATAAAATTAGACGGAACATTCAAAGTTCCTTTAAAGTATGATTTTATAAATTATTTTGATGACAATCATTCTTTTTCAGAATACTATAATGCTAAAAAAGGCAAAATTTACACCATATTTAACAGGAATTTAAAAAAAATTGGAGAATCATTTGAACCTGTTTATAATGACTTCTCAAATGATACTTCAACACTTATATTTAAAGATTTAAACAATAAGTATGGAATGGTCAACTCAGAGGGGCAACTTTTAATTCCGTTTAAGTTTGATGAAATGTTTGAAATTGAAAACACGCAATTTTTCAAAATTTCAGAAGGTAATAAATTCGGTGTTATTGATGAGAAAGGAAAGATTAAAATTCCTATTCAATATAAGCAGATATACTCGCTCTATGATAAATTTGATGACGAAGAATTTCTTAAAAAGAACTTATTTATAGCAGATGATAAAGTAATAAATATTAATAATCAAGTATTGATCGATGGGTATAATTCGGTTACACCTGTTTTTAATAATCATTCTTTTCTCATCGTTTCCAAAAACAAAAAATTCGGGATTATTGATATCGACAAACAAATATTTCTTCCATTAGAATATGATGAAATTTCTAATTGGACAGAATACGGACCACAACATTCAAAATTTATTATCAAAAACGGAAAAACCGGATTAATTGATCATAAAACTTTTAAAATCACTATTCCGCCGATTTATGATAAATTTAGGTATCTCAATGGCTTAATTTTCGCTAAGAAACAAAACAAAGCAGGAATTATAGATGAAGAAGGAAAAGTTTTATGTGATTTTATTTATGACGAAATTTATCCTAATCTAAGTGATTTCTACAGCTATAATAATACTGAGCCAAGAATTTATGCGAAAAAGGGAAATTCTTATTTTCAGATTAATGCTAAGGGAAAAATTGTAAAATCAAGCTTAACTCGAAAATTTGTAATTGAGAATTCTGAAATTCCCGCTATTAATAGAAAACAAATACCAGAACCGCCTTTGCCTCCAAGAACTAAGTAGTACAAGATGGAAACATTAATTCAAAATAACTAAATCATGAAAAAAACCTGGGTTAAGAAGCTAGTAATAAGTTTTGTAATTGTATTCGGGCTTATTCTGATTGCCAACTTAGCAATCAACATTTGGCTAAAAACCCAGCTTCCTGATTATATCAAGAAAAACACAGACTATAAAGTTTCTTACAAGTCTTTGAATGTAGATTTGGGGACGGGTAATATTTTTGCAACAGGAATTACTGTCAATAATAAAAACCCTCAGAATGTAAATATTATAGGTTTTCAGGGAACGATTGATACCTTGAAGGTAAGCCGTTTAGGAATTTACGATGCCATCTTTAATAAAGAAATAAGTACATCAGATATTTATCTGGCGAAACCTAATCTGAATATTATTTTAGCGAAACCTAAAGACAAGAAAAAAGAAAAAAATTCCACTCCGCTTAATTTTGAAAATATAAGAATTTCCAAGGGAACGATTCAGATATTTAAACACACTAAGCAAAAGCTTTTCTCAGTTAATGATTTAGATTTGATGGTTGAAAACCTTCAGATGACAGAAGAATCTGTACAAGATAAACTTCCTTTTGTTTTTGACCGATACAGCATTAAGGGAACGGATTTTTTCTTTCAGCCTGATGATATTTATACTTTAAAAATTAATAAAATAACGACGATAAACGGACAGGTTTCTATTGACAATCTTCAGCTTGTACCCATTATTGATTTTGAAAATTTCAGGAAAATTTACCCGAAGAAAAAACAGTTGATATCGGCAACCATCCAGAAAATTGATTTTAATGACGTTGTTTTAAAAAATAATAAAGTTTCTCTCACCAATGCTGTTTTTCAGAATCCGAATATTTTAGTGTATACTACCAACGCAATTCCGGATAAAGTAAAAAAGCCAACTAATTTTGAATTAAATCTTGATGACTTTAAATTAATTAATGCGCTCGTTCAGGTAAATAAACCTGACGGAAGCAAACTTCTTTTCGCAAAAAATGTCAATTTAAACATTAAAAATATTGAGTTCGGCAAAGAAACATCCGAGGAAATAATTCCTTTGAGATACAAAGATTTTAATTTTTCCGGGAGAGATATTCAGTTTTTTAATCATCAGAAAATCAACGTAGAAAGCATTGCTTTAAGCCCGAAAAAAGGTGATATCAGAAATGTTTCCATTGTTCCCAACAATTCAGGTTCAGATAATACGACAATGGATCTGAAGGCAAATCAAATTGCTTTTAATATCAATAAATGGGAAATGATTGATGAAAAACTGAATTTGGATATTCAGGATGTTTTGGTTAACCAAGTCAATGGAACTATAACTGCGGGAACGGCAAAGTCTGTTAAGAAATCAGATTTCAACGGAATTCAGTTTCCTGTTATCATAAGAAATGTCAACTTGAAAAATTCAAATATTATTTATGATAAAGCAAATCAGCCCCTTTCTTTTAATAATTTAAACGCTTCTGTGAAAGATATTGAACTCAGTGAGAAACCAAAGAATGGCGGGTTGGCTGTAAAGGTCAAAGATTATACGCTGACGACAAAGAATTTTGCCTACAAAACGAAGTTTTACAATATGACGGCGGCATCTTTAGAGCTGAATAAAAACAAAATAAAACTAGATCTGTTTGCAATGAAACCACTTGTTTCCAGAGCGCAGTTTATCAGAATGATTCCGGTTGAGAGCGACTTATATGATTTAAAAGCGAATCAGGTGAATGCAGTAGGGGAATGGGATTTCTTCTCAGAAGATCAATTTCTTCATGCAACGAATGTGACCATTTTATCTGCCAATGCCAATATTTTCAGAAGTAAAATTCCGGACGATGATCCGAAGGAAAAATTATTGTATTCAAGACTTTTGAGGAATATCAAACTTCCGATGTTTATCGATCAGCTTCAACTTAAAAATTCAGTCTTAGAATATGAAGAAGATACGCCGAAGAGCAGCGGTCCGGGGAAACTAACGTTTACTAATTTCAATATGAACGTAAAAAACCTGAACTCTGCCAAAATGAAAGGCAAACCCACTCAGGTTGATATCAAAATAGACTGTACGTTTATGGAAAGCTCACCGCTTTCTGTTAATTGGGGCTTCAATACAGCAGATCAAAGCGACCGTTTTACTATTGCAGGAAAACTGAATAATATTCCGGCGGTGGCTCTGAATGCATTTGTCGTTCCTTACATGAGTGTTACGGCCACAGGAACAATTCAGGAAATGTTATTTAATTTCAAAGGAAATCCTAAAGGTATTGGCGGAACTTTTAATCTTAAACACAAAGATTTGAAAGTTTCTATATTAGATAAAGACAGCAAAAAGAAAAAAGGGGTTCTGAGTGCGGTAGTTAATATTTTCGTTAAATCAGATTCAGGAAAATTTCCGGAATCTGTGGTAGTGGAAGATGTTGAAAGAGATCCGACAAAATCATTTTTTAATCTGTTTTGGAAAGGTATTGAAGATGGGTTAAAGAAAACCTTGATCGGTATTGATATCGATAAAACTAAAAAAACCGTTGAGGAAACAAAAAACACGGTAAAGGATGTCAAAAATACGGTTAAGGAAGTGAAGACTTCGGTGAAAAAAGCTGGAAAAGATATTTCTGAAACAGTAGAACCAGCTCAGAAAACAGAAACAGAAAAGCCAAAAGAGAAAAAAGGAATTTTCAGAAAAGTCTTCAACAAAAAAGAAAATCCCGAAACTGATTAAGCTTCGGGCATACATCTTATTTAAATTTAATTAAAAATTATATTCATCACTTTCGTTAACAGGTATATCTCTTAAAAAAGTATCAAACTCTTGTCCGGGATAATTGCTGTCTGCGCCATAAGAATCAATAATAATTCCCTTATTACCAGAATTGTCTTCTAATACGTAAAGTACAGCACTGTCATCTGGGTTGCTGTCTCCTTCAAAACGGTAGGTTTTTAAAATAGTCAACTCGTGAGGCTGATAATTTTTGTCTGAATCTTCGTATTTCATTTCGCAGGATTCATTCATTCTGAATTCTCTATGAATGCCTCTTTCTCTTAATCTTTCCATTACCTGGCTTAATGTGGTCATTCTGTCGATGTTTTCCGGATTTTCCATAATAATAATTTTTGTTGCATGTCAGTTAGATAAATTACTACAATTTTTAAACCATAACAGGCTGTGAACTTTAAATGTTTAACTCTAATTATTGATTGCTATGTTAACAAAAATTATAATGATTAGTGGCTGAAAAGGTACACTATTTGATAGACCATATTACAAAATTGTACTAATTATGAAAAAAGAAGTAGGAGTTTTACTTGCGGGAGGAGTTGGTCTCCTGGCGGTGCTTAGCTTTTTAAGTGTAAAAAAAATATTAAGTAAAAAGCATAAAAAATACAGCGAATATTACTCTGACCATCACAGACATTTTGACAAAAATTCTGAAGACGACGATCACGGAATAGAGTTTTATGCTTTCAAATAGATATAAACAAAGCAAGTAATAGAGAAATATAAATTTTAAAATCCAACATTCATTTTTGATGTTGGATTTTTTTGTGGAAAACTTTCGTCTTAAAACTCATTATTTTCAAACAAAAGGTTTATAATTTTACATCAGAAATGCAGAACGAAAATATCATAAAAGGTCAGGGAGCGCAGCGAAATGTAATCAACCGTTTCGACAGATATACCTTTGAACCTGAAGATGAGGATTTTGAAACGATCAAAACGAGTTTCACTGAAGTTTTTCCGAAAACTATTGTGAATCAGGTGAAAAGCGAAGATTTGCCGATGGAATATTCTATGAATCCTTATCAGGGTTGCGAACACGGATGTTCTTATTGCTTTGCCAGACCAACGCATGAATATTGGGGTTACAGCGCGGGGATTGATTTTGAAAGAAAAATCATGGTCAAAAAAAATGCTCCGGAATTACTTGAAAAATTCTTCAGAAAGAGAGGCTACAAACCGGGATCGATTTTGCTTTCTGGAAACACCGATTGCTATCAACCTGCCGAAAGACAATTTGAAATTACCCGAAAAATCCTGCAGGTTTGTCTTGATTACAGACATCCTGTCAATGTACTTACAAAAAATGCATTGGTTTTAAGAGATATTGATATTTTGAAACCAATGGCTGAACAAAACTTAGTTTCAGTTTCCCTAAGTATTCCGACCATTAACGAAGATTTGCGCAGGAAAATGGAACCTAGAACAAGTTCTTCAAAAAATAAGTTGAAAGCGGTAGAGATTCTGTCTGAAAATAAAATTCCTGTGAACGTCATGGTTGCTCCGATTATTCCGGGGTTGAATAGTGAGGAGCCTTTGTCTATTTTAAAGGTTATTTCTGATGCAGGAGCTCAGAGTTTTGGCTATACTTTAGTGAGATTAAATGACACTGTAGAACCCGTTTTTATAAAATGGATTGAAGATGCTTTTCCCGACAGAGCACAAAAAGTCTTAAATCTTATTCGCTCAATGCGTGGTGGGAAATTGGGTGATAAAAGAATTTTTGAAAGACAGAAAGGGGAAGGAAATATTGCTGAAATGATTCATAATACTTTTAAGATCGGAAGAAAGAAATATTTTGACGGAAAAGAATTTCCTAAACTTTCAACGGATGGTTTTACGGGCACCAGGGAGCAGCAGCTGAGGTTATTTTAAAATAAAAACCGCCCCAATAAAGGAACGGTTCTCTGTCGTTTTTGACAATTTCTTTACATAGAATCATCCGGACATTTAAAATCATTGCTGCAGGTGGCACAGATCACAACACCATTACAGTAGTACATACAGAAATCAGGTTCAGGTAATCCTTTGATTCCGCCCGCGCCTGAAATTGCTTTTAATTGGTCTTTGCTGAGTTTTTTTAGATTTTTCATAATGTTTTGTTTTAAAGTTTGATGGTTTGGTAAATATAAATAAAATTTGTTTATGTTGTTTTCTTGTGGTATTTATTTTGTCAATGAGATTTTATATTTACACAATAATTCTATTTGACTAATTTAAAATTAATTTTTATCTTCATAAAATTAATTCACACACCAAATCAGCAATGAATTTCGACAAGCTCATAGACCACTTCAAACTCGATAAACAAGAATTTTATTTCCAGTTCAATTCTCATCCCAACTATCCTTCAGCTTTGGCTTTCAGTGATACTCTGAACTTTTTAGGGTTAAAGAACGACGCATACGAATTAGATAAAGAATATTGGGACGAACTGCCGGAAGAATATATGGCATTGGTTGATAATTCGTTTTCTTTGGTAGAGAAGAAAGGAAATGATTTTACAATTTATTCTGATAAAATAAAAACGCTGAATAAGGAAGATCTTTATAAGAATTCAGGAGATTTTGTGCTACTTTTTGAGAAAACTGAGAATGTAAAAACGACCTCGTTTTTCAATTTTAAACCATTTATTTATTTGGTTTTCGGAATTATTATTCTCTTTTCAATTCTGCAGTTTACTTGGTACGAAAGCGTTTTCAACATTTTGTCGCTGGTAGGATTTTATATTTCTCTAGAGCTTTTTAATCAAAAATTTGGTCAGGAATCTGCGGTGGTCAGTAATATTTGCGGAGGCGCTGCCAATAGTTCTTCTCAAAGTTCATGTTCCAAGATTTTCTCTTCAGATAAAACAGATGTTTTAGGGCTAAAACTTTCAGATTTTAGTTTGATATATTTCTTGGGAATTACATTTGTAGGGCTAGTTTTGCCGCAGTCTCAGTTTATTTTGAAAATTACGGCAATCATTTCGATTTTGGTGATTCTTTACTCATTGTATGTTCAGGTTTTTGTTGAAAAATCACTTTGCAGAGTCTGTCTGGTGATTATTTTTGTCTTGTTGGCTCAAATTACAATCAGTTCTTTCTATTTTAATATGGAAGCAACTTTAGCTGTTGTTTTTATTGCCATCATCTTATTTATTTCTCTGTTTTTTACGGTTGCTTTCTTGAATAATCTGATGAATCAGAAAGAAGAACTCAAAAAATCTAATGCAAAGAATCTAAGGTTTAAAAGAAATTATGACCTTTTTAAAAGAGAACTTACAGATAAAGGAAGAATAGAATTTACAGATAATCGAACATTTTTCTTAGGTAATAAAGATGCCAAACTTCATATTTCTGTAGTTTCTAATCCTTACTGCGGATTTTGTAAAGATGCTCATAAGATCGTAGAAGACTTGCTTTTACAATATCCTGATGAGATTTCTGCACAGATGAGGTTTAATTATTCAAATGAAATAGCTGATGAAAAGTATACGCAGCTTATTTCAGACTTTTTGAGTATTTATAAAAACAAACCCCAGAAAGAATTTTTAAATTCTGTTGATACTTGGTTTAAAAATAAAGATGAGAGTGAAATTAAAAGAAAATCAGGAACAGAAAATCCTGAAGATCTTACCAGTATTATTCAGATGACTGCAGAAAATAGTTCTGCCGGAATTACTTTTACACCAGTTTTTATTATTAACGGCTACCAGTTTCCGGATAAATATGACCGTGAAGATATTCATTATTTTATCAGTGAATTGATTGAAGATGAAGATTTTCTGTCGTAATTATTTTCATTTAATTAAAATTGTTTAATTTTAAATTGATTAAAAGCGAGATCCGAAAAGCTTAAAAAGAGTAGGAAATTACCAAATTCAATCAGTATGAAAAATTTAAAAAAAATCAACCGAAAGGAAATGAAAACGATTCAGGGAGGTCTTACCTGCAAAGGCGGACAACTTTGCCTGATCGACGGAAAATGGAAATGCATGCCTTATGATGGCTGCGGTGGCGGAAACCAGCCATAATTTAATCATCAAATCAAACTAAATTACAGTAGTATGAAAAATTTAAAAAAAATCTCAAGAAGTCAGATGAAAGACATTAACGGTGGGGCTTTAGGCTGCTCTCAGGCATGTTGTCCTCCTCCTGGAATAAAAAGATGTCCTAATATTATTTGTATTGTACCATGTCCCGTAGAATCTTAAAAGAAATGTTATGAAAAATTTAAAAAAGTTAGCCAGAAACGAAATGAAAGATATTTTAGGATCAGGACCAATCCTTATCGGTTGCTCAACAGCTTGCTGTCCTACAGATGGCAGACCAAGATGTCCTAAAATTTACTGTCCGGCTGTAGTTTGTCCGCAGTATGTATAAAGAATTTGTAACAATAAATTTTGTCTTAATCCGACAATAATTTAAAGAGAAAGAGGCTGTTTATTCAGTCTCTTTTTTTTCATTCAATATTTAATGAAGGCTGTAAATGCGAATGATTTATAATACCTTACTAAGTAATCATAAATAATCATTTCAAACAATCTTTGGTTAGAAACAAAAAGTCTGTTGATGTTCATGTGAAATATGCTTTGAAAAAAACTTTGTAAAGAAACTTCCAAAGATTGGTTTTGGTGATGACTGAGAATATTTTGTAATATAGAAGTACATTCTTCAATATGAACAATAATAGCATTTCTTTCATCCAAAAACTCTTCTGATTGCAAGAAGTTCATCAGCATAGGTTTAAATTCTCTGTATTTTTTGTCTAACTGACTGTTGAGAGTTTTGTCTGCATTAAATTCTTTTTTAAAAGAATCATTATAATTTCTAATCCAAACAAGCTTTTCCTGAATTCCAAGATTGAGCTTATTCAATATTTCATTAATATAAAAAATACTGAACATCAACTTATCTTCATCATCGTATGGCAGACACAGCAAAGTAAATTCGCTGTTTTTGTGAAATAATGCTTCGGCTTCTTCTATGGTGTTTTGTCCGTAGCGCTCAATTTCTCTGTTGTAGGTTTCAATTGAAATATTTGAAATTTCTCCGCTATTTTTAAACTCTTGAAGCTCTTCATTTATTTTTTTTAGAACAGCGTAGTAATTATCAGTATTATTTAAGCAAAATCGCACTCTTATATGCGGTTTTGGATCATGAAAACGAATAAAAAACCATTTTGAGATATAGTTATTTTCCTGAAGGTATTGGGTTAGAGGCTGTATAGTTTCTTCCAAAATGAGGTCTGAAGTTTTAACACCGGTATAAACTTTCAGATAGAGCCATTTTGTCCCGGGAGCAAATTTTCTATTTTCAATCATCATATTTCTACTTTCTCTTTGTACAGTGGAAAAATAAATTCACGCTTAAAATCATCATGCTCATTGTATAAAAACTCTTCAATCATAATCGATTTTTCACTTTTTATGGTTTGTATAAAAAGTTTTGCCATGTCATAATTTTCTAAGTTCATGGGTAAAGTATTGTCAGATTTCACCCACTGAATCCATTGTGGAACTTGTCTTTTGCTTCGCCACATTTTCATGCGTGAAAGAAATTCAGTTTTATTTTCCAGCAATGATTCTAATGACGCAATTTCTTTTTTTGTTATATTCCATTGGGCTTTTGATAAGATGATGTTTTTGTATTCTATTCTTGGCAGAAATTTATAGATCTGAGAAAGACCTCCCCAATTGAAATACAAACCTGTCCTAGTGTTTTGTGAACGCAGGTCTGATAAAAAATGATATACAGGCAAAGTATTTGAGTAATAATTATGAGCATTCGTCAGAAAGGGCTTGATCTCTTTGTTGAGTTTCTTTGAACGTAATATAATATGATCATGTTTAACAGAAATAAAGAGGTCGTCGACCGGTATTTGTTTTTCTTGTGGTAAAATGGATTGTGCTAAATAAGGAATTTCATATTCTCTAAGTGTTGGTCTTCGAACAATATTTCCTATTCTCGCCTCAGGAAGATGTATGATTTCTGCTAAAATATAATCAGAATTAAGTTCTGTTTCTTTTTTTGTGATTTGTTTTGTCAGATTCTGTACATTAGATTGATCAGAACAGAATCTTCCTAAAAGATTTGCGGCACTGTTTCCGCCAACACTTCCAATGCATAATTTCTCTGTATCATTTTCGGAAATAATCTCTGCCATAACAGATAAAGTATCAGGCAAATCGTGCCATTTCTCTTCAAAATCTTTTATGTCATTATCATTTAATGAAATCGTAAATTCATTTTCGACTAAAGCTTCCTGCAACTTTTCATTAAGGATTTTTTGAAGTGGGGTTAGTTGAATATGGAGATTTTGTTTCTCTTTAGAATTAGGAAGTTTTAAATCGTCCAAATACGGATGAATTCCTTTAACAAATTTGTTTTGAAGGTAGCCTATTCCTATTTCTGTATCTAAAACATAAGATAAGGGCATTTCTTGAGTTTCAAACCTTTCATAAAATGCTTTTTTAAAATGTTCAATGGGAGTGTCTTTGCTTAGTAAAGTAATCTTATTGAGAAAACTCAAGCCTTTTTTGATTTCTTTTTTCCAATGAGCTGAATTTGTAAAGTCATATTTAAAATAAACGTCTGTCTGGAAGAGATACTTTTGCTCATAATCTGTTTTGAAAGATTTAATCAAATCTTCAATTTCTGAGTATAAAGAAATTTGATTCCCGATTTTTAAATCCAATTCGGTTAGTTTATTTTTTATCGAAATTAAAACGTCAGTCTCATTTTTAGCTTCAATTCTGTTTAGAACATAAATTAGTGTATCTAAAAAATCGCATCCTGAAACATTGGGTTCCAGTTCGCTTACCAAAACCTGATTGTCAATTAATTCTTCTATGAACTCTTTTGCTTCTTCATGGTTTATTTCATTACTTATAAGAATTTGTGCGATTTGGGAAATTGTTTCTCCTTGTTTTGTAAAATTTAATACTTGCTGCAATTCTTCAGAGAGTGGAGCCGATGAAATAGTGTAATCTCTTTTTCCTTCTTTATATTCGTACTCGACGTAACGGATTTTCTTCCCTATTTTATAAATACTATTATTTGGGGAATATAGAAGTCGTCTTCTAATGTCTGGGTTTTTTTCTAAAGTCTTTGCAAGCGAAACCAAAAGATGCATATCCAATTTTGTATCTCTTACTTGCAACTGATTGTTGTCTGAAAGTTTATTATTTATTATTTCTGGATTAAATTTCCCCAAGCCAACCCCTGAAAAAAGTCCGAATGGCGTACATCTCGTACTCATTCTGATATAGTATTTTAGAATGGTGTTTTTAAGTTTTTGGTGTTGACTTGAGGATAATTCTTTTTCTAAATCTAAACAGTTTTTTAATTCCTCATATAAATTGGGTGACGCCAGATAAATTGCCTCCTGAAAAACTGGATCTTCGCATATTTTTCGTAATTCTACATCCGAAAACGCCTCTTTATATGCTTTTTCCTGAAAGTTTCTGCGTGAAATTAAAGGAGTACGAACTACATACTCTTCAAAAAAATGATAAGGGAAGTGAGGCATTTTTATTTTTCTACGTTTTCTTTTGGCTGATAATCTGGATGACCTAACTGCCAAAAAGCAAAGGCGAATATATCACCTATATTTGCATATCGTTGTGCTACAGGAATAGAACCTCCATGACCTCCCTCATAATCTATTTTCAGTAGGATTGGATTTTCAGAACCATTATTTGCTAATAGTTTGGCAACAAATTTAGTAGACATCCAAGGTTTAACTCGAGGATCGTTTATTCCTGTTGCAATTAACATTGCAGGATATTTTTCTCCTTTTTTTATATGATGATAAGCATCCATTTCCAATAATCCTTTATATTCTATCGAATTGTTGGGATCGCCATATTCTTTAATAGTGGTACCTCCGGTTCCATTTTTCTCAACTCTTAAAGTATTTAATACTCCGGATTCTATAATAACAGCACCATACAAATCGGGTCTTTCAGTAACAGCTCTTCCCATCAGAATGCCTCCTGCGCTTGCCCCCAAAAGAGCTATTTTTTTTGATGATGTATATTTTTGCTCAATTAAATATTCCGAGCATGCAATTAAATCATTCCAAGAATTTGGTTTTTTAAGTTTTTGTCCATCAACATGCCATTGATCTCCTTTCTCTCCTCCTCCTCGTACATGAGGCACAGCAACTATACCACCTTTATTTGCCCAAAGCAGATAACTAATTGAAAAGTAAGGAGAATAAGATTCTGCAAAAGCTCCATAACCATTCATTAATACAGGAGATGTTCCATTCTTTTTGAGATTCTTATTATATATTAACGACAACGGAACTTGTGTGCCATCATAGGATTTTACAGTAATCTCTTCCACAATAACGTCTTCGAATTCTGGATATTCAATAGCGGGGACAAGATTTTCTAAGCTAAAGTTATTTGTTTGTAATGTGTACCTAAAACGTTGTACATCATTTGCCCAACCAGAACAAGAGACCCATATATCAGAAAAGTTTTTGCCTTTTGATTGTAAATCTATATTTCCAGATACATAAGGTAACTTAATTAAAATATTCTTTCCATCTTTATATAAATACAATTTTGATTCAACACCATTTGTATTGGTCGTATAATATATACCATCACTAGTGACTGTATAATCTTGCAATACTTCATTCTCCTTTTCAGGAATTAATATTTTTGGATTTTTAAAATCCGGATTTAATATATTGGTTTTGCATAGCTTATAATTAGAAGAATTATATCCCGAAAGAAAAAAAAGATCATTGCCAATTAATCGTATATTATGTACTTTACTATCCTTTGTATAAAGTTTTTTCCAATTATTCTTTCCATTTAACAAATCTTTTTTACTAATAATAAATGTATTTCTGAAATCTTCTGAATCAACCAAGATACCAATATAATATAAGTCGTCTGAATTAAATGTAAGTATTGCAGGATAGCTTTCTTTACCAATATTCAGTTCTGGATTGTTTATATTTGAAAAGACATCTTTCAACTTTTTAGGGTCTTCACCTATTTTATATAAAACTAAACGAGTATTCTTGGCAAATAAACTATCCTTATTATCAATAACTGGATAATAGATATAAAAAAAGCCCGAATTATCTTCCAGCCATTTAATCCCACCTATATTGGACGGATTCGTATTTGTAATAATTTCAGGAAGGACTGTTTTTTTCTTAACATCCATTATTATTATTTCGGATAATTCTTTACCCTTTTCAGTCAAAGAAATAGCTAATTTACTACCGTCCCAGCTGGGAGATATTAAATTAATTAAGTATTTATGTTCAGATTTAGAGGAAGAATTTTTATCTATTAAAGAATTGAAGGATATTGGATCATATAGTAATTCCTCTTTTCCTAAGAACCCATTTCTGTAATAGACTTTTGCGGTAGCTTCCCCAGCATTTTTTTTTAGATAAAAATATTTATTATTACTAATTATTTTAACATTAGAAATTGAATAAAGTTGTCTTTTGTCAAGTTCTAATCTTTTTTCCAAATAATAATTCCTATTTGGGATTGAGTTTAATAAAGAATCAGTATAGCTTGATTGGGATTTCATCCAATTAACAACCTTAACATCTTTTAAATCCTCCAAATTCCTATACTCATCAGCTATTTTGAAACCAAAGTATTCATCTGTAACAGGAATAGAAGATGCCAAATTAAAATTTTGAGCATTTAAAAATATTGTTAAAAAAATAGTAATAATAAATATTATTCTTTTCATTCTGCTTATATATGTAGACTGTTGTCACCCACCTTACTAGCATTTTCTGGAAATTTACAATCATCACCACCACCATTTTCAAATCCACCATTTCTAGTACCTCCATAAATCTTACTAAGATCATTAATTTTAGTAATTTGAAGTTTTTTAAGTGATAACTTTTTAACTTTCTTTTGTTTTTTCATTTGTAAAAATTTAAAATTGTTCACAAATGAATGTATATTTTCTCAAATATAAAAAATTATAATCTATAAATTCATGAATTTATAGATTATAATGTGAATTATAAAATTATACAAATTAATGAATTACAATAAAATTAAATTATAAACCTTTCATTAAAGAGTTATTTAAATTTATAATACTTTTGCAGAGTTATTAAACGATTTGATGAAAATTTGGTATTTATTTCTATGTTATTCTTTGTGCAGTACAGTATTTGCACAAAACCATAAAATATTTGGTGATACATTACCTACATATGATTATTCAGAACTTGAAAGCAAGTTCTATAGTCTTAAAGAGAGCAACAAGATTACTGAATCAAAAACTATAGCTGAATATTATCTTAAAAAAGCTATACAAGAAAAAGAGAATAATTATATAGCCGAAGGATATGTCTTAATGCATTATAACAGATCTCTTTCAATATCAATAAAATATATTGATAGCTTAAAATTTCTTAAGAGAAATTCACAAGAGGACAATTATCCTACTAGAATTTATTTGTTAAAAGGACGGTTGTATTATGATTCTGATAATGAAAAGCTAGCACTTAACAATTTTATCAATGCTTTAAAATATGCAAAAGAAAAGAAGAATAAGCGGCATATAGCCATTGCAGAAATTTATTTAGCATATCTTAATAATTATATTGGGAAGCATACAGAAGCGGCTAAAGTATTACAATATTATTATGATAATGCTAATTTCTTAGATAATAATGAACGTGAGCATATACGGTTAAATTTAGCAAGTACTTTACTCGATATTGACAAACTACAGCCTTCTTTGAAACTGATTCATGAAGGATTGAATAGCACGTCTAAAAATGGAGAAACAGATAGATATAATCAATATTTATCCCTTTTTGGCATGTATAATTTCAAGTCAAAAAACTACCAAATAGCTATTTATAATTTAAACAAGAGCAAAAATTATTTTTCAACACAACAAAATGATTTGAATTTCAATTATGCTCTATTATATTTAGGGTTGTCGTATTGGGGACTAAAAGACAAAGAAAGGGCAATTGAATATTTTAGAAAAATTGATTACAATATACAAAAAACGAATAATATATTTCCAGAGCTTAAAGAAGTATACCCATACCTTATTGATTATTACAAGGAGAATAACAATAAAGAAAAACAACTGTATTATGTTAATCGTTTTTTAACAATATATAAGGAACTCGATTCTAAATTTAGATATATATCCCGAGAATTACCTAGAAGGTATGATGCGCCTAAACTTCTGCAAGAAAAAGAAAATATAATTCTTGAAATTGAAAATAAGAAAACAATTTCTTATGTATTCATAGGATTTTTACTATTGAGTTTATCACTGTTAATTCTGGCATATTATCATTCTAAAAAAGCGGAAAAGCAACATAAAAAAATTGCACGTGATTTACTGCAATCTATAGCTGATAATCATAGTGAAAACAAAGTGGAAAATTCTGAGAATATAACTTCAAAAGATAATCTAAAAGATAGGACTAACAGAGTTATTGCCGAAGATGTAGCAGAGACGATTCTTAAAGAATTAAATCTTTTTGAAACCAAAGAACATTTTTTAAAGAAAGGAATAACGTTAACCACATTAGCAAAAAGAATAAAAACCAACTCCAATTATCTGTCAGAGATTATCAATACTTATAAAGAAAAAAACTTCAATGTTTATCTCAATGATCTGCGAATAGATTATGCTATTAACAGATTAGCTAAAGACAAAAAATTTCGTTCGTATAAAATACCTTTTATTGCAGAAGAGTTAGGATATAATAATGAACAAGCATTTACTTTGGCTTTCAAAAAAAGAACTGGAACCCCTCTTAGTATTTATTTGAAAGAAATTGAAAAAATAAAAACTAATTCTCAATAAAATCATAAATGACTAATATATAGTAATTTAAAATGTATAGATTTATGAATTTACGAGCATGAATTCATAAATCTATAAAGTATTTGTTTGTTTAATCATACAATCTTACTGCAACTTTGCTTCAACAAAAACACAAATGTTTATTTTTTTGTATGTGTACAGTACAAAAGTATAAATATGAAGCGCTGATCAGCAAAAAACCCATGTCGGGGATTATATGACAAAACAAATTACTAAATTTAAAATTTTAACAACATGAAAAAGTTGACAGGAATGAAGAAAAGTTTTTCTTCATTAGAAAACAAAAAATTATCAGATTTAAAATCTATCGTTGGAGGTAGTGGCAGCACTTATTCCATCAAATGTAATCTAGTAAATGGTGAAGGTTGCACAGATCAAGATCATTATAATGATGATGGATCATACAAAAGGAGAGCTTGGCTTTGTTTTGATGTAGCTGAACTATCTAACGATATTAATTAAAAAATGGAGAGAGAGTATTCTCTCTCCTTATTTTTTGAAAAATATTAAAAATAGAGAAGCACTATTTTAGTTCAACCCAAAATTTTAATTATGAAAATTTTAAATCTCTTTTGTTGCATTTTCTTACTATTAATAGCTTCTGCATTTTTTAAAGCACAGCACTCTAGCTTTATATATGAATTAAATTGTAAACCTATGAATGATAGTTTAAAAAATGAGAAAATTATTTTCTATTTAGATATTAAGAACAAAGAATCTTTATTTCGTTCTGATAAATTCCGTTATTCTGATTCGTTAAGAGTAAAAAGGGGTTTTGGAAACGGATTAGATATGGAATATAACAATAAACAAATATATATTTATAAAAAAACGGAAAGCAATGAGGTTTTAAAATATGTATTTGTTCCTTTAGTTTTGACCATATATGCAATTACAATTGATGAAAAATTAAATTGGTTAATTTTAGAAGAGAAAAAGAAAATAGGTAATTATAATTGTCAAAAGGCAGAAGTAAATTATGGTGACAGAAAATGGACTGCTTGGTTTACAAATGAAATTCCCTTACAAGAAGGACCATATGTTTTTCGGGGATTACCTGGTCTTATTGTGAAAATATTTGACGAAAAATTTAATTATGATTTTGAGTTAAATCAAATAATAGATTTTAAATGGGATGGACTATATGCTGAAAAATTTCAAAAAAAAATTAGCTGGGAAGATTTTCAAAAACTTCAAAAAAATTTTTACGACAACCCATTCGCTATGATTAATAAATCTGAAATAACAAGTTATGATGAGGGTGGAAATACAATAAAAACAAATTTTAAAGAAATGAAAGAAAGTACCCAAAAAAGAATCCGAGCAAAAAATAATCCTATCGAATTGAATCATAAAGTAGAATTTAAATAGTAATGATACTGATTATTTCAAATAATAATGACGGTACTACCATACAAGTGATGAGGTGGCTGTCAAAAATTAATAAAGAATTTATTTGTATAAGAGAAGACAGTGTTTTTGAGGTTAAGGCTCACAACAAAAGATTATATATTGAAAGTCATAATTCTCAATTTTTTCTTGATGAAATCACCAGCGTTTGGTATAGAAGGGGAGGATTAAGATTTAAACGTCATCAATACGAAAACCCTTCAATAAATATGCATATGAATGAAGCCCAGCATTGGCTTGAGGATTATGTAATTCAAACATTAGAATCTAAAAAACATATTAATAAGCAAAGCAATAGCCATGTTAATAAACTTCTCGTATTAGAACAAGCTCAAAACGTAGGTTTAGATGTTCCTGAATTTTATTTAGCAGAAAATACAGATAATGTAATTTTAGAAAAAACCATTACAAAGTCTATTACAGGAAATGTTATAATAGAGTCTCTGAATAAAGATTTAGGTGGTATTATGTACACTAAAGTATTAGAAACAGCAGAAAAAGAAGATTTTTTTATTACATTTTTTCAGGAAAAAATTGAAAAAGATTTCGAAATTCGAAGTTTTTACTTGGACGGAAAAATATTTTCTATGGCAATTTTTTCTCAAAATGATGATCAAACCAAAACAGATTTTCGCAAATACAATATTGAAAAACCCAACAGAAATGTACGTTACAATCTTCCAGAAGAAATAGAAGAAAAAATACATATGTTGATGCAAAATTTAGATCTCAATTGTGGTTCACTGGATTTTATGAAAAGTGGTAATAATTATTATTTTTTGGAAGTTAATCCTATAGGACAGTTCGGAAATGTATCAGCAGATTGTAATTATTCGTTAGAAAAAGAAATAGCAGAATATCTATAAAGTTTTTGGGTTTCTCAAACATATTTTTAAAGTAAATTATTTTATTAGTAATGAAAGACATATTTAAAGAAAAAAACAAATTACCACTTACATTCAAGTATATCGAAACCTTCAATAAGAAAAGTTCTAAAAAAAACGAAACAGAAGAAATAATTTATTTTATAAGATGTGAAAAATATCAGACTGATTATTATGTCAGAGAAAAACCTTCAAAACCTCTAGTAAGAATGTTATGAGATATTTTAATTTATTCAGTAATATTTTAATCACTAAAGGAGCAAGTAGGATTCTTATTTCTGATCTGCAAAGAAATGTCTCAGAATTATATTCTTTGGAATTAAACGAAATCATAGAAGAACTCAAGATCAACGCAATTGAGACCGTTTTATCCTTCTACGATGATGAATCCAAACCAATGATTCAAGAATATATAGATTTTCTGCTGTTAAAGGAATATGGTTTTATCACCAAAAGCGATTGGGACAAAAACTTTCCACCATTTTCTTATGAGTTTCAAGATTACAATGTTTTATCAAATCTGTTTGTGGAATTAGATAATCTATCTACTCTCCATCAAATAAAAAATCCTGTAGAAAATTTAGAAATTAAGCACTTGGTTTTTTATTGTAAAAGAAATCTTTCACTCAATGAATTTGCACAAATTGACGATCTTTTTAAAAATTCTACGGTAGAAAGTATTGAAATATTTTCACGTTTCAATAAATGTATTGATGAGGATTTTATTCAAAATATTAGCAATAAAACTTCGAGAATATATAGTTTGGTATTTTACGACTGTAGCAATGAAATCAAAATGGAAGATCATTTTAGGTTTACCGTAAACTTTACTCAGCAGGAATTGAAAATATCTTCATGTGGAAAGGTGAATTTAGATTATTTCAGCACCAATCTTCCGAAAATTTTAGAAGCAATAAATCATAATTCATGTCTCCACAAAAAAATTTCAATAGATTCTGAAGGTAATATTAGAAACTGTCCTTCGATGCCCCAAAGCTTTGGCAATATAAAAGACACAACCTTAGAGGAAGCGTTAGATCACAAAGATTTCAAAAAATATTGGAATCTTACCAAAGACAAAATAGAAGTTTGCAAAGATTGTGAGTTTCGTTATATTTGTACAGATTGCAGAGCTTATACTGAAAGAACCCATGAAAATAAAGAGGGATTAGACATTTCAAAGCCTTTAAAATGTGGCTATAATCCTTACACCGGAGAATGGGAAGGATGGAGTACCAACCCTCTTAAAGAGAAGGCGATAAAGTATTATGGTATGCAAGAGTTAGTTAAGAAAAATTAAATCACAATTAATTGGCAAAAAAATTCCCCTTTTACCTTCAACCCGATTCCAAAGATTGTGGTCCCACATGTCTCAGAATAGTCAGTAAACATTACGGAAAAAGCATTTCGTTGCAGCAGATCCGTAATCTTTCCGAAACAACAAGAGAAGGAAGCAGTTTGCTTGGTTTGAGTGATGCTGCTGAAGATTTGGGCTTCCGTTCTTTGGGAGTGCAGATCGATTTTAATACATTGGCTGAAGAAGTTCCTTTCCCGTGTATCGTACACTGGAACAAAAATCATTTTGTAGTCGTTTACAAAATCGATAAAAAAAATCTGGTCTACGTTTCTGATCCGAGCTATGGTTTAATAACTTACACAAGAGAAGAATTTATCAAACGATGGATTGGCGAAAATGCCAATGAAAATACAGAAGAGGGAATTGTTTTGATTCTCGAAACTACTCCGGCGTTTTTTCAAACGGAATTTGACGACCAGGAAAGTAAAGCCAGTTTTTCTTTTCTTTCAAAATATTTACTGAAATATAAATCGTTGATTGTTCAGTTGGCGATCGGTTTGCTGGCAGGAAGTTTACTGTCGCTTATTCTGCCTTTCCTCACGCAAAGTATTGTGGATGTGGGGATTCAGAATCAGGATCTGAATTTTATCTATTTGGTTTTATTGGCTCAGGTGATGCTTTTTTTTGGCAGAATGGGAATTGAAGTCATCCGAAGCTGGATTTTGCTTCACCTTTCTACCCGAATCAATATCTCGATTATCTCAGATTTCTTTATTAAATTGATGAAGCTTCCCATCAGTTTCTTTGATACAAGAATGACGGGAGACATCATGCAGAGAATCAATGATCACCACAGAATTGAGCAGTTGTTGACGAATTCTTCTTTAAATACACTGTTTTCATTAGTCAATTTGATTATTTTCAGCATCGTTTTACTGTTTTATGATTACAGATTATTTGTTGTTTATCTGGTCGGAGCGATTTTGTATATCGGATGGATCACTTTTTTTCTCGGAAAACGAAAAGAACTCGATTATAAAAGATTTTCACAGGTTTCGCAAGAGCAAAGCAAGGTCATTGAATTGATCAACGGAATGCAGGAAATCAAAATGCACAACGCCGAAAAACAAAAACGTTGGGATTGGGAATTTCTACAAGTCAAATTATTTAAACTGAGAATAAAATCTCTTTCACTTGAGCAATGGCAGTCTGTCGGCGGAAACTTTATCAATCAGATGAAAGATATTCTGGTGAGTTTTCTTTCTGCCAAATTGGTTTTGGAAGGAAATCTTACTTTGGGGATGATGCTTTCTGTTCAGTACATTATCGGACAATTAAACAGTCCGCTTTTACAACTAATAGATTTCATCAAGCAAACTCAGGATGCTAAAATTTCTTTGGAAAGATTGGGCGAAATTCACGATAAGGAAGATGAGGAAAATAAGGACGAGCAATATGCTACCGAAGTTCCGGAAAAAGATATTGAAATCAGCAATATGTCTTTCAGATACATCGGTTCGGATGTTCCGGTTTTTGAAAATTTAAGTTTAAATATTCCTTACCAAAAAACAACAGCAATCGTCGGAGCCAGCGGAAGCGGAAAAACGACGCTTTTAAAATTATTAATGAAATTTTATGAACCCAACGAGGGCGAAATAAAAATTGGGAATACCCAGATGAAAAACATTTCACCAAGATTCTGGAGAGATCAATGCGGTGTTGTGATGCAGGAAGGTTATGTTTTTAACGACACGATTGCCAATAATATTGCTGTAGGTGAAGATTATGTAGATAAAACAAAACTGAGAAAAGCAGTAGAAATTGCCAATATCAAAGAGTTTATTGAAGGATTGCCTTTAAGCTACAACACAAAAATCGGAAACGAAGGATTGGGCGTAAGTGGCGGACAAAAACAAAGATTGTTCATCGCAAGAGCAGTTTATAAATCTCCGGAATATATTTTCTTTGATGAAGCAACAAGTGCTTTGGATGCGAATAATGAGAAAGTAATCATGGAAAATCTGGAACAGTTTTTCGAAGGAAAAACGGCAATTGTAATTGCCCACAGGTTATCAACCGTAAAACATGCCGACAAAATTATCGTTTTAGATAAAGGTAAAGTTGTGGAAGAGGGAAATCATGCGGAATTGGTATCTTTAAAAGGTGAATATTACAGACTCGTTAAAAATCAGTTAGAACTAGGTAGTTAGTTAGTATTTAGTAAGAGCCTGTTTAAAAATTAAATTAGAAAAATTCGTAATGGGTTTATGTTGAGAAAATAATGATTTAATAAATTGATTGTCAGTTGTTTATGTTGTTTATTTTTCGTAACTTGTTGGTGTCGAATCAATTAAGTCACATGAGAAACTATCCCACAAACGTTACTGACAATCAATGGCAATTTATTAAAAATACTTTAGAATTAGGTAATCGAAAACGCAAATATAACCTTAGAATCATTTGGAATGCCATTTTGTATTTGGTAAAAACGGGTTGCCAGTGGCGGATGCTTCCCAATGATTTCCCAAAATGGCAATTGGTTTACTTTTATTATTCAAAATGGGCAAATTTGGAGATTTTCGATTTATTATTGTCAAAATTGAGAGAGAAAGTACGAAGAAACAGAGGTCAGAAAGCTCAGGCCAGTTTAGGAATTATGGATAGCCAAAGCGTTCGTTGGGGAAATAACCGTTCACTCAATGGCTTTGACGGAGGTAAAAAAGTAAAAGGAATCAAAAGACACGTGGTGGTTGATAAAAACGGGTTTTTGTTAGCTGTAATGGTAAGTGTGGCCAATGTTCATGACAGTAAAGCGGCATTGTTGCTTATGAAAACACTGCAATATTTACTGATTCCGCTTGAGGTAATCCTGGCGGATGGAGGCTACAGAGGAGAGATTATTGAGGAAATAAGAATTAAGTTTAATTATATCATTCAAATCGTTATGCGGAGTGACAAAAAAGAAAAAGGGTTTGAGCCAATTCAAAAACGATGGATTATAGAGCGCACTTTTTCCTGGTTTGATAACGACAGAATATTATGCAGAAACTATGAACTCCTGATGGAGTCTTCTGAAAATATGGTCAAATTATCAGCTATAAAATTATTACTCAATAAAATTTAAACAGGCTCTAAGTAGAAATTAGTATTTTCATTTCTACATAATTGATAATAATTTCTATTATTGACGAAATGAAAGAAGATAATATACTACATATTAAGTCCAAAAAATTTGCAATACGTATTATTCATTGTTACAAATTCTTGGCTGATAATAAAAAAGAGTTTGTTCTGTCGAAACAGCTTTTAAGAAGCGGAACTGCTATTGGGGCACTCATTGCAGAAAGTAAGTTTGCACAAAGTGATAAGGATTTTTTAAACAAATTATATATTGCATTAAAAGAAGCAAATGAAACCTTATATTGGCTTGATCTTTTAAATGAAACCAGCTTTTTATCACCAGAAGAATTTTCCTCCATTTCAAAAGACGCTACAGAATTGCTTAAATTATTGATCTCTATAACAAAAACATTAAAATCAAAATAAGTTGATTAGTTAGTATTTAGCAATTAGTGTTTAGAAATTAATTAACCACTACTTAACTGCTAATTCCTAACTGCTAATTCCTAATTACAATGAAGGACATTTTAGACAATATAGAACTCCGCTCAGAAAGCGTTCAGGATATTCTCACAGATCCGCCACATTGGATGTTCCGATGGGGGAATACGATTATATTACTCATATTATTGCTTATTCTTGCGATGAGTTACATTATCAAATACCCGGAATTTGTTCCGGCGCCAATTATTGTGACCTCGCAAAATCCACCTGAAAAAATCGAGGCCAGAAGCAGTTCGAAAATCGAAAAAATATTCATCAAAGATCATCAGAAAGTAAAAAAAGGCGACGTTTTGTTGATTTTGCAGTCTACTGCACATTATCAAGACGTTTTAAAGTTGAAAAAAATAGTAGATTCTATTGCTTCAGATCAGTTGCTTTCTTTTCCCGTGAATGAAGCTTCCCATTATAAACTGGGCGAACTTCAGGGTGATTATAACAGTTTTGCGAAAGCTTTTCAGGATGAGAATTTATTTACAAGACTGCAGCCTTATGCTCCGGAAAACCTCGCTGCCAATCAAAGTCTTTCAGAATCACGAGGCAGAATTACTAATTTAAGACAGCAGAGAAATCTCGAAGCTGCAAAAACTGAACTTACACGCAAGAACTATCAAAGATCACAAGAACTGTTCAACCAAGGAGTAATCGCTGCGGTAGAATTGGAAGGTGAAAAACTGAAATATCTTCAGGCTCAGCAGAATTTAGAAAACATCAGTATTTCTTTATCTCAAATGCAGGAAAGCATTTCGAATCTCAACAAAACAAAAAGTGGAACGGCGATTAATACAGAAAAAGATAAGATTACCTATTCGTCTCAGACTCTGCAACTTTTTGAGCAGCTTAGAAAATCTCTTAAACAATGGGAGCAAACCTATCTCATTATTTCTTCTACCGACGGAATGGCGAGTTTTCAGCAGTTTTATGGTGAAAATCAATTCGTAAAAGCAGGAGATCCGATTGTTTCAATTTTACCTGACCATACAGAGCAGTTGGTTGGAAGAATGTCTGTGCCGACAGCAAATTCGGGGAAAATTATTCCGGGGGAAAAGGTTTTAATTAAATTAGATAATTACCGTTTCCAGGAATACGGAATCATCGAAGGGAGAGTACAAAACATCTCTTTGATTCCTGATGATAAAGGAAATTATTATGTCGATGTGGTTCTGCCAAAAGGTTTAAAAACGTCTTACAATAAAACCCTAAAGTTTGATAAAGAGTTGCGAGGAAATGCCGAAATTGTAACGCAGGATCTAAGGTTGATCGAAAGGTTTTTCTATCAGATCAGAAAATTGCTGGGATATCAATCATAAATTCAATTTATAAATCTAATTCAACTTAAAAAAAATCTGTGAAAATCTGTGAAATCTGTGGGAAGAATTACTCTCCATGGATCTCACAGCTGATACTTAAAAATAAAAACCGAACTAAAAAGTCCGGTTTCAAAATTATTTTTTAATCAATCCCAATTCTATTAATCGTTCATGTAAGAATTCTCCTGCAGTGGTATCTTCGTACAATTTAGGATGACTTTCATCTACACAATTTTCTAAAGCATTTAGTGACATTTCGCTTACAGGATGCATAAAGAAAGGGATAGAATATCTTGAAGTTCCCCACAATTCTCTCGGTGGATTAACCACTCTGTGAATCGTAGATTTCAGCTTATTATTGGTGTGTCTCGAAAGCATATCTCCGACGTTAATCATCAGTTCGTCCGGTTCTGCAATCGCATCAATCCATTCTCCTTTATGATTCTGAACCTGAAGCCCTTTTCCCTGAGAACCCATCAAGAGAGTAATTAAGTTGATGTCTCCGTGAGCAGCAGCTCTTACCGCATCATCAGGCTCCTGAGTGATTGGCGGATAATGAATGGGTCTCAAAATAGAATTTCCTTCAGCGATTTTATCATCAAAGTAAAACTCATCAAGACCAAGATATAAAGCCAAAGCTTTCAAAACATATTTTCCTGTTTTTTCAAGCATCTGGTAAGTTTCTTTACCTACTTTATTAAATTTTGGAAGTTCGTCTACGATCACATTGTCAGGGTATTGGCTTTTGTATTTTGAGTCATCCGAAACGTATTGTCCAAAATGCCAAAACTCTTTCAAATCACCTTTTTTAAACCCTTTTGCAGTTTCTTTTCCGAAACCTACATAACCTCTCTGTCCGCCGATTCCGGGGATCTCATACTTTTGTTTGGTTTCTGTTGGGAGTTCGAAGAAGTTTTTTACTTCTCCATAAAGATCATCTACGAGTTGGTCATTGAGGAAATGCCCTTTTAAGGCAACAAAACCAATTTCTTCGTAAGCTTTTCCGATTTCATTTACAAATTTCTGTTTGCGTTCCGGGTCACCCGAAAGGAAATCACGCAGGTCTACACTAGGTATTTTATCCATTTTATAGAAATTTTACGTGGGGCTAATTTACAGATTTTTTGTTAACAAAAATGTCTCTAATAAAGTGTATATTGTCAAACCTCACAGGTTTTCAAAACCTGTGAGGTTTAAACTCCAGACTCTCCAGACTTCGGAGAGAGTTCTTTATATCTGAATGTGAACTTTAAAAGCTACTAATGATTTATATTAGAAATAATGATGATATTAAAATACTGTTTAAATATACAATTAACCATCTTAATCAATTGTCTATTAAGCATGAATTTACTGAATTTCCTTCCGGCACAATAATGTTAGACATTTGGCATAAAGAAAAATTTTTTGTCATTCAATTCGAAGATTTTATTGGAGTTTCAGAAATAAGCAATGATAACATTAGTTTTGATACTAATCCTGATGAAAGATTTTTTGATGGATTTCATTACAAACAAAAATTAGAGAGCTTGTTTTTAGATGAGCCTTGAGAAGGCTTTTTCCGAATGGCGTATTGATTAAACTGTGTCCGAAATTCTTCTGAGAACAGATTAAATTTAAACAGCTTCCAAATCATTTTACAATTTAGCATTTATACATTAAATTTGCATCATGAAAAAATATTCCTCCAAGAGAAGTATTCAGGTACTTGCCAATCTTTTTCAGCAATACAATATTTTAGACGTTGTCATATCTCCGGGATCACGAAATGCTCCTCTGGCGATTCATTTTTCGGAAATGGATGATTTCAACTGTTTCAGTATCGTTGATGAAAGAAGTGCAGCCTTTGTCGCTCTTGGAATGGCAATGAGTGAGAAAAGACCGGTTGCAATTACCTGTACGAGCGGTTCTGCAGCGGCAAACTATTATCCTGCAGTGACTGAAGCTTTTTATTCAAACATTCCGATGTTGATTTTGACGGCAGACCGACCGACTGATTATGTTGACTTGTTTGACGGACAAACCATAAGACAAAACAACCTTTTTCATCAGCATTCTTACGGTGATTTTCAATTGGTGGAAGACAGTAAAGATGATGCGGAAAACATCAATTCAGATATCATAAAAAAAGCAATCGAGCTTTGTTTTGAAAAGCAAGGTCCGGTTCACATCAATATTCCTTTGGAAGAACCTTTGTACGAATTGGTTTCAGAACTTCCTACTTTTCCTCAAGTAGAAAAAACAATTAAGAAAAAAGAATACGAAATTCCATCCAACTTAGTGGCAGATTGGAATACTTCACAGAGAATCATGATTTTGGTCGGCACAAAAGATTACAGCCCGGAACTTGAAAATCAATTGACGCAATTGGTTAAAAATCATTCAGTTGTGGTTTTAAGTGAGGCGAATTCAAATTTATATCACGAAAAGTTTTTCAGACATATCGACCGTTACATTTTTGTCTTTACAGAAGAGGATTTTAAAACGTATGCTCCGGATTTATTGATTACTGTTGGGCAAAATGTGGTTTCAAAAAAAGTAAAACAGTTCCTAAGAAATGCACATCCGAAACAGCACTGGCATTTGGATGAGGTTTGGCAACCCGATACGTATTTTGCTTTAACGCAGAAACTAGAGATTAAACCAGAGCTTTTGTTTTCTAAGTTATTAAATTTCATCAACTTAGAGCCAAGGCCTTATTACAATCTTTGGGATGTTCTACGAGACAAAAAAGATAAAAAGCATAAAGATTTTTTAAATTTAACAGAGTTTTCAGATTTTTATTTCTTTAATAAAGCATCGCAAAGTATTCCTGATAATTACAATATTCATTTCAGCAACTCATCGGCAATTCGTTATGCGCAGTTGTTCGATTTTGGAAAAAGAAAAATGTATTGCAACCGCGGAACGAGCGGGATCGACGGTTCGACTTCTACAGCAATGGGTTTTGCCATCAAAAATTCAAATCCGACTTTGTTGATTACGGGAGATTTGAGCTTTTTCTATGATATCAATGGACTTTGGAATCAATATATTCCGCCGTTTACAAGAATTATTATTTTTAATAATGGGGAAGGAAATATCTTTAAAATCATTCCCGGACCTGGAAATGCCAACTCAAATACCGTTGACGAATTTATCGCAACGAAACATCATAAAAATGCTGAATTTTTAGCTAAACATTTCGGTTTTTCTTATGTGAAAGTAGATGATGACGGAACTTTAGACCGTGTTTTTGATAATTTCTTTAAACCTGATGTACAGCCTAAAATAATGGAAGTCAATACCCAAGGGAAGACTAATGCGGATACGCAGAAGGCTTATTTTAATTTCTTAAAAGAAAGCTAAGAAATATTGAATCATTAAGGAAAGTTAAGCAGGTAAGAAAGGGGTAAGAGAAATCTATAGATATTTTAAGCATGAGTACTTATAGCGAAGCAGATCTTAATAGTAAAAAAGCAGATTTATTTAATTATAAATCTGCTTAATTCGTTTAATCTGTGAGAATATATTCAAATTTACATATCCAAATAATCATCATTTCCCGGAAGATTGGTAATCTTCGAAATCGGATAAATGAACATATCGTCAAAGTCATTCAGTGCATTAATCAATTGAAAATGTGAGAATTCCTTGATGTTCTGTAATGTGATTTCTGCTTCTTTGATTTTCTTTTTCTTTAAAAGATATTGTCTTTGAACTCCGTTTAAAAGATAAGTGGACGGCGTAAACCATTCTTTCCCTTTTTGAAATAAAAGGTTGGAAAAAGAAGTATCAGTGATGTGATTATTTTTTACAATGATAATTTCCTCAGCTTTAGATTTTGTCTTCATTTTCTCCAATTCTTTACGGTCTTCAAACTTAAAAGAATAGTCGTAGATGTTATTTTCCACCAATTGAAAATCCTGTATTTCCGGAATTGCATAAGGAATCATCATGGTTCTGAATTTTTTATCCAGATCATAAGTCAGTCTTAGTTTGTAAAGGCCATCTTCATCATGATTCAGGTTTTTAAATATTTTTTCCAAATCAATAGAACCCTCTTTCCCGAAATGGACAAAAGTATCGTTGACTCGTTTTTGGTGAAATTCCAGCAGGAACAATTCCTGATCTTCTACTTTAATGCTTTCAATGAATTGGGACATAGATCTTATTTTTCATTTCTTGGTACTCGTCTTCTAATTTGCTCATGTGCGTGATGCCGCCGCCGCTTTTGAAATACAGTTGATCGCCTTCTTTTTCGATAAAACGAATCATTACGCAACTATCCAGGTTTTCACCATCAAACCAACCACAAACTCCCGTGTAAAAACCTCTGTCAAAGCCTTCCGCTTCTAAAATGATTTCTAAAGTTTTGGGTTTGGGCGCACCTAAAATTGATCCTGCTGGCAAAAGTTTTTGCATGATGCTTCCCACTTTACCTATATATTCTGGTTTCAGATTTCCTGAAATTTCCGAACTCATCGCAAAAAGATCTTTTTGATGGGTTTTCAAAAAATCAATGTACTGAAATTTATCAACTTTCACATTATCTGCTACCATACTGAGATCATTTCTAAGCAAATCGACAACGGTGTAATGTTCGGCTTTTTCCTTTTTATCGTTCTTCAAAACTTCTGCGGCATTCTCCAAAGATGCATCAATCGTACCTTTCATCGGATAAGTGAAGATTTTATCACTGATTATTTTGACGAAAGTTTCAGGAGAAAAAAATACAAAAAAATCTTTATATAAAACCTTGTATTTTGCCTGAGAATGATGAAAAATTTCTTCTAAACTCAGATTGGTTTCAATTTTTGTTTTTCGGGTATAATTGGTAAGGTAAGAATTTCCAAGACGGATATTTTTCTGAACGTGGTCGAAGCCTTTTTGAAAGCTTTGCAGCGATTCGGGAAAAGACTTCCATTCCGTTTTTTTGTTTAATGCTTCCTGTTGTTTGGTGTTGGAAAATGACTGAAAATCAATTAATAAACCATTTTTATCAATTTCTTTCTCCTGGAAGATTTCTACTTTTTCGACGAGAAAATCTATGATAAAGAAAAAGGGAACTTTCTGATGCGAAAGTTCGTCCATTTCAATAAATTTTTGATGATTTGCCGAAAACATTCCGCAAAAGTAGTTATTGATGTTTACTTTTGCACAAAATATTTTCAATGCAGGAGAAATATCCACAAAAACCGGGACTCGATTTTATCTTAAAACAGGCTTTTTATTACTGGAATAAGACTTTGGTATATCAGATGATATTTTCCATTGTTTATTTTGTAGTTTTTCTTTTGGTGTATTTTTATGTTGCAAACCGCTTCGGAGTTTACGACCAATTTTCTGATCTTTTTGGCGAGTATCTACAAGTTGGCCCAAAAGGACTTGAAAATTTAAATAAAGGTTTACAAGCTATTACATCAAGTGAAAATTATGCTTATACAGCATTAGGACTATTTCTTGTTTCAGCATTTTTGTATCCTTTAAACCTTGGTTTTTTTCAGATTTACAGAAAAATTGATTTGAATGAGCAGGTAGAATTATCGGATTTATTTGTAGGATACAACGGATTAAATTTTTTAAGATACACTTCTTATTTCGTTTTTTATTATTTCGTTGCTGAGATGCTAAAAGTAACAATCATTTTGCCGTTGGTTTGGATTATGCTGACACTGTTTATTTCTCCGCTTATGTTCTTCCAGAATAAAACAATTTTTGAGGGAATTTCTTTTGGGTGGAAGGCTTTAAAGACTTTTTTTGTAGAAATTTTTGTGTGCACAATTGTAGCGATACTTTTTAGATATGTGGGTTTCGCATTGTTCTTTGTGGGAATATTATTTACTTTTCCTTTTTGGAATGCGATGATTTATTCACTTTATAAAACCATTTTTACAGAGGAAAGTTAAATTTTAGAATGGTAACAGATTTGTTCTCGAAAAAATTTAAATTTGAGAAACATTAAAAAAAATCTAACCATGTCTGACTTTAACGAATTTGACCAGCAGGGTTCTGCTCCCAACCGAGATACAGGATCTATTATTTCACATGCTTTCGAGATGTATAAAGGGGTTTTTCTTTATGCTCTGGTGGTAATGATTATCTACATCATAGGAGATTCCATCATAAAATCTATTTCTGGGCTTAATTCCTACACGAATTACAGCGATTTTAAAGATTTTGATGAGGATGCTTACAAAGAAATTTTTTTTAATCGTCCAGGAATGACTTTGTATTATTCATTTACAGGTTTGTTCACGATTCTTTTATCTCCACTTTTTGTTGGATTAATTTATATTTCCAATAAATTTAATACAAAAATACCTGTTCAATTTTCAGATTTGTTTATTGGTTATCGTCAAAATTTGGGTAATATTTTATTGTATAGTTTAATTACCAATATCATCCTGACTATTGCAGCAATGATGTGTGTGATTCCTGTATTTTTTGTTTTTCCGTTATTTCTTTTGGGTTATCCTATTCTTTTGTTTGAGAATGCTAATGCGATGGATGCAATTTCAAAAACCTATAATATTGCAAAAGAAAACTACGGTATTTTTCTAGGAACTGGAGTTTTAGCAGGTCTGATTTCTATTTCTGGAATATTACTGTGCTGTTTTGGTCTGATTTTTACTTATCCATTTATTTACATCGCCATGTACTCTGTGTACTGCGCATATCTCGGTAAACCAAGACAAATAACTTACAAATAATGTCACACAACGAAAAACAAATCAGCAGTGTTGTTATCAAGCAAATTGCTCTGCTTGCTATTATTCTGATTTTAACAGCGTTAATCTGTTTTAATCTTGCACTTTTTATCCCTGCGGTTTTGGGTGCAATTACCATTTACGTAGTCTGCCGTAAATATAATTTTTATCTTCAGGAAGAGCGAAAATGGAAACCCTGGGCATCGTCATTGCTTTTGATGTTTGCAAGTTTGATTATTATCATTCTTCCAATTTATTTCATAGCCGATCTTTTGATAGAAAAGCTTGGAAATGCGCAGGTTTATATGCAGAAATTCAATGTTTTTGTAGACAAGATTCATGATTTTGTTTATAAGAAAACCAATATTGACCTACTGAGTAAAGAAAATATGACCAAGGTGAAAGATACCGCAGGCCGTTTTTCGACAACAGCTTTGAGCGGTACTTTCAATACGCTTACTGTTGTGATGTCAATGTATTTCATACTTTATTTCATGTTTGAAAAGCCGAGATTATTTGAAAGAATTTTGGCTTCAGCCGCACCTTTAAAGAGAGCAAACGTATCTTTAATCGGTGAAAAGATGAGAAAACTGATCATGGCAAATGCAATCGGAATTCCGGTAGTGGCTTTGGGGCAGGGAATTATCGCTTTGATAGGGTATTTTATCTTTGGAGCACCAAGTCCGATTCTTCTTTTCGCTTTAACGGCTGCAGGATCTATGATTCCGATAGTGGGTGCAGCAATAGTATATGTTCCGATCTGTATTTTTATGATTGCGGAAGGTCAGATGGGGCCTGGTCTTGGTTTGGCGGCCTATTGTTTGATTGTTGTGGGATTAACGGATAATATTCTCCGTTTTACTTTGCTGAAAAGACTTGAAGATATTCATCCACTAAATACCGTTTTCGGAATTATTATGGGAATGAAGCTATTTGGGTTTATGGGGCTAGTTTTCGGGCCCATTCTCGTATCTTTTACTCTTTTGCTGATTCAGGTTTACAGAAATGAATTTTCGGATGATGATACACCGGAACTTGAACTGTCGAGTAAAGGAAATAATGAAGATTTGGAAAATAAAATTGATTTAATAGTTTAAAAAATGGAGCAGGGAATAAATCCTGAAATTTTACAGGAGATTTGTGTCGTAAAAATGCCTTTCGGAAAATATCAAAACACTATTCTGGCTGATTTACCGATAAGCTATTTAGAATGGTTTAACAGGCAAGGAATGCCAAAAGGAAAATTGGGAATGCAGTTGGCGACCATTTATGAGATAAAATTAAATGGTTTAATGGATTTGCTCACGCCTCTTCGTGTTGGAAAAGTGGAATATGAGAAGCCAAAGACGAAGATTTATAAGTTTTAACGATAGATTAAATATAGTATTTCGGCGGCTCCCAAAGGGAGCCGCCGAAATACTATATTTATTTAAAATTAACCTTTCAAAGCTGCAATTTCATCTCTCAACTGTGCTGCTTTTATGAAGTCTAAATTTTTTGCAGCGCTTTCCATTTCTTTTTGCTTTTGAGCAACTAATTTTTCTACATCTTCTGTTGCATAGGTTGCTTTTACATCGGCAACTTTCTGCAAAATCTGTTTTTGGGTATATTTTTCGTCCGGGAAGTCTTTGCTTCTTCCCACAAGATTTTCAGAAATCTTTTTATTTAAGGCCATTGGGACTTTACCGTGTTCAAGATTGTAAGCCATCTGTTTTTCACGACGGTATTCGGTTTCATCAAGAGTTGCCTGCATTGATTTGGTAATCTTATCTGCATATAAAATGGCTCTTCCATTAAGGTTTCTTGCCGCACGACCAACCGTCTGAATCATTGATCTTCTGCTTCTTAGCATCCCTTCTTTGTCGGCATCAAGAATTGCCACCAATGATACTTCAGGTAAATCTAAACCTTCTCTCAATAAATTTACCCCAATTAAAACATCAAAAACTCCCAGACGTAAATCCTGCATGATCTGAATACGCTCTAATGTTTCAACATCCGAGTGAATATATCTCGTTCTGATTCCGAATTTTGTGAAATATTTGGTCAGCTCTTCAGCCATTTTTTTGGTTAAAGTAGTCACCAAAACCCTTTCGTCAATTTCAGCTCTTTTTCTGATTTCTTCCATTAAATCATCAATCTGATTTAAAGATGGACGAATTTCAATAATCGGATCTAAAAGTCCTGTCGGACGGATGATTTGCTCGATATATTCTCCACCCGTTTTTTCCAGTTCATAATCAGCCGGAGTTGCAGAAACATAGATGACCTGATTTTGAATGGCCTCAAATTCCTCAAACTTCAAAGGACGGTTATCCATAGCAGCAGGAAGACGGAATCCGTATTCCACCAAAGCTTCTTTACGGCTTCTGTCGCCACCGTACATTGCATGAACCTGTGGAACGGTAACGTGGCTTTCATCAATCACCATCAGATAGTCTTTAGGGAAATAATCTAAAAGACAGAAAGGTCTTGAGCCGGGCAATCTTCCGTCAAGATAACGCGAATAGTTCTCGATTCCGGAACAGTAGCCCAGTTCCTTAATCATTTCAAGATCAAGCTCTGTTCTTTCCTGAAGTCTTTTTGATTCTAATGGCTTTCCGATTTCAGAGAAAAAGTCGACTTGTTTTACCATGTCGTCCTGAATATTTCTGATAGCACCATTTAAAGTTTCTTTTGAAGTCACAAAAAGATTCGCAGGGTAAATTTGAATCTGATCAAAATTGGCAGTTGTATTCCCTGAAACGGGATCAAAACTCTGGATTTTTTCAATTTCATCTCCAAAAAACTGAATTCTCACCCCATTATCTGCATACGCAGGGAAAATATCTACCACATCACCTTTTACACGAAACGTACCTCTTGAGAAGTCTGCTAATGTTCTGGAATATAAAGCATTAACCAAAGAGTGAAGTAATGCGGTTCGTGTAGTTTTCTCACCAATTTCAAGCGAAATCAAAGACTTGTGAAACTCGGCAGGATTTCCGACACCGTAAATGCATGATACTGAGGCAACAATCAACACATCTCTTCTTCCTGAAAGCAGGCTTGCAATCGCTGAAAGTCGTAGTTTTTCTACTTCTTCGTTGATGCTCAAATCTTTTTCAATATAAGTTCCTGAGCTTGCGATATAAGCTTCTGGTTGATAATAATCGTAGTAACTCACAAAATATTCGACAGCATTTTCGGGGAAGAATTCTTTAAATTCCATGAAAAGCTGAGCTGCTAAGGTTTTATTGTGCGCTAAAACTAGAGTAGGTTTTTGGGTATTATGAATAACATTGGCAACGGTAAATGTTTTCCCGGAGCCTGTCACCCCGAGTAAAGTTTGATATTTTTCACCGATTTCCAAACCTTCAGTTAGTTTTTCAATGGCTGTGGGTTGGTCTCCGGTTGGTTTATATTCTGATTGAAGCGTAAATTTCATCTGAGGATATTTATTTTTTTATTTGGTAAGATGGAACACCTTACCAATACGGCCTTTCAAAGATAATTTTATCAAGGCGTTTCATACATCAAATTTATGAAATAAAAAAGAGTCCTAAAGATGTGTGAACTCATAAATGTTTTTAAAGTTTTACTCAAAAAAATATCATTGAGAATAAGCGAAGAGTTACTCTTTTCAACCTTTCTTAATTTTGAACCTTCATGATCATAAATGTGAAGGTTTTATATGATTTATTAAAAAAAACAAAAAACCGCAAAGCACTAACTTTACGGTAAGATTTCACATCAATGGTGAAAATTTATAATTTATTGTGCTTTTTTAAATGTTTCAAACTTCATGGTCAATGGAAGTTGAAATCTATATGCCACATTGTTGTCGTCTTTAGTGGCGGGTTTCCATGTTATATTTTCATTGGCAAGTTTTACGGCTCTAATTGCTTCAGTGTTAAAAATCTCGTTATTGCCGGTAGATCTTATGTTTGAAACTTCACCTTTTTCATTAATTGTAAAAGTAATATTTGATTTTACTATCCCTTCATCACCTTTAAAAGCTGCACCATTAAATGTACTTGAAACCTTCTGTCTCATTGCATTGATTCCACCCGGATATTCCGGAAGTGTAGAAACTTCTTGTTTCTGATTAATTTCTGAAGTAGCATTACCAGTCTTTGCACTTTGTATATCTGAATCAGAAAATTGATTTTTCTTTTCTACTAATTTTGTTTCTATGTTTTTTTTAGGTGAAATTGTGTCTTTCTCTAATTTTTTTCTACTGACTGGTGGAGAAATTTCATTACTTATAAATCCCAAGACTGATTTTTTTTCTTCAACGTGTTTTTTGAAGTATTCATTCGTCATTAAGGTTACGAAAGATTCAGAAATGTCATTATTAATTGAAACATAAGAAAAATCTGAGCTTTTATATTTTTTCAACTCTGAATTCCTTGTTTCATTACCATCAATAAATAAGAAATATTTTTGGTCATTCGAAAAATCGCTTAGCTGTTTTTCTGTAGGTTCAATTTTTTTGTAGTTTGAGAAGTTTAAAAATAAAAAAGGTTGTTCTTCTTGTTGTCGATTACTTAATTTAGGATAAAGCTCAGAAAGTCTTTCTAAATCTTTTTCAGAAATTGTTTTTTCAAATTCTGCATATTCTTTATTATCTAATAATTTTGAGTATTTACTTAATATTTGCTTAAACTCTACATAAGGATTTTCAGAAAATATGCTGTTTCTAATTAAACTTTCCGATGATGGATTATTTGCGTACACTCTTTCCGCAAAAAGCAAAGCCAAAGCTGCAAATGCAGGAATTGCCATAAACTTTTTTGCCTCTGCAAATTTCGAATTTCTTTTGGTCATCATAATAAATCTTTTTTTGGTGTTATTGAAATTGAATTGGTGTGTTAACTGTAAATTTTGCTGTTTCAGAGCCTCATTCAGAATAAGTTCCTGATAGTTTTTAATGTTTTCGTTTTGATTAATTACTTCTTCATCAGCAATAAATTCATGGTTGGTAATCATCACATTTTTATACAAATAAATAATAGGATTGAACCACGAAAAAGCCTTTACAACTTCGATAAATAATACATCGAATGAATGATTTTGTTTTACATGAATTTCCTCGTGAAGAAATATTCTTTCGTCAATTTTTTTATCCTTAAAATATTTTTCTGAAAGATAAATGGTGTTCAAAAAACTAAACGGGGCAATCTCTTTTTCAAGCAGAATCACATTTTGGTTCTGATAAATGATTTTCCGGCCTTTCAGTGTTTTAATTTTTAGTATTGAATACAGCATTTTGGCAATCAGTATTCCTGCAATTGCAAAGTAAATGATGAATAATAATTGAGCGTAATCAAGCGTTTCTGTATTTACTATAGCCGCATCTTGCAAAACCTGTATAGGGATTTCCTGTTCCATCATCAGAGTTGGTTTCTCTTTTACAATTTCTTTGGTTTCAATCGCCACAAAAGGAATTGTGTATGAGAAAATAAGACCTAACAGTAAATAAAAACGGTTGAAAGTAAATGTCTTCTCATTTGCCAGAAATAAGTAGTACAGCCCAAGTACAATTCCGGAACACAGAATTATTTTTAGAATGATCATTTCCATGGCTATTCTTTTATTTCTTTGTCGATAATTTCACGAAGTTCTTTTAACTGCTTTTGACTCAACTTAGTGTTGGAAGTAAAAAACGATGCAAACTGTGTCACGGAGCTGTTAAAAAAACGGTCAATCATAGAAGTCATTTCTTCCTTGAAATATTCACTTTTCGCAACTTTTGGAAAGTATTCTCGTGAATTTCCATATAAGGTGTAACCTACCAAATCTTTATTCTGCATTCTTTTCAGCAATGTTGCTACGGTTGTTGATGCGGGTTTGGGTTCAGGATAAGATTCCAAAATTTCTTTCATGAAAAGTTTTTGTTTTTCCCAAAGCATTTCCATAATCACTTCTTCAGAATCTGTCAGTTTTATTTCTTTCATGTTCTACGTATTTCTATTTCGTTCTACAAATGTAGAATAAAAATTTAATCCTGCAATTTTTTATGGCATTATTTTTACACTCAACTAATTTTAATAGTGTTAAAAACAAATGTTACTTATCAAATAGACAGTTGTTTATAATTAACTATTTCAGAATTCTTTTAAACCAATACCTATCCTATATGAAAAAATTACTCCTACCCATTGTATTACTCTCAGCAACAATGATTGTTTCTTGCCAGGGAAAAGGCAAACGAAGCGAACCTGCAGCAACAGAAGAAAAAGCAAATACCAATTACAAGCCTGCCTTCGAAGGACAAACCCTAATTGCTCCGGTTAAAACATCAACTCCTTATAATGTTGAAGTTCTAACTAAAGATTTAGGCAGGCCGTGGGGAATTATCAATTTACCGGATGGAAATTTTTTAATTACTGAGAAATCAGGCTTTATCAATGTCGTTTCTGCTGATGGAAAACAAATTTCCAAAATTGAAGGATTTCCTAAAGTAGATGATAAAGGACAAGGCGGAATGCTCGACGTAGCTCTGGATCCGGATTTTAAAACAAATCAAATGATTTATTTTGTTTTTTCTGAACCTTTTGGCGATGGAAATCTAACTTCCGTAGCAAAGGGAAAGCTTTCTGCTGATATGAAAAAAATCGAAAATGTAAAGGTGATTTTCCGGGCGACACCTTCTTATGATGGCGATATACATTACGGAAGTCGACTTCAGTTTGACAAAGACGGAAATTTGTTTGTTAGCACCGGTGAAAGATCAGATAAAGAAACAAGAGTGTACGCTCAAAAAACCGATAATTATTTAGGCAAAATTTTAAAAATTACCAAAGATGGAAAACCAGCTCCTGGAAATCCTTTTATCGGAAAAGATGGCTATAAGCCTGAAATTTATGCTTTCGGAATTCGTAGCCCACAAGGTTTGGCTTTAGATGAAAGAGGACAGCTTTGGGACATCGAAATGGGACCGCGAGGTGGGGACGAGATCAACCTCATCCAGCCAGGAAAAAATTACGGTTGGGGCGATGTAACCTATGGAATTGAATACAACGGAGAAAAAATCAACAACGGAACGACTCAAAAAGCGGGAACCGAACAACCAGTTTATTACTGGGATCCTGTAGTTTCACCAAGCGGTGTGACGTTCTATACCGGAAACATTGAAGAATGGAAAAACAATCTCTTCATTGCCTGTCTGAGCGGACAACACATTAACAGAATTGTGATGAAAGACAATAAAGTTGTAGGTGAGGAGCGTTTGCTTTTGGATCAAAAAGAAAGATTCAGAGATGTTCTGAGTGGTTCCGACGGAAATCTCTACGGAATTACCGACAGTGGAAAACTATATAAGATTTCTAAGAAATAATTTCAGTCCCGAAGGGACGACCAAACAGAGGATAGGATGTAATCTTATCAATTGTATTACGATAAAAAAAGGCTGCAAAATCTAGATTTTGCAGCCTTTTTAAATTTAATTCTAAAAACTTTTAATAATCCTGTTCAAACCCTCTTCCAAGATCTCTCTAGAAGTAGAAAAGCAGATTCTGATATGACCTTCTGCGCCTTTTCCAAACCAGCGTTCAGAGCCTGGAACAACGGCAACTTTTCCTTGCTGTAAAACGTGTTGGGCAAATTGATCGCTCGACATTCCGTTCTCAATTTTTGGAAAAATTACAAAAGTAGCTTCTGGAAGATTGGGCGTTAAAATTCCTGAATTGCTTAAAATGCTGTGTGCCAAATCTCGGTTGTGTTGCAAATGCGTTAGGAAATCATTAAACCACGGTTTTGCTCGATCAATCGCTACACTTGCAGCAATTTGTGACAATGTAGAAACCCCTTCAATGGTAGAATTGAATTGAGATTTTTCTGTGAAATCATCCAATAATTCCTGATCATTGCATAAAACGGCACCAATTCTTAACCCCGCAATTCCAAATGATTTTGAAAATCCAAATACGGTAAAACTTTTCTTTTTCGCTTCTTCAGAAACGGATGAATACGTATTGAATTCTCTTTTATCGTAAACAATATCGCTCCAGATTTCATCACTCATTACCCAAAGATCATGAGCTGCTGCAATTTCAGAAATTTTCTTTAAAATTTCTTTTGAGTAAACTCTTCCAACCGGATTGTGAGGGTTACAGATGCTGATCAATTTAGTTTTCGGGCCGATTAATGATACCAACATTTCAAAATCAATATCTCCTGTCTGAGAGTCGACCGGACATAATTTCAGAACTCCGCCAACTGCATCGACCGTCTTTTTAAACAAAAAATCAACCGGATCAAAGATGATGGCTTCGTCGCCGGGATTAAGAACGTATTTAGCCACCATAAACATTCCCATCGCAGCACTGTTAACCGCCAAGACATTTTCAGGAGTGAAGCTTCCGTTTTTTCCTGTGTTAAAGTGTTCTGAAACGCTTTTTTTGAATTCAGGCAGACCTGAAAATGGTCCGTAGCTCAAATATCCGTCTTTAATATATTCAATAATGCCCTGCTCGATCTCGGTAGACATTCTGAAATCCGGATCAGCAGCCGTGAGAGGAATAATTCCGTCTTCTAAAGTTGCCCATCTTCCGTTGTAGGCCTTTTTTTTGAGAGCCTCAAAATTTATATCAGTATTATTAAACATATTATTTGTAAGAGATTGGTAAGGTGTCTTTTGGTTGTTCGTTCACTGGTAGCAAAAACTGCTCAAGCAATATTCTTCCGTTTTTGATGTGTATTTCGATCTCAGGTTTTCTTTCCTGCTCGTATTTTTCAAAGGTTTCCTCCAAATCTTTATTTTCCAATAAAAGTTGAGTCAGAATATAAGAATCCTTCAAAGCTGAAGTCACACCCTGACTTGTAAATGGAATCAGGGGATGTGCGGCGTCACCTAAAAATGCAATATTTTTATAATGAAAAGGATTCAGCTTTTCCAGTTCATACACTCTCCAGATGTGTGCATTGTCATAGCTAGATTCTTTTACAATCGATGAAACCAAAGGATTCCAGTCTCCGAAATTGTCAAGCATAAATTGCTTGATGCAATCTGCCGTGTAATCTTCATTAATGAAATAACGGGTGATGTCAAACTGGCAATACCACAAAATCTTGGTTGGAGACAGCTTTAAAACTCCGAAAGTTAACCCGCCGTCTTCATGGTGAAATTTATGAAAGTTGCCTTCAATCTGGCTGGCAATTTCTTCATTTTCGATAATATTTACGACTTCATTTTCTCTCACCGCTTTCATTACTTCATCCTGAAAAATGGCTCTTCTGATTCTGCTTCGTGAGCCGTCTGATGCAATCACAACATCAGCTTGAAGTTTTGTGTTATCTTCAAATTCCAATTCGGCTTTTTCTTCAGAAAAACCTGTTAGATTCAGCGTATTTCTGTAAGAAATTTTCTCTGCCGGAATATTTTGGCTTAAAACTTCAATCAAAGTACTTCTTGAAATAACAAAAACATTATCCAGATCTTTTTCAGAAAGAATATTTCCGTTGTGGCAGTAGTGAATATATTTTTTCAGGAAACTTCCTTTGGTGTAAAGATCATTGATGTCAATGATTTCCGAAAGGTATTCGATTCCTTCTTTAGGTAAGATAAATCCGTGACCTTTCAAGTCGTCTTTTGTCCGTCTTTCGTAAAGATGGTAATCGATATTATTTTTTTCTAAATAATTGGCCATGCTCAATCCTGAAACGCCGGCTCCGATAATTGCAACTTTGCTCATCTTAATTAGAATTTGAATTGAATATCCAAAGATCTCCGTTTTTAATTTTCTTGCGCTCCAGTTTATTTTCATTGCTTAAATTCAATAAAAATTCCTGTGATTTTTCAAACGAAATATTAGAAAGTACCGCAAATTCCTGAGTGGTCAACGTTGGATAAACCGCAAATAAATTTTGCCAGCCTGCCGAATATTCTTTCTTCTTAGCTTGAGGATCGATCTTTTTTACCCTTTTCTCAAATTCTTCGTAAGGTTTAAAACCATACAGAACATCAAGCATTTCGTCATCTTTCACGAAGATCAAAGTAGGAAAACCTCTTACGCCTAATTGTTTACCAAGATCAAGATCTTTCTTAAACTCGATTTGAGCCTTAGATTCATAATCTTCTTTCCATTGTGCAACATCTAATTTTGCTAAAGTTGCAGCTTTTTCTAAATGCTCGTCTTTTGTGATATTTAATTTATCTAAGAAAACCATTTCACGAAGAATTCTTAAAAACACGATCGCTTTCTTTTCATCCTGCATTTGTGCCGCTTTGAAAGCGATGGATGGTGGATATGATGAGTTTAAAGGATCTTCAATCCAAACTCCGCCGTCAATTGGCATTTTGTAGTGCGGGCTAACTTCTTCCCAATGTCCTGCGACATCGCTCGGTTTGCTGATTCCACCGGAATTGTAAATATCCCAGGAAGGCAAAAGCCCGCCCATTCGATAATCGATCTCTACGGCATCGCCATATTCTAATTTAAATTTTCTAAGCTGAGCTTCAATTCCCCAACAAGATGAGCAGATAGGGTCTGTATAGTAAATGATTTTGATTTTGTCGGTTTTTGCTGTCGTAAATTCAGCAGAAGAGGATTCGTCAGCAGGTGTTTCAAGAATTTCGCACACACCTTTTTCGTAGTCACAATTAAGAAGAGGATTATTATTCATAGTATTAAAATGATTAGCATTAAAAAAATTAAGAAGTATAGACAGAACTGTCATGAGAGCTGTATCCATTGTAAAGTATTTTGATTTAACATAATATTAAAGAAAGAAATGATAGGACATCAAATCTACTGATATTAAGTTAATTCTACTCTGGAGCTTTAAATACGTTGTCGTCTGAATGGAAACCTGCCACACCACCGCTTACCGCAAATTTCATTGCTGTAGCAGCCGTCATTCCCACTACGGGTTTGATATTTTTTTCTGCAGTTATGATTACCCAACCGGAAATTGCATAAGAATGCGGAAGATATACCGCAACGAAATCATGTTTATGAACATCTGACATGTCTTTCTGTGTGAGAAAACCAATTCTCCAGATTTCAGGATTTTCATTGGTTTTTACCCAAACCGGGTCACTGAATTTTTTCTTATCACCCACGAATGAAGACATCACATCTTTTGTAGGAGAATAAATATGTTTAATTCCGGGAGTTCTTTCTAAAATGCGGTCGATGGCATCCACAAAAAATCGCCCGACCACGAATTTGTTTCCTAAATATCCTAATAATGCCGTCACAAGAATGGTAGAGACAAAAACCAATCCCGGAATTTGTTTTGCAACTGATGGAATAATATTATCAACGGATGAAATCACATACCAAATCACAAAAATCGTCAACCCGATAGGGCCAATGATTAATAATCCCTGAAAGAAATTTTTCAGGAAAAAATTGGTGATATTTTCAAAAGTAAGTTTTTTCAAGGGGATTTTTTAGCCGTGTATGGTTTCTTTGTTACCGTAAGATTTGATGATTTTAGCTTCATATTCCAGCCATTCTTCCCATCGTTTGTTTACCTGATCAGGGTCACCCAGTTCTCTTGCAAAACCGATAAATGTTGTATAATGGTTGGCTTCAGAAATCATCAGCTCTTTATAGAATTTTTTGAGTTCTTCGTCCTTTATGTTTTCTGTTAAAACTTTAAATCTTTCGCAGCTTCTTGCTTCAATCATCGCTGCGAAAAGCATTTTATCAACAATCAAAGTGTCTCTGTGACCTCCTTTTTGGATAAAATTGACCAATTCGTTGACGTAATCGTCTTTTCTTGTACGTCCAAAAGTATAACCACGTTTCTTGATAATTTCAAGAACCTGACCGAAATGTTCCAGCTCTTCCTGAGCAATTGCTAAAAGTTCAGTCACGATGTCCGGACGTTCCGGCAGCATAGTGATCAAACCGATTGCATTGGTAGCAGCTTTTTGCTCGCACCAGGCATGATCAGTTAAAATTTCCTGAATGTTCTCCTCTGCAATATTTGCCCACCTTGGGTCGGTAGGAAGTTTCAACTTAAACATGATTTAAAAATTTTGGTAAATTTAATTAATAAAATTAACATTTAATCATGCTAAATTTCTATTTGAGAATTTTTTTTATGATCGTAATCATCTGTGGCATAGAGTTGGATTTAAAAGGTCTAACATTAAAATCTTAAATCATGAATACTTTATCAATCAGAAAAAATTTACAAAAGTTTGCATTCACCATGTTGGCTTTGTTTTTCAGCGTTATCTCATTTGCACAGGATTCGGTTCCTGATACCAAGGTGAGTACATCTACAACCACTACCACAACTGAAGAATGGTATATGGATCCCACGTATCTTATCATCGGAGGAGTTGTTTTGATCATTATCATTGCGTTGATTGCAAGAGGAGGGGGAAGAAGCAGAAGAGATTAATATTTAGAATTAGGTTAAAATATTGCCGCTCAGTAATTTACTGAGCGGTTTTTTTACGCAAAAATTCTAAAATATTCCATCCGAAAGCATCAAATTTCTTTAAACCTGTTGCAATGATGAAAGCTAAAATTACATTAATGATGTAAATAATGACCATCAAGACCCACCAAGGCATTGATTCTTTCATCGGAACAACCAGAAAATAAACTAAAGACGAACTTATTCCCTGTCCGAAATAAAAGAAAATGGCGTTTTTTCCGGTATGCGTAACGAAATTTTCTTTGGTGATTTTTAAGCGGTTGTACAAAACAAAGAGAGTCGTCAGTGAAAAAAACGTCCAAATGATATATGCCGTTTGGGGCGGAAATTTCTTTTTATTGATTTTAAAAAATACTTCATCTCCAAAATACCAAAACATCCAGACTAAAGCCGCCGCTACCAATCCATAAAGTACAGGAATCATTTTGGCAGGAATGGTCTTGCCCCGCATTCTGTTTCCGATAAGGAAAACCGTCATGTAGAAGGCCACATAACCGACTTGTCCGGTTGGATAAATTTCAGGGAAAATATTAAACAGTAAAGTTAAGGCAACGCAAATTCCGATAAACCAATTGACGTGTTTCGGGAAAAATCTTAAAATTAAAACTCCGAAAACTGTTAATATAAAATAAACTTTTAAGTACCAAAAACTTCCCATTACCACCGGGAAAGTGTCTGCATTTGAATATTCATGAAGATACCAGTTTCCTAAATTCTCCCATTGTGGTGCTGTCGAAATACTTGTAGCCGAATATTTTGAACCAAAAGTAGAGTAGAAGCTTTGCAGCCATTCAAGCGAGAAAAAAGTGAGCCCCAAAATTTTAAAGAAATAATCTAAAAAGAACAGAAGCGTTACAAAAATCATGTAGGTGATTTGGAGCTTTAGTAAGCGGTAAAGTGTTTTATCAATATTATTACCTGACGTGATACCGCTTAAAGCATAAAAAAGGGCAACATCAAAAACCAAAGAAAAAACTCTGACTTCAGGAATGATATAAAACTGTCCCGACCAAAACGCCGTATGAATAAATATAATGGAAAGCGTGGCTAAACCTTTCGCAAAATCGATGTAGAGATCTCTGTTCATCTAAATGTGGAATATTTTCCAAAAGTACAAATAAAACAGAAGCAATTTAATTTCTATATTTGGAGAATTAATCACAAAAACATGAAACACATTTTCAGTATTGTTTTAACGCTTTTAGTCTCTCTTAATCTCTTAGCGCAGGGAAATCGTTTTACTTACGAATATCAGTTCAGAATTGATTCCACAAAAACGGACAGTTTAAAAAAGGAGTTTATGAATCTTGATATTTTCCCGACGAAATCTTATTTTTATGGTCATGCTAAATTTGCAAGTGATTCTATCGCAAACAATTCCATCATTGAACAAAGAAAGTCTACACCGAATAGTTTAAGCTATTCTTCCACCACAGAAGAGTGGAACATTTCTTATTTAATAGAAAAGTCATATCCGAGTTTTAAAACGACATGGTTTACAAATATTGAGAAGACCAATATGATTGTGGAGGAAACTCCTGTTATAAAATGGCAGATTCTTCCGGAAACTCAGAAAATTGAAAATTATAATTGTCAGAAAGCAACTGCAGATTTTGGCGGAAGAATTTGGGAAGCCTGGTTTTCTAAAGATTTGCCTTTTCCGGATGGGCCGTATAAATTTCACGGTTTGCCAGGTTTAATTGTGAAATTGGAAGATAAAACGAAGTCACACCAATTTTTATTAAAAGGAAACAAGAAATTAAAAACTGAAGATCATTCGTGGGAGTATATTTCAGCATTAGAAAAAGAAGCACAGCATGAATTTGAAGGAGTAAAAGTAAATCCGGGGCAATACAAAAAGTTGTATATGACTTATAAAAATGATCCTGCAAAAGACATTAAACTTGATTTGGCTAATCCTAATACTTCAATGACGGTGACTACTGAAGGTGGTCATAAATTAACGAACAACGCAGAGATAATTAAGTTTTTTGAAGAGTCGAGAGCAAAAAAGTATAAATCGGTTAATAATCAGCTCGAAATAAATTTACACAGAAAGTAGAAAATTTCTCAAAATCATGTTGTTACTAAAGAAATAATCAGTACATTTGCACCTCGAATTAACTAAAAATTTATAGACAATGTTTGCAATTGTAGAAATAGCAGGGCTTCAATATAAAGTTGAGCAAGACCAGAAGTTGTTTGTGAACCGTTTGAAAGGAGACAAAGGAGGTAAAGTATCTTTTGATAAAATTCTTCTTACTGTAAACGGAGCAATCACTGTAGGCGCCCCAGCTGTAAGCGGTATCACTGTAGAGGCAGAGATCCTTGACCACGTAAAAGCTGATAAAGTAATCATCTTCAAAAAGAAAAGAAGAAAAGGTTATGAAGTTAAAAATGGTCACAGACAATCTTTAACTCAAATCAAAATCACTGGTATTACAGGATTTGACAGTAAAAAAGCAGAGAAGCCTGCTAAAAAAACAACTAAAAAAGCTGACGCTGAAAGCGCAGAATAATTGTAAAACCAAAAAACCTTAAAATAAAATGGCACACAAGAAAGGAGTTGGTAGTTCCAAAAACGGTAGAGAATCTCATTCTAAAAGATTAGGTGTGAAGATTTTCGGAGGACAAGACGCTATTGCTGGTAACATTATTATCAGACAAAGAGGTACTCAGCACCACCCAGGTAACAATGTGGGTATGGGTAAAGATCACACTTTGCACGCACTTGTTGACGGTAAAGTAGTTTTCAGAAAGAAAGCAAACAACAGATCTTACGTATCTATTGAGCCAAACGCATAATTAAAAAAGCGTTTTATAAAAATAAAATCCTCAGCATTTTTGTTGAGGATTTTTTGTATTTATTTTTGAGTTTACATTTTCGGCGGCGGGCGAAGCCCGCCGCCGAAAATGTAAACTCATGATGCTGATTTTGTAAGGGAAATTTTAGATAAGAATAATATTTCGAAACTCCCGATTATCCACCAAATGGGAAATTTAAAAAGTAGGTACAAAAGATTAAACCCATCTACTATTTTAAATTTTTCATGGACGTAGTGAAGTTCTATTTCACTTGAAATAAAAGGTATAAGAATGGAAAACAATAAGAAAATAAAGACTTTTGAAACTATGTTTAGTTTCATCTTAATCTTTTTAGTGTTAATAAAATAGTTTACTAAGATGATTACCGACAAAAATAGAATGTCATAATAGGTGAAGCATGTAAATGGTTCTGCTGGCTCATTAAAGAAATACATTATTAATTTTTTAAAACCCAAACTGGAAACCAGCCTTAATCCCAAACTTAGCATCCGGACGGTCAAGGTAATTTCCTCTCCAGTTGAAGTCTACACGGAAGATTCGGATGTTTCCGAAACCAATGTTTTCAATCCCAAATCCGTACTCGTAATAAACTTGCTGATCGGGTGCAGAATATTTTAAATTCTCAACATTGATGTTTTTTGAAGCGTCACTCAAAGATCCGTAAGCGCCTCTGATGAACGCAACTTCTCTCAACTTCAGTTTCTTGATTAAAGGGATAAATGAAAGGATTTTACCGTTAAAATGATGTTCGATATGAAGGGTAGAATAAGTATCGGCAACAAATTCATAATAATTCAACTGAGCAAAGGTATTCGGAACAATTCCGTACGACTGGTTCCCGGGAATGATATTTTGTAACGCTAAAGGAACCGTGTCGAAGTTCTTCCCAGCTTCAAAATTCAGCAAAGTTTTTCCCCAACTCCCAAGAAGAACAGGTTTGTAAAACATAAACTGCAATTTGTTATAATTAAAATCGGCATTAAATAATCCATCAATACCCCTCGTGTATTTTAAAACGATCGTCGGTGCCAAAGTTCCATGTTCATAACGGTCAACTCCGGTTTGAGAAAATGTAGCGCCTGGTCTTGCAATTAAACTAACGGTAACGTGTGAGTCGATCGTGGTTTTTCTTAATACGCCATTTCTGTAGTACATCAAACTAAATCCTGCTGGATTCGCAGATTTAATGCTTTGCATCGTTCCGTCAACTCTTACCTGGAAGTTTTTCCAAGGCTCAATAGAAGTGAAGAAACTCGTTTGGTTGACTGAACTTAAGGAAGCGTTTTCTCCTCTCGCAAAAACCGTTGAAGAAGCGAATGAACGTGATAAAATTCCGTCTTCTGTTGTTAGCTGTACTCCAAGTTGGGTGATGTCTCTTTTGGTTCCGCCTCCGATCATAAAACGGTTGACTCTGTTGAACATATATCGTCCTTCCACACCGTATTTGAATTGCTGATCTTTAAAGCCGTAAGCGTTGTAGAATTCAACTCTCCAAGGGTCGTTCTGCCCGAAGTATGTTCTTGCTCCCAATCGTATTCTGTCACCTTCCACATCATTTTTTCCGTAAACAGAGGTGATGGGGCCTAAATCGATGCCTTTTGTAACGTTATAATATCTTGAAGCTAATGTTTCTGTTAATTTTAAAATTCTATTGAATTTTGGCGTTTGTTGCAGCTTATCCAGCATTTCGTAAACTCCTTTTTCCTGTTTTGAAAGTGAATCTGGTCTTGCTTTTACCCAAAAAGCATCATCTTTATCCACAAAACGGTCATCATACTCTTCTTTTCTTCTTGTGAAAATAGTGTCTGCTAAAGGTTTATTAAAATCATATTCAGAATAGTCTACAGAACGCTTGGCAATAATGCTTTTGGCACTTTTCTTTTTTGAGAAAGGAGTCATTTCAATTTCGGTGACGTATTTTTTAGGTAAAAATGTTTCTTCGTCAGGGTTGTCGTATTCCAATTCTGTTGAAATGGAATTGATAAAATTGACATTGATTTTATTGGTCGACTTTAAGCTGGCTTCTAAAACCGCATAAGAATCGGTGTCAATATAAAGGTATCCCTGAAAAGCCAAAACCTCAGTTCTTCTCGGCTGATAACGTATTTTGTAGGCCTGTTCTCCTCGAATGGATACGGTGTCGGTTAAATTATAATCATACGTGCTAAAACCGTCAGTTCCCACCGGACTTGGAAATCCGATGTCGAAATAATTTAAAGTATTATCGTAAATATTAATGTCACGATAAAGATTTTTAGCGGTAATCGCAATCACCTGATTGTCCTGAAATCCGGAAGTTTTTTGAGCGACTAAAAGTTTTTTTGTTTTCTTGTTCGGTTTGTTTTCTCCGAAATGGTTGTAAATAGATTCATTTAAGAAAATAGGCAACGCCATTTTTCCTCTTGCTGTAGAATCGGCGTAGTCAAAGATAAAATCTAATTTGTTGAAGATTTTTCTATGCATGAAAGCACTGTCAAGATTGTTGGCATCAAACTGAATCTTCTCGTATTCTTTGTAAGTGTACGTATCAAATTTATCAAGACCGTTGTTTCGTTTGCGTTTCCAGACTTCCTGCATGATTCGGTATGCGGGATTTTCTTTCTTATTCTTAAATTTTGTTTTCTCGTTGTGGATAACAACTTCTTCAATGCTGCTTACTTTTTCGGAAGATAATTTAATGATCAGATTGCTGTTTTTGTCTGCAGTGATATCTACGCTTTCTAAAGCATAGTTTTTTTTCTGAAATTTAAGCTTATAAATAATGCTGTCAGACTGTACGCTGAAGCTTCCTGAAGTAGTAGTAAGAATGGGAGTGTTGCTATCGTTGATAAAAATCTCAACTGCGCTGATTTCTTTGTTGTTTTTGTTATCTATAATCTTTCCGTTTGCTGTGTTCTGGGCATGAAAAAGACCGGTTATAAAAAGGGAAATATAAAGGAAACCGTATTTAAATTGATTGGTTGACATCATTCGTATCTTCAGGCATTTAGCTAAACAAAAATTGTGCTGTTTATGATTAAAATTTAAAAGTTTATTAAAGACTTTTGGGTTTATCTATCAAAATGCAAATGTAACGAAAATAAAGCTATGAATATTGTGCTTAGGTAAAGCTTAAAACTGATATTTATTAAAATAGAAGTGTTGTATTGTGGTAGGTATTAAATCAAAAAAGACCTACAATATTGTAAGTCTTTTTGCTCTTCCTTCTCTTGTGTCCCGCAAGTGCGGGAGACCCTCTGATTAATCCCGAAGCTTCGGGACTCTCACCAACTGAGCTAAAATGCCCGAGAGTTGTGAGTTTTCGTCACAAAGCATTTCTATAAATTTCCTGGATTTTTGTTTTTTAATAAACCGTTCAATCTGTATTGCACGATTTTTATCTGTTGAAACCTCAAAAAGCGCCACCATTTTCCAAGGACGGAATTTTCTGGTAAATGTGTTGAAATCTTCTTGTTTGTTATGTTTCCAAAGTCTTTCCTTCGGAGATTGCGTATATCCGATGTAGAATTTATCAGCAGTTTCTGAAAACAAAATATAAATATAATACATAACAAAAAAGACTTACACTAATGTAAGTCTTTTTGCTCTTCCTTCTCTTGTGTCCCGCAAGTGCGGGAGACCCTCTGATTAATCCCGAAGCTTCGGGACTCTCACCAACTGAGCTAAAATGCCCGAGAGTTGTGAGTTTTCTTCACAAAGCATTTGTATAAATTTCCTGGATTTTTGCTTTTTAATAATCTTTCA